>ERZ778017.1342-NODE-1342-length-24917-cov-5.449964_pt1 | contig 24917 bp, 27 predicted proteins | sample MGYA00375747_ERZ778017 | MGnify/ENA primary metagenome ERZ778017 (study PRJEB29350, sample SAMN05509838) | bioreactor metagenome | biome: bioreactor; material: wastewater | place: South Africa: University of Cape Town | collected 2014-03-17 ...
GGCGCATGATCTTGATCATCAGGTCGGTGCCGATATTGCCCGACCCGATGATCGCCACTTTGGTTTTCGCCATCATCTCAGTTCCCGTAGGTGAAGCGGCATTCGCCGATGCCCGCGACGCGCGCGATCACCGCGTCGCCGGGCGTCAGCGCGACCATCGGCCCCAGCGCGCCGGCGAGCAGGATGTCGCCCGCCTTCAGCGGCTCGCCGCGCGCCGCCAGCGTCCGCGCCAGCCATGCGGCGGCGTTGAGCGGATTGCCGAGCGCCGCGGCGCCGACCCCGGTCGAGGCGACCGCGCCATTGACGGTCATTTCCATCGCCGCGCCTTCGAGGTCGAGCCCGGCGAGCGGCCGCCCAGCGTCGGCGAGCAGGAAGAAGGCCGACGATCCATTGTCGGCGACCGTGTCGGCAAAGCTGATCTTCCAGTCGGCGATGCGGCTGTCGACGATCTCGATCGCCGCATGGACGCGTGCGACTGCCGCCGCCGCCTGTTCCGCCGTCGTCGCCGGGTCGGGCAGGTCGGCGCCGAGGATGAAGGCGATCTCCGCCTCCGCCTTCGGCTGGATCGCCCGCGCCGGGTCGAGTCGGCCGCCGTCGGCGATGCGCATGTCGTCGAACAGCACCCCGAAATCGGGCTGGTCGACGCCGAGTTGCTGCTGCACCGCCTTCGCCGTCAATCCCGCCTTGCGCCCGACGATGCGCCGCCCCTGCGCTTCCCAGAAGCGCGTGTTGATCGTCTGCACCGCATAGGCGCCGTCGGCATCGGTCGGGTCCAGCCCGTCGCGAAGCGGGGGCACGGTTCCGCCCGTATAGGCGTCGCGCAGCCGCCGCGCGAGGTCTTCGAATGTCGCTGTCATCTCGGTCTCCCTGCGCGCCTGCTATCAGGGATCGCGCCGGGCGCCACCGCGCGATTGCGATTATCTCTTAATATTCGAGAGCAAGCCTGCCAAAAGGTGACATGAATTCGCCCTCGCCCCCCGCTTACACATCGCAGACGCTGATCAAGGGACTGCGGCTGCTCGAAGCGCTGGTTCGCGACGGCGGGCGCTCGACCCTGTCGGCGGTGGCGGCGCGGCTGGCGCTGCCGCCGCAGACGGCGCACCGCCTTGCGCTGACGCTCGAGGCCGAAGGCTATCTGGTCCGCACCGCGAAGGGCGTCTATCGTGCAGCGCCGCGCCTCGCCGCCCTCGCGCAGCCCAGCGAGCCGCGCGCCGCGCTCGCCGCCGGCCTGCGCCGCCCGCTCGCGCGGCTGGCGGCGCAGTTCGGCGCCTATGCCCATGCCGGCATCCTCGAGGATTCGATGGTCACCTACATCGTCAAGGAGCGCGGCGACGCCGCCGAGCTGTTCACCGCCGAACGGATGCAGCTCGAAGCCTATTGCTCGGCGATCGGCAAGATATTGCTCGCCGCGCTGCCCGAGCCCGCGCTGGCCGCCTATCTCGCCGGCGGCCCGCTGATCGCGCTAACCCCAAACACGATCACCGATGCGGCGGTGCTGCGAGACGAGCTGGCGACGATCCGCCGGACCGGCATCGCCTATGACCGCCATGAAATCCGCAACGACCTGTTCTGCATCGCGGTGCCGCTGCCGCCGGAGGACGGGCGCATCGAGGGCGCGATTTCGCTATCCTTCCTTGGGCGCACACCCGATCCGGCGGTGCGGCGCAAGACGATCGCGCGTCTGCGCGCGGTGGCCCGCCGCCTCGCCGGAGAGGCCGGTCAGGCGGGCGCCGCCAGTTCCGCCCGCACATAGTCGACCGACCCGGCGCCGCTTGTCAGCCGCTGGGCGCCGAGCTGCCGGTTCCACCAGCTTTCAGACCCATCGGCAAGCCGCCATTCGTGCAGACGGCGGGTGAAGAGGTGAAGGTCGTGCTCGACGCTGATCCCGATCGCGCCGTGCACCGCGTGCGCGGTTGCGGCGACGCGCGTCGCGGCCCTGCTCGCCACCGATTTGGCGGTCGCAGCGGCGGCCAGCGAAGGCGGCCAGGCCCCGGCGCAGCCGAGTTGCGACGCGATGCGCGCCGCGACCGCCTCTTCGGCCATCACCGCCAGATTCTGTTGGAGTGCCTGCTGGCGGCCGATCGGCTTGCCGAACTGGGCGCGCTCGTTGGCATAGGCGGCGGTCATCGCGACGAGCCGATCCGCCGCGCCGGCGATCAGCGCCGCGCGCAGCACCGCCGCAAGCGCGCGCAATCCCCCCGCCGGCGCCGGCAGCATCCCGTCGAGCCGGTCCCATCGCATCCGCGCCGCGAGGCTGCAGGCAACCCCTGTCGCTTCGGCCCCGTCCGCCGCGACGAGGGCGAGCCGCCCGTCCTGTTCGACCAGCACATGGCGCGCGACGAGCCCCAGCGGCACCACCACCGTCTGTCCCGGCGCCGCCACGGCGAGCGCGACCGGTCCGTCGGGCAGCGGCGCACCGGCGTCCGCCAGTAACGCCCGCGCGATCATCGTCTCGCCGACCGGCAGCGGCACCGCGTGGCGCCCCAGCGCCTGCCATAGCGGCTGCACCGCCGCGACCGGCAGGCCGAAGCCGCCCGCCGCCTCGGCAACCAGCGCGTCGAGAAACCCCGATCCGGCCACCGCGTCCCACATCGCATCGGTATCGCCGCCCGCCTCGACCGCGCGCACCGCGGCGGGCGCGGCGACGGTTTCGAGCATCCGCTCGAAGGGCGAAAGAAGCGCATCGTGATCCATCATCGCAGTCCCATTCCGCGCGCGATGATCCCGCGCAATATTTCCCGCGTGCCGCCGCGCAGCGAAAAGCTCGGCGCCACATGCGTCACATAGAGCAAGGTGCGATACAGCTCCGCATCGACCGGCTCGTCCGGATGCGCGGCGAGGTCGTCGCCGATCGCGATCGGCAGTTCCTGTTCGAAGCTGGTGCCGAGGTCCTTGACCAGCGACGCCTCGACCACCGGGCTCTCGCCGAGCGCGAGCCGCGCGGTGCAGGCGATCGACATCGCCCGCAGCGTCCCCAGCCGCGCGGTGAAATCGCCGACCAGCGCCACCGTCGCCGAATCCTCGCGCCCCATCGCCTGCAGATGCCGCACCCAGGCGTCGAGCAGCACGACGCTCGAATAGATGCGCTCGGGCCCGCTGCGTTCGAAGGCGAGTTCGGCCGTGACCTGCTTCCAGCCCTCGCCCTCATGCCCGATCAGCGCGTCGGCGGGCAGGTCGACATCTTCGAAGAACACCTCGGCGAAATGCGCGTCGCCCGCCAGGTCGGCGATCGGCCGCACCGTCACGCCCGGCGCCTTGAGGTCGATGATGAGCTGCGACAGGCCGCCGTGCCTATCCTCGCTGGTGCCCGAGGTGCGGAGCAGCGCGATCATGTAGTCGCTGTGCATCGCGTTGCTCGTCCAGATCTTCTGGCCGTTGACGCGCCAGCCGCTTTCGGTGCGCTCGGCGCGGGTGCGCACGCTGGCAAGGTCGGACCCCGACCCCGGCTCGCTCATCCCGATGCAGAAGAAAATCTCGCCGCGGCAGATGCGCGGAAGATAGTCATCGCGCTGTGCCTCGGTGCCGAAACGCAGGATCAGCGGCGCGCTCTGGCGGTCGGCGATCCAGTGCGCCGCGACCGGCGTACCCACCGCGAGCAATTCCTCGACGACCACGAAGCGCGCGAACGGCCCGCGTTCGCCGCCGCCATAGCGCCTGGGCAGCGTCAGGCCGAGGAAGCCCGCTTCGCCCAGCCTGCGGCTGAACGCCGCGTCAAACCCCGCCCACGACCGGGCGCGGGCCGCATCGCCGCGCGCCGCGACGGCTTCGGCTGCAAGCGCGCGGATCGCCGGGCGCAGCGCTTCGTCTTCGGCGGGCAGCGCCGCGAGGGTCAATGTGTCGAACACCCGTCTTCCCTCCTATGTGGCCGGCCGCACCGCGGCAGATGCCGCATGCCCCATCGCGACCACGGCAGCAATAGATATGCAGCCTCCTTCCCGAAGGCCGATTCGGTCACCCTCGCGGCATCGCCCACGCCGCCCACAGCCAGCCGGCGATCATCAGGGCGCCGCCGATCGGCGTCACCGCGCCCAGCCACCGCGGCGCGCCCAGCGCCATCGCATAGAGGGTGGCGGCGAACAGGATCGAACCGGCCAGCAGCATCGCCGCCGGCCCACGCGCGACGCCCATCACGGCGAGCGCCCCGACCGCGTGGATCAACTGATAGAGGCCGCCGGTCCGCAGCCATTCGGCCTCTTGCTGCCCCGCCGCGCCATGGGCGCCGAACGCGCCCGCCGCTACCGCGACGGCCGCGGAAATCGCCGCAAACAATCCGATCATCGTCCTTTTCCTTCCTTCGCGCGGCCGCCCGATAGCGCCGCGCGTGACAAAGCCACAAAAATCGCATAAGGGCGCCGCCAATCATGCCAGTCAAGACCCTCCCCGCCCAGCCGAAAGTCGGCATGGTTTCGCTCGGCTGCCCGAAGGCGCTGGTCGACAGCGAACGCATCCTGACGAAATTGCGCGCCGACGGCTATGGCCTGTCGCCCGACTATGCCGGGGCCGACGTGGTGCTCGTCAACACCTGCGGCTTCCTCGACAGCGCGAAGGAGGAAAGCCTCGAGGCGATCGGCGAGGCGATGGCGGAGAACGGCCGCGTCATCGTCACCGGCTGCATGGGCAGCGAGGCCGACCTGATCCGCGCGCGCTTCCCGAAGGTGCTCGCGGTCACCGGCGCGCATCAATATGAGCAGGTGGTCGATGCGGTCCACGACGCCGCGCCGCCGACGCAGGGACCCTTCGTCGATCTGGTGCCGGAGGGCGGGCTCAAGCTGACCCCGCGCCACTACAGCTATCTGAAGATCAGCGAGGGCTGCAACCATAGCTGCGCTTTCTGCATCATCCCCGACCTGCGCGGCCGGCTGGTCAGTCGCCGCATCGACGCGGTGCTGCGCGAGGCGGAGAAGCTCGTCGCGGCGGGGACCAAGGAACTACTGGTGATCAGCCAGGACACCTCGGCCTATGGCGTCGATATCCGCCATGATCCGCGCGAGTGGAAGGGGCGCGAGGTGCGCGCGCACATGACCGATCTCGCGCGCGAACTCGGCCAGCTTCGGACGAGCGAAGGCCGCGCGCCGTGGGTGCGGCTGCACTATGTCTATCCCTATCCGCACGTCGATGCGGTGATCCCGCTGATGGCGGAAGGGCTGCTCACCCCCTATCTCGACATTCCCTTCCAGCATGCGAGTCCGAAGGTGCTGAAGGCGATGAAGCGCCCCGCGAACGAAGCGAAGGTGCTCGAACGGCTCGCGGCGTGGCGCGCGATCGCGCCCGACATCGCGGTGCGGTCGAGCTTCGTCGTCGGCTTCCCCGGCGAGACCGAGGAGGATTTCCGCTATCTGCTCGACTGGCTCGACGAGGCGCAGCTCGATCGCGTCGGTGCTTTCCGTTTCGAGCCGGTCGCGGGCGCGCAGGCGAATGCCCTGCCCGATCCGGTGCCGGACGCGGTCAAGGAAGAGCGCTACCAGCGGATCATGGAAAAGACCGCCGCGATCAGCGCCGCGAAGCTCGCGGCGAAGGTCGGCCGCACCCTTCCCGTCATTATCGACGAGGTGGGCGAAGCCGACGAGGATGGCAGCATCGGCGCCACTGGCCGCAGCCAGGCCGACGCGCCGGAGATCGACGGCCATGTCTACCTTCGCGACGTCGCCGCAGGGCTGAAGGCAGGCGACATCGTCGACGTGCTGGTCGAAGACGCCGACGAGCATGACCTGTTCGGGGTCGTGACCGCCTGATTTCCGGGCGACATTTTTACGGGAACGCTTCGGCCCGGTCGGTGGTAGAACAGATATCGACCGGGGGCCGACACATGCGGATAGCACAGCGACTGCCATATCTGATCGTCATCGCGACGGCGCTTGCCGGCTGCAAGGCGCAGACGGTCGCGGACATGGCGCCGCCCCGCGCCACCGACACCGCGCCGACACCGAAGCAGACCTCGCTGGTCGCGGTGCCGATTGACGCCGACGCCGCGGCGCTGCGCACCGCGCTCGAACGCGCGGTGCCGCGCACGCTGTGGACGATCGACCGGCGCGAACCGAAGTGCGTGCCGCCGCAGGGCGTCAAGGTTTTCGGCAAGAAGGTGAAGGTCACGCCGCCGATCGCCTGCACCATCGTCGGGCAGGTGACGCGCGGCCCCCTGCGGCTGCGCGGCGAAGGGCAGGAGATCGTGGTCGACGTGCCGCTGAACGCGCGGGTCAGCGCGCGCGACGTCGGCGGCGTCCTGAAAGGGGAGACTGCGACCGGATCGGCGATAGCGCACGCGCGCATCCGCGTCGAACTGACCCCCGACTGGCGGCTGCAGGGCAAGGCGCGCATCGCCTATGGCTGGACGAAACCACCGGGGATCGACTTCCTCGGCCGGCGCATCACCTTCACCGACCAGGCCGACGCGAAGCTGAAGCTCGTCGTGCGCGACGTCGAGCGCGAGGTGAACCGGGAGATCGCCCGGGTCGACGTGAAGCGGCAGGCGGCCGACATCTGGCGGCGCAGCTTCACCACCCTCGAACTCAATCGCGAAAATCCGCCGGTGTGGATGCGCCTGACGCCGCAGCGCCTCCTCTATGGCGGCTACCGCGTCGACGGACAGCGCATCAAGCTGAACCTTGCGCTAGAGGCGATGACCGAAAGCTTCGTCGGCGATCGCCCCGCCGACCCCGCGCCGACGGCGCTGCCGCGGCTGGTGCACGAAACGCCGCGCCCGCACCTCGACGTGTTCGTGCCCGTCGTCGCCGATTATGCGGAACTGGAACCGGTGATCCTGCGCGCGCTGGTCCAGCGGTCGGCACGGTCGTTCGAGGTTCCGAAGGTCGGGCCTGTGATGGCGAAGTTCGACAAGGTGACGGTCTATGGCGCGCCGGGCGGCCGCGTCGCGGTGGGTGTCTCGGTCACAGCGCAGCCGCAGCGCATCCCGCAGGGGCCGACGCACGGCCGCATCTGGGCCACCGCGGTCCCGGTGAACGATCCGGGATCGGCCGAGGTCCGCTTTGCCGATCTGACAATTCTGGGCGACACCGACGGGATCGGGGGCGATCTGCTGCTGAAGCTTGGGCAAAGCCCCGGCTTCTCGACCCTGATCGCGTCCGCGCTGACGCAGAATTTCACCCGCGACGTGGAGGAACTGGAAGGCAAGATCCGCCGCGCGGTCGATCAGCGGCGCGAGGGCGATTTCGAGATTCGCACGACCGTTTCCGGCTTCGAGACCGGCGAGATCAAGGCCTATGGCGCGGGCCTCTATCTGCCGGTCCGGATGAGCGGATCGGCCAGCATCGCCTATCGACCCGCCCGATAGTCAGCCGGCCACCGTCTCTTTGTGGAGAATGCGGCCCGCGCCATCCGCGATCGTGAAGGTGACGCGCCACGGCACCTCGTCGGGGAAGCGCGTCCGGCCGAGGACATGGGGCTTCGCGCCGGCGATATAGCTCGCCGAATTGCGCGAGCGCGACTTGCCCGTCACCTCGACCGTATAGACATAGCGCTCGCCATGCCCCGGCCGGCCTTCGAGGGTCAGTTCGACATATCCCGCATGCCGTTCGGTCTGCAGCAGAATCGGTGAGGCGTCGCGAGATGTCATGGCGGTCGATCCCGAAGCGAGAAAAGCGGCAAGCGGTGCCGCCAACAGAAATTGCGCCGCCCGCACCCAGGCGCTCCACGGTTTCACCGGCGATTGCCCGGCTTGGGTTGCTGGACCGGCGGATCGGGCGGCCCGATCGGCAGCTGGTCGGAATCGGCGCCGAATATCCCTTCGGACCCCGGAAACTGGTTCAGGAACCGCGCCAGCATGTCGGGGCCGATCTCGCGCGCGATTAATTCAGGCGTGGGCTGCTGGCCCCGGCGGCGTATCATTTCCCAGGCCGTCGCGACCTCCCGGTACAGTTCCGCGCGCGGATGCTCCACCGTCAGCTTTTCCAGGCTGCCTTCGGGACCGCTATCGTCGCGCGGCAGGTCGATCGTGTCCGGCAGTTGCTCGACGGCAACGCTCGTGGATTTGCGGGCGTCGACCTGTTCGACCTGATCGCCGCCCTTTTCGCGGGGCGGGCCGATCTGGCTCACCGTGGTCGCCTCGCCCCCGCTCGGCGGCGGTTCCGCGGTCGGCGCGGCCAGAAGCAAGGCGAAGGCGACGATCAACGGCTTCCCGTCTGGGTGATGCCGATCGAGGCACCGCCCTCCTGAAGGATCTGCAGGATCAGGCCCGTGCCGATCTGATCGATGGCGGCCAGATTGTCGTTCCCCTGCTGGGTGACGTCGAGCGCGTTCCCCGCGCCGGTCTGTGTCAGCATGGCGATATTGCCGATCCCGTCCTGAAGCAGGCCGATATGGTTGGCCGCGCCGGCGTCCGCCTGCTGGGTCACCAGCGCGCTGTTCGCCTGGCCGGATTGCCATATGCTCGCGATATTGCTGCCCCCCGGCGCACCCGACTGGCGGACGCCGACGGTGCCGTCGCTCCCTTCCATCGCCAGCGTGACGGCGGCCAGCGCATCGCCCTGCTGGACGATGTCGGCCCGAAGCGCGTCGCCGGTCAGCGTGATGTCGACGGCCGCATGAGGGGCGTCCTGCGCCACGTCGACGCCGCCGGCGGAGCCGATCTGTTCGATCGTCACGCTCTGGCCGGGATGCTGGCCCTGCGCGACCGCGGCCGAAAGCCCGGTCCCCGATTGGTCGATCGTCGCGGTGGACTGGGCCATGGCGACGCCCGGTCCGGCCGACAAGGCCCCGGCGGCGAGAAGCCATAGATCACGGCGTTTCATCGGACTTCTCCCTGCAATAAAAAGTCCCCGGAGGGCGCCCTGGGGCGTCCTCCGGGGCGCGGGGTCACTGTGCGACGTTCGCCACGTTGAACGATCCCGACTGAAGAACGGTCGAGACGTTTCCGTTGGTGAGCTGCGTCACATTCGCGGTGTTGTTGTTGCCGCTCTGATCGACCGACGAAGTGTTGCCCGAACCAAATTGCAGGACGAGCGCATATTGCGAGTTGCCTGCCTGGGTCACGGTCGAGCTGTTGTTGTCGGCATACTGGCCGACACCGGCATAGCTGCCGCTGCCGGTCTGGACGATCGACGAGCTGTCGAAATTGCCCGTCTGCTCGTTGACCGCGACATGGTTGTCGCCATCCTGGTCGATCGACGACGTGCCGTCATTGCCATATTGGTAGATCGCCGCAGAGAAATTCTCCGTCGGCGGGCTATCCTCGCGCTGGATGATGCTGCCCGTATTGCGGTTGCCGACCTGATAGACCAGGGCGTCGCTGTCCTCGGACCGCTGGACGATCGATGCGTCATTGTCGTCGCCGGCAAGCTGCCAGACATAGGCGACCGAACGGTTGCCGTGGTTCAGCACGCTCGACACGCTGTTCGTGCCCCACTGCAGGACCTCCGCATAGCCGTCGTTGGCCCGCTGGAAGACTTCGGAGTCGTTGCCGTCCCCGGACTGGTCGACATAGACCGACGAATTGATCGGCCGGATGCCGCCCGGCGACGTCTGGTCGACAAGGCTGCTGTTGCCGTTGCCCGACTGGTCGACGGTCGCCAGCACCGATTCGCCGTCCTGGACGATGTCGGAACTGTTGCCGTCGCCGCTCTGGTTGACGTCGGCGTCGTCGTCGGTTCCGGTCTGCAGGACGGTCGAGAAATTGTCGGCCCCGCTCTGCACGACATAGGCCTCGCCGACGTCGCCGATCTGATCGACCGTGCTGTCGTTTCGCAGCCCGGTCTGCGTCACCTCGGCGATCTGGCTGCCGGTGCCGCCCTGGTTGATCATGCTGTTGTTGCCGTAGCTGTCGTCGGTCAACGCCGCCGTCGCATCGCCCTGAACCACCGTCGCGCTGTTGCCGTCGCTGGCCTGGTTGATCGTCGAGGACTGCCAGTCGTCGACCTGCGTCACGTCGGCATTATTGTTGTTGCCTGACTGATTAACGAACGATTCGGTCTGGATCGCGATGGTCGACGTGTCCTGCGATACCGTGGCGACATTATTGTCGCCGGACTGATCGACCTCCGACACGTTGATCGGGGTCGAACCCGATCCGTCGTCGGCCTGGGTGACGTTGGCGAGGTTGTTGGCGCCGCTCTGGGTGACCAGCGAATCGCCGCCGTCCAGCGAACCCGTCTGGTCGACATTGGCGGTATTGCCGGTGTTCGACTGGTTGACGGTGCTGACCGATTGGGCGAGCGCCGGTCCGGCGATTGCTAGCGCGAGAACCGAAGCCGCGCTCATCATCATCTTCTTCATCTTCCTGCTCCTTGGCTTTTGCGGCAGGCGATGCGCCGCCGCAATACAAAGGCCGGATCCGTTGCGTCATCCAGCGCCGGCCCCGCTGGCTGCCGACGGGAAGAGAGAACGCGGTCGGTGCGGCGGCCACGGGGGGGATCGGCGCCGCCGCACCTTGCGATTCCGCCGCGGCTGCGATATGAAGCCGGACGGACGCTCGCGTCTGGCGAGGTTTCCCGTAAACCTTGCCAAGTCCGGTCTCGTCGACATCGCGATGCCAATCAGAGTGTCGACGGGACCGCCTTTCGTGCCCGGATGATCCGGGCGATTCCTTCTATTCCCCTCCCTTGTTCGGCTGGGTCGTGACGTTCGTCGTATCCAGCGTGTTGAGCGTCGGCATGGGCGGCGCGGGTTGCGCCGGCCCGGTCGGGCGTGCCGCCGGCTGCGCGGGCCGCGCCGAAAGCTGCGGTGCGTCGCCGCGGTGCGCCGGCGCCGCGGGCGCACGCGCCTGGACATAGCCGGGCGTGCATGCGCCGGTGATCGTGCTGCCGTCGGTGCGGCGCACCAGTTCGACCGCCTCGGGCTCGATATTGTCGCGGCGCGCATAATATTGGCGGAGCAGCTTTTCGCTGAACTCCGGCTGCGTCGACATGCACCACAGATCGCGCCCCGCGCCTTCGATGATCAGGCCGTAGACCGCGGATTCGATCGCCTGCTGAAGCGCAAGAGCGTCGGGCTCGTTGGTCGCGACGCCGCCTTCCAGTTCGAGCAGGTCCTTGAACGCGACATAGCGGAAGGCATTGGCGTCGAGCCCGATCGACGCGATCGACTTGCGTACGCTGACGGTCAGCAGCACCTCGCCCGTCTTTACGCTGACGGCACGGAGATAGACGGTCACCGTATCCTCGCGATATTTGGTGCTGCCGCCGATGCCCAGGAACCGCGCGCCGATACCGCCCGACTTGGTGTTGGTATCGTATCCGATGATGCCGCCTTCCAGGATGACGCCCGCGAAAAGCAGCGGGGGAAGCGCCTGGCGATTGAGTTTCGTCTCGCCCAGGTAGGACGCCCGCATCTCGCGGATCACGGCGCGCTCGCGCAGCAGATTGTCGAGGCGCTCGCGCTCGATGACAGTGAACCAGCGCCCGCGCCCCGATTCCTGCAGTGCCTTGACCAGAATCGAGGTCGCACCCTGCGTGACCGCGCGCGACAGCGTCTGGACCCCTTCGGTGGGTTTGAACTGGCCCGTCTGATCGGCGAAATTATAGACCGCGACCGAGATATTATCGCCGGGTGCCGGCAGGCTCTGCAAGGTGTGGGTCGCGGGGGTCGGCAGCACCGGCTGCGGCGCCGACCAGCTCGCCCCGTCGTTCACGGCGCACGCGCAGAGCAGCGTCGTGGCCGCCGCTACGACGGCGGTGCGAAGGCGCAGGGGAGAGGTCATTCGCCCGGTCCCGTCAGGCCGCCGTCATCGCTGCCTTGCAGCAGCGGGATGACGATCTCGGTCACGCTGCCGTCGGCGTTGTTGGTGATCGTCAACGTGACCGAATCAAGGCCGCGGACGAAGGAAATCTCCTGGTCCCCGAACTGGATCAGGCCGCTGTCCTGCGCGTTCTCGCCAAAGATGATGTCGGTGATCTGGGTGGCCAGAGACGACAGCAGGCGGCTTTGCAGCGTGCGCAGGAACTGCTGCGCCGGATCGGTCGAGGTGACGGCGTTCGGGTCCTTATATTTGTTCTGCGCGGAGGCGATGCCCAGAAGGTGGGCGGAATTGAAGGGGTTGCCGCCGAACGAGGGATTGACGGGCGTGTAGACGATGTCCTGCGCGTGCCCCCCCGCCGGCATCAGCACGGCACACGCCCCCAGCGCCGCTGGCGCGGCCCATTTCGCCCGGAAAATCATGGCACGTCCTCCGCCTGCTATCCCCGCCGCAAATTCGCGACCCGCCTGCCGGTCGCCCGGAAAGCGTTTGAGGCTCGGGGTGCTTCGACCAACCGCCCGTTATCGCGACGTGGAGAGCCGAAACATTTGTCGCGGCAGCCGATTGGCAACCGCCGAAGTGGATGACGCTATGCCAGGATGGGCGAGTCGCCTACCCGTACCACTACGGATGGTGGCTTTACGGGTAGATGGCTAAGGGAGTAATAGGCCAAAGACGTCATACGAGGTCGCCCGACGAAGTTTCGAAAGCAAATCATCGAACAACGGTTGGGAGTTAGGGAGATGAAACACGACCTGGTCCATGTCGTTGACGACGACGAGGCCGTTCGCAACACGCTCTCCCTCCTGCTTCACGCCAATGGCTACCGGGTACGGCCATGGTCCAGCGGCGAGGCGATGCTGGCGAACGATTTCGACAGCGAGCCGGCCTGTGTGCTGATCGACCTGCGCGCGCCGACCGCGGCGGACCTCGACCTTCTGGAAGCGATCAACCGGCGCGGCACGATGGTCGCGACGATCATACTTTCGGAGCAGGCGGATGTTCGAACCGCCGTCGCCGCCCTGCAACGCGGCGCCGCCAATTTCATTGCGATGCCCGCCGAAAGCGAATTGCTGCTGAACGGCATCCGCGACGTTCTCGGCTCGCTGCACAATCGGCAGGCGGCGGAGGCGCGGCGCCGCGACGCAATCGCCCAGCTCGGCAAGCTGTCGCCCAGAGAGCTCGAGGTGCTGTATGGCGTCGCCAGCGGCAAGCAGAACAAGGTCATCGCGCTCGAACTGGGGATCAGCCCCCGTACGGTGGAGGTCTATCGCGCGAACATCATGGAAAAGATGAACTGCAGGACCCTCGCCGGAATATTGAGAATCGCATTCATTGCCGGACTGCTGGAGGACAACGTCATCGCGGGCGCCGCCTGATCGTGGCGGCACGGGTCGTGCGAGACCGGCGATAGCGGCTCCGCGATCAGAACAGCCGCGTCAACGAATAGAAGATCGCTGCGACCACTGCGCTCGCGGGAATGGTGATGAACCAGGCGACGACGACGTTGCTCGCGACGCCCCAGCGCACCGCGCTCGCGCGGCGGGCGACGCCCGCGCCGATGACGCTGCCGGTGATGGTGTGCGTCGTCGACACCGGAATGCCGAACCAGCTTGCCGCGAACACCATGATCGACCCGCCGGTCGACGCGGCGAAGCCCTGGTGGTGCGACAGCTTGGTGATGCGCCCGCCCATCGTCTCGATGATCTTCCACCCGCCCGACAGCGTGCCGAGCGCGATCGCGACATAGCAGCTGATCGCGACCCAGTGCGGCACATGGAACTCCCCGTCCAGATAGCCGGTCGAATAGAGCAGCACCGCGATGATCCCCATCGTCTTCTGTGCGTCGTTGAGCCCATGGCTGATCGAATAGGCGGCCGAGGAGAAGAGGTGGAGGCGGCGAAAGCTCTTTTCGGCGAATTTCGCGGTCGCGCGGCGCAGCGCCCAGCTGCTCGCGAGCATGACCAGCATCGCCAGCAGCATGCCGAGCATCGGCGACAGGAAGATGGCAATCACCGTCTTGTTGAGCCCCGACCACTGGATGCCTTCGAAACCCGCATGCGCGACGCCCGCCCCGACGATGCCGCCGACCAGCGCGTGGCTCGACGAGGAAGGAATGCCTTTGATCCAGGTGACGATGTTCCAGAACATCGCACCGACCAGCGCGCCGAACACGACCGCGGGCGTCACCAGATTCTTGTCGATCAACCCGGCCCCGATCGTCTCCGCGACCCGGTGCAGTTCGGGGAAGCTGATCGACAGGAAATAGGCCGCGAAGTTGAAGAAGGCAGCGAACATCACCGCCTGCACCGGCCGCAGCAGGCGCGTTGCGACGACCGTCGCGATGCTATTCGCGGCGTCGTGCAGCCCGTTCAGGAAATCGAACGCCAAAGCGAGCAGGATCAGCCCGGCGAGAAGGGGAAAGGCCAGTTCGTGCATGGGCCTATCCGTCCAGTGCCAGAGAGCCGTTCGTGTCGAGCGAAGGCGGGACACCCCCCGATCTTGCGCGGCCCCGATGGGCCTCTCGACGCCGTTTATCCTGAGCGCCTGCGAGGCAGCCGAAGGGCTCGATGCGAACGGGACTTTTCATGCCGGGCATGTCTTGCGTCCGTCCGCTCACGCGTGGTCGATGACCAGGCCGTCGATCTCGTTCGCGACGTCCTCGAAGCGGTCGACGACGCGTTCGAGATGGCTGTAAAGCTCGCGCGCGATCATGAAATGAATGGTGTTCGTCGCGCCATGTTCCTTGAACAGGCGGCGGAGGCCCGCGTCGTGGATCTCGTCGGCATGCCCCTCCATGCGGACGAGCCGCTCGGTCAGTTCGTGCAGGCGCGCGCCGTTGGCGGCGACGTTGCGCAGCAGCGGCAGCGCCTCGACAGTCAGCCGCGCCGCATCGACGATGATCGCGGCGATGTCGCACATCTCGGGCTCGAACGTCTTGACGTCGTAGAGGTCGATGGCGCCGGCGGTCTTCTGCATCTCGTCGATCGCATCGTCCATCGAGGCGATCAGGTCGGTGATCGCGCTGCGGTCGAAGGGGGTCAGGAAGGTGCGGCGCACCGTCTGCAGGACCTCGCGCGTGATCTCGTCGGCGTCATGCTCGCGCTCGACGATCTCCTGGACGTGATCGGCCATCCCCTCGCCGCCCTGCAGCAGCCGCGCCAGCGCCTCGGCGCCCGCCGCCAATGTCGCCGCATGCGCCTCGAACAGGTCGAAGAAATTGCCCTGCCTCGGCAGCAGGCGCTGGAACCAGGCAAACATGCGATTGACCCCTGTCTTTTCGGCCACGTGGAACATGAACCCCGACCGCTGCGCCGCGGCGCGAAAGCCGCTGTCCCCGAACGACCGGATCAGCGCCTGAAGGTCGGGCTCGTCGACCGACGCCGCCGCCGCGTCGAAGGGGAACCAGCGCCGTTCGCGCTCGTCCATTTCCTTCCATTCGTCGAGTTCGCGCGTCACCGCGAGCGGAAACACTTCGACATCGTACATGATCGCCGCGCCGTTCGGGCGGCGCTTGCGGTATTGGAAGCTGCCGATCGGCGTCGGACAGACTGCGCCGACCACCCCGGCCTCCTCCTCCGCCTCGACCGCGGCGGAGGCGTGCCGTTCCATGCCGTTCAGCGGATTGCCCTTCGGGATCACCCAGCGCCCGGTCCCTCGCGAGGTGATCAGCAGAATCTCGGTCGGGCCGTCCATGCCTGGCCCGCCGAATCGATAGGGAAGGACAGCGATCTGCCGCATGTCGTCGGCGTTTACCCCTTGCGGTCCGCGCAAGCGAACCCGTGATTGCGAATTGGTGACGCCCCTATGACAATATTGTGACAGCGGCAATGGCGCATGGCGTCGAGCGCGGTTTCCGTGCCCGTCAATTCGATTGCAAAATGCAACGCTGTGCGTAAGCTGTTTGCCAAAGACGAACGGGAGACGACATGATGGCTGGCAGCGCGACCCTCGATCGCAGCGAACGGACGGCGGCCGCCCCCGTCGATCAGGATGTGCTGATCGTCGGCGCGGGCATCTCCGGCATCGGCATGGCCGTGCATCTTCAGATGAACTGTCCCGACCGCAGCTTCGCGCTCGTCGAGCGGCGCGCGAATCTGGGCGGCACCTGGGATCTGTTCCGCTATCCCGGCATCCGCTCGGACAGCGACATGCACACGCTGGGGTTCATCTTCGAACCGTGGAAGCATGAAAAGTCGATCGCCGATGGCCCGTCGATCCTCGCCTATCTGAACCGCATCGTCGACGAGCGCCATATCCGCGAGCATATCCGCTTCAACCGCAAGGTGGTCGGCGCCGACTGGAGCAGCGCCGAGGGGCGCTGGACCGTAACGCTGGAGGATGACGCGGGAGCGACCACGACGACGACCGCGCGCTGGCTCTATCTCGGCTCCGGCTATTACGACTATGACGAGCCCTATGACGCGCATTTCCCGGGGCGCGAGGATTTCGCGGGCCAGATCGTCCATCCGCAATTCTGGCCGAAGGATTTCGACTATGCGGGCAAGAAGGTGGTGGTGATCGGGTCGGGCGCGACCGCCGTGACCATTGTTCCGTCGATGACCGAAAGAGGCGACGGCAAGGGCGCGGCACATGTGACGATGCTCCAGCGCACGCCGACCTGGTACGCGATCCGTCCGGCGAAGGACGGGATCGCCAATTTCCTGCGCAAGATCCTGCCCGAAAAGCTCGCCTACAGCATCACGCGCTTCAAGAATATCCGCCTGCAGGACATCGTGTTCCGCCGCGCGCGCGAAAAGCCCGAGAAGGTCGCCGATTTCCTGACCAAGAAGCTTAAGCAGGCGCTCGGCGACAAATATGATCCGGTCGCTTTCACCCCGCCCTACAATCCATGGGACCAGCGCCTGTGCCTCGTCCCCGACGCCGATTTCTTCGAGGCGATGAAGGCCGGACAGGCATCGGTCGTCACCGATCATATCGAGCGCTTCGACCGGACCGGCATCCAGCTCAAATCGGGCGGGCACCTCGACGCCGACATCATCATCACCGCGACGGGCCTCAAGCTCGCGGTCGCGGGCAAGATTCCGGTGCGCGTCGATGGCGAGACCGTCGATTGGAGCCAGCATTTCTACTACAAGGCGTGCATGTTCTCGAACGTGCCGAACTTTGCGGCGGTGTTCGGCTATCTCAACGCGAGCTGGACGCTGCGCGCCGACCTCGTTTCCGAATATGTCTGCCGCGTCCTCAACCATATGCGCGATACCGACACCACGGTCGCGACGCCGGTGCTCGAAGACCCGTCGACGCTGGTCGAGGACGACATCTTCGACTTCTCGTCAGGCTATATCCAGCGCGCGCTACACATCATGCCGAAAAGCGCGGTCGACATGCCTTGGCGGCTCAGCCAGAATTATGTGCGCGACCGCGTCGACATGCGTACGGGCACGATCGCCGACGGCATCCTGACCTTCGGCCACGCGCGCAAGGCGGCGGCATCGCCGCCGGCGGAACTGGAGGCGGCCGAGTAATAGGCCACCGCCGTCAATCGATGTGCTCGGGCTTGCCCTTGCGCGCGCCCTTGGCAAGCTCTTCGAGCTGCTTTTCGCTCATGCTGTCGACCATCTCGCGCGAAGCGCCCTTCAGGTCGGACTTAGGGGTGTCGCCGCGCTTGGCGCTGAGCGCGGCGCCGGCGGCTTTCTGCTGAGCCTTGGATCTGGCTGGCATGACCTGTCTCCTATCTGCCCCCGCTATCCGTTAGCGCCCCCTATCCGTTAACGATCGTCCCACCGTTGGGATGCAACACCTGGCCCGACATATAGCTGCTGTCGTCGCAGGCAAGGAACAGGAAGCAGGGCGCCACCTCATTGGGTTCGCCCGGCCGCTGCATCGGCGTGCTCTCCCCAAAATGCGCGACCTTGTCGGCGGGGGCGCCGCCGCGCGGGTTCAGCGGGGTCCAGATCGGCCCCGGCGCCACCGCGTTGACTCGAATTCCCTTCGCCACCAGATTCTCGCTCAACGACCGCGTGAAGGCGGTGATCGCCCCCTTGGTCGCGCTGTAGTCCAGCAAGCCCGGCGAACCCTGGTACATCGTCACGCTGGTGCAATTGACGATCGCCGCGCCCTTGCGCAGATGCGGCAGCGCCGCCTGCACGAGGTAGAACATGCCGAAGATGTTGGTCGCAAAGGTGCGCTGAAGCTGGTCGGGGTCAATGTCGCGGATGTCCTCCGCCGGATGCTGTTCCCCCGCATTGTTGACGAGTATGTCGAGCCGCCCGAAGCGCTCGATCGTCCGCTCGACGATCTTCGCGCCCGCCGCGGGCTTGCCGACATCGGCCTTGACCGCGATCGCGCGGCGCCCCTCGCCCTCGACGATCGCGACGCTGTCCGCGGCGTCCGCCTTGTTGTCCTTGTAGACGATCGCGATGTCAGCGCCCTCGCGCGCGAAAAGCGCACAGACCGCGCGGCCGATGCCGCTGTCGCCGCCGGTGACGATGGCGACCTTGCCGTCGAGCCGGCCCGATCCCGGATAGCGCGGTTCCCACCGGGGCGGGCGGTCGAGGTCGGATTCGCGGTCGCTGGGCGGATCGGCGATCGTCTTCGCCTTACCGACCGCCTTTTCGAGCTTCGCCGCCGCGCGCTTCTTGCCGCGCTTCTCGGTGGGGATTTCGCCGACCTTGCCGGCCTTGGGCTGCTTGGCCATCGTCGCTATCCTCGTGTCGCCGGGCGGAAATCGCCGCGATATTCGGGCTTGAGCGCGTGGATCAGCGCCGCCGACATCGGCAGGTCGATCCTGTAGCTGCCCTCGACATAGGGACCTACTTCATAGGGACCGATCCCGATCGTCAGCCGGTCAAGCTTCTTCCCGTCGGACGAGCCGAGCCAGATCGTCTGCGCCGACGCCACCGGGCATTTTCCGAAAACGCTGTCGGTATCGCGGTTCCATTCGACGCCGCGCGCGGCCTTGGCGCGCTCGACGCCGGCGCACAGGTCGTCGTTCGCCGCCTTGTCGAACGCCGCGCCGCTCGTGAACATGTCGAGCGGCTTCAGCCGCGTCGCCTTGTTACGGTCCCACACCAGCGTGTCGAAGCTCTGCATCCCGTGCGCGCCGCCCATATAGGTCCCGATCTCGGCCGACAGGCTCAGGAAGCGCGGCGTATCGGTGACGCGCTGCCAGCTCTGGAGGTGGCTGTGCGCGTGATAGGGAAACCCCTCCTTGGCCGCCGCCGCCCGGTCGCGCTCGGCCGCCGCGACCAGCGCCGCGCGCTGGACCGCGCGGTCGTTGTCGAGCCATGCCGCAAGCCCCGCAATGCGCGCCGCCTCGACCGGATAGCTGTACGCGAATTCGATGAGGTCGGTCTTTTCCTCGACCTTGGAGGCTGTCGCTTCCTTCGCCGCGACATCGGCGGCACCGTTCAGCGGCGCGCCCGGGACCGACGCCGCGGCCTCCTTTTCGGCGCGGGTCGGCGCGGCCTTTTCCGAACAGCCGGCGACAAGCAGCGCGCCCATGCACAGGAGCGCCGCGGAGCGATGGGGGAATATCCTCGTCATGCGCCAACAACGCCGGGAATCGACAAAGTTTCCCTATCGGCCTAGCACGACCGCATGTTCGATTATTCCGATCTGATCCAGCCCGACAAGGAGCAGGACGCCCGCACCATCCATCTGGTCGACAAGACAAGTTATGACGATTGGCTGAAGGGGCGCAACGCCCGCGAACGCACTGCCCTCGCCGCCGCCGGCTACAAACCCGACGGCTACGCCCACGCCATTCTGCCCGGCGACGATGCCGAAAGCTGGTCGGTGGTGACCGCGGTCGCCAATGTCGACAGCCTGTCGGCCTGGTGCCTCGCCAAGCTGGCGCAAACGCTGCCCGAAGGCCGCTACCGCGTCGAAGGCCGCCAGCCCGGCAAGGCGCTGTTCGGCTGGCTGAGCGGACAATATCGCTTCGACACCTATCGTTCGAAGGCCGAAGCACGCGGGGGCCGCGTGCTGCTGACCACCGACGTCGCGGCGATCGCGCCGGTCGTCGCCGAGATGCGCGGCGTCGCGCTGGTCCGCGATCTCGTCAACACCCCCGCCGCCGACATGGGTCCCGCCGCGCTCGAAGCGGCGGCCGAGCGCATCGCCAGGGCGCATGGCGGAACGCTCACGGTGACGAAGGGCGAAGCGCTCGAACAGGGCTATCCGATGATCCACGCGGTCGGCCGCGCCGCCGCGCGCCACCATGCGCCGCGCCTGATCGAGATCGTCTGGGGCAAGGAAGATCATCCGCGCATCGCGCTGGTCGGCAAGGGGATCGCCTTCGACAGCGGCGGGCTCGACATCAAGCCCGCGGCGGGGATGCGGCTGATGAAGAAGGACATGGGCGGTGCCGCGCACGTTCTCGCGCTCGCCGAGCTCGTCATGGCGACCGGCCTCCCCGTCCGCCTGCATTGCCTCGTCGCGGCGGCGGAGAACGCCATATCGGCCGACGCCTTTCGCCCCGGCGATGTGCTGCGCAGCCGCAAGGGGCTGACGATCGAGATCGGCAACACCGATGCCGAGGGGCGGCTCGTGCTCGCCGATGCGCTGGCGAAAGCGGGCGAGGACACTCCCGAACTGGTCGTCGACTTCGCGACGCTGACCGGCGCCGCGCGCGTCGCGCTCGGTCCCGATCTTCCAGCGCTCTATGCGAACGACGACGCGCTCGCCGACGAACTGCTGCGTCTTCCCATCGGCAGGAGCGCTCCATGACCGAGCAATCCACCCGTCGCGGCTTCGCAGCGCGCCCTGCCGATCCCGATCGATGGATCAGGGGTGCCGACACCGCGCCGCGCACGATCGATGCAAGCGCGTTCACCGCCAGGCTAACCATCGACGTGACACCCGAATTGCGCGGCAGGATCAAGATCGCCGCCTTCGGTCGCGGCGTCACCGTCGCCGACATGCTGCGCGCGTTGCTCGCGCGCGAGTTCCCGCCAACCGAAGGAGATCCCTCATGACCGGCATCGCGGCTCCCCACGCGAGCGGCGGCGCGATGCCGTCAGCACGTCCTCGCGACGACCTGACCCATGTCGAGCTAACATGGGTCGAGCAAAAGATCGAATACTGGATCAGGTTCGGCCGTGAAGCGCGCGAACAGATCATCGACCGCCGGCGGCGTGTCGTCTCGTTCCGGCCCAATACAATATTCGCCTTCGTCCGATGGACGGCCAACGACTTCGGAACGGTCAGTTCTCACATCGACATCGTGCGCGCGATCGAGCCGGGCGAACCGCACCAGACGCTGCCTTTCGTGCGCCCGGGCGGTGAAATCCTGCTGAAGATCGAAGGCTGGCCGAAGGTCGAAAGCGTCCTCCGGCATATCGATGGCATGGAGGCGATCGGCATCGACGCGGACACGGCTGCGCCGGACCATTGGCGTCATGTCCACAACCGCCTGGCGGCAGGTCATCAACCTCAGACCTACACGCCCGCGCAGCATCGCGCCTTCCTGCTGCGCACCAGGGTCATGCTGTGAAGCGGCCCGGCCTCATCCTCACGATGGCGCTCACCACGACCGGCGTTGCGTATCCGGCGCTCACGCCGATGCCGATCAAGCTCCTGTGGAACGCATCGGCCAGCGCGCCGGTCGGGCTCTACTTGATCGACTCCGACGGCCCAGTCGAAGTCACCGATCTCGTCGCCGTCGATGCGCCCGAGCCGCTCGCCGCCTTCCTCGCCGAACGCGGCTATCTGCCCAAAGGCGTACCGCTTTTGAAGCGCATCCTCGGCGTCGCCGGGCAGACGGTTTGCCGCGCGAACCTCACCATCACCGTCGATGGCGTCGAGATGGGTGATGCGCGGGAACGTGATCGCGCGGGCCGCGACCTGCCCGTCTGGCAGGGCTGCCGCCGCATTCCGACCGGCGAAGTCTTCCTCATGAACTGGCAGGTCCCCGACAGCCTCGACGGCCGCTACTTCGGCCTGACCTCCACCAAGCAGATCATCGGCCGCGCGGCCCCGCTGTGGACCGACGAGGAAGGCAACGGCCGCTTCGAATGGGGCGCGCCGACGCGGTGAGCGCGCGACCAGCGGCATTCCCACCGCCGCCGATTTCATCACCGCAGCACAATCGACAGGAGTCTCGCATGACACAGATCGGAGAGTTCACGAAGCTTAAGACTGGCTATGACGGGCGCATTCGCACCCTCAGCCTCGACATCGCGGTCGCCATCGTAGCGGCCGAGCCGAGCGATACCGAGAATGCGCCGGACTATCGCGTTCATGCCGAGGGCGAGGACGGCCCGGAAATCGGTGCTGGCTGGAAACGCTCCAGCGACAAGGCCGGCGCGTTCGTCTCGATCCAGCTCGACGACCCCACACTCCCGCAGCCGATCCGCGCCAACCTCTTCCAGAACGGTGACGACAAAACGTCCTGGTCGCTGCACTGGTCGCGTCCGCGCGACCGCGCCGAGAAGGACTGATCGATGTCTGCTCGCCGATCATCGACGAGCCGGCAGAGTGCGCCCGGGCGGCCTCGATCCGCCCGGCGCATGGCTCTCCTTCTCCTTTCCGGCCTGATCGTCGCCACCAGCGCGGCCGGCGCCGCGATCGCGCAGACCTCGCCCGCCCCGCGCACGACATCAGCCGAACCGCACGCCGCCTTCGTCGCGGAAGCCTCGCGGCGCTTCGGCATTCCGGAACTCTGGATCGTCGCCGTCAAACGCGCCGAAAGCGCGGGTGACGTGCGGGCCATATCATCGGCCGGAGCGATGGGGCTGATGCAGATCATGCCCGGCACCTGGGCGGATTTGCGCAGCCGCTATGGCCTCGGTCGTGATCCCTACGATCCGCGCGACAATATCCTCGCAGGCGCCGCCTATCTGCGCGAAATGTTCGACCGCTACGGCGATGTGCCGGCGATGCTGGCCGCCTATAATGCCGGTCCTGCCCGCTACGATGCCTATCTGCGAACAGGCCGCGCGCTGCCTGCCGAAACGCGCGCCTACATCGCATTCCTCGCTCCGCAACTCGGCGCGGCATCGCCATCCGGCCCACCGTCCGTCACGCCGCCACCCGCGCCAGATTGGCGTGAGGCCCCGCTGTTCGTCGTGCGGTCCATTGACGCGCGTTCCGTCGTTTCACGACCGGGTAACGCACATACGGACGATCGCCGGCCCCCGGTCACGGCGCGCGCATCCGATCCAGCCGAACCGCTGGACACGCCCCTCGTCGTCGCTCGCTCCGATCCGGGAACACCGTGATGAGCCCGTCCGGCAACCGTCGCAGCCTGTCGCACCCTCGCGTAACATGGAGGGCGCAAGGGAGAGAGGCAGGCACAACAACCGAACGATGGCAGGATAAAAGGGCGCACATTGTGCGGCGGTCGGGCGGTTGTTTTTGCAGGAATTTCTGGCGCGCCGCGCACATTACCATGCTTTTGGGCAATGTGCGCCACAGGCCCTGTGCATTGTATCTACGCACTTTTTCCCACATTGCGGGCTCGCCTCATGGCCGATGACCATGAGTTCCGCGTTCGGTCTGGGCGCATCCGCTCGACCCGCGCCCAGTCGGCCCGGCCCTTCATTGCCCAGGCGCTCGCCGCAGCGAAGAAAGCGGGCGGCGGCATCTCGCGTTCCGGGCGCATCGTCTCCGCCAATCGCTCCCGCTTTGGCCGCGGCCAACGCGCCAGCATCCAGGCGAACCGCTTCATCACCGCACGCACCCGCGGCGCGGTCATCAAGGCCCGCGTCGTTCGGCATAGCGGCCGCGCCGCCCCCCTCGGCGCCCATCTGGACTATCTCCGCCGCGACGGCGTCACCCGTGACGGAGAAAAGGCGCGGCTGTTCGGATCGGGGAACGAGGATGCTGACGGCCGGGTCTTCGCCGAACGGTGCAAGGAGGATCGCCATCACTTCCGTTTCATCGTCTCGCCCGACGACGCTGCGGAGATGTCGGACCTGAAGCCCTTCACCCGGGATCTGGTCGGCCAGATGGAGAAGGACCTGGATACGCAGCTCGACTGGGTCGCGGTCGATCACTGGAACACCGCTCATCCGCACGTCCACCTGATCCTGCGCGGTGTCCGCGACGACGGCCAGGATCTCGTGATCTCCCGCGACTACATCAAGGAAGGGATGCGCGACCGGGCGCGCGACCTCATCACGCGGGAACTGGGGCCGCGCAGCGACCTCGAAATCCGCCGGACCCTCGAAAGCCAGATCGGGGCGGAACGCTGGACGCAGCTCGACCGGCAGCTTGTCCGCGATGCTGGAAAATCGGGCGTCATCGATCTCGCCCCGGACGCCGACCGCCGGCCCGACGAGTTCCATGCACTGAAGGTCGGGCGGCTGCGCAGGCTGGAGGTGCTCGGCGTCGCCGGACAGGTCGGTCCAGGCCAATGGGTCATCAAGTCCGAGGCCGAGACGGTGCTGCGTGAACTTGGGCTACGCGGTGACATCATCAAGCGCATGCACCGGGCATTGGCCGAGCACGGCATCGAGCGCGGATCGACGAACTATGTCCTGGCCGGCGAAAGTCTCGACGTGCCGGTCATCGGCCGACTGGTCGCGCGCGGCCTCGACGACGAGCTGAAGGGGACGGCCTTCGCCATCGTCGACGGCGTCGACGGCAGGACGCATCACATCAGGCTGCCGCATCTCGACGCCGCCGGTGACAGCCGAGCGGGATCAATCGTCGAACTGCGCGCCTATGAGGATACGCGCGGTGATCGCCGCGTCGCGATCGCCATCCGATCCGACCTCGATCTCAAGCAGCAGGTAAGCGCGATCGGTGCGACGTGGCTCGACCGGCAGGCCATCGCCCGCGAGCCGGTCGCCATGTCGGAGGGGGGATTCGGCGCCGAGGTCCGGGAGGCGATGCAGCGCCGCGCCGACCATCTGGTTGGCGAAGGTCTTGCCGATCGCCAGGGGCAGCGCATCACATTCGCCCGCAATCTGATCGACACGCTCCGCCGCCGCGAACTGGACGCCGTGGCCGACAAATTCAGCTCCGAAACCGGCCAGCCGTTCAAGCCAGCGGGAAACGGCGAATATGTCGCCGGCGCCTATCGCCAGCGCCTTGCGCTCGCATCCGGCCGCTTCGCCATGATCGATGACGGCCTCGGTTTCCAGCTCGTGCCCTGGTCGCCGTCCCTCGACAAGCATCTCGGCAAACACGTCTCCGGCGTCGCGCGCGCCGACGGCGGCGTCGACTGGAGCTTCGGTCGCAAGCGCGGCCTCGGCCTCTAACCACCCAACAAAAAAGGACCGCCGCAATGTCCGCGACCAAAATCCTCTGGGGGCAGATCGCC
>ERZ778017.1346-NODE-1346-length-24866-cov-6.206400_pt1 | contig 24866 bp, 15 predicted proteins | sample MGYA00375747_ERZ778017 | MGnify/ENA primary metagenome ERZ778017 (study PRJEB29350, sample SAMN05509838) | bioreactor metagenome | biome: bioreactor; material: wastewater | place: South Africa: University of Cape Town | collected 2014-03-17 ...
GTGGGAGATGTCACCGGCGAAATTGAACCACCAACTTTGACGTCAATTGCAGATGGAACGGTAGGAGAGTCAGACGACCCATTTTCGGACGACGACGAAGTTTTCCATACCATTGTAGACGAAGAACCTCCAAACGAAAATGACATTGTACAAGATGATGACGAGTTGTCTATGGAATTGATGAGAGAAATGGGCGTGTGAGCGTTTTTGCAGGCTTTTCTGTTTATTGAGAGATATACAAATTTCTGAACGCAAAGGCATCTTTGAAGATGTTTTCAATGGTTGAAGTGGTGAAATTGTTGTGGTTTTCATTGAAAGCCGCTAGCAAATACCCACTGCGTCGTAACGTGACGTCAATTGTGGGCTTGTTTTGCTTTGTTACTCGAATCAACTTGTTGGCATTCTTGTGAAATGGTATGATAACCCCACAGTTGTATAGAGCAGGTTTCCTCCCGGTTTTATACGAGATTCCGTGGTCAGACATGAATGCTTGGTAGTGAATTTGATTATCGAAACTCAATGAGGAGTGTTTTGTTCCATTTATCCCAACAATTCGTGTTAAACAATCATAGTTGAAGGCATTGTTTTTGATCATTTTATCCTTGTATTTGAAGTCATCATAACCAACTTTAAGAACATCTTTCGGGAAGTATTTCAGTGGAATCAGATAAAGCTCACTAGCTTTGAGTTCCAAGATGTACGCAAAATCAAAGTGGTAATATTTGCAAAAAGCCCTGGTGAAAATCATGGCAGCATTTTTGATGGACTTGATTTGCGCCAATTTCTGCCATAACCGTTCATTATTTGGTCCGTTTGTTGCCTTCTTTTGCAAGTCTTTGGAAAATCTAAAGTTGTGATTCAAAGTGTATCTCCCCCCAGAACCATCCTTTTCAAACACCGTCATCATTACTGCTTTTGTACTAGTTGCTCTGCCCAATTTCCAAGTTAATTCGTTGATTTCACCATTAATATAGTTTTCCTTTGATTTCAGATGCACGTCAAGTTCGTCGATAGGAGTCTCCATGATGTTGATAACTTCTCGAGCAAAATCTTTCAACAAGGTACATGCCTCTATGGAGAACTCTGATTTAGCAAAAGAATCGTAAACTGACAAGACCCCCACTACTTCATTTTTGGGAGTCAAAATTGGAACTCCACAATAGAATTTGATATATGGAATTCCCGTGACAAACGGATTCTTTTTAAACCTCCAATCTGTGGTTGCATCCAATATCAAAAAGTAGTCTTTTGATAATATTGCATGGCCATCAAAGGAAATTGACTTTGGAATCTCGCTTACATTAATCAAAGTTTCAACCTTGATCAATGTCTTGGACTCAGTAACCACAGATATCGACATACCTACGACATTGAAGTTCCTTCTCAATTTTCCAATTAGTTTCTTGAACACATGCTTGTTCTTCCAATGAGGCAAGTTGGAGTACTTCTCAATTATATCACTAGCTTGTTTTCGGCTGAATCTATTAGGAGCAAGCATCAACTCCCCTTCAGCAAAGCAAGAAGGACGAGCCACGCTTGACAAGTTGGTATTTCCAGCAGAGTACTGATCCAAAAACTGTGCCTTTGTAGATGGAATTGGTAGAATTGAACATTCGTGAGGAGGAGCCAAAAACTGGATAGTATGATCCCAATCTGACTGTTTGGACATCCTAAACTGGTCAATTTAGCAATTGTTAGCAACCGAGCAAATAATGTATAGATATAGTTCACAAACAGGTTTTTGCACCCAAAACCAAATTGTCACAAATGCAACTTGCAATGTGCAACGGAACAAAATAGACTATTTGTGGCAGGTTAATTAGAAAACAAGTGATTCTACGTCGCTTACTTCTACCTATTGCAGTCACGATGTAATCGAGACTAATATACATTTAATACAAGACTTGTCTATTGAGGTGACCTATCAATCTTTCATTTCGACATCACCATCGGTCTCTTTTTCTTTCTTCTCGTCAATTACAGGCAAATCGTTACCCGATTCTTTCTTTGAGTTTTCCAAGGCTTCGCGTTCTTGTCTTGATTTTTCTTCTTCTAACGATAATCTCAAGGCCAATGCTAAATCTGGGTCCATGTTAGGGTCTACCATATCACCAAAACCGTCATTGAACCCACCAAAGTCACCTTCAAACGAAGCATCCACCAAGATCGGCGAGGTAGCAATGACTTCGTACAACATTCTTGGCCCTGGTGGCACGGTGACCAAATGAGAATTATCGTGGTTATTAATTATCAGGTTGAATTTTTCCAACTTGGCGGTGTTGATCAGCTCTTCACCAAAGTTGACGACATCAATGGCAATGTTGTTTTTCTTCATTTTCTTTGCCAACTTCTCCAACTCCTTTTCTGTTTCCTGAATTGGTGATCCTACAAAAATGACGATCCGTTGGTGCTGGGCCTTATTTTGTCTATGTTTCAATGCCAATGCTGCCACCTGGATCCCGCTGCTGAAGTGGTTTTCTCCCTGGATCTTGGTGTCATGGACCCCGGCCAATAACTTCCCGTAGTCTGTGGTCAATGTCGACAACACTTGGGGACCCTGGCCCCCGTATGCCAACAATCCCACGGTGTTTTCTGGGTTGGAGTGGATTTTGTTTTGGAAAATGTACTCGGTGGCCGTCAATTGGGCGTCATAACGATTGGTGACGTAGTCACCGTTTCTCATATACTCGGAGTTATCGATGGCAATCATCGTCGCCTCGAGCACCATGGTGGATAATGTGAAGTAAACGGACGGAAATGCGGATAGCTAAAGGCGATGCTGTAAATAAACGACGCTAGGAGTCAACGACGTCGTGGTGGTGGTGGTGGTTGGAACTAACAACGGACAGTCACCAACAATCGAACTAATTCAGTGTAACGCGACAATTGTACTATCACGTACCCGGTAACAAACAGCTAGTAGACTTGTCGAGAACTTGTGCAGATTGCCCACGATAGAAGGATATATTCTAAACGGAGAGCGGTAGTGAAATAACAATCTAGTAGAAAAAAGATTTATGATAAATAAACCTTGAGAATGAGTTCACCGAAACTTTGTGAGGCAAATAAACTCTGACGAAAACGAATTGCACAAAAACAATTGTGATCTGTATAAACTAGAAAAGGATTAATTTCTGTGAGGTTTCGTTTTCACCACTGAGGGTGCCAAATTGACGAGTTGCCACTGTAGCTGTATACACGCCGCACGATAAAGTAGGTGGGACGATAACAGATTTATGGCGATGTTGACGAAAGCCCGCAAGGCCGAGGTGATTGCCACGTACAAGGCAAAGTACGAGGCTGGACGAGAAGAGGTGAAGGCAGCCAACGCCCAGTCTGTGGCCGAGATGGAGGCCAAGGTGATGAAACGGTTGAATGGTGTAAGACGTAGGCTTTGGGACGAGAAGTTGGGGGATGTGTTGATGAGAGAACGGCATGGGGTAGAGATGAACAAGCACGTTAGTGGGAATAGTCAGGAGCTGGTGGATACGACGAACGGGAGCCAATTGCAAAGGTGAGCATTAGAGTGAAAAAGGTTTGGTGTGTGTTCTAGAGAAGTTGGGCAGAATGGTGATTGGAAGAAGAAGTCACAGTGAAGAAAGTGGGTAATGCGATGCTGATAGAGCTGGGAAGCAAGGTTGACGGGAACGAGATTTATGGATTGGCAAAATGGTCTGGAAGGCTCGTATGGTACTCAGCATAGTAAGTAAAGTGCCATCGCTGGCAAAACAGTATGAAGTGCTAGTATTGTTGAAACTAGTTTGTCAGACTACTTCTTCAACCAGGTTAGAAATTAGTTGTCAAAACAAATGGCCTGTTTGAACTTTGGCCTGCTCACCAGGCTAGCAAACACTACAGAAATTCCGTGCCAAATTGAATTCATGTATTCGCTGGCACAGAAACACATTCCAAAGACCATGTTCCCATTTCTTAATGAAATAATAGACAGATTCAAATAAACGTGGTTTCTACTACAAGATACAGTAAGCCCAAGACACGCTCTCGCAACAACAGCTTACGGTGCCCACTTACACCTTGAAGCTCATACTAAAGATTGTTATTCAATTCTATCATTTTGTATCATAAACATATTTACATCTATATTATGCTTCTTCAGGAATGTCGTCATGGAAGTATTTCCCTTCCAAAGTAGGCTTGATGATTCCAGCTCTAATAGTCCAATCACCAAATGGTTCGCCTTCGTTTCTTTCCACACTCCATCTCTTAAATAATGGCAATAAGATGTCCAAAATTTCATCTTCCTTGATGGAGTATCTGTAAATCTTGTTCAATCTTTGTCCGTGGTGACCACCACCCAACATCAAATTGTATGCACCAGCAGCTTTACCAACAAGAGCTACTTCAGCCAACCATGGCCTTGCACACCCGTTAGGACAACCAGTCATTCTCATGACAATAGAATCGTGTCTTAAACCATAGTCTTCCAAAGCGTTTTCTAATTTGGCAATTAATTCTGGTAAGTAACGTTCGGCTTCAGCCATAGCTAACCCACAGGTTGGCAAGGCAACACACGAACTTGATGATAATCTAAGTCCAGAGAAGTCAACATTGCTCAATTTGTATTCGGTCAAAATTTCTTTCACCTTATCGAGATCTTCATCAGCAACTCTGGAAATAAGAATATGTTGGTTACCGGTCAATCTGAATTCACCAGTTTCACGAGTTTGTAAGTATTCTGCTACTTTTCTTAACCCAGTCTTTTGTGGTAACTCTGGTGTGTCTTCAATTCTACCATTTTCAATGAAACAGGTGAAATGGTTGAATCCTTCTTCATCCTTGCACCATCCAAAGTAGTCAATGTTAGATTCAATCTTGAAATCTCTTGCTGGAGCAAATTTGTAACCCAACAATTCTTCAACCTTAGATTTGAAAACTTCAACACCCAAGTCATCAATAGTATACTTCAATCTTGCGTGTTTTCTGTTAGTTCTATCACCAAAGTCTCTCTGAACCAACATGACCTTTTCACAGGCAATGTGAACTTGTTCAGCAGTAACGAAACCTAAACAAGAACCAGTTCTTGGGTAAGTCTTCTTGTTATTATGGGTCGAACCCATACCACCACCAGCTAAAAGATTGTATCCAACAACAACGTCATCTTCCACGATAGCGATTAAACCAATATCATGGGCATAAACATCGACATCATTGTATGGTGGAACAGTAATAACAATCTTGAACTTTCTTGGTAAGTAAGTTGGGCCATATTGTGGTTCGACGTCAACTAAAGCATTTCCAGCAACTAAAGTCTTCTTCAAGGTTGGACCACCATTTCTGTTTTCCCAAGCTTCCTTGTAACCTGGCTTATCACCATCATCATCCCCATGCAACCAGATTTCATGGTATGCAGTGGTTCTAGGTAACAAGTGTTCAGAGATTAATGTACCAGCAGCAGCAACTTGTCTGTGAACTTTAGCATTAGATGGTAAAGCAGAAACCATAACATTTCTGTTAACATCACCACAAGCAGCTAAAGTATCCATTAAAGCGGAGTTCATACCTCTGATAGCTGGTTTCAAGTTATGTTTAACAACACCGTGTAATTGGAAAGTAGCTCTGGTGGTGACTTTCAACGTACCGTTACCTCTTTCGTCGGCCAATTCGTCTACTTTAAGATATTGTTGTGGAGAAGCAATACCACCTGGTAATCTCATTCTAACCATGAAAGAGTAAGCTGGTTCTTTACCTTGTGCTTTACGTTCTTCTCTGATATCACGATCATCTTGCATGTAAATACCATGGAACTTGGTTAATTGTTGATCAACTGCACAAATTGCTCCGGTGGATTGATCTTGCAATCCTTCAGCAATGGTACCCCTAAGGAAATCAGATCCAATCTTCATGTCTTCGTTAGTTAATGGTTTTGGTTCTTCAACACCATCCACTTGGTCAACACCAAGAGCAGTCCATAACTTTGGAATCCATTCATTGTAACCAGTGTTGAATCCATCAGCATCTTGATCATCACCAAGACCTAATTCAGATAACTCAACACCACCGTACAATTTCAATTTGGCATATAAATCGGTTGCTGGTTTGTTGTAGTAATGCTTATCTTCCTTTCTTGGCCAATATTGAGAGTCACCTAAACCAAAAACCGAGAAGTGAACACTAGCCAAATCCAAGTCAACAGATCCTTTCAAGTTATCCCAGAATTGTTTACCATTGACCGGGAACTCACCTTGACCAGAAGTAGAGGTAACAAAGACAATGTTGGTTTCGGTTGGTAAATCTTCAATAGCAATGTCATCCATTTGAACAACAATTGATTTAAGACCTCTACCTAAAGCTTGTCTATTGATCTTCTTAGCAAGTGCTTCTGCATTACCACCATCGGATGCAAATGCAATGGTTAACGGAGGACCAGATAATCCTGACAACAACTTGGCATATGATTCATCAGCTAAAACCTTTTGGTGATGGTTTTGAGCAGTATTGGCGTTAGTAGTCAAGTTTCTGGACAAGACTGGATCTCTTTTAGCCAAAAGTGTCAACTTGTTTTCACGGTCCAAGAAGTCTTGGAGTTGTTTTCTTAAGTTTGAAGAGTCCAATTTGAAGCATTCTTTATCATCACTAATTGATGGGTCATATCTGTATAATGGCCAGTAACCAGAATCAACGGCTTTCTTGGTTTCCTGCAAAACAGTTAATGTGCTATCTTTTTCAGAGTTGTATGGCAAGTAGGCTAAAACAATAGAAGGACCATTGAACTTTTCAGCTTCAATAAATGCCTGTAAAACTTGAGTGTATGAGGAATAAATTGCAACGGATGCAACATAGACATTACCGTAGTTCATGGCATACAAACCGATATCCTTTTTACGGTTACCGTTGATCTTTTTAGTAGAATATGGATCAGAATCAATGATTAACATGTTGACGTTTTCACCAGAACTGATCAAATTGTGGACACCAGAACTACCCAAGTCGTAGGCCCATGCATCTGATCCAACTAACCATGAAGTTGAGATATGGAAGTATTGTTTCAAGTTCAACAACTTTTCTGAAACTGAAGAAGTTGAATCAGTTGATAACAATTCAATAATTGCTTGTACATTTTCACTGTCAGACTTACCTTGTTTGGCAGCAATCAACCATTTAGATAAGTTTTCGATTAAAGTAGCGTTATCTTCAGTTCTGAATTTGTTATCTTGGACACCTTCAAGAACCAACGATTGCAACTTTTGGAAATTCTCCTTATCAGATAAATAAGAACCATAACCAAATTCTGGGTTAGAGGTTTCGATTTTGTCAGCGTGGTATTCATTAAGAATCGAAGTGTTTGGGTTGACTTGATTCAACAATTTGAGGTAAGCAGATTCCAAAGCAATTGCTGATTCAACAGCCTTTGTATGTTCTTTTGATGATTTTGAAGTCACTCGGGCAGCAGATTTACCATAAGTGACATTTTGGGTTGGATATTCACTGTCAATGTTCTCAATCAAATTAACCAAAGTTTGACTGTAGTCAGATACATTGTTGAAGTTAGCAGCAAGGATTTGCTTGAAGTTCTTCAATGATTGAAATTTAGGGTAATCTTGGAAAAAGTCTAATAACAATGAAGAGTACCCACTAGTTTCGGTTACTGCAGCCAATTTTTCAACTGAGTTTGGAATTATTGATAATAAGGATTGCAAATCCCATGGGTAGTATACGTTGATGTTCACAATCACAGTGTTCAATTTGGTGGCAGCATCAATAAACGATTGAGAAGCAGCACCCAAGTATAAAATAGCCAATTTAGTAGCAGATGAAGCTTTGTTTAATAATTCAAATGGTTTGATAGACAATTCCGAAAATATGTTTGCAATTTCTGCGTCAATTAAATCTGGCTTATCACTGAGGCTCACTTTTTCAGCAGCACTTGGAGTGAAAAAGTGGAAAACAGGCTTTGAAAACTTATCAGCAATTGAGTATGCAGCTCTAGAATAATTATACGCTTCTTTAGCGTTAGAACTGATCAAAATTGGGAATTTGAAGTCCTTGATTGCACTGACAACTGAAAAATCAAGGTCATCTAATTCAACATGAGATACAACTTTTCCGGTCAATTGACCCACTAATGGCAAGTCCTTGAATAATTGACTACCCGACAATGTAACAGTGACAAAGTCTTCAGTTTCTTGCGGTACTATGTCTTCATAAGGTTGATTAACAACGATATTTGTGTCTTGTGGAAAGTATTGTGTAAATGGTGATTCCACCGATTTAGCCAACTGGGCAACGTAAATTGACCCACCGACTTTGTTTGCAACATGAGCAACTAAACGTTAGTAAAGAGTGACAAAATAAAGGAATTCAGGAATAAACTAGTTGGAGGACTGAAATTGTCAACTTCTTGACATGGATCTGAAGAATTGGGAACAGCGAAAAGTCGTCAAATGATCAAAATTAATGCAAACTGAACCTCACGAACCTTCTATAGCTCTTGGTCTGTCAAATTCCGCAATCTGGTTGTTTGTAAATTCACCTTTGAACTACGTTCAGGAACCACAAAACGTCCAGAAAATCTCAAAAATTCACCAAAAAAGGCATTCAATATATCAATATTACCACGCAGAACACACCTCAATGCTGTTTGGCTTTCTGGTGTGCCTGGATTATCTGTTATTCCAAAAAAATGGTTCGGAAGAAAGGCTGCAAAATACCACAAGCAGCCACCCGAGCACGCTGAATCTCGGCAGATCGTCTAGAAGCACTGTCCACAATCTTCACATCCAGTTTTTTTGTCCCAAACAGCCCTCGTAGTGCTGGTGCTGGCCTAGCACCACGAACATGCCAAACTACTATAGTGAATCGGGCATCGCTGTAGGAGCACCAACTGGTAGTCCACTAAGACCAACTCCATCCAAACGTTTGTTTCCTCCACATTCTATACATACTCGCCTCGTGCTGACTGACACTCATCTTGGTACAAATTTCCTGCTGACAATTTCATTCCACTTGTAGAGATTTATACTGCTGCTGCAAAATTTACCGGCGATTACATGCCGGACCGCTCCCCACCATAATCAATTTTAATCTTATCATTACACGTGACATTGAATAATCCATTTGTGCTATGGTGATTGGGTGCAATACGATGGTAGCGCCGAGACAAGAGTCACAATACGGTTTGACGGGGCTACCATCCAGAGTGAATTGAAGACACGGGACTAGCCGCAGATTTCAGTGTGTTGGGGGTTTGGAACAAAGCTGGTGCTTGGGTCCAATTGTTGTATGTGGGAGGTGGAACTGTGTGTTTTTATCTGTGGTTTTGGTGTACATTTTGCATTTAGCTCGTCCTGTTTCTTGTTAGTTTGTTGCTTTGTCCTGCGTTCTGTGTAGGCTGCAACCGAGCATGTAAGGGAAATGCAGAGTAGGGGAGGTAGCGCCATTGTACCAGTTTGGGGGATGATGACGTGACGGGGGGGTCGGGGTTTGCTCGGTGTGGGCTAAGATAATGCACCCACAACTGTAGGTATCGTTCCATGGGGTTTGCTTTGAAATGCGAAGAATATTGTGCTGATGCATTTGCTGCAATGGGTCTAGAATGGTAGCGCCATCGTATCTGATAACGGACATTTATCGTCTTTCGAGAGGGAAAGTGTTAGTGTAGAGGTTGCTAGGAGCGAATGAATGTGTATGGAGGATGATCAACTCAGGTTAAAATTGGTGGCTCATTTGTGTGAAGCAGACTATCTTTCAGAACGATTCATCTTCTTTAGGGGACTGCCGCGGGACATCGACCAAACGCAGCACCATGTGATAATGGGGTCTGCTTCCCTCGTGAAACGGACACTGGCCGGGGCAGCAAAGGCCTGTGTGTGGCTTGAGTAGCACGTTTTTGCAGTCGTTGTTGAATCAGTTTGGTTGTACGGCTGACAACAGTGCATTTGGGTGCAAAACGGAAAAATTGCAATGATTAAGGAAGCGAAGTTAAAGCATAATGATTAATATATGGTGAGCGTATTTGCTGTAGTTGTATAACACGGTTTGTATACTTGCGTCTGCGTATGCTTTTGTGTGGAAACGTTTGTTTGTTTCAACTGACAGATCTTTCTCAGTATTTAGTTAGGAACAAATTCCAAATATGAGCTTGAATTGGTTACTACGATAGGTGTACTAGCAGGTATGTATTGCCTAAAATCCTTCATTTATAGTGACTATTGTACAGCCGTCTACGTCTTTTCCATGCTCGTTTGCATCTCATGTTGACCTTCCCAAAGCACGATTTTCTTGATATATTATCGAAATAGGTTGAATTGAGATGAGGCGTTTTGATATTGGTAAATGCTTTATAAATTGATTCTGGTTCCCAGACTAATAGGTCGGAACTTGTCCGTTTTTTACGCTCAATTACTCGGTCTCTTCGCCGGTGTCTCAACTTACTTTGGGCAAATCGATTACTTTTCAGTTTGCAGAACTCTGTCTCCAACTGGTTTTCTAAACGAATCGTTTCCTGGATGGAATTGCTGATTGTCTCCGGGTCTAGGTTGGAGTATTTTAGGTGCCAAGTGTCTTGTTTAAATGGATCCAAGTCTTCATTTCTGTAATGGTATACTGCACTATCAAAATCATCAATAGGCAGCTCGTTGAGTACTGGAACCGTGGGATCGGAGTCCTGTTCAGGATAATAGCTCGGTAATTCGTTGAAAAGTGACTGTCCAAACTGATAGTTATCGTTGCCGTCTTCGGCGTTTTCTGTGTCAATTGTGTCGTCAAAAATTAGACTTGCCAAAACATCATCCTGGGTAACTTGTTTCGCTAACGGATCTCCCAAATCCAACAATTCGCTGATGTCCAAGCTTACATCGGTATTTTCAGTGTGGTACGAGTAGTCCATAAGCCCTAACGACGTGGATCTAGCAGAGATATCATGGGTCGGAGAGAATAAATCGTCCATAACGGATCAATCAAGCGAACGTATACGTAACTGAAGCTCAAAGTTACCTTTCTGATAGCACAACAGATAATAGCAAGAATCAATAGTAAACTATAGCAACAACCTCAAGAAAGAATTAGGGTATTCCCAATTTATATATGTGGTTTATCAGAACACAAAAGCAGCACCCCATCCAAGACATTTGCACCAAAACCAGAACAGATCTGCTTACAGGTAAACGGCACTCTTTGAAGGAGTACATCTCACGCTTCGTAAAACCACAGCCAGAATGATCTGCTTTCTAGCTATACTTGCCATAACCACTCTCCCGTCCCATATCCACCGCAGTGAGACGAACAATCATAAAAATCAGGAAACTCGAACCGTTTCAAAAACAGGAAACAGATCTCAAAGTTTACAACCCATCTCTGATCCCTGAAAGCACCGTATCGTCTCCATTGCCCTCCCGATTTTGCTGCTGTTGACGTGTTGCAAGAATGGCTGCAAAAAATCTAAACTGGTAGCGCTGGATTTTTATGCATTGAAAAATTTCCTAGCTAGATTATGACTAACAAAACGAAATTTTGCAGTTGGTTATTCCAAGACGTTTTTCTAGCAAAGTCAACCGATCAAAGTGTGAAATGTTGGTGAGGTCACTCGGATACACCAGTGTGAAAAACCTCCGAGTAAATTTATTGCGTGGCCGTGGTGGTGCTGGCTTTAGCTCCCGTTTCTCGTCCACTGTAGCCCCAGCTAAAAAGTACTTGGGCCTAGCTGACAGTGATTACAAGGTCAATGGAGACCCAGACTATATCAAATTGATCCTCACGTCGCATGTGTATGACGTAGTTGACCGTGGAGGATCGCCATTGACCCATGCTGTTAATTTATCTCACAAAACCAACTCCAACATCTACCTCAAAAGAGAAGATTTATTGCCTGTGTTCTCCTTCAAGTTGAGAGGAGCATACAATATGATTGCTAGCTTGCATTACGGGTCAAAAAACCCAATTCTGGGGGTTATTGCTTGTTCTGCTGGAAATCATGCCCAAGGTGTTGCGTACTCGGCGTCGAAATTGAACATTCCCTCGACCATTGTCATGCCTACTGCCACTCCATCGATCAAGTACACCAATGTGTCTCGTTTGGGATCACAAGTTGTTTTATATGGTGAGGATTTCGACTCTGCTAAGCAAGAATGTGCCAGATTAAGTTCGTTGAACAACCTTATTGATATTCCACCATTTGACCACCCGTTAGTTATTGCTGGACAAGGTACTATCGCCCTTGAAATCACCAGACAGTTGCGTTTGGACAAATTGAACGCAGTTTTTGTCCCTGTTGGTGGTGGTGGTCTTATTGCTGGGTTGGCAGTGTACTTGAAGAAGATAGCTCCACATGTAAAGATCATTGGAGTTGAGACTTATGATGCTGATGCGCTCTACCAATCGTTGAAGAGAAAGAAGCACGTTACTTTGGGCTCTGTAGGTTTGTTTGCCGATGGTACTGCCGTTAAGATCTTGGGTTCAGAGACTTGGAGATTGTGTGAAGATCTCGTGGACGAAGTTGTTAGAGTGTCGACAGATGAGCTCTGTGCTGCTATCAAGGACGTTTTTGAAGACACAAGATCGATTGTTGAGCCATCAGGAGCATTATCTGTTGCTGGTGTCAAGAAGTATATCCAAGAAAATGAGAACATTGACCATACAGATAAGACCTATGTCCCAATTTTGAGTGGGGCCAACATGAACTTTGACAGATTGAGATTTGTAAGTGAAAGAGCTGTTCTTGGTGAAGGTAAGGAAGTGTCATTTGTAGTTACTATTCCAGAAAAACCTGGGGAATATGCCAAGTTGCAAAGCATTATCCATCCAAGATCCATTACAGAATTCTCCTATAGATGCAACAATACCGACTCAGCAAACATTTTCCTTTCGTTCAATGTTATCGACAAGAAGAAGGAGCTTGTTTCCATTCTCGATCAGTTAGCCGAACACAATTATGAGGTCAATGATATCTCAGAAAATGAATTGGCCAAGTCCCACGGTCGTTACTTAGTAGGTGGTAGATCTCCTGATAACAACAGTCACAGATTAAGCAACGAAAGACTCTTCCAGTTTGAGTTCCCAGAAAGACCCGGTGCGTTGTACAAGTTCTTGCAGTCGTTGAAGAAGGACTGGGACATCACTCTTTTCCACTACAGAAACCATGGACACGATGTTGCTAAAGTATTGTGTGGATTTGTTCTCCCAGAAGGAACAGAAGAAGAAGTGTTCCAGAACTTCTTGACCACCTTGGGCTACAAAGTCAACGAGGAAACTGACAATGTTGTTTACCAGAAATTCTTGAAAAATTAGATGTAATGTTGTAATGAACGAATTGAACTATGTATATCAAGGAATAAAAGATGCATATTTACAAGTAATATTTACAATGACCAACAATGACCAGTCTAGTCTGAACGACGTAAGAACGCCTGGTAGGCGTCGTGGCTGATATGGACCCTACCAGTAGCCTTCATTTGCTTCTTACCTTCCTTCTGTCTTTCCAACAATTTCTTGTATCTCGAAATATCAGCAGCATGCAATCTCTGGGTGACATCTTTTCTTCTTGCCTTAAGAGTTTCTCTCGCAACAACCTTGTTATTCACCTTGGCTTGAATGGCGACCTCAAACAACTGGTTTTTCAAGTACTCTTTGAATCTAGATACGTACTCTTTACCTCTCGATTGCGCCTGGGACTTATGGATAATCGTAGTTAAAGCATCCTGGGGCTCTCCATTGACACAAAGCTCCATCTTGACAATATCCGACTTCCTGTAGCCAGCATCTTCATAGTCTAAAGAAGCATACCCTTTGGTGCATCCTTTCAATTTACCAAAGAAGTCCTCAACCAACTCACCCAAGGGAATATCGTACTTCAACAACACCTGTCCCGTCGTCAAATACTCAAGACTCTTCTGAATACCACGACTACCCTCACAAAGAGTCATCACCGTCCCCGTGTATTCGTCTGGGATCGTCATGATAGCCTCAACATATGGCTCCATATAGGCCAATACGTTTTGCTGCTTATCTGCTACTGGGAACCCGTCTGGGTTGGTGATGATCTTCTCGGTGCCGTCTTTATATACGATCTTGTAAGGGACTGTTGGTGCCGTTAAAATGATTTTAGCACCGTACTCTTTTTCTAATCTTTCCTTAAAAACAGAAGCATGAAGCGATCCTAAGAACCCTAACCTCCAGCCTAGTCCCAAAGCATTAGATGTCTCCTTCTCTAACGTCACCGCTCTGTCATTTAGAACCAAGTTTTGCATATGATCGTCCATGACATTGAACTCGGTTCCATCTGAAGGAAAAGCTCCTACAAACACCATTGGTTTGGGCTCTTCAAACCCTGGCAAAGGCTCCAATCCCTCGTGTTCCCCAAGTCTAAAGAACGTATCCCCTACTAGGGCCTCACGAGGGTTTTTCATCCCTGGTATCACATATGCTACTTGTCCAGCCTTGATCTTGTCCATGGGCATTCGGTCAGGATACATAATGCCGACCTCTTTGACATCATACTTCTTGTTTGAATGCGCCGAGAGCAACTTCATTCCCTTTTTAAGCTGCCCATCCACCACATGAACTAGCATCACTACTCCCTGGTACGGATCGTGCCATGAATCTACAAGGAGTGCCTTCAATGGCTTAGTGACATCCCCAGTAGGAGCAGGGATGTTCATAATGATGGAGGGAATGATATTTCCCACATTAAGCCCAGTTTTCGCCGACACTGGTATACATTCTTCTCCTGGTAATTCGAATGTAGTTTCTACTTGCTCGATAGCTCGAGGAATATCCGCCTGGTCAAGGTCTATTTTGTTGATCACTGGGATCAACTTGAGTCCCATGCTGTAAGCTAGGTAGAAGTTTGCTACCGTTTGTGCCTGGACTCCCTGGGACGCATCTACGATCAAGAGAGCACCACCACAAGAGGCATAAGATCGACTAACTTCGGCCCTGAAATCCACATGGCCGGGAGTATCCACCAAATGCAACAAATAATCCTCCTTCGTTTCCGGGTCTACATACATCATACTGACGGTTTGGGCCTTAATTGTAATTCCTCTTTCTCGCTCGACATCCAACTTATCTAGAACCTGTTTGTTGGCCCCAGGCTGAATAACCCCCGTAAGCTCAAGCAATCTGTCTGAAAGTGTTGATTTTCCATGGTCAACATGCGCAACTATAGAGAAATTCCGGTAATTTTCGATGGGGATCTTGGAGATCCGTTCTTCAATCTGCTTGCGATAGGCTTCACGGTTCAATAGCTGTCGTTTTTCTTCCACTGTCATCACAGACTTCGCGGCAGCACATCGTAGCGACGTGTGTATACCTCTATATCCCCAGCGGGTCACACTTAGCCTGCCTATCATGGCAATCTGGTGGATTTTCTTTACTGTCAAAATGGGTTAGGAATTTTTCACTTTTAAGATGGTGAGAAATAGCTGAACGTTGATTTTGCTCAAAAATCATCCTAAAACGATGATACCCACACGGAATCACTGCTACACGGTGCTGGAATACGAATTTTCTGGCGAAAGTGTGATTTTCGCCATTCTACAGGGTGGTTTGTGTCTCCTCTTGTTAATTATGGTACGTAAATTTAATGATATGGTGAAATATGGTGCTAGATTCCCAGACTTGGGGCACGTTGGCAACAACCCAACTTACAATGCTTATTATATACCCCTTGGTATAATAAAACGTTCAAGTAATCAAAGTAATGTGCTCACCAGAAGTAATGCATTGTCGCAATCGGACGAAATTACTGGTGCTGCTCAGCAAACTCAACAACAAACTCAGTAAGTGCTTGCACACTTGCCAAAGAAACAGCGTTGTAGATGGAAGCTCTCATTCCTCCTACAGATCTGTGTCCTTTCAATCCACTGAGGTTTCTTTCGCCGGCCTTCTTGATGAAATCGGCTTCCAATTCTTCATTTGGCAAGGTAAAAACTACGTTCATGTTGGATCTGACCTTCTCGTTGGTCACTGGCAATTTGTAAAAGTTAGGATACTTGGTTAATGCGTCGTATAAGATCTTAGCTTTTTGACGGTTGATGCTTTCGATTACCAGTAATCCACCGTCTTGGATTAATTTTTCAGTAACTAACTTCAAGATGTGGCATGTAAAGATAGGAATGGTGTTGTAGGCAGAGTTATTCTTGACGACAGTAGCGTAGTGGAACGCAATTGGGGAAAGAGCAATGTTCAACTTGTTCAATTCTTCGTCAGAAGGCACATCCAATAACGATTTCTTGATGATGTAGATGGACAACCCAGCCAATCCAATGTTCTTTTGTGCTCCGGCCATGATTAACCCATATTTGGAAACATCAATCTCTTTTGATAAAATGTCTGATGACATATCAGCAACCAATTCGACATTCTCTGGCAAATAATCACCAGGAATGTCTTTAAATTCTGTCCCATTGACAGTCTCATTATCACAGACATATAAATAAGCAGTGTTTTCGCCAATTGGCTTCCATTGGTCATAGGTTGGAATATCACCATACTTTTGGTCCTTAGTATTGACTACTACGTCAATGTCAAATCCCAATCTGGCAGCTTCCTCAGCTGCCTTTTTGGACCAAGTTCCGGTAACAGCATACGCAGCTCTACCTTTGGTGCCGGTTTTCTTAGCATGGGCTGCAAACAAGTTGTAAGCAATACTCAGAAACCCCGTGGTACCACCACCCTGCATGAAAAATACTTCGTGTGTGTCTGGGATGGAAAGTAATTTGGTCAAATTTTCTTTTGTATCGTCGATAATTTGAGTAGCTGGTTTTGATCTGTGACTGATTTCACCAACTCCCAAGTTTTGGCCCTGGTAGTTTAATAAGTCGTAGGCTGCCTGTTGCAAAACTTCCTTAGGCAACATTGCTGGACCAGCACCAAAATAGTGTGGTTGTTCACGGTCTAGAGTCTGGGGCATAACGGTATGTTCTGATAATTGTGTTGTTGCAAACTATTTCAGGTTCAATTATCGTCTTTATTAACTAATTTTCATTTTACCGAGTCATATCTTGTGGCGCTACCATCGTGACTCATTGCTGCATCCACAACGTTTTTGCAGCCATTCCCGATGGAGCGGTACAGTGGGCGTAGAAGGTAGTAATGTCGTCGCAGGTGTGCTGTGGTGTTTATCGGTACGGTGGTGAAGTCTGTGTCAAAAAAGCGCTCGTTTTGGTCCAACTGTAGTACCTCTAAATTCATGGCCAGTAAGTATTACGATAGGACAATACTGACCAATATAGTGTTCTCACATCTGTAGTGTAGTAGGTTTTATTTGGCTGTAATACTTGAATAGACTATGTTTCAGGATTGACTTGAAAGCAAAGGTGTCTAGTTATAAAAAATTAATGAGAATGCACAGCCGTGCGGTGTGACAATCACTGGTAATGAAAGGTAGATGATGCATTATTGAACACGATCTAGGGAAAACTGGCTCTCTGATCAAGGATTATGCAAAGTCTGTATCTATTTAATCCCTAGAAATGCAATTATCGCTCATTTTTCATTTTAATGTACGGAAATTGCATTCTTTCAATAGGCAGTTGGTCTTGAAATGCAATAATTGGAATACTCTTTCCATCGTGATGGTCTTGTCCTAGTTATTGGGCAGTTCCCAAAGATCAGTTGTTATTTACCAATCTGTACCCATTGATGTAGTATATAATGCCAATGTCATCAGAGTCTTCTAGTAGACAGTGCAAGGCACACTCACGAGAAGACATGATTAAAATCACTGTTTTACATTCCTGTAACAATTTTGCTGTCAGTTGCCAATCACTCAACTTGATCATAATTTGCAATTCTATGTTTTCGTCCAGGGCAGACTCTTCAGGTCGTAATACCGCTTCTCGTAGTGATTCGGTATCAAGGTTGTTTACTGGTTTCTGGATTTCTAACTTATCGTTCCACAGAATTGTGACTTTGAATCTACCATCTTCCTCTAATGTGAAGTGTAACCCTGTTTTCGTATTTGCGGTTATTGTGATCATATCGTCACCTACTCTTTTGAACTTCTCCAATCTTCTATATATGGCCAGAAAGTCTTGAGGCAACTTGACAATGAGATTAACATCTGTAAGCTCTGGTTCTTTCAAGATTTGTAAATTATTCTCTCCTTTCAAGATCCTTACAGGAATTCTAAACTGATTAGTTACTCCGTTTGAATTCAAATTAATATGCGAATAAATAATTGCTAAGCTCGCCAAACGAGAGTTCTTCAGGCTCTGAATTGCCTGATCGTTGATATTACGCTGTAGCCTTATTTTCAACCCGTCAGAATTGGATTTTTCAAAGTTCTTGAGGGTAGTCAAGAGTAAATCAAGGTTTATTTCAAAGGTGATTACATTATCTCGTTGACTTTTTACTTCTATTTCGGTGAAGATCGACGTCATTTTCAACTTGCACCACACTTGTGGTTCCAGGTGAACTGATCTGCTATTTACCAGGATAACGAGAAGATACTCTCCGGTAAATTTGAACACTGCAAACTTCCGCAATGGTCGAATCAACGTTAGGGTGTTTTTTAACGACTCGACATCGCTCGCTTGTAGATTTAGTTTCATTGAATGCCAATTATAAAATCAGTGGTTTGTATTTCTAAGCATAAAACCCACGGCTGATGGCGAATCAGTTTCAATTGGCAAGGTTTTCCAAAACAGGTTTGGTGAGGCCAACAATGATCTGTCTGTAACTTTTTCAAATTGGAGTCAATGTACACAGCGGTTTTTCTAGTCGATAGTTCTCGTCAAGTAGTACCGTCTGGAAGCGTGATATGTCCTTTGTATGGCGTTTGCGTTAGATTCCAGCTCGATTAACTTGACGTGGTTGCGGGTGCAAAAAAATCACCGCGACGTGTCTCCGTGGTGGGCTACTACGACAACAAAGAGGCTGTCGCGGTAGAATATTTCCATCGGCACTACACCACGCAGCAACTGTCAAGTATCATAGTGCTATGTACTCGCTGGTTCTGGTTCAGAATCACAATCTAAGAACCTCAAAAGGATTGTATTCCCCTGTTTTCGTGCTAGTACGCGAGATTTCCTGGATCTACTCGGTTTTCAGGGACTTTCACCAACCCACGTTCCATCTCATCGCAATGGTAGCACAAACTGAGACACAATGGAGCCCTAACTAGTCCCTAAAAACAGCCAAAACCAACAAAACAACTCTGCCATGTCGCACTCTCGTACCCTACAGCCGTCCTAGCTATGCTCACCCCTTACTGTTTTTGGCCCCAGCTCGTCTCGTCACATTCTCTTCTCTCTTCACCATAGACATTTTGCACCCATTCAGTTCCAGACCAAAAATCGCCCTATCTTGCCCGTTGTTTCACGCAAACAGCCTCCACGCAAAGAAGAACACTGGTGTCCACATTCCACCGCTCCAGCTACACTTTTTTCCCGTCTGGCCCCGGTGTTTGATGGTCTCTTACTATTATGATGGAACCACCTGCACACAGCCCAGGGCACATCAAATCCGGTAATATGGTGAAAATTCCAACCAAACCTCTTCCCTACCAAACCATGACGGAATCGATTGCCAGCGAACAGTTCAAGTTCTTTGGGCTTGGTGGATGTAACGAAGTCGGCCGGTCATGTCATATCATCGAGTACAAGAACAAAGTCATCATGCTTGATGCTGGGATTCACCCTGGTCTATCAGGACATTCATCATTTCCCTTCTACGACGAGTACGACTTGAGCAAAGTAGACATTTTGTTGATCAGTCACTTCCACTTGGACCATGCTGCCAGTTTGCCCTACGTAATGCAACACACCAACTTCAATGGTAAGGTTTTTATGACCCATGCCACCAAGGCTATTTACAGATGGTTACTACAGGATTTTGTACGGGTGACCTCCATCAGCGGAGGGTCTCGTTCGGAGAACTCAAACGAAGAGTCGTCGTCCAATTTGTACACCGATGACGATATTAAGGAGTCGTTTGACCGAATCCAAACTATCGACTACCATTCCACCATGGAAATCGACGGAATAAGATTCACCGCATATCATGCTGGACATGTTTTGGGTGCGTGTATGTACTTTATTGAGATTGGTGGGTTGAAGATCTTGTTCACGGGAGACTATTCTAGAACAGAAAACAGGCATTTGCACGCTGCTGAGGTGCCACCATTGAAGCCAGATATCTTAATTACTGAGTCTACATTTGGGACTGGGACGTTGGAACCAAGACTAGATTTGGAGAACAAGTTGACGTCGTCGATCCATGCTACTCTCTTGAAGGGGGGGAGGGTGTTGATGCCGGTTTTTGCGTTGGGGAATGCTCAGGAGTTGTTGTTGATTCTCGACGAGTACTGGGAAAAACATGAGGACTTGCAAAATATCAATATTTACTTTGCGTCGAGCTTGGCTAAGAAGTGCATGGCAGTGTACCAGACGTACACTAACATCATGAACGATAATATCCGGTTGACGACGTCAAATAGTGGCACTAAGTCTAGTCCGTTTGATTTCAAGTTTATCAAGTCAATTAAGGATTTGTCGAGATTCCAGGACTTTGGGCCGTCTGTGTTTATTGCGTCGCCAGGTATGTTGCAGGCTGGTGTTTCTAGACAGTTGTTGGAACGTTGGGCACCGGATCCCAAGAACTTGGTGATTATGACTGGGTACTCGGTGGAGGGTACTATGGCGAAAGAGTTGTTGAAGGAGCCAACTACTATCCAGTCTATTAATAATCCTGATGTGACTATTCCTCGGAGAATCACCATCGACGAAATTTCGTTTGCTGCCCATGTTGATTTCCAAGAAAACTCCGAGTTTATCGAGAAAGTCGCACCATCCAAGATCATTCTAGTTCATGGTGATTCTGTTCCTATGGGTAGATTGAAATCAGCATTGTTGAGTAAGTATTCGGCTCGTAAAGGTACTGAACAGGAGGTTAAGGTGTTCAATCCTAAGAACTGTGAAGAAGTCGACATTCCAATCAAAGGTTTAAAAGTTGCCAAAGTATTGGGGTCGTTAGCTGAAGAGCAAATTGCTGAATTGAAGAATGAGCTTAAATCGAAAATTGAAGCAGATAATGCGAAAATCGTCGAGGTGAAAGACGGAACAGATGTTGAAATGCAAGAAAATGGCTCTGCTACTATAGAAGAAGGTGAAACTCCAACAGTAAAACAAGAAACTGAACCTCCCGTAGTTAAAGAAGAAGATTCAGAAAAGAAGCCTAAAGTTGAAAATGAGGCCGAAACACCATCTCAAGAACCAGCAAATGACGACTCGACTATTCTCACCGGTCAGACGGTTTCTGGGGTCCTTGTCGCAAAAGATTTCGATTTGAATTTGCTTCAATTGCAAGATTTACATGAGTTCACACAATTATCTACGTCGATTGTAAAGTCAAAAATTACCCTCAAGATCAATGCCGATATATCATTGATGAAATGGCATCTTGAGCAAATGTTTGGCTACGTGAACGTACTTAATGACGACGACGAAGAATGGGAGTGCTTGATTATGGAGGCTGTAGACATTTTGATAGATAGAACAAAGACAGACGCTCTTTACATAACAGTTGAGTGGATCAACGATAATCTCATGTCAGACACATTGGCTGATAGTGTGATTGCTATATTGTATTCCATTGATTCGTCACCAGCCTCAGTTAAACTCTCGTCCAACTCATGCAGTCATGGACATGTTAAGAAGGAATCAGGAGTGTCTGAAAAGCAAGCACATGCAAACACCGACATTGATAGCAGAATTCGTCGGATAACGTCTTTGTTACAAGCACAATTCGGAGACTCGCTTACCGAATCCAACGCAACGGGAGCAACCATTGTCATTGGAAAAAACCAAGCCAAAATCGACTTTTTGAACTTGAAAGTTGAATGTGGCTCAAAAGTCTTGCGAGATCGAGTTGAAAACATCATCAAGAGAGGTTGCTCATTAGCAGCACCTTTTGCCCAATATCAAAAATAGAGCATTAATGTAATATAGTCCTATAGCATCACTACACCCAGTAATAAAAACTACACTTGAACGCTGTTGAAGATACCCAGGTTTACAGTAGATGGAAAGGCATAGTAGTATTACGTTTTGTTGAGTTAAGAGCAAGCTGCTTTATTTGATGGTTTGGTTTATTCTAAGTAAAACAACATTTGATATAGTTTGTGTTTATAGTAATTTCAGTATATTTTGATAGTTTGTGTTTTTAGTAATTTCAGTATATTTTGATAGCTTGTGTTTTTAGTAATTTCAGTATATTTTGATAGCTTGAGTTTATAGTAGTTGGGCTTATAGTCAAGCAAGGTTGCTTCTAGCTCGAATCGTTGTAAGAACTGGTCTGCTTTAAATATCCAACTGGTAGAAATCCACAAAACCAAAATTTTTGGGATCGTTTTGAACCATTTTTTTTACCAAAAAAAGGACAGTGATTCTTTTCGTTATCTTCTATAGGTTTCAACTGTCCTTCCTTTGCAGTTCTGTCGTCTTCCCTCTGGTTTGTTTGGTTTAATTTGAAATTTGCAGCCAATGTGAGGTATGTGCAGGAAACAAGTCTCAACGATGAGATTGTCTCTGAAACAAAACCGGAACTGAAACGTTTAATTCTTGATTCTGAAACAACAGGAAACATGAAGGACGATGTTAGTGAATTGATTGACACACCACGTTCGGAATTAACTGAATTAGAGTTGCAAAAATTAGAAGAATTCGAGTTTTCTCACGGCCCCATGTCGTTGATTCAACTGGCCATGACAAACTCTACACCCATCGTTGTTTCTTGTCGTAACAACCACAAATTAATAGGCACAGTCAAGGCATTTGACAGACACTGTAATTTGATCATGGAAAATGTCAAGGAATTGTGGACTGAAACTGTCAGAAACACAAAAGGTAAGAAAATTAAGTCTGTAAACAAGGAACGGTTTGTTTCAAAGATGTTTTTGAGAGGTGACTCTGTTGTCATTGTGTTGAAGGCTTGAATTTGTTGTGGGTCTTTATTTGTACTCGTAGAAAAGTATTTCGCAAGATGTATATCACCGAAAGAGTGTGACATCGTAACGATGTACACCTAGAGCACTTGAATTAGTGCTGAGTGTTATAGAAAACACTACAAAAGCTATTTATACTTGCCATATAGATGCAGTGGACCAGGTCGAGTCATGGTTGCACGATGGCTTGTTGTTGTATTTTAGATTTTTCATTTCTGTATTACTATATATTACACTTTAATAAAACAATTATAATTATAAGAACTAAGATTACATTAAAACGACATATTGTAGTACACGCCATAACCTAACTAAAAATACACTGGTAGAAATGAAAGTGAAACAATGTAGTTCAAACACCGACTCGTAAAACGTTTTGACGTTGATGCCTGAACTTGACGACTTCATGACGCTCCATGATGTAGAGAGCTCTATCTAATGCCTCTGCTGTCACTTTTCCTGAGTCGACAAGCTCCCGTCTTAATGTCTGGTACTTGGTGGACCATCCAATGGGCAATCTTCTTCTCAACTCTTCTTGTGCTTTTTTGACCCCAGCATTCATTTCCTGGTCTGTAGCTCCAGTAACACCTTGTGCTACCGCATCCATGGTCGAGGCAGTAAACAACCTGATAGCTTCTTCCACGTGGTGTTCATCAGCAATTGGCGAGAGCGTCAATTTGGCTAACGATTCTGTAATACGAACAATCGCTTCCAACTGTCTGATGGTGATTGGAATGGACGATCTTTCGTGCATTATGTTTTCCTCAATGTTCAACTTTCTTCTAATCTCTACAAAGTGCGACGAAAGTCTCTCGGCTGCTTCCTTGGATAGTCTAGGAGCACATCTTGCCTTAACATATTGGATGTATCTTTTCATGGTATCGATGGAAATTTCACCTTCTTGCTCGGTTGTTCTTCCTCCAGTGTGGACATTCATAACGTGGTGGGCAATTTCTGTGTCTCTTTGTTCATTATGTTCATCCTTGACAATGAAAATCATGTCGAATCTCGACAAAATCGTCGATTGGAAATCGATATTTTCTCCGGGAGACTTCAAATCATCGTATCTACCAAACACAGGGTTGGCAGCAGCCAAGACTGATGTTCTGGAGTTCAAAATCGTGGTGATACCGGCTTTGGCAATAGAAATGGTCTGTTGTTCCATCGCTTCGTGAATAGCAACTCTATCTTCGTCTCTCATTTTGTCAAATTCATCGATACAAACCACACCTCCGTCAGCCAACACCATGGCCCCTCCTTCTAGGTAGAAATCTCTCGTTTGAGGGTCTCTTTGGACTGATGCAGTCAACCCAGCAGCAGACGAACCCTTACCTGAGGTATAGACGGAAATTGGCGAGATCTTTTCCACAAACTTCAACAATTGGGATTTGGCAGTACCAGGGTCCCCCAAGAGCAAAACATTGATATCACCTCTAAGTCTCATTCCGTCAGGCAAAATCTTCTTTGATCCTCCAATCAAAAGGCAAGTGATAGCCTTTTTGATGTCATCATTTCCATAAATACTTGGAGCAATAGATTTCGAGAAAACTTCGTACAAATTAGGCAATCTAGAAAGCCTCAAGAACTCCTCTTCTTCCTCTTCAGTAAACGTAACTCCACCTTGGGAATCAATATCAGATTGTATACCCAAGACTCTCACGTAAGGGTTTCTAATTGCAACCGCAGCTTGTGATCCAGAAGGAGGCTTCTGTTTCGCCTGGTAAATAGAATAGATCCCTACTAGAGTTACTCTTTGACCTGGAACCACCTGGTTCGTCATATATCTATCGGCTTGCACCAAGATGTGTCGTGGCATTTCTCCCACTGGGACCATGTCTGGTGACTCTTGCAACTTCAACACCTGTTGATCAACAAAGGTAGATTTATCATGAACTATGACGTAAGGATCTGGGGGACACTTTTCGATGGAAGAGTCGTGTTTTTCACCCTGACACTGTTTTGGCAA
>ERZ778017.1348-NODE-1348-length-24843-cov-7.660884_pt1 | contig 24843 bp, 11 predicted proteins | sample MGYA00375747_ERZ778017 | MGnify/ENA primary metagenome ERZ778017 (study PRJEB29350, sample SAMN05509838) | bioreactor metagenome | biome: bioreactor; material: wastewater | place: South Africa: University of Cape Town | collected 2014-03-17 ...
CGGGACTACGGCGACTTCCTTTGCCACTTTGCTGTTGGTGGTTGCACCTTATGAAAGCCTGGTGCTAGTAAATCCTTACATAGCTAGATAGAGTACGAGAACTACGGCAGCCAAGCCCAAGACAAAACGAGCCTAGAATGGTCGCGACGGGCCAAGACAGGATCTCTACACCGTCCCAGGCTACTCCCGCGGTAATTGTCTTTGTCAATGGCCCACCTGGCCATCGTCGCATTATCCACTGCAACTACTGACTCTACTTGTAGTTACCTCTTAGTTACTAGTATAGTGCCAAGGCCCACCTAGAACCACCCTTCTCCGTAGAACTACTGCCCCTTATGCCAACACTTGTCTTTCCACTACTATGCTCAGTTTCGTATTCATGTATTCGTGACTATATACAACGACTGGTGTACTACACTAGTCAAATCATCTGTTACTATTGTCCAACTTGAAAGGCAACGGTTGGGCTCCTTCAGCCTCCAACTTAGCAATGTATCTTTGTCTTGTCATATCGCTGAATCTCTTTTCTTGAAAGTACTTCACCCAACTAGCAACGCATTTGGATTCAAACTCCGCTTTGGATTTCCCACATTTGGAATTGACCTTGTCTATTTCCTTAGGGTCCAATGAGTTATCAATCTTGTTTTCCGTTAAACATTCGAAAAACTTGTCGCGTGCATCCCAGCACACTTGACGTTTAGCTTTGTTAGGTGGAAGCTGGGTGGTCTCTTCTTTACTAAACAATCCCATTAGAAAGTGGTTTGTCTTTTATGGGATTTTTATTTCTCTTACTCAGTGATGTATACTGTATACACAATCCAACTATATACAAGTTGCAATCACATGCCTATTTAGGAAGTCTACCACAAAACCCAACGAACCCCATAAATGGTGCACATTATGGTGTTTGGAGTATCAAACACTTGTGTAAACTGGACCAGCAGATACTTTACAACTTGAAATTGAACCGCCCAGCAAATCTTTCGCAACTACCATTAGAGCCCACGGCTCAAAGCTCGAGATTAACGTTTATTCATAAATAAATAGTACGACCAGTAGTAATAACACGATCACAATCAACATAGTACACTCATTCGATAGCAGCTAAACTGTCGAACAAAACCGAAATACTCTCACCGAAATGATCTCTTCTGATACATTCAGCAAAGATTGGTGAAACATCAATAACCACCAACTTCTTGTTGTTGGCAATTCTCTCAGCACCGATTGGGTAGGTGTTGGTAACCACAATCTTGTCAATACACTTAGATTCGGTCAAGTCTTCAAGGCAAGAGTCAGTAAACACCCCGTGGGTACCGACAACATACACGGATTTGGCACCACAATTCAATCTCAAGTGCTCAGCAGCAGCAATAAAACTGTTTGGCTTGTCAATCATATCATCCAAGATAATAGCCACTTTGTTTTTCACGTCACCAACCAAGGTGATCAACTTTTCTTGTCCCATAGATTGTGGTTCGTCTTCGTCATCGGAACCAGCAGCATCGTAGCTACCACCCAAAGCATCACTATGAGCAGTTGGGTCCTTAGCCAGAACACCATTTGGCTTAACGTCATCTCTAGGATAGTCATCATCGACAACATGGCCCTGCACCACTCTGGCAGTTTGTAATTCGCTGACGATGTTATCATTAGACTCTTCATCATTGTGGACTTTTTTCAACTCCTTCTTTTTGCTGTAATGATCCTGGGTTCTTCTACGATCAGTATGGATCATGGCAAAGTTGATTTTCAAGTTATCAGCCAAGGCAGTAACTCTCTTGGTACCACCAGGGTTTTTGGAAACTACCACGGCATTCTCCCAGTCTGGGACATTGTGACGGATCCATCTTGCCAAAGTAGGCGCCCCAAACAAATTGTCCACTGGTTTGGTGAAAAACCCTTGCATTTGCGATGCGTGCAAATCCATGGACACAACGTGATCAGCCCCGGCCATCACTAAAAGGTTGGCCAACATCCGGGCAGTAATAGCACCTCTATGTTTCTTCATCTTCGACTGCTTGGAATATGGAAATTGTGGAATAACAGCAGTAATCTTGGCTGCGGAACCACCACGACAGGCAGAGATCAAAATCAACAACTCCATAATATGGTCGTTAATCTCTGGTGACCCCGATTGGATAATGTAGACGTCTTCGTCACGAATACTAACTCCGATCTGAACAGAAGTTTCCCCATTACTGAACTTCTTCAACGTACATGGAGCAGCTTCTACCCCAAGCTTATCACAGATCAATTTCCCCAATTCAGGATGGGACGATCCAACAAAAATCTTACATTTACGCATGCTGGAACCCTGGACACTAAGATTACACGACGACAACTTGAACGTTAAGGTTTGGACGATTAATACTCCCGATTAATTAACCATACCAAAAGAACATTATTATTCCTCATATTTCCCGTTATATAAAACGGTGAAAAGTTTGCGATGAGCTTACATACACTCCGGAACCGTTCCCTCTGGTTTCACCGGGAGGTGTTTTCTTACCACCGTGGACCGACCGCCGGTGCTGGGCACACAAGAATGAAGGTGCTCGTAGAAGCAGCGTAGTGTTTTATTGTTACAGGGGGTTATTTTTGTTTTGAGATCAATTGACCAGATTGCTGTGTTCTATTGCTGTTCTCACTCTATTAACTAGTGAGTAGCCGGGCCCAGCCGATTTCCACCAAATACAAGCATTTTTGTCCAGGTCTCTTTCTGTTTTCTAAACAGACGACTCACGACGTTCTGGACCGTAGTCGTAGATTCAACCACAAATTTCGACGTGGTGGATCGCTGTGCAGTTGTTGCTTGTGCACCATTTTTTGCAGCAATCTCAGAAAAAAAAGGCCCACAGTGGGACCGTTCTAACACAGCACCGAAGCCGCGATGTCGGACTATATTGCCACTTCCGAAACACAGAGGGACCCTCAGATAGTGTCAGATTACACCAAAGATGCTAAATATACAAAGTTAATGGAGAAACTTGCTAGTTATGCTGATATTATCGCTAAATCTGCTTTCTTTGCTGAGTCCCAAAAGACATTTAGACGAAAATTCACACAAATCAGATGCTTGGCTCTCGGGTCTCCGTCCCAATCAAACAATGCTTTATACCAGTTGGCATATCTTCAAGAATTGGCCAGGGTTTTGGAAGTGTGCCGCATTTCTGTTTGCGACCCAGTGTTTTCTGACCTCGACATATTCTTGTTCCAGAAACTAAAATACCCCGTAGAATTACACTTTGATAATACCGAGCCTGAAGAAACCCTCTACTTTATGCCACACGCACCGTTGGAATTGACCGATGTCATCTTAATTAACGAAAAACCACACCATGTTCTTGCCAATAACATCATAAGCCATACTGACCGATTCACCAAATTGAAGCTACACGAAACTTATCCAGTCATCGCATTGTTGGTGAAGTTAACAGAATCTGAGCCAAAGAATGGGCCCACCGACGATGGGTTCTCCAAGCCTAAAAAAAGAAGGAATAAATTGGCCTACAGTGAGCCTAAAATTGACTATGACTTTAATCATCCTAACTGTTACTTTGACAAGGTCGAAATCGTACCGTTCCAGCAAAATTTCAACAAAGGCGATCCTTGGGGGACCAGTTTCTCAGATCTAGCATACCATAATATTGGGGTTAAAAAACCATCCAGTTAGTCAATTACAATTGGTGACGATTACAAGTGGATTCGAGCACGAAATCATCTCTACATGAGTATGAGCACAACAAGCGTCTCGGTTTCAATAATTTACAACGTCCGTTATAGTACATACTGAACTTGGTCTTAATTAAGTTCGTGGAATAGTGAGCAGTCAACATGCCAGGACGTCTCATGATAGTGCCAATAGTATTCCTACATTGGCCACAAAAGTCACGACAAACACATTGGCAGTAAATCCGACTTTTGGTCTATTAATCTATTCGCTGTTTTTTACGTGCAGATTCTTCTTCCATGATAAATCCTACTTGATTGCCAACGTTATTCCCATTAGGAATTTCTCCCGCAGGAATCTGTTGAGGCAAGGTGCCAGGTTGATTCTGGGCTACTGATGGAGCTTGAGTTGACTGCTGGTCCTTCTTCAAAAGATGCTTGGCTAAAATCGAATAAAGGTCATCCTTGGTAAATGGCTTTGCAAGGATATCACTCATACCATTCTGTAGATACGTAACCAAATCATTATCGTCTATATTACCGGTCATTGCTATAATTGGAGTCTTGGTATCGAACGACCTGATAACAGATGTTGCTGTAGCACCGTCCAAATTTGGCATAACGATATCCATTAAAACGAGATCATATTTCACATTTTCCACAGTACTGATAGCATTGAGCCCATCTGTGACCACCGTGACCTCACATCCATATTTAACAAGAAACTTGCGACACAATTGGATACACACATTATCATCTTCAACTAGTAAAACATGGAATTTTGGTTTTGATGATGGTTCCGGTGACTGTTGTGACTGGTCCTCAACCAATGCACTGGAGCTATTTCGCGACAGTAACGGAATGGGGTTTTGCTGCATTGGTAATTCTGACGCGGGGATTTGTTGAGGTGGTAGTGTTGGTATGGACGACGACGATATTCTGCTCGGTGGTTGTGGTGGTTGACCCTGTATTCCAGGCTGTAAGCCTGGTTGAAGTTGCTGCCCCGGCGATATTGCTGGAGCCATTGGGTTGGAACTAGCATTCGGGTATATATTTTGCTGTTGTGTGTGATTCTGTATTGACACAAGAGAAGGATTAGGGAAGTCTAGCGGTGGTAGTTTGATTCCTGATTGCACCAACACCGATAGCAAATTACCAATAGCGTGGTAATTTCTTTCATTTATGGAGTTTATGGCAACAATATTGCCAATTAATGTCTTGTATTTTGTGTTGAGCAACGATATTTCTTTTTGAAGGTTGAAGTTTTCGGTATTAAGTTGATTTATTTGATCTTTCATTTGGTTTTGGATAACCAAAAGTTGTGCTGACTGGCAAACATGGGGCAGAGATTCGCCTTGGCTCGAGGCCTTTTTCCCTCCCGGAGCTTTTCTTCTGATATTATCCAACGCATCGACATTATTGACTTTGAAGTCCGGATGCTTGAACTCCCATGAATCCTCGGGGTATGGATAGGTGGATTTTTCGTCATTGGATAACTTAACCTTGTGGAAATCGTACTTGTTTAGTTGACGAACAAAACTGGCAAAATTCGAGTGTTTAAAGTGTCGTGGTAATAGCTCTTTTGTGAACTCGTTTGTGTTCAACACCACAAACGAGTCGCCCGAGGCAGTCCATCGCACAATATCCTTATAGCTATCAATCTGAAGCATCTGGTATAGTTTCTTGACAAAGTCGTTCGACCCCGACTGGTTGGACGACGAAGAAGTCGCGATGACGTGCTCTTCTTTTATCATTGCTGGATACCCAAATGGGGTAGAACGGGCAGTAATGGAGGTGGAGGGTAACAAAGACGGTACTTTTCCAATAAAGTGTGGCTGGAACAAAACCTGGCGATAACTTAGGGTGTAGACGGTGAACAACAACTAAGACGACGGGTTCAAGTCTTGTCAACTGACACTTTGCTATATACAGTAGGAATAATGTACAGTAGTATGTGGTATGACAAGCGAGTAAGATGAGACAAATAGCGGAACTGTCGGCGTGAAAACGTAATTAATCTAGTGTATGGACCGATACCAGCGTGGCAGGCGACAGGCGAAAGCACGACGCCGTTCCACGCAGAGATGCTACTGTAGGGAAAATATGGATGCCCTCGTATTGTAGTTTCGGGTGAGAACGAGGTGCAACTGAAACAAAATGGGTGGTGTGGTATGTATCCTCGGCACAAGAATGCGATGTCAATTGCACTCCAGCACCCAAAAGTAAGTTTTTAGTAGAGTTTCCTAGAATTATCTTCCTCGACCCTGCAATATATATAATATTAATATATGTAATTTCTCGGATTGCACAACGAGCCCTCCTGCACAACCCCAAAAATATTTGGAGGCTACCACATTCTGGGATGGTTGTACCTACATAGAGATGGTGATGAAAATATTGATAATATGTGAACAAACCACAAACGACAAATAGCGATATTATCACGCAAGGGGAGGGATGGTGCAGGTAGGGATAATCTCTTATCAAGAGGTGGGACAATACCACATAAATGTGACAAAGGTTAGTAAGGCCCGTTGTAGATAGTTGGGGGACAACCAGAATACCCAAGTCAGTCCCACAAAGTTCCGTACGTAGTGCCGACAGACTAGTGAAAAGCAGGCGGCATGGTACTGACGCTAGCCGATTGTGTTTCAGGATTCGACTACGCCTGTCTTGGTATCGCCTGCAATCAAGAACAGGAAATATCTCTCTTGTGTACAAGATATGTGCGGTGAGGGTCGGTTGCGTGTGGTGGACGGGTGTAATTGTCTACAATCTTGTCCAGGTGCTACCATACCGAACGGCTACACTTACCAATTGTGATGCTTCCATGACCTCTCTTACATAGACCAGGGTTCCATACGGGTTCCATACGGGTTCCATACGTGGATTTACGCCCTATACATTCTTGACATCTTGCTGTGCGTCACCCATCGCATCCTCAAGACTAGCATTTTGGTTTGCTACAAGCAAACGCCGTGGAACGTTGCCTCCGTATTTCACTTGTCGTCCGCCACCCGAGCTGCGTGGAATGTCAACGGATTTATTGTCTAGTCTATTCTTGCCTGCTCGACAGCCACTGCTCATCGCTTACGCTTGTCGTACTGGATCGCCAATCATTGTACTTTAATTGTACAGTCTAGTCAACAGTATTGTGATCAAACTGGGTAGTTGCCGCTGTAACCGATGTCCGAATTGCACGTTGTACCCCAGTTCTACGGTGTGTATATCCTCCAATCGGTTCCCAAACCAAAGGCATTCTACATTGGATCATCACCAAACCCTAGACGGAGGCTACTCCAGCACAATGGGAGTAATATAGGTGGTGCATACCGAACAAAGCGCAATGGCTACCGACCGTGGAAAATGGTTGTCGTAGTTCACGGGTTCACATCTAATATCGCTGCTCTTCAATTCGAGCATGGCTTGCAGCATCCATATAAGACAAGACACATTAAAAATAAGATTTCGCAGTCACGACTGTCAGGAACATCAATCCACTTCAAGTTGGCAAACATAAGGCTCTTGTTGTCTTGTCCTTTGTTCAAAACTATGGGCTTATCTGTTTCCATATTGGATAAAGAGACTTTGTCAATTTGGAACAAAAACAAATTTAATATCCCCACTGAAACTTGTGTCACATCCAGTAGTTTTGATGACTTTATCAATACCCACGTGAAACCCAATTCTGCAGTGTCTCAGGCATCACAAGCATACGTTTCAGTAGACGATTCACAACCGAATGCGAACATAAACCGAGACCAGCACTGTATTCTGCAACTGCAAACACTTTCACAACCAGAATTGGATACTGAACCCAACTTAAACGTAGATGACGTGTTCGTGTCAAAGCCAGAGACACAAGAGATAGCACATGATACTTCTTCAGAACCTTTTGAGTTAATCAAGCATAAAGTCTTGTTTGAGTATCACAATTGCTGTATTTGTGATAATAAGATTGATTACCTACAAGATGTACCGTCAATTACCAGCAAGGCAGATTTGGATGCCACCTGTAAAACGATTCCTTTAATTGCGTTGTGCAAAGGTTGCCAAAATATCTACCACTTGACGTGTTTGGCTAAGACAAGCTCGCTGTTGATTCCAATTCTGGTTTCCTGTGAATGTGGTTCCAAGCTATTATGGAAGCAACTAGTAGAAACAGCTACGCTCTTACGATGGTACATCTTGAAAGATTGCATGCAAAAAACTAACTGAAGAATTCCATACATACTATAGTCTATAACTCGTCATGATCTATTCCTGATTCTTTAAGATCGATGGTCCAGCCAGAGCTGATTTTAATTTTTGGGTTTAATATAGTCAACTCTTGTCTGTTTTTAGATAACGAAAATCTACAAGAACTTTCTTCACCTTGCTTAACTACGATATCACCAACAATAAGTTTTCTCCCGGATACCACAATAATCTTTTCAATCACAACATCATCCATTGTACTGGTGTAATCAGAATTGCCAACCACTGTACCAATGATCTTATCGGATGTAGCCTCAAAGTTCACTAAAATCGAATTACCTGACTCATAGTCATATGATTCTCCATCATCAATATAGAGGCTACCATTAGCAGCTCCTTGGTCATTCAAAGCAACATATAAGGTATAAGGATCCTTATACATTAACTTAGATGATCTTCTATATCTTTCCTTACGAGCAAGTATGGACCCTCCTTTGAGCATCATAGGAATTTGTTCAAGCGAAGCTTCCATAGAAATATGGCCAGGTTTATCTAACTTGTACGATTTCCCTAATTTACCATTAGTGAAATCATAGTAGATCTCAGTATCAGGAATGTAGATATCAACATCTTCACCATTTTCTTCAGTTACTGGTTTCACTAAAATCCCAGAATCACCAAGGTAAAATTGGTCGTCTATAGAGTAAGCCTCGAGATTTTCAGGAGCTTCATAGAACACGGGTTTCATAATTGGTAAATTACTCTTAGATGATTCGTAAAATGCCGTGTAAAACACTGGCAATAAGGAATATCTCAAATTGATTGCATTTCTTATGATAGAAGTATATGGGTCACCTGGCATCCATGGCTCTCTTCTTCTCGAATCTATGTGAGCATGGGCTCTGAAAAATGGATACCAAATTCCTGTTTGGTACCATCTTGTTAATAATTCACTACTTGGGTTTCCAAAGAAACCTCCAACGTCAGCACCAGCAAATGGCATCCCCACAACGTTGGATGTTAACAACATTGGAATGGAGTATTTCAAATATTCCCATTTACTCATGTTGTCTCCTGTCCACATAGCCGCAGTCTTTTGTGATCCAGCATAGTAGGATCTTGTCAAAATAAATGGCCGTTCCCGAGTATGCCCTCTTAATCTCTTTTTTAAGGATTCAAACGTTGCCTCGTGGTATGTTAAACCATACAAGTTATGAACAGATCTATGTTCCCAGTTTCCTGAGTGAATTGTATCCCTTGGTGCACTCGTTTCAGGCCCATTGAAAACAGATGGCTCATTCATATCATTCCACAAGTGGATATTCGTAGACTTACCACCCATAAATGTGGTTGCCCAAGCAAATTTTGTATCCCAGTAGGATTTAGCCTTGTCATTGAATGTGTCAATCCATATAGACTCTCCTGGCCAACAATGACCGTAGTATGTTTTGTTTGTATTGTCGTTGATTGTCAATTGTTGTTCTACAAGTTCATTACTAACCTCGTATCCAGTCTTAATATGAGGATCAACAATGACAACAAGGTTCCTTCCGGTTCTATCGAGGACTTTAAGCATATGTTCAGGATTGGGGAAAGTCTCTTCATTCCAGGTAAAGTACTTTTTGGCATCTGCGTATTCTATATCAAGCCAAATGGTGTCATAAGGGATCTGATGTTTATCAAAATTTTCATGAACTTCAAGAACATCTTTTTGATCGTTATAATTCCATCTGCATTGATGGTATCCCAACGAGAAGAGCTGTGGTAATTGCGGGTATCCTGTGACGGAACCATACTTCTTGTTGACACCAGAAATAGTTTCATCAATGAAAATAATAAAATCAATCACCCCGTTCTCAGAAATCCAATGGGATTTTGAATCTTCAGTACTCTTGTCAATATCTATAAACGTGTCCGCACTATTAATCCAGAAAATCCCAATTGATAACTCTGGTTTTGAGGCAATTAACAACGGAATCGAGCCATACATAGGCAACCTAGAGTCGACCTCATACTCAAAAATATCCACATTGTATAACCGATAGGGTTCTGAACCGGAAGTTTGTTGTAACTCGAGAGAATCGGCGTGTTCTGGGATCCCATACAAATGGTTGAACTGTTTAAATGTGAAATCTACTGCAACTGCCTCAGGACCAAGAGGAATAGTGTCTGCTTTAGAATCAGCAAATGAGTCCAGAAACAAATCGTAGTCAGATTCTTCTGGGTGTAAGTGGTCCTCCGCTGGGTCTTCGCGAGATCTCCAATGTTCCATATTCAATAAATTGTCATTATTCACAATCAATTGTGGAGTACCTTTGTAAGAAACAATCAATCTTATAGGGGAAAACTGCAATTCTGCTTCAAAATGGGAATTGAACTGGAATTTGACCACATTTTCTGTCAATTTGGATTGCACATTCTCTGATAATGCCAATCCCTTTCTCAACACCACTTGTCCCGTCTCATTATATCTGTGTGAGTTTACTAGTATGTTTTCAATATCTGGTCTCTTTTCGTCTATGGTAAATCGAATATTGTCCTCGACAAGCGACAATTTGAAAGGTAATGTCCTTGTGCTTGCGTTAGGCAACACCTTTACTATGTTTCCCTCAATAGTGAATTTTTGATTGTTAATGGCAAGTGATCCCTTGTCTATCGAGTACATGGGACGATAATCCGACCCCTTTTGTGCTATTTCACGAGCAAAATGCTGGTTCCGATGACAAAACCCTGACGAGCTACATGTCTTGAAGAGGTAGTCTTTGACTGCAAATACTGTCGAACATAAAAGTAACCACACAAGAACCTTCATCTTGTGCCAGTCAATCGCTCTTGTATTTCCACTAAGTCAGTGTGTGCTAAATTGCGAAATTAACTAGTTGTAACGCCACAATCGTGTGCCAGATCGCCAATAACCTAAAAGTAACTTGGCTAAACATAAATCTTGAAAATGAGTACACATGGTAGCACAGAATCACAGGAAATTAATCTCAACGGTAGCGCCGTGATTTCAAACCTTTGCAGTCAGCGAGGATAAATGTCAGAACGGTATACCAGAGTAGGCGACAGTTGGGGCTATGATGACAGTTATGTGGTTTCGACACACCGATATGACTTGAAACAACTTGATGGTCTGGACTGGTGTTTAATTTGAATCACTGAAGAACTAGCATTTTAGCGATGTCTCCAGGTACCATAGTTAGACCAGGGCCTCATCGGTGAACAAAACCAAATTGATGATATTCAATGTAGATTTTGATTTGGTGTTGGTTTTGTTTTGTTTAGACAAGACTGATCTACACCACGGCATGCTGAGTGTGTTCTAAGAGTTGGGGCAGTTACGTGCTACAGTTCTACTTTTGTATGCGACCTTGGAGGCAATTTCTGTCGACTCTCAAACGAGCTCGTTTGGAGTTGTTTCTGAGAATAGACACAATTGTCATTAAAACCAGCCCATGTAGCACCGGAGGTCCCGGTGGGGCCACGGTGGGGCTGGCGAGTCTAGGTGGACCGGTGGTGGTGGAAACGAACAGTCGTGTGCTTCAGAACAAAAATGGCTGGAGAATTTTTTGGCGGTTTTATGGTGTAGTATGATAATAAAACTTTGACAAATAGTTTTTCAAGTAATAGTTTGGCAGATACTAGGTTAGTCTATGTGGATGTACCATGGTAGATTCTGATAAAAGACTGTTGGAGAGCCCCGACGATTCTAGTACCAAGCGGGTCAAGTTGGACGAGTTGTCTACCGACGGCCCATTGACACAGCAGGATGTAGTTTACTTCAAGAAGGAAGCTATTTGGCGACAAATGCAATCGTACAAGAAGCAGGTATCTAGTTTGAGTCGTGAAATTGCACATTACAACACGTCCATTGCCGTGGCAAATAAGAAAATCGCGACTATAGATTCGTGGTACAAGCAAGTAATATCGCTTTTACAACCGTTTGCAAAGGATGCGGTTGATAAGGTAAACGACAATTTTCTCTTAGAGGTCGATGACGAGAATTTGCAGGCCAGAAGAAGTCAGTTGTTGTCAATTATCTCCACCATCATGTCTAATATAAACGAGAAAGTCCCCATTGATGCCAATATAGATGAATTGTCAAAGGAAATTGCCAGTTTAACCACAGAAAACAAACAATTAGCCCAATCCAAGCAGGATTTACTTGACAAAATTGAAATGTTGAATCAAAAATTAGCAAAATTCGAAAACCAACAATTACGCGAACAATCAAATACTTTGAAACGTGTGGGTGCAGGGTCATTAAAGCAAGAAGGATCTTCACAGAATGGTAGTGACGAAAATCAAAACCAAAATTCTCTGGAATCATCAGTCAAGCCTGAATCTAACAACGAAGTAAAAACTACCGACGAGCAAGATCAACAAGCCAAATTAAACAAAGAGGAATTGGAGAAGTTAACAATAGAGATTGAAGAATTACGGTCAACAACACTACTATTAAACACACAAATCAATGACATCTCAGAAAAGCATAGAATCAGCGAACAGGCTAAGCTAGATTTAGAAAGTAAATTATCCGATCTTCCTGAGGCTCAAATCATCAATACCATTCCATATAAGAACTTATTAGGGGAACATAGTGCATTAAAGATTCAGTTGGCAAAACTTGAGAAGATCAATGACATGAATCGTCAAAAATTACAACAATTCGAAACCAATCAAAACAATATCTCATCTCTCTTACAACAAGAAACTCAAGATGAGTTAAATTTACTCAAATCGCAATTGTCTAAGAGCGAATCTGATTTGGTTAGAGTTAGAGCCGCAAGAGACGAACTTTTGAGTAAAAATAGCATACTTAAGTCAGAATTAGAAAACCAAAAGTCTAGTGAAGAATTATCGAAATTAAACTCAGTGCTTTCTCAAAGAATCAACCATTTGGAAGCAGAACAACTAGAAAAATTTGCTGAACAAACAAGTGATTCGAGATTACAAGAACAATCAAAAGAACAATTGATAAAGCTAATTACCCAGTTGAATGTTGAATTGAAGGAGATCGAGTCAGCGTTCAAAGACTCTAGGGAAGTATCAATTAAAAAGTTGAATGAGGCAATCGATCAACAGAATATGATTAAGAAGCTCAACATTGAAAAAACTAAAGCCGATCAAAAGTATTTTGCTAGTATGAGGTTGAAGGATTCAGTTCAATCAGAAAACAAAGTGCTCAAAGTTCAAATTGGCAAGTCACAAGATCTAATTAAGAATTTGAATGAATTGGAAAAGAGTTATTTGAACAAAATCGACATTTTGACAAAATCCATCAACGATTACAAAACTATCAAGGAAAATTCTGTTTCAGAAGTAACTAAGTTACAAGAGCAAAACAAATCATTAATCACTTGGAAGCAGGATAAGCAACAAGACCTTAAAAAATATCAAGACAATATCAAATCTAAACAAGACGAAATCCACAAGTTGAAACAAGATATATCGCAACGAGATATTCAAATCAGCAAATTAGACAAAAATTTGAAGAGTACCGAGAGTCTATTGAAAAAGTACAAAGCAAACAACACATCATCTATATTAGCCGAAGATGAACAACAAATCGAGGCATTGAGAAGTATTGCTAAATGCTCAGTTTGCTCCAAGAACTGGAAAGATACAGTGATCACAGTATGTGGCCATGTCTTCTGTAGTAGCTGTACCCAAGAAAGATTAGCAGCCAGGTTAAGAAGATGTCCAAGTTGCAACAAAGGGTTCAGTGCCAATGACCTATTGACAATTCATTTATGATTAATTTCCCTGTCCAAAATAAGATCCATGTAATATAGTGTTCATACAGTTCATAATCTATCATCATTAGATGTGACTAAATAGCTTGCAAAATATTGTAATATTACCAAATAAAAATCGTGTGAGAAGGCATGTAAAAACCCTGACGCAAGTCTAAGGCGATGTGGAGTATAACGGGTGAGCATCCCGTTAAAGGCGTAACCTATGAGTCTTAATGGTTACCTGAGGAACGTTCAGCCGTTTTCTCGGAAAACCAATTCCATGATACAGTAATAAATTATACAGAACTCGGAGATAAAATCCGAAGCATTTGCATTATAAATTTTAAAGAGATGTGGTACAGAATTTTCAGGTTATAGCTAACATTGAAGGATCGATATGTCTGAAAGGTCAAGTTTGGACCAGTCTATACACATCTCTGAAGCACTTAAAGAAAAATCACCAGATCACACAAATGCTTTCACAAACAATGTTCGTTCTTCCAGTACAGAATCTTTTTCTGATGAGGATTTAGAGGCATCTCAGAATTTTGCAGCTATTAACCATGAGTTTCCTGAAAGTAGTTTACTGGCAATCTTGGTTGCAGTGGGTTCATTTTTTGGTTGTTTAGTCAATTTGGGGGTTTTGAACTCGATTGGAGCTATTCAGGCTTACGTTGCAACCCATCAACTTTCTGACTTATCAGCCTCATCAATTTCATGGATTTTTTCAATTTATTTAGCGCTTGCTTACTCCTGTGGAATATTCATTGGATCGACATTCGACAAACATGGTCCATTATATATAATGATTGCTTCCTCGATCTTTTGGTTCATGGGATTCATGGGGTCTGCCAGTAGTACAAATGTCTGGCAGTTTATTCTTAGTTTTATCTGCTTAGGCTTAGGTAACGGCCTTGGTTTAACTCCTTGTCTTGGTGTGTTGAGTCATTGGTTTTTGAAGTATCGTGGCCAATACACGGGACTTGCTACAAGTGGTGGTGCCATTGGTGGTCTAATCTTCCCGTTAATGTTGAGACACACCTTAAAGGTATATGGATATACATGGGCAATGAGAATATGGGGCTTTACTTGTTTGGGATTTATGATTATTTCGACATGTTTGATCAGAACTCGATTCAAACGGGAGGTTAACCCTGATGACATCGTAGTTTCGAAGTGGAGAAAGTTTACCGGGAAGTTTTCTAAAAAGAGTTTTAAAAAGTTTCACGATAAAACGTTTTGCTACCTTGTTTTAGCTGCATTTTTCACTGAATTAGCTTTAGTGTTGTTGTTAACCTATTTCCCCACGTACTGTATTGCAAATGGAGTTAGTGAATCAACATCTTACATTTTGATCACTGTGTGGAATGCTTTTGGAATTGGGGGTAGATGGATTCCAGGTATTTTATCCGATAAATTGGGCATGTTCAACACAAATTTCGTTATATTAACTCTTTTCTCTTTGAGTATCTTGGTTATTTTATTACCATTCGGCCATGCCCTCAATGTGATGTACGCTTTTGCTGCTTGCGGTGGATTTTTCTCCGGAATTATTAGTTTTTTACCCACATTAATCAGTCAAGTATCACCAGTACATGAAGTTGGTGAAAGATACAGTACAATCAACTGCTTCTTGAGTATGGCCAATTTATTCGGTGTTCCAATTGCCTCGGCAATCATTAACAAAGGCACAGTTCACGATTACGACATGTTTGTCATCTTTGTGGGGATTTTGGCAGCATTAGGTACAGGCTTTTACTTGGTAACAAGGTGGATGTTGGTGGGATACAGACTTAATATCAAGGTATAATCGCTCAACAAATTTCTATTTTAGCAACTACAGTCCTGAATGTTAAATGGTTGCAAAATGCGGCGCAAAGTTACACAAACACCCTATCGGGTTTGTCGCAGATCTCGGATTAACAAAGGAAACTATTTCAAAAGGTACACATACATTGAAGCCACGTCAACTTAGAGGCACAAAAACTCGATTGGTTCATTGCCCACCATGTCAATGGGAATGTTGTCGACTCATCCAGGATACAAAGATTCAGTTTATGTCGAAGCTACAAAATTTAGCCTTAATATTGCTGGCAATTTAGCAGAATTATCCTTTCAACCAGTGACTTGTCGACCAGAATTACCATTTGATAGTGGCGATTTTGAAAACTAAGAGAGCAAGCACCCTTTAGTTCGTATAGGAATCTGTATTGCATACCATGGATATCATTTACGTAAAGATTCCCGTGACCGCGATCCGTGCCGCAATAGATTGATGCAGTCTAGGAGATATTTACCTGTGCACGACCTGACTACATTTGCCACTTCGAGAAAAATCTTTGCAAAAAGAATCTACTTAGTGAGTACTGAAGTTGGCAAAATGTCGTGATAAATTTGTCGCGACCGTCAGCGGCAGACAGGCACATCCCAATAACTATACTGGCATAGTCACACAACATGCCCCTCGTACTTCCAGCCAACTAACCTGGGGGAGAATAACTTACTAGTGATACGTGGTCATTGCTGGTTGCGCGATTTTGTCGACATATAGTCATTACCCGGACAATTATCGGAAAGATAAAATCTAGATTCAGGTTATCGGGGGAAAATACGGATAGATAATAGAACGCGACTTGTGCGACAAGCTGGTGCTATCAATGGTAGTAGAACACTGTAGATTCGTGTCATAGTTGTATAATCGCTGAAAGCCAGTTCCCAATAAGTGGCAAAAACCAGCCATTAAACTGGATAAGTAAAATAATATCACGCGAAATAATTCCAAAAAAAAAGTAGGGTCGTGTCCAACCGACGAGATTCTTTATGAAAAATTATAAATATAAATTTAATTGCTTATATCGAGATTTTGGAATTTTTTTCATTTTCAGATTTTTACAATTTTATTGGGTGAAAATTATTTTTTATAAAATTTGAATTTTGTGTAATAAATAATTTTCGACGTTTTGTGTAACATTAATTCATATTAAATTGTTTCAGAAACGACCCAAGCTTTTCATCATTTTTAGTTTTGTGTTAGATATAGTGGCAACTGGCAAAGTTATTATTGTAATATGAGCTCGGTAGATAAAATACAAATCGATGAATATAATAACCATTTACCATTATCTCCACCTAACCCCAGCCCAAGCCCTGAAAAAAGACGAGGTGATGACGATCTAGACGACGAATCCACAACAAAGAAGATACGATTGGAGGATAATCCATCAGACATCCAGAGCACACATAAGGAGGAAGACACACAAAACCAATCCGAAGCAACCAAAGATGCCGAAAAAACGGAGCCAAAGAAAGAAGAGGATGCGCAATCTGACGAAACCAAACCAAACACAACCCCACCTACTTTCACAACCCCAGCCCCAAAACCACCTGCAGAGCCGGATATGAATAACCTTCCAGCAAATCCTATTCCTAAACATCAACAAAAATTTGCATTAAACACTATAAAGTCGATAAAGAGATTGAGAGATGCCAATCCATTCCTTCATCCAGTAGATATAGTCAAACTTAATATTCCATTTTACTACAATCATATTCCTCGTCCCATGGATCTTTCCACTATAGAGAAAAAGCTTACTGTGGGGGCATATGCAGATTCTCAGGAAATCGTGGATGATTTCAATCTTATGGTGGACAACTGTAAGAAATTCAATGGTGAGGCAGCAGCAATTTCAAAAATGGCAATAAACATTCAAGCTCATTTTGAAAAACACATGTTGAACTTCCCACCAAAGATTCTTCCAGTCAATGGAGGATCATCACTCAAGGAATCAGAGGTAAATATAGATGATGCCGAATCATCCGTGGCCTCGCACCGTCCAAAACGTACCATTCACCCACCAAAATCTAAAGAATTACCTTATGACGTGCGTCCTAGAACGAAAAAGTTTGCTGCAGAATTAAGGTATGCCCAACAAACCTTGAAAGAATTGATGTCCAAGAAGCACTACAACTATAATTTTCCATTTTTGCAACCAGTGGATGCTGTTGCATTGAATATTCCGAATTATAACAAGATTATCAAACATCCAATGGATCTTGGTACCATTCAGACGAAATTGGCTAACAATAAATACGAAAATGGTGACCAATTTTTTGATGACGTTAAATTGGTTTTCAAAAACTGTTACGCATTTAACCCTAGTGGGACTGAAGTAAACATGATGGGTCATAGATTGGAGGCAATTTTCGACAAAAAATGGGCACAAAAGCCAGTTCCTGAACCTACTCCAGACAATTCTGACTATGATTCTGACTACGATCTTGAGGATGATGATGAAATCAACGAGCAAATGTTATCGGAAGTTCCAGCAATCCAGTTTTTGGAAAACCAATTGATCAGAATGAAGAAAGAGTTGGATGAATTGAAGAAGGAACATTTGAAGAAATTGAGAGATCAAAAATTAGCAAAACGTAAGAAGCAAAGAGCAAAGAAGTCTAAAAAGTCATCCAGTGTATCCAACGGTGGTCACCGTGATTCATCTCCTACTGTTACCTATGAAATGAAGAAACAAGTTTCAGAAATGGTACCTAATTTATCAGATAAGAAGTTACAAGCATTGATTAAGATCATTAAGGATGACATCGAAATTGGTAATGATGATGAAGTTGAGTTGGATATGGACCAATTGGAAGACAGAACTGTTTTGAAGTTGTACAATTTCTTGTTTGGATCCAAAGCATTACAAGCCAAAAAGAAAAAGAAGTCTATTTCTTACCATGTAGGAGGACATGACGAATTAACAAATTTACGTAACCAATTAGCATTGTTTGATAATGAAGATAATATGGGTGGATTGATGAGCATTGGCAACAATGCTGAAGAATCAAGTGAAGACGACCTCAGCTCTGAAAGTTCAGAAGAAGAATAAGTTTTTTACTTTAAAAACACGAAATATGAATACCCGTTATGTGGTGGAAAGATATCTCCGGAAGTGTAGATTCGGATCATTCTATAAAGACCGATAATCAGCACGAGATATTCTCTTTGAGATGATTTATGATCGATTTATGTATATAAGAAGAATAGGTATTCAATTATATTGTATTATAATTTTTAATAGCATATATAATATATATGTATGGTTAAAATCCATTGTAACAGCCATCCCAACTGTCAAAGAATAGGTAGACACACCTACGAGATTGTGGATGGTAGGTTTAGTTTCGTATGCCCATTTCGTACCGGAATAGACCGCGATTTTTGGCATCGCATCTCATCAAAAAAGACATCTCAAATATAACCAATTTGCTGTAACACTAAAAAAATGAGCGATGACGAAACCAACATCGACGTGTTGATTTCAAACACAGCAGAGTTGTCACTCAACAGTGAAATACAGCCAAACATGCTGACATTACCACCAAGAAACCCAGACCACAATCCTTTACAAATGCTAAGGCTGACGAAATCCACTCATAATAGACCAGTATTTATCGCGGGACCGATGGTACGATACTCTAAGCTTCCGTTTCGTGAAGTATGTCGAGAATTTAAGACCGATATTGTCTATACTCCTATGATTTTGGCACGAGAGTTTGTTCGAAATGAAGTTGCCCGACTTTCTGATTTCACAACTAATGCCAGAGACAGAGCCGTCATTGTTCAAGTGGGAGTAAGTAATGTTGAAGATTTGCTAAAATTCGTAGAAATGATCCATCCTTATGTCGATGGGATTGGTATAAATTGTGGGTGTCCTATTAAGGAACAAGTTCGTGAAGGGATTGGAGCAGCCTTAATGTCTCAAGCAGATTTGGTTGCATCCATGGTGAAAGCCGTAAAGGACAAATATGGTGACGCTGTTTGTCTTGAAACAAAGATAAGAATTCACCCTAACTTGGATGATACAGTTGCATTTGTTAAAAAAGTAGAAGCTAGCGGAGTTGATTTCATAACTGTTCATGGAAGAACGAAAAATACTCGTTCGTCAATACCTGTCGATTTAGATGCAATCAAGCTAGTGAAACAGACAGTATCTGTACCCGTTGTTGCAAATGGAGATTGTTTCTCTTTAGAACAAGCTTACAAAATTGCTGAATATACTGGTGTGGATGGAGTCATGTCTGCAAGAGGTATACTAGCAAACCCAGCATTGTTTGCTGGATATTCAAATACACCTTGGAAAGCAATAGAATTGTTTTGGGACTATTCCACTACTTATGGTCTTCCTTATAGAATTACCCAGCATCATTTGGCGCAAATGCTCGATGGTGTAATTCATCGTAAATACGTCAAAGAATTGAACGAGATCGGGACTTTGTCGGAATTAATCGATTGGTTCGATGAACATTTCATTTTGAGAAGAAGAGGTGACGATGGATTTGCGACTGAGGTAGAGCCTTCTTGGAGGCCTAACTATGCTCCAGTATGAAAATTTAACCGATAGGTTTGATAGAAATAATTTTACTGAGGTCCTCTGTTCAATCGCATATTTCTAAATTCAGCAGAACTCAACAACTTACTCGCATGATTTCTATAACCGCATAGAAAGTTTCTGAGACAAACATATCGTATGATTGTGCTGCGGGAATGAATTCAACCGGCGGAAACAAAATATAAATTCGCACACAAGGTATTCGGTTTCACATTCGTACACGGTGAACAACTGAGAATAATTCTCCCATGTTTAATATTTGATGCTCGACGATACCAAGTACTGCTTCCTCATTTAAAGTAGCGGAAGGATGTTGTAAGATACAATACGACAGATTCTTATAGGTATATAGGTGCTTAACTGACAATCTAACGATTTGAATAAATTTCTAGTAGCCAGTAAACATGGTAAAGAGACCAGAAAAACAAGAATTGTAAGCAGTTATACTGATTTAGAGTATAGTCTTGCGAAGGCACAAATTGTTTTTATGAACTAATTTAAAATGTGAATGGGTGCAAAATTTTGCAACCAAAAATGCCCTACAATTTATAGGATTTGGTTTCAATATACGAATCATTTCAACTCAGAGCCTACCATTAAGCTCACGAAGAAACAATAAAGACCAAGGTTCTACATCAGATATTGACATCAAATTGCATTCATGAGTTTATACTTCTATAAAATCTTTGTTTTGTAGTGAAATACTCTTTGTCATATTGTTCACCTTGTAAATACCAACTAATTGTTGAGCAAGTTCGAACATATTATTTCTTAAGGAAATGACAATGAATTGACCATTCTTGGTTCTATCCTTAATGTAGTTAGCAACAATTGACACATTTCTAAAATCTAAAGCTGCATCTATTTCATCCATGACATACAAGGGTGTGGGTTTATATTGATGTAACGCAAACACCAACGCTAACGAACTTAATGTTTTCTCACCTCCCGACAAGTTTGAAATATTTTTCCACGATTTCTTGGGTGGCATAACACTGAATAAGATTCCTTCAGAGAATGGATCCAAACTATCAACTAGCTCTAATTCGGCATTTCCACCCATAGTAATCATACGATACATATCTTTCAACGTCATTGATATTGTGTTGAAACCTTCCATAAACTCGTCCAAACGTTTACGTTTCAATTCTTCATAGTTTCCTTTAATCTTGTCTCGTTCTTCAACCGATGAATTCAAGTCGGCACGACGACTTTCATATTCAGCCTTCTTTTTCCCATACTCTTTGAGCACTTCAATATCAACTTTGACGGTGTTCATATATTCTTCCAACTTTTCAATTTCATGCTCAACTTGTTCCATGTCTATTGACTCCAACTCTTTTTCATCAATTCTCCTTAGCTCACCATCGTATTTTTTCTGTTCTTCCTCATCTAACCATTCAATATATGAAGATACGTCACGAATTGTTAATCCCTCAAGACTCAGAGCATTCTCATCGATATTTCTTTGTGCCTTTTTGATAATTGAAGTATATTTCTCTATTTTATTCTCCATTTCAATTTGAAATGATTTGAACTTGTTGATTTGTTCCAGGGTCTCTTCAAGTTCAGATTCAAGTAATTCCAACGCACTTTCCTTATCATTTTTCTCCTTTTCTAATATCTCAATCTCTTGAGTAATTTCTTGAAGCGCTGTCTTTTTATCTTGTAGGAGAGAAGCAATTCTTTCATACTCCTCATTCGTAGATTCGAGCTCAGCAGTGGACTGTTCAATAACTTTTGTATGTCTGTTTATTTCGTTTTCTAATTTACGAATAGCCATTCGATCACCCGAGGTTTTTTGGTTCAAAATTTCAATCTTCTGTCTGGTTGAATCAACTTTGGAGTTCTGCACCTTTAATTCAACACCACCAGCTTCCATAACTTTATCCTCCAAGACTTTAATTTGACTTTCCAAATCTGCCATTTGTGATTTAAGACGAGAGCGCTCATTATTCAAATCAGTCAATTGTGCTTCCTTTTGACCAATTTCTTGATCAACTTTTTCAATAGTATTCAGACTCTCATTTTCAGCAATAAGTGACTTACATAATTGCATCACTTCTTTTCTTTCTGCCGCCAAGGCCTCAATATCTAGTTTTAATCTAGAAATCGCTAGTTCAGTATCTGGTTTAAGTTGTTTCAATTTTTGTAACATGGATAGCTTTTCCTCAAATTCGAACTTGGATTTATCGTATTTAGCCTCCATTTTGGCAACATCTGCTTTCAACAAATCTACATCTTCAGGCGATATATCCATCGCATCAGGATTTGAAGAATTTGCAAGTCTCATACCACCTTTGGCGAAATAGTTACCACCACCAGACATAGTACCAGAGGTGTCAACAACTTTCCCATCCAAGGTTACAACCTTCCATCGCTTTGCACCATATGCAACCTGCTTTGCCTCTCTCAAATCTGGTGCAACCAATGTATTATAGATTTTACTGTAAAATGCGGGGGCAAATTTTGCCTGTTGTGGTCGTATTAAGTCAAACAAACGTTTGACAACAGCTGGATTACCAGGAGTTTTGATGGGAGACAAATCAAACTTTCGGAGTTTATTTAAACAAATGAAATTTGCATACCCCAACTTATTCTTACGCAAATAATCGATACATGCCTGAGCTGTCTCCACTGTATCAACTACCATCGAATCTAAACCAGGACATGCAGTGGAGATAGCTATATCGTACTTGTCATCAATTGTACCCAAGTCACCTAAGCGGCCATGGAAACCGTCAATTCTTCCAGAATTTGCCAATCTCATTAAACTAGCAAGAACTTTATTCTTACTTTGGAAACTATTAAGCGAGTTAACTGCTTCTTGGGTTCTAGTTCGCATATCAGAAAGTTGTGAAAATACTGCGTCCACTTTACGCTTCTCCAAGGCACATTGTTCCTCGCCTAGTTGAATTTGTTCTTCCACTTTTTCTAGTTTAGCCTCAGCTTCTTGTAGCTTCCCTTCTTTCATTCTACCTTCGGCCTTGATATCAACTAGTCGTTGACGAGAATTTTCAATCTGTTTAGAAGTATTTTCTCGTTGTGTTTTGAGCATTTCAACTTCTGATTGGACAAGCTGAATGGAGTTTTCTTTTTCCTTCATTTTCTCGTTCCAAGGATCGAGTTTTGTTTGCAAATCACCAATTTCTTTCGTAAAATGTTCAGTTTTTGCTGTCAATTTTTTCCTAATGTCGCTTAATTTCAGCTTTTCGACTTCCAAATCTTTCTCTAAAGTATCCATTTCTTCCTTGAATTGTGCTGCTGCAGAATTGTAATTTTGCAATTTTTGTGTTGCCGATTGTAAAGCTTGTTCTGAAGATTCTTTGTTTTTTATGTTCTTCTTAATTTTCGTATTCAAATTCTTGTGCTTTTCTTCCAAGGATACATTCTGTTTATTGATTTCTTTTTGCTTTTTTGCTGCTGATTCAATTTTTTGATTCAGTGCTTTGATCTCAGACTTAATACCCTCTCGCTTTTGAGTATATTCCTTAATCGAAGACATCAATTCGGAATTCTTATCTTCTTCTTCCTTCAATTTTTCTTGTAGTTTATTCAAAGTTTCTTCATTTTGTTCCATGACCTTTTTTCCTTCGATTATGTTGGCTTGATAATTTATCGAACGTTTGAAGATTAACTCCTTCTCCATTTCCAAGAATTTCAATGCTTCATTTTTCTTATCTTCTAGTTCCTCTTTGTCCTTTTCAACTAGCTCAAATCGATTTTCCTTTTCCAAACATACTTCATTCAATTCATCCACTTTAACGAGTGACTGTTCAATTTGTTCCTTATAATTTGAAGTTCCAATGATGTCCTCTAAATATTCTAGTAATCCATCTTCGTTTTCACGTTCGGCTTTTGCTTTCATTTGGGCAATCGATTCAACTTCCCCCTGTAAAATTAGAAAACGTTTGTGGTCCAAATCAATCCCCTTGTCACGTAAGAAATTCGTAACTTCGGTATAGTTTGATGCTTTGTCATTAATAAAGTACATTGATTGGTTGTTTCTCATGGCCTTCCGCGAAATTACAATTTCAGAATCAGGGATAACATTGGAAACAGAGTCATCGTTTGGATCATCTAAAACATTGTGGAAATGAATGTCAACTCTACAGAAATCTAATGTTTCACCATCTGTAGAATTGTGAATCAACTCTGATAATTTACTCTGACGCATTTTGGATGCTCTGAACCCAAACACGAATAACATGGAGTCGATAACATTAGATTTTCCAGAACCATTTGGTCCAACAACGGCCGAGAACGATGAGTTGAATGGTCCGATAACTTGTCTACCAGCATAGGACTTGAAGTTAGTTAACACCAATTGTCGTATAACCAACCTCGGCACGTCTGTTCGTACTGGTTGAGGAATAAGTCTACGTTTGGATGGTGATAATTCGATCTGTGATTGCTGTTGTGAATAGCTCAACTGATTGGAACTCGATGATGTTGCACCGTTCAACTGAGACGAAGTTGGTTGTAGCAAAGGAATTGTATTCTTGTTGAGATTATTGCTAAGATTATTGCTAAGATTATTGCTAAGATTATTGCTGTTTATTATGCTACCATTCAGCTGATGAGGACCCAAAAATGGGTTAGATTCTTCTGCTTTTGTAGATAAATCGGCTTCAATACTTTCCTTTGTTTGCTCAATAATAGCATCAGAATCTGCAATGTCAGCACCTGATTGTGCAGTTGTGTTTGTATTACCTTCATCAGGAACTCCAGATACCTCATTCGCTCGTTGAGTTTCCAAAGCATCTTCGTCTTCACTGTCGATCTTATCGTCTTCAGATTTATTATCTTCATCTTTATCTTCATCTTTATCTTCATCATTATCTTCA
>ERZ778017.1355-NODE-1355-length-24703-cov-4.453749_pt1 | contig 24703 bp, 21 predicted proteins | sample MGYA00375747_ERZ778017 | MGnify/ENA primary metagenome ERZ778017 (study PRJEB29350, sample SAMN05509838) | bioreactor metagenome | biome: bioreactor; material: wastewater | place: South Africa: University of Cape Town | collected 2014-03-17 ...
CTACCTGACAGTCCAAGCCCAGATGGCGGAATTGGTAGACGCACTGCTTTCAGGTAGCAGCGCTCACAAGGCGTGGAGGTTCGAGTCCTCTTCTGGGCACCACCAGCTTATTTACTACAGTCTAGGACTGTCTTTGAAAGTCCTGAAAAACCTCACTATATTGGACATTCCCCGTTTAGAGTTGTCCAGGAGAGTCCCCAGGCAGCCACACAATTTGGGGGTATCCTTGGGGGTATCGTGACCCTCAATAGTGAGGCGTCAGGATGGCTCTTACCGATGTTCGCGTTCGCACTGCCAAGCCCGCGACGAAACCCTACAAGCTCACTGATGGGCGGGGCCTCTACCTGCTCATTATGCCTTCCGGTTCGAAGCTCTGGCGCGTCAAGTTCCGACATGTCGGCAAGGAGAAGCTGCTCGCCGTCGGCGCTTACCCCGACGTTTCGTTGTCGGCCGCCCGCAAAGCCCGTGACCAAGCCCGCGAATTACGAGCCAAGGGCGACGACCCTTCCTTGACCAAGCGCCGCGAGAAGGTCCGCAAGGCGGCCGAGGCCGAAGATACATTCGCGGCTGTCGCCAACGAGTTGCTTGCCAAGTTCGAACGGGAGGGCATGGAAGCCGTCACCATCAGCAAGAAGCGTTGGCTGCTTTCTTTGCTGTCGGACTTAGGCGGCATGGCCGTTGCCGACATCGAGCCCGCCGACATCCTTGCCCCGCTCCGCAAGATCGAACGTCGAGGCAATCATGAAACCGCGCGACGAGCCTTGCAATTCACTGGGCAGACGCTGCGCTATGCCATCGCCACCGCGCGCCTCCGATCGGACCCGTCGCGAGACCTGAAGGGCGCGTTGACCGCGCCGAGAGTCCGGCATCACCCGGCCATCGTCGATCCAGAACGGCTAGGCGAGCTTTTGAGAGCAATCGACGGCTATAGCGGCCGGCCATCGACAAAGCTGGCACTCCAAATCGCGCCGCATGTCTTCGTCAGGCCCGGCGAATTACGCCATGCCGACTGGTCGGAGTTCAACCTTGAACAGGCTCGTTGGGCCATTCCGGCCGCACGAATGAAGATGCGTCGCGAACACGTCGTCCCACTCTCGACACAAGTCGTAAACATTCTGAAGCAAGTTCCCAAATCCAAGCGGAGCGGACTCGTCTTCAAGGCAAGCGGCGCGAAGCCGCTGTGCGAGAACACCCTCAATCTGGCCCTTCGGCGCTTGGGCTTTGGGCAGGATGAAATGACCTCTCACGGCTTCCGCGCTACCGCGAGCACGTTGCTCAACGAAAGCGGCATGTGGTCTCCTGACGCCATCGAGCGCGCTCTGGCGCACGGCGATAACGGCTCGGTCCGTGCCGCCTATCATCGCGGGGCGCACTGGCAAGAGCGCGTGCAAATGGCTCAATGGTGGTCTGACTACCTCGACACCCTGAAGTCAGCTCAAGCCTTGAAAGAGGCCGCGTGATGCCAAACGTGGCAGAGGAACTTGATCAGCTGATCGCGGAGCACGGGTCTGACGAGCTTAAAGAAGCGCACCTTAAACAAAAGGCATCTCTCAAAAAGAAGAGAGGACGTCCGCTCGTAGACGATACGAAAGACTTGCAAGTCACAGCTTGGCTTGATGCAGAAGCGTGGGCTCGCGGCTATGACATTCGAGAGGGCATGTCCGACAACTGCGCAGCGCGCATCGACGCGTCCTTTGAGCCTGAGCACAAGAGAAACTCCGCAACTGATCGCATCCGACGCAAACTCGCAGGAACTGCACGTCTCGAAAGAATGCTGCGGCTCATGGCAAACCTCAACAGCGCCCGACGGCTCGTCAGCCGAATGCTGTTCGTTAAAGACCGAGAGGCGCTTGCGGTTAAACTGAACGAGCGGGCCAAGCAAGAGTTATCCGACCTCAAACCGGTTGGACAAAAATCCCCGAATTAAATCCAAAGACGAGTGCAGTTTTCGTGTGTAATTAGACGGTCCTCTGACCTTATTCGACGAGGACCCAATGGCCACCGAACCAATTACGTGCACGATTGACGAAGCCGTGCGCATCTCCGGCATCAGCCGGTCTCGCATTTACCAGCTTATTGATGACGGCAAACTAACAACGACCAAGATCGGCAGTCGTCGCCTAGTCTTCGTCTCTTCGCTCCGCGCGTTACTCGAACAGGGTCATCCCGAACCGGTGATGCCGACTCCCGCGAGGTATGCGCACAAGTCCGCAAGGATTTGAGCTATGCCGAAACTAATTTCGCAATTCGCCACCGCGCTCGAAGCCTTTCGACTGCGAAAGAAACATCTCCGATCTGATAGCGGAGAAACTTCCGGGGCGAACGTGACAGACATCGCTACTGTTGATCGGGACCAGGCTGGCGGTCGTGTGGACGTATTTTTTGGCCATCGCCGTACTCGCTCGACTGTAGCGATTGTAAGGCACGAAAAGCTATTCACGTTCGAAGTGCGACGCACTGTGGCTGTGGCTCTCGAAACTCGCCTGGCGGCGGAAGCCTCCGAGCGACGCCGCGCGCTCGCGGAATTTCTTGAGCAGTGGAGGCAGCGATGACCAACGTCATCAGCATCAGCTCCCGCAGGCGCCCTGGCGCTACGCCGGTTTACCTCGAAATTCACCACCTCGGTGCTCGATCATTCGTGAAACTCATCGATCCCAACAGTTGGCTCCGTATCAACCTTACAGAGCAAGAAGCCAGCACTTTAGAAGCCGCTCTCAAAACCCGAGTTGGCGACGAGCCTGCTGCGATTATCGAGTTTCTCCAAAACAGGATCGCGTCATGAGCAAAGGGTATGGACGCACACAACGTGCGCTGATCGCAATCTTTGAGGCACATCCAGGGAAGTTATTCGGCATCGATGATCTCGTGGCCGCCATCTACGAGGAGCAGCCTGTCACGCAGGTTCATCGCGACTACATCAATGCCGCGATGAGGAAGCTAGCACCGATAATCGAAGTGAAGAGATACCGATCTGGCCGACCGAAGAGGCGAGGCTGGAGTTGGTGCTTTCGCGCATAAGTCTATGGCCATGCGCAATTTAATTTCACAGTCGCTTCCGCGCGTAATCCATGGCGGGTGCTGGATTTACCGGTGGCATTGTCAGAACGACCGGAACAAAAAACCCACGGGGCTAATCCGTGGGTCTTCGTAGTCAACACGCTGTCTGCACCAACGTGTTACCGATGAACATAGGCACTCGTCGGGTAGCATGAAATGTAGATGGCGACAACCTAATGGTGTCGCGTGTCAAAAACTGCCTCGAATACTTTTGCTGCTGAACACGACAAATGCACGACAATCGCGACATCAAGTATCGCGCTCTGGAACAACAACAGCAGCTACAAAGAAACGCCCGATTTATCGTCAAATCCTGAGCTTTTCGACGACTTCAGCGTCGCACAGGAAGAGGGCGCGTCAGGACAACCTTACATCGCGGTCGTACTCAAACATTCGAAAGCATCTCCAGCCATTCTGAAGGACTGCCAAATTCTCTCCGATACAGCTCTGCATGGGAAGTATCCGCGTGAGTACCGATCGTGGCGGAATATGAAGCGTCGATCCAAGGACGGCATCCGCAAAATACACCCGGCGTTCGATGACTTTCGACGGTTCCTGATGTCAGTCGGAGCTAAACCTAAGCCCTCATACACCTTGGACCGACCGAATAACGCGGACATCCAATACGGCCCCACCAATGCCCGCTGGGCTTCGAAGCGAGAGCAAAACCGCAACAAAGGCGACACCGTCATCATCACCTGTCCGAAAACAGCCAGGAAGTGGTTTGCCTCGGAGCTTGCCAAGAAACACGGCGTTATGGCCGATACGATAAGGGCACGAAGGCGTCGCGGCTGGACCGATGCAGAATTGATTGCCGGGCACCGGCTGCCATCTGCAGTTGCCGACAATGCCATTGCTTCCGTGAAACCAGTCACGACGCTTGAACCGGCTTGGGCCGCTGCCTTAGCCCAGCACTATCCCGAAGAAATCGCAGTACTAACGCCGGCACAAAAGAAGATGTTAGGGCGTTTTGAAGACTTGTGCCGTGATGCAGGCGTTTCTGCCGTCGAGGTGCTGGCAGCAGTTATTGTCGACTGGCCGTCCTACGTATTTCTCGCCTTGGACGATGCCGGCGAAACTAAAAACATCCCCGACATCCCACAGCCCAAATTCATTTCCGGACATCCTCAGTCAGCAATCAAATTTTGGGCCAAACAAATCGGCTGCATCTGGAAAAACAACATTCCTATCATGCCGAATGATACCGCTTCGCCGACTCCCGCCTCAGCTGATCTCGCCGAAAAGCTGTAGCTTGCCGGTAAGTGCACGGGCATGTGCAATAATTTCACAGCTCGTCTGGGTCGTTGCGCCTCGCGTCGCATGCGTTAGTAGCCGACCAAAGAACCCGTAGTGATCAGCCTCAAGCGCAGTAACACCGACAGAGAATGAGCGCGAGCTGCCTTGCTTCAATCATTGCCATTCACCAACTCTGCCGAATGCCGGAAGGCGGCAGCAATCCCGCCATGTCCAATGAGTGTCCAATTTGGAGTGATTGGACATCCAATGAGACACGCGGATCACGAGCCATAAATGGACCCGAAGGCAACATCGTTTGGACACTCGCGAATGCGAAATAATCCCCAAAATCATTGCCTTAAGTCGCTACTAAGTTATCGTTATTTGTCGGCCCTTTTCAACTCGGGACGACAAATTGGAAAATCAACAAAGACCCTACCTGCAGGAACTCGACGGATGGCCAATCGACGCCGAAATCCACCCGCTACCAGTCGATCAATGGCTCGCCACATCGCTCCTTCAAAAAGCAATTCGCCGTAGCGAAATCGGATTTGCCGAACAGGCCGCGGTCGCTCTTTTCCGCTTTCGCGGATCGGCGACTTGGAGGCGCTTTCTTGTCATCGCGGTCGAAGACATCGGCATTGCCTGCCCAAAAACACTGATCGAAGTCACCGGCATCTGCAGCGATAAGGACCGTCGCCGGAAATTCGCTGGTGATGAAGAAGCGGCTCGGTACCTTGCGCGGAGGTTAGCAGCTGCACCGAAGGACCGATCTGCTGATCTATTGACGTCGGCGGTCTGCTATCATCCATGGCTGGAAGCCGTTCGAAGTCAGGTCAAACGACTGACAACTTACGACCGCTTGGACTGGGTGGCGGACTCGTCGAGGTCGTTCTGCGAAAGGTCGGTTGCTGCGTGGTTTGCCTCCGGCATAGGAGCCGAGCACAAGCGCTACAATGGCGAAGAGGTTCGCTTGTTGTTGACGATCTTCCGAGACATCGATGTCCCACAAGAGTTAATCGAAGCCATCGCTCAGGCACTGTCCCGGACCCGAGAACCATTTTGTGCTCTGGTGCCGCTTCTCTGGCTGGCAGCCCAATCCGGGTCTCCGCACAAAACGATAGCCCACTCGCTTGCGCCAACCAGAACGGTGGCCGGCGTGCCGCTATGGACGCTGGATATGCACACCCGGGCTGGGAGAGCCGCAATCCAGCGCTTCATGCGCGAAAACGAAGCAATACGCCAAGTGCTGCAAGAGTCCGTCGTGCACAACAGGCACGCCGAGGCGGCACACCTTGGAGCGTTCTATGTCGACGGAGGCTCCTGTGCGACCATCCTAGATTGGCCACTCAGAGCAGAAATTGAGCGACTCGGGATCGAGGCCGACTTCGCCCATGCAGGAGTACCACCAGACCGCATTGAGCGCCTGCTCGCAACTTTCAGAATACACGTCGAGAGCATCAACGATGCTCGCGAAGACGCCCTCGTCCGATACCTGGAGGGCGCATGAGTGAGTTTTGGCCGATAACGTCAGGAGGCTGTGCAATTAATTGCACAAAATGCTCGGTCGGGCGCCGCGATGCTCGCATGGACGACAGTCTCGGAAGTTGTGAAATTAATTGCACAAACCTACTGGAACTCGTCGGGACATTCGTCCGCAACAGCCTCGCACCGAATACTTTGCGAGCTTATGCGTCGGACCTCGCGATGTACATTCAATGGGGAGGCAGTCTACCGGCATCCCCTCAACTCATTGCCGCGTTCCTCGCTGCACACGCGCGTTCGCATGCTTCCTCGACGCTCAGCCGCTGCCTTGCTGCGATTGCCAAAGTCCACCGCGTCCGCTCGTGGCCCGATCCGACTTCTTCTGAACTGGTAAGAGCAACGATGCGCGGCATCCGCAGGAGCGGGCTCGAAGTTCGCGAAAGCACAATTGCCAAAGCACTACTGCGAGACGATCTTTTCAAAGTTCTTGATGCGATAGGCTCTTCGGTTGTCGATTGCCGCGACAGCGCACTCTTAATGGTGGGTTTCGCTGGAGCGCTTCGAAGGTCCGAGCTAGTCGGGCTTGACGTTCGTGACCTGGAGGCTGCGCCTCGGGGTGTCGTCATCACGCTCCGGCGCTCAAAAACCGATCAGCTCAACGAAGGCCACCAGCTCGCCATCCAGCACGGCCAGAACAAGCATTGCCCAGTCAAGGCATTGGAAACATGGCTCGCGAGATCGGCAATCGCGGCCGGTCCGCTGTTTCGGCCGGTTAACAAAGCCGGCAACGTCTCACAAAGGCGACTGTCCGGAGAAGCTGTCTCGATCATCATCAAGCGCCGCTTGGCTGCCGCGGGAATAGACCCGGCGGGCTACTCAGGCCATTCGCTGCGGGCGGGGTTTGCGACCAGCGCCGCAATAGAGGGCTCGCCGCTCTGGAAGGTACGGATGCAGACACGCCATGCAACCGACCAGGGCGTCGCTCGCTATGTTCGATCCAGCGGTTTGTTCGATCACGATGCCGCCGTGAAAATCATCTAAAAGCGCCCTCCACGGGCTCCGCTTGAGGCGCGGGATCAGGAGTCAGTAATTTTCGAAGCAGCTCTCAACAACATCGGCGACGGCATCCGTCTCCCTCAAACTCCGATAACATCGCTTATCGCGACTAAACCTCAGATGTGGCGCGACGGTCGGCCCTCCGAAGTTATCTAAACCTTGAGGCGACCGACTACAGTACCTGAAGGAGCATAATAGAGACGTCCTGTGAGTCTGAAATTAATAAGATCTTTTGATCCCTCCGCAAAAGGCCTGAGGGAAGGTAGGGCACTAAAATCCCGCAAAAACCTTCTGCGAGTGACCACACATTCAACCGTTTTCTCAATGGTTGCTGAAGGTCTTCTATAGCTGATTATGCGATCAAAATCTTGCTCGATCGCCAGCTCAACCAATTCCTCCTGAAAACCACAGAAAAGGACACAATCCGGGCCAGGAAAGATTTCGCCAGCAGTGGGCCCGTCAACCACATGCGAGCGTCTCGGAAACAACCGACTAACGGAAGAGCCGAATGCACTCCGTGGAAACAGGAAATCGCTAATGATGCCACCAAACGTTTCCTCACGGTGACGTAAGGAGACACCGTCCAATTCGAAAGGATTCTTCAGCGCTTCGAGCACTGCCACACGATCTCGTAGTAGGGCGGCGAGGGTCGACCGGGAAGACACCAACTGAACGCAATCCCGTATAAATACCATGCGTGCGAGCAACTTAAAGTTCGCCGCCGGAATCGTGTCTTTATCAGCCTCGGGATCAACTAACCAACATTTGATACTTCTATCCCACGTCCTATCAATCGCTGTGATCGTTCCGTACCGCAGATCGGCAAGATATCGATATTTAGCTCCAGTCCCCTCGATCTTACGCTTCTTCTCCTCTATTTTTGTGCGATGATTTTGAGTATTAGCGCAATGCTTCTTGCAATCTTCAACAACCGAACCTTTGGCCTCAAGTTGAATGATAGACTTGCCATCACTGGCCTTGAATTCATGCTCATAATCAAACGTGGGAGCAGCCCGCCGACCATGTTCTTGTTCGATTCGTTTCCAATCTGCATCGGTCATGCCGTGCAGGCGATTGATCACTGATAACCCAACCGCTTCGCCGAGGTATTCGGGTATGTAAGTACCAACCTGCTGTTCGGTGGCGATGCGAAGAGATGTCCCGTTGGGCTCAACATAGCGGTCGAGCATGGCGATCGCCGAATGCTGCTCTCTCGTTAGACTTTGATAATGGGAAAGGCCGCCGCCTTGAAATCGTGGTTTGTGGAATAAGAAGTAGGTTAAAATTTCCCCGGTTGGAATAAAAATTGTCTTTCCAGCTATTTCGGCAATTTTAGTATGGGTTGGATAACTCGAGAGCTCAACCTTTGCTCTCTCATCAAAATAATCCACTTCCACTGCGATCTGTTCTTGACTTAAAAATGCATCATGCATTCCCGACACGAAAAAAAAATCCTCAGGACAATGAAATAAGCACCCCAAGCTTTATAGCAGCGCCAATGCAGATTGGCGGCAACAGCCCGCATAACGCAATATCCCCGCACGGCGACCTCACATAATTTTATTCCTAACAGCCAGAGATTACACCCAATCAGAACATCTCAACAGAATTTCCGATTCACCCCCCGGAGGGCAGATTACATTCGGCAAGCAACCTTTTTGCCTCGTCAGACCTAACCTAGCAACAGGCGAGATGGCGCAATCCAATTAAGCGGGACGACTTTCGGTATGGGACAGGAAGCGGACCTGTACTAGCGCCTGCTTAGCCCGAACTCCGACCAGGTTTGCCGTCCTCTATCCTATACCTGCTCCGCCTCTTCGACGATCGCTGTTTGAGCGAACTTCGCGGCCAGCCCCGGCAAGGTCACGTTTTCCAGCATCGCATCGTGCGGGATGAGCACATAGCGCCAAGGCTTGCCGCCATACGCCTTGGCGTGATCGTTGGCATGTCCCACCCATGTTCGAGCGGCCTTCGCCTTGGCCTTCACCGTCCCGTCCTCGAGGTCGCGCCGGGCCTTGATTTCTACGATGAGCTTTTCCGCTTTCGTCTCCACCACGAAATCAGGTTCGTAACTTTCGCCGCGCCGATACTCGATTTGAAATTGCTTGCTGCCCGGCTTCACCCACCGCAGTACGTCCAGCTCATGGTCGGAATCGACCAAGACCGCGAAGCGCCGCTCTTCATCGGATTGGAAGCTTTGGTGCTCATAGAGGCACCGTTTGAACCCGCCGTAGACATAGCGCCGGGTATCGCTTGGCGGCACGACGGGCACGCGGAAGTCTCGCACAGCCTTGGCGTCGGCGACGCGGAAGTTGATGCTTTGCAGCACCTGAAAGCCCTTCGAGACACGCGCGCGATATTTGGTCGGCGTTTCGATGTAGTGGCCATCGGCCATCATCTGCCGGAAGATGAACTGTGCGAGGCTTTTGCCCTGATGCAAAAGCACACTCTCAACATCCTCGTCGGATGACAGATAGGAGCGTAAATGCGCCACCATCTGCCCTGCGAGCTTGTAGAGAAGATCGGAGTTTGCGTCGTAGTCCACCTGATTGTAGTCCAAGAGGTGAACGACAAGGTAATCCTCAAGCCGATCCTCGCGAACGACGGCCATGTTGCGGGCGATCGTCAACCGCGCGCCGGTGCGCAGGTTCTGCACCATGATTTCGTCGGACAACGGCTGCGGCGCGATCGTGTCGAGATTGGCCAGATCGAAATCCGCGAACGAGAACGTCACGTCGCCGGTCGGCAGCACGACGATTTCGGGGATTTCAATCATGTGGTCGGCGATGTTCGTCGCCACCGCGCCGACGATCTTGGCAACGTCCGGCTTCGCCACGATGCCTTCAAGCGTGCCCTGCATCGGCCGCGTCAGTTCTTCGACCCGCTGCGCGATCTTGGCTTGCACTTCGGGCGCGCGAAGCCGGTCGAGATTGGGTAATTCGCGCTCCATCTGGCGAATGACCTGATAGGTTACATGCGCGACGGTTTTGGCCTGTTCGCTTTGGAACACGGCCTGCGGCTGTTCGCCAAACCCGCTTCCGCCGCCAATGACCTGTTCGACGATCGTGGGCGATGATAACCCGACCTTGCCATCGCGCCAGACTTCACCGTCGCTGCCGATTTCCACCGACTTGAGGACGATCGAACCCGGCTCCTTGGCCTTCTGGATGATTTCGTCGAAGCGGTCATGCACGATGACGGTGAGCGTATCAACGGCCTCATCGCCGGTGCGCTCGCCATAGGGCAGGCGAAGCCCACGCCCCAATGTCTGTTCGGTGAGAATGTCCGATGCGGATGCGCGCAGCGGCACGATGGTATAGAGGTTGGTCACATCCCAACCTTCTTTCAGCATGTTGACGTGGATGACGATTTCCGTCGATCCATCCTGTTCAAGCGCGACTAGCCGCGCCGTCGCCTCGTCGCTTTCCTCGCCCCTAAGCGCGGAATCCACGCGGATGACGCGACCCTGATAGCGTCCACCGAAGAAGCCCTGTGCTTCGATGGTCCGTCGAATGGCTTCGGCGTGCGTCGTATCCTGCGCGACCACGAGCATGAAGGGATGAACCAGCGGGCGGCCGGTTAGCTCCGCGTAGTCCCGCAACTTCAGCTTGACGTTCTCATGGGCATGGATGCCGTCTTCGAGCTTGATCCGTTCAAGCTCTGCCTCGTTGACCGATTTCGGATCGAAATCCTTGCGTGTGGCGACGGCAGGCTCCTTCACGAAGCCATCGGCCATCGCGTCGCCAAGGTCATAGCGATAGATCACATTCTTGAAGTCCACCGACTTCGCGCCGACTGTTTTCGGCGTTGCCGTCAATTCCAGCCCAAGCATAGGGTTCAGATCGGCGATGGCCTTGAAGCCCGCCTTCGCCCGGTAGCGGTGCGCTTCGTCCATCAGGAACACGAGGTCGGGTAGACTGGCGAGATAATTGTAATAGCCTTCCTCGCCGATCACGTCATGCGGACCGCGAATGCGGCCGACTTCCTTGTTGATCTTGTCGACGTTGAAGACGTTGATGACCACATCGGCGTCGAACAATTCGCCGTGCCGCCGCAAGCCGCGCCCTTGGTCCCAATTCTCGCCGGTAACAAGCATGGGCGGGTTCTGCGCAAATTCTGAAATGCCCTTGAAGACATATTTCGGCGTGCCGGGTTTAAAGTCCTCAAGCAGCTTGTTGTAAATCGTCGTGTTCGGTGCGAGCACGAAGAAGTTCTTCGAGAAGGGTTGATCGGAACCATTCCGGCGCGCGAGATAAAGATAGGTGATGAACGCGCCCATCAGCCGCGTCTTGCCCACGCCGGTCGCCAGCGCGAAGCAGAGCGAGGGAAAGTCGCGCTCAAAATCCTCCAGGTTCCGAAGGTCGCCGTTGGCAAGAGACTGAACCGCTTGCAGCGCAGCGGCGAGGTCGGTAGCCGGAAGGTCGATCGTGCGCAGCACCTCGGCCAGAATTTCGAGCGAGCGCGTCTGCGGTGGCCTCAGCGACATACGCGCGCCAATCTGGCGAATGAGACGATCGGGCCTGATCTCGGACGTGGATTCCAACATGGCTCATGCCTCCCCTTCGCTGAAAAGGGTGGGCTGGCTGTCCGTAGCTTTCCCACGCCCGCGCTTGCGGTCCTTGGGCGCGTCTCCCTTGCCATTATTTTCGGTGTTGCCGTTGTCCGGCTCGCTCGATGGCAGATCGGCGATTTCAAGGCTGTAATCGTCCCGTCCCCATTCGCAGCGGTTGAGGATGGCGTGTGGAATCCTCTTGATTGTCAGGTTCTCGAAATCGCCCACCCGGGCGTTGAACGCTTTGCAGCAAATAAGCAAGGTCCGATCCGGACCAACGTCGTGCGAAATCGCCTTGAGCTGATCGTGGGTGAGGCTCGCCGTCGTGATGAAGATGAAATCGCGCTCCGACGAATGGCCGTGCTTCCAGTATTCGGCCACGTCCTGCGATGGCGCGTAGGCGAAGCCCATATGGCGGCACATGGCCTCGGCGAGCATGGCGGTGTTGTAGGTTTTGGCGATGACCCAATTGCCCCATTTATCCTTTTCGAGAAGAGACGGCGCGAGGTGATAGAAGCGAAAGCCGCCGCCACCCTGCCAGCCTGTGGCTTCGGTGACGCCGCCCTGGTCCTGACCGTCGATCACCTTTTTGAGGCGCGGGACGACATGGGTGACGGCATGATCGCCCAATTCGACCATGATCCAGCGTCGCCCCATCTTGTGAGCGACAGCGCCTGTCGTGCCGGAGCCTGCGAACGAGTCAAGGACAAGATCACCGGGCTTCGTTGCTATTTCCAAGACACGGGAGAGCAGTCGTTCTGGCTTCGGAGTTTGAAAGACACCATCGGTTTCGTCGGCGTAAGGAAGAACCTCCTTTTTGGCTTCTTGCGTATGGCCAACCTCATTGTGCGTCCAAATGGTTTGAGGAACGACGCCTTGCTGCACTTCACTGAGAAATCGCTTTAGACGGGGCATATTGTTTCCATCTGCCCCCCACCAAATACGATGGTCTTCATCTAGTTCTTTGAAACGTTCTGGAGAAATTGCCCAATATCTGCCTTTTGGAGGCCCATCAATATTGCGCCCCGATGGGCAAACCACAGGATACAATCCTCGGCTATACGGGTTCCTCGCCGTTAGCTGATCGGAAATCCAAACGCCTCGAGGGTCGTTATCAGGATTTTTGTATCTATCGTCCTGAAATCCAGACCTCGGCTGTAAATTCCGTTCCCAAATCTCCGAACTTCTTGCATAAATCAATATGTGGTCATGGCTTGCGGAGAAGTGCCTGGCGCTGCTCTTCGGTGAAAAATTCTTTTGCCATATTACGTTAGAAATAAAATTCTGACGGCCAAAAATTCCATCGCAAAGAACCTTCAAATAGTGCGCTTCGTTGTCATCGATGGTGATCCAAAGCGACCCGTCTTCCGACAGAAGACGACGGATTAGTTCAAGCCGATCACGCATCAGAGATAGCCAGAGCGAATGTTCAACGCCGTCGTCGTAGTGCTCAAATGCGCTGCCGGTGTTGTAAGGTGGATCAATGAAGACGCACTTCACCTTGCCTGCGTAATCCGCTTCCAGTGCCTTGAGCGCCAGCAGGTTGTCGCCCTGAATCAGCACATTGTCGAAGATGTCGCCGTCGCGCTTCGCCGCCGCGTGATAGCTCTTTTCCGCATCTTCGATGAGAATGCGCGGCTCAAGACGCGGCCGGTCGTTCTTGCCGATCCACGTCAGTTCAAGCCGCGTTCCACCGTTCCGTCCCATCGTAACCCCCGTACCCCCACAGCGAATTGCCACCAATGCTGGTTCATATCACACGTCTAATTGTCCGATTGCGCCAAGCGTCAGCGCTGTAGGACTCCTCTTGGAATACTGGCAGGTGGATCGACGTACCTCGTCGGCGCGATCGGGTCGTCCAATGCAAAACGCAAGCCGTTTCTACTTCGCCGTGACTGGTCAAAGACGAAAATACTTCTTCTTCGAGCGTATCCATCTCCAGGCGCATTTCGGCGACACCTTGTGTCATACGAAGCGCCAGTTCGTCCCGCATCTCAAACAGATGATCCAACTGTCTCGCGACTTCGTCTCGCCGAACAGCCGATATGTCTTCCTGCCGACACTCCCTGCGCAAAGCGCGTGCCGCTGCCCACAAGCTATTTTCTAGCCCCGCACATTGCCGTTCAAAATTCCGGATTTTCGCGTCATTGCGCTCCTGATGCTGCATCAGCAAACCAAGGGACTCGCCATCTGTCCTACCGAGGAAATCCCAATATAGACCATCCATCACCTCTTCAAGTTGATCGGGCGGCTCACACTCCGCCTCCATCGGCAACGACATAGGCATTTGCAGAAGTTGCGCCGCGATCCATGGCGGATAAACTTCGTTCCGCTCACTGATTGCTGCAACCAGTTGGCGTCGCTGTATCCCAAAAGGCGTTTCCATGGTGGCTTCTGACGCCATGAGCCAGCCCGAACGATGACGAAAAGGGGCGACATGCCACGCCGGCCCATCGTAATCATCAAGGTCAATGCTGACCGCTAGGGGAAAGATTCCGAAATCGTGCCCCATTCGTCCTGCCCCGCCTAGTCACCCGCGAAGTTCCCACCGGATCGTAAAGATCGTTACTTGCTCCGGCGTTAGTTTAAGGCTTGCCTGAATAGCGTCGAGAAGGTCTTCCACCTCTTTGCGTATCTCTTTCTTACGCTGAAACTTCGATAGCATCATTTCATCGCGCTGGCCTTCCAGCTTCTTGATGGTGCGTTGCATTTCAACCTTGTCCACGACGGATAGGCCAGCTGTCGACCGCATTTCTTTGCGCTTTGTTTTGATCTCGTCTTCTAGCGCCTTGATGTCGGCGTCGGCGGCCTTTTCCAGATCGTCAGCGTAATTGTCGAGCTTGTCGGTTTCCTTTGTAAGAAATTCCGCATTTGCAAGATCCGCCTCATTCAGCCGGCGCTTTCGCGCGGCGGCTTCGGCGGCGTCGATAGCTTCGGTGGGCGGCGCCAATCCCAACACGGTGGACGCGGTGGCTGGCACGAGAAACAGGCGGTCGATCACGTCATCATCGAGAATTTCGCCATCGTCAGTGACAACTGACGCAAGAAGATGTTCAACGGTCTGGCTCGCGGTCCGAACCGCCAAGCGCGACACCCGCAGCCAACCGGAACGGCCGATATGCTGCTTCACATTGGCCAGAACGCCGTTTCCATAGGCCGCATAATCGAATGTCAAGCTGGCAAGCGGCAGTGTGCGGGCCTTGGCGCTGGCCGTGAGTGTTGAAGCCAGATTGCCATCTGCCAGCCGGAAGAACTTCCATTTCTGTTCGTCGGCGAGTGGCCAACCTGTTGTCCATGTCTCGCCGCCGTGAATAAAAACCGGGCTACCGTCCGTGTGCTTCGAGAAGGACGCATCGGGCAGTTCGGCACGGGCGATAGTGATGAGGCGCTCCTCAAACTCGCTCATCACTCGTTCGATTGTCTCTTTGCGGTTCTTCAGAATGCGAACAACGTCCTGATCGAAGTAGCCCATGAGCTTGCCGCGTGCGTCAAGAACGTCGGCTTTAATCTGTTCATCGAGCTCAGCTTGCAAGCGATCGAACTCGGCATCAATCTCATCCTTGTTGCGCGCCGACTGATGGATTTCAAAAACGCGCCGTTCGAAGTCGGTGCCGCTTTCGATCGCGCCCAAGACCTCATCGCTCGCGCCGAACACGCCGTCGAACAATTTGAATTTCCTGTCCAGAAGCTCAAAGACGCGCTCTTCTGCTCGGTTCTTGAGATTCAGGAAATTGACCACAAGCACGTCGATCAACTGTCCGTAGCGGTGGCAACGGCCAATACGCTGTTCGACGCGCTGCGGATTCCAAGGTAGGTCGAAATTCATCAGCAGCGAACAGAACTGAAGGTTGATGCCTTCGGCCCCGGATTCCGTGGCGATGAGGATTGTCTTGTGATCGCGGAAGGCTTGGACGATCGCGGCTTTCATATCCGCTGTCTTCGAGCCGGATATGGCGTCCGTTCCTTCGTGGCGCGTCTTCCAGTCAGTATAAATCGCTTGGCTTTCCGCGTCGTTGTTCTGGCCGTTCATGAGCGCGATTTGTCCGGCATAGCCGTTCGCGGCCAGAAGATCGGCGAGATATTTTTGTGTGCGGACCGATTCCGTAAAGATCACCGCCTTGCGCTTGCCGCCAAGGGACGAGATGCGGTCAAGAACTTCATTCAGAACGCCAATTAGCTTTTCGCCCTTGGCGTTGATATTGATGCTGCGCGCCAGCGCGAGATAGGTTTCCAGTTCGGCGATTTCAGCCTCGAGCTTGGCCGGATCAATGCTGGCTTCTTCGTCGTCCGCAGTCTCGTCGCCGTTTGTCCATTCCTCGGAGATTTCATCGGCGTCGTCGAGGTCCGACAGGTCTTCGACACTCAGTCGCTGCATTTCCTTGAGGCGGGCAATAATGGATTCGAGCGTCTGCGCGACTGCGAAGGTGGATGAACCTAGGATTTTGCGGACAACCAGCGTGACAAGCTGATTGGGCTTCTCGCCGAAAGCGATCGTATCCTTGCGCCGCAGATAGGCGGACAGGTCTTCGTAAAGCTTGACCTCGTTATCATGCGGTTCGAACTTGAACGTGACCGGAATGCGCTTGGTGTAATTGATATGCCCAGCTTCCTGCACGTCCTTGCGCAAGGTGCGGCGGCATATCGGCTTAAGCCTGTCGCGCAGGATGAGAAGAGTCGCCGGGTCCGGCCTGCCGCCATATGTCGTTTTAAAGCTCGCCTCGTCGCCGAACAGCTTGCCGTCGACAATCGAAACAAGACCGTAAAGCTCCATCAGGGAGTTTTGCAGGGGCGTCGCCGTGAGAAGCAGTTTGAACGTGCCGGTCAAGGCATCGCGCAACGCCTTCGCCCGCTTTGAAGCTCCCTTGCGGTAGACGTTCCGCAGACGGTGCGCCTCGTCGAAGATAACGAGGTTCCAGTTGGTCTTGCGAAGATCGTCGGCCTTCAACGCCCCGAATTCATAGGAGGTGACGACAACGTGGTTGTCGACCTCAAAAGGGCGTGCGTGTCCGTGCTTCTGGCGCTCCTTGTAACTTTTGGCTTCGAGGATGAAGGCGGGGATGCCGAACTTGTCGAATAGCTCTTGAGTCCACTGCTTGCGCAGCGACGCCGGGACAATCAAGAGAATGCGCCGGCGGCCTTCCGCCCACCGCTGCGCGATTACAAGTCCGGCTTCAATCGTCTTTCCAAGGCCAACCTCGTCGGCAAGTATCGCGCCGCGAGGAATCGGGGGCTGCAATGCGAACAGCGCCGCGTCGACTTGATGCGGGTTCATATCCACGCGCGCCGTCGACAGGGATTTCGCGAAGGCGTCTTCATCGACGCCTTCTAGAGTAATTCGGTGCGCAAGGTACTGGCTATGATAGGCGGTATAGTCGACCATTTCCCCTCGTCGGCGACCCGCAATTGACCGCTTAAATCAATTCCGTAATTTGTTCGTTTTAGCTCAATTCGCCGCTCACGCAAGATCGGCATCCCGTATATCCACCCCACGTGAATGATGGCCGTCTAATCGTGGGCACCGTCACTGTTCGCGAATCAGGCCCTACCGGGCGGTGTGTCGCGGCATAGAAGTTAAATATAATTGATTAGTTCTAGCTGGCATTGGATCGTCGTGCATGAACCAGCGCCATCGAGCATCAATCGCACAGGCGGCGTTCTGGAATGAATTGCCTCGCAACGCTCACGCCCGACTATCGAATCTCAGAGACTTGGCTCGAGCGGCTTAAATCCATGCTGTCGGCGGTGGGCTTTGTTTTTTATTCCTCCGATAACATTCATTATCACGACCCAACTTCAAAGGGCCGATACGACATATCTAGATTTGCACAAATCGATCTACCTCCCTCAGCTCCTGGCATGAACTGATAATAGCGCGCGATCCTTTGACGTGATGACTGCTCACCCAAGATCTCAGGGGAGCATTATATTTCGCGAGCCGTTTTGCGCCAATTGGGCCACAGCGTCAGAGTTACGGGTATGCCGTGGCAACAACCTAGTGCTTCGCAGGACCTTTCTACCGAAGCGTTGACGGCAAATATTCTCTGCGAACGCCACAACAACGCATTGTCACCACTCGACTCCGAAGCTGAACTGTTATTTCGGAACCTCACGGAAATTTTTTCGCATCAGCACGCAAGAAGTCTCTCCACTAAAGATACCTATTGCTTGGTCAGCGGCGACAACATCGAGCTGTGGATGCTAAAGTCAGCGTGCGGCCTTTACTATTCCGTCGCTTCGGATCAAAGGACGAAGCCAAGTGCAACACTGTCGATCAATTTGGAAAAAGTTCACTCTGCCCTTTTCAAGCACAAATGGGATGCGGGTGCCGGACTGTATCTCAACGCCACCATAGGTGATACGGCCCTGATAAGTGGTAACCACGCCGGCTTTATTCCTCTGGGCATTGAAACTAGGTTTGCGGGAATTCGGGTATCTTTTCACGGTTTGGAGCTGGACCTCATTTTCGACGCCGAAACTCTCAACGGTTCAGCCGGCGTTGGCAAGGTATTCAGACCGGGTGAGCTTATGTTTACAACGGGGAAGCGTCTCGACTCTGTGATCTTCACTTGGGCAAATGAAATTCACCTCAAAAGTGTGAGGATGAAGCGGCGACCCGTGCATCCTCAATCCAGCTAGTCGATGCAAAACTCCAATACTACTGGCTTTGCGAGGCGCGTTCGCAAGCCGCGCGCATCTTGATGTGCGATTACTAAGTCAGGCAACAGCGGCGTCCGCATACCGAACGTAGCCCTTCAAGGGTCTGCTTCTGGGCCTTGGCTGATTAATTATCGATCAAATCCAATTCTGCCGACAACTAATGGCGGACAGTCGGACGTACGACTACATCCGCGCGCACATAATTCTATCGATCATTTGCCCTCATCCGACGGCCGTAATGCCGGCTCGTTTTCTACAGACGGCGTCGACGGCCGTCTTGATCATGTGCTGATCCGCTTTGCAGCATCGATAGATGCGAGCGCCAAGATTGACGATTCTGCGCTCGACCCCGATCGAAATCGCACCTTCCCCCAAACATGTGAGATGCTGCGGAAGGCCAAAGCGGAGCGCTCGGAACGGCGTGAGCGCTCCGCAAGGCGAAAGCGGACAAATATGGCTGCGTCTCCGCACCGGCATGGGCCAACTGCGGCGTGATCGTGCGCAAGGACCACGTCGAACGAATCGTTGCCTTCGTATCCGCGCTGGAGGCAGGCGGTTTGCAGTTGCAGCCTGTTGAAATGCGCATGAAGATTGTCGTCGGCAAGGCGGCCAGATCAGCGATCGAGCTGCCAAAGCGGGGTCGAGCGTGGCAGGGCAATCCAGCCACGCCCGGTCTTGTATTCTTTGGATTTTTAAGAGTAGTCAAAAACGCCGTCTCATCTTGGCTGGTCGGGAAAGGATAACGGCGGTCGACACGCCGCGAATGGATTCCAGCCCAGTGCGCAGTTCGTGGTGCTGTTCGGTTTGCGCGCAGTCGTCCCATATGACGGCGATGATGTTGTCGTAGGCGCTGGCCTTGCTCAAAAACAGGCTGGCGTCCGCGGCAACCTGCTCGATGATCTCGGCGCAGGCCCTTTGCCCGGCTGCTCGCATGTATTTTACCTCTACGATGGTGTGCAGAGACGGAATGCCCAGATCGGCGCGGGGGTGCTTATGGCCGATGGAAGGCAGGTTTTCTTCGTCCTCCAAATCAGCGAACACCGGGGCAAGTATCGTCCAAAGAAGGGCCTGCACATGATACTCGTTGTCGATTTCCCATCGGCCGGGAGCGGACCGTGAGGTCCGCCCCTTCTCTTCGTACTGCCAGAGCTTCAGCGACCGGTCCGCATTGCGAAGCAGCACCTTGAGGTCATCGACGCCGGCACCCCCGATCGCCACATGCGCTTTCTGCGCCAGGATGAATTCGAAGACGGCGAGGCGGACCGCGTCGCGCGCTATGCCGTCATCATGCGGCTGCAAGCAAGCCGCCATCGACCAGGCGACTTCCGCGTCCTCGTTCCGGGGAGCGTTGCCTTTCTTTGCCTCCAGGGCTACGGCGAGATCGGGCGGTCCGATACGTAGGTCCGTTTCCCCACATGCCACCCTCGCGGCGCGGATCAGCCCCTGTTGCCATAGATCGACGGCAGCAGCGTTCGCCTTTGTCAGGAGATTGCCCAGCCACGGACCGCCGAGCCCAACCGCCGACGCGCCGAGGGCGGCACCCAGCAGGGCAACCCCGTCGGCTTCGACGCGAAGGGGGCGTCCCGGCGCAAAGAAGTCGCGCCCGGAAAGATGGTCAATCTCATCGCGAAGCGTACCGGCAGCGGCGTCGTCCAGGATGCCTGCGGCCGCGCCGTAGCCCAGCGCCGCAACGTGCTCCGGGTGTCGCGCCTGCCCATCGAACGCAATCGCCCGTTCGACTTGTTCCCGAAGGCCCAATTCATCACTCGCGATCCATGCGTTGAAGGCCGCAATATGGCACGGCAGACAGGCGCCGGCGCGCGCACGGGCGCGTAGCGACTGATGGACATCGTCGAGCGTTAGCGCCGTCACAGAAACCATAGCGTACGCCCGATCTGTCCGAATTTGATGGCCTCGGCATCCCAGCCCGGAACAGCTGCAAGGCCGGCTAGGCGTTCGGAAATGAGGTCGGAATAGCGGATGGTTATCGGGAACGGTTCAGGCGACAGCATCCTCCATGAATGACCAGAGAAGGCGAACGCCTGACGCGCAAGGTAGGTCATGTCCGTGAAGGTGGACAGGCGATGCAGCTTCAGGAGACAAGGACGCGGCATGCCGTGCTCGGGGCGCTTCAATTCTGACGCGCCGGAGAACACCACGAGGGATTCCCTGTCTCCCAGCCTGAGGTGAAGCCCGCGTGAGGGGCCAAGAACACCTTTCTTCGGGTCGCGGTAGCCGATGCCGGGTTGCGCGTCGTCAAAGATGATGAAGGGATGGTCGGGGGCAATATGGACGAAGGCGAAGGTAACGTCTTCGAGGCCAAGATCTTCGACGACGCGTTTGACGGCCTCCGCCTCGATGTCCTTGAGCGGCTTGAACATGTGGAAGACGAGGCGGACCTTGTCGGTACTGCGCCAGTTATCCTGCTTCCTCACGGTGGTGACTGCGCGCTTGAGAGTATCGTACAGCGCCTGGGCATATTCCTCGTAGGGCACGACAGCCGTACGGTCGCTCAACAGGTAGCTGCCGTCGCTCGAAAACACGGTCGTGATGCCTACGAAACGCTTGCGGCTTCCCAGCCTGCTCAGGGACTCCGTGTGGGAGCCTAGCCCGATGACGAGTTCATGCGCCACGGTCTGCTGTGCGGCGAGAAGCCAGGGAACCCCTCCGAGTTTGGCGTAGGTGGCAAGGCTCATGTGATTGAGGGAGAAGACCAGTTCCGTATTCGGCTGCGCCATGGTTTCGAGGCGTACGCTCTGCACCGGCACGTCCCGTTTGAGGAAGACTGACTTCGTGGCGTAATAGGGATTCGCGTCACCTTCCGTGCTCTTGAACTCCTCTTCGACCTGCACCAACGCGAGGTCCCACTTGAAACCTTCGTCCGCGGCCTTCGCCATGGCTTCGCGGCTTGCTCCCAGGTAGTCCACCGCAGAAGGGCTGGCGGCAGTGAAGAAACTGACCGATGGCTTGTCGAGACAAAACCGACGCAGGAACCCGTCGCCGTAGCGAGCCTCCTTTTTCTGGCCGGTGAGGGCGTCAGGCATCCCATCTAGAAATTTCGCCATGAAGGCGTCCACCCGGCCTTCGTGACGCGCCTGGCAGATGACTGCAATGCGCAGTTGCTTCGGCGAAAAGGTGCGCTGATCGTACGGGCCGCTCTTCTTAAGCCCCCTCTCATTCCAATCGTCCTTGCGGGCGCCGCTTGGTTCGAACATGAGGAACGGCCGCTCTATTGTCTCGGTAGCAGGAAAGGCCCTGTCGCGTGCCGACAGCATGTCGCCGATTACGAAGCGAGCTCCTGGCACGGCTTCCAAGGTTACCTTTTTCCTCAAATATTTGAGGCTATCGGCGATCAGGCCCCTGCGCCCTGGCCCGGAGTGAAACTCGGCGGCCTTGCGTTCGGCGTCCTCCAGCACGCGCCGGGCAGCTTCGCCCAGCAAGCGGATCACGCAGTCGTCAACGACTTCGCGGCGCGCCTCCAAGTACGCTTCGTCCGCAGGCACCGTTTCGTAGCCTTCGGCGTGGTCGTCGAGAGTCAAAACACCGCCGGCCACCGCGGCTACCCTGCCGACAAGGCGGACTCGGTCCATCAGGCGCCTGTCCACCGGCTGGCGCACGACGACGTAGCGCCCAGCGACGGGGATACCGCTCTCAATCAGCGCGGCGCACGGCGCATCGATGATATTCTTGAGGCGGGTTTCGCAAACGATGCCGAGAGTGCCTGTATTGCCGCTGTGAATGGTACGCGTATCGAATCGCAGGAGCGTGCGCCGTTGAATCCATACCGGCAGGTCGGGATGACGCAGCAAGCCCCGCTCCACGGGGCCGACGACGCTGACCGGCCGGTCGGACATGAGGTCGCGAACGCCGTTGAAACTTCTGACGAGCGCCGCGGCTAGGAGCGCGGGCCACAGTCGGCGATCCTGTGCGAGATTTGTCTCTTCCTGGATGTTACCGATCGGCTCGACGCCTGGAATGATGGGTACGTCAACGATGAGGTCATCGGCACCATAGCGCTGGAAAACATGCGTCGCGCCGAACTCGGCCAGCAGCTCCGCCAGGCGGTCAGGATCGTAGGGCTGTCGCCCCGTCAGGACCTTGGCATCGCCTTCCAGCGAAAGAGGTGCGAAATTGAGAGAATACTTGCTCATGAGCTTGTGCAGTCTCTGGCAGTCAGTGGTGCGGATAAGAGAGAATCGCGCAGGAAACTCTAGCAGAGGCCTTGCACCGCACGGAACACGAGGGCTATGCGCGGTACAGCGGCCACATTCCACGCAACGACTTCAACTTCGATGACGGGTCCACTGGTTTGGTCTCATGGCCCTCGACCGGGATGGCAAGCAACCTTCGTGGCGCAAGATTGGCGGGCGTTGCCCTATCTGGCCAACCGTCCTGCCAGCCGGCCCAACTCTATCGGAATGCCGTTGGAGAAATTTGGGGGTATCTCTGGGGGTACCGCCTAAAATGAAAAAAGATAATATAAGTTATTACAAGGACTTATGAGTCTAGTGATGGTCCTCTTCTGGGCACCACTCCGAATTTATTTATTGAGATCAGTCCATTCTGGGCAATCGGCGGATGCGCCCTTCAGCCCATTTCGTCGCTCTGCCTCTACTGGCCACGCCGTCGGGCAGCGTGCTCAGGCACGGCTCGATTTCGAAGCGGCCTCACGCGATCCCATGCTTCGGGCCAGTCCGACGGTCTCAAGAACCCGTAAGGACAATCTTGCCGCGTACCTTCGGCCGAGTGCCCTCAAGCATCTCGTGAGCTTGCCGAAGCTCGGAAAGCGGAAGAACCGTACCAACCTCGGTTTTGAGTTTCCCCGCTTCGATAAGTTCTGAGATCGACCTCAACGCGGTGCTCGTCACGTCGACGAGCATGAATGTCGCTTTTACTCCCGAGCGCCGAGCTTCGCTTTGATCCGGCTCCGATACGATCGAAACGAGCCTGCCGCCCCGCCGCAGGACGGCAAGGGCCTTGGTCTGCGCCTCTCCCCCAACGCCATCAAGCACGAGATCGATGGGTCCGACATCGCGCGAGGGAAACTCCATTCGATAATCGATGACCCGCTCGGCACCGAGGCTTCGCACGTAGTCCGCATTCTTGCTGCTCGCCGTCGCAACGATTCGCGCTCCGGCCGAACGCGCGAGCTGAACGGCGTAGCTTCCGACGCTACCCGCGGCGCCGAGAATAAGGACCGTTTGGCCCGATTGAATGCCGCCATGATCGAACAACATCTGCCAGGCAGTTACCGCGACGACGGGCAGCGATGCAGCTTCGACGTCCGTGATGCCTTTTGGTTTTCGCGCGATCATGCGCGCCGAAACCACCGCATATTCCGCATTGGCATTGGTGAAACGGGGATTGGCGACGCCGAAAACCTCGTCACCGACTTTGAAATCGTCAACGCCAATGCCGACCTCCTCGATGACACCCGAAAGATCGGAGCCGAGCGTGAGAGGCAAAGGCTGCGGCAGGACGCTTTTGCCCTCACGGATCCAGCCATCCCACGGACCAACGCCACTGGCTTTTACGCGAACGAGCACTTCGCCCTCACCTGGAACAGGCCGATCGACATCTTCGAACACGATGACATCGGGCGGTCCAAACTGATGGATGCGATTGGCTTTCATGCGTATCTCACTTGTCAAACGTCGTCAGCTTGGCGCCGTCATCGGCAACGAATACGGCGAGCAGGCTTGCCGGTTCGGTATCGCTGGCGTTCTCACTGATCAAATGTTCGGCGCCGGGTGGCTCGAAGAATGCCTCGCCCGCCTTGTAGACTTTGACCGGCCCGCCAACCGAAGTCTCTGACCGGATCGCGCCGGAGACGACGAACGCAAACACGCTGCCGGCATGATGATGCTTGCCTGACTTCCCGCCCGGCGGATAAGTGACAAGCGCAGCAGAGAGGTTTTTGCCTGGCACGTTCGGCAGCTTCACTGAAATGACAGGACGGACCGTCTCGTGCCCTGTCTCGTTTGCCGCGATCGGAAAACTGACGAATGCAGCGGCGGCTGCGACGGCTGTACCGGCAAGAGCTATAGCCAGAAAGCGTTTCATCGTGATGTCCTTTGCCCATTCGAGTTCATCAGCAGCTCGTGACTTCATTCGGGCGCATCCTTACGGCCGCCAACTGTTCCGGAGTTCCAGAAAGCACGCAGCGGCCAACACGATCCGCGCCGCACTGCAAGCAGCGCAAACGTGTCGCCGAAGTCAAGGAATGGCTGCAATGCATAATACAAAGCCACCGGCCGTTCACATTGCCAACAAACTTGCTGACCTCCGTCCTTTCGATCAATAACTAGAAGTCAGGTCCCGTCGAGATCGGCGGCGGCGTGATGAATTTTGTTGGAAGATACCCGTCTGAATGGCCAAGATTCGCTCCCCTCTCTTTTCGGCGCTTTCTCTCGCGATGCCGCGTCTCAAGATCGAGACAAAGAAGGAGGTCAAGGTCGGTTTTCTCGCTCCGCTTTCGGGAAAGCTGAAGTCGTGGGCCGAACCCGGCTATCACGGGTGCTTGATCTGGAAGGAGAGGATCAATGCCGCCGGCGGGCTGCTCATCGGGGACCGGCGCTATCTCGTCGAGATCATTCCGCACGACACGCGGTTCCAACCGGAGCGCGCGCTCGAGGGGGCGCGAAAGCTCGTTCTTGAGGA
>ERZ778017.1357-NODE-1357-length-24671-cov-5.601113_pt1 | contig 24671 bp, 15 predicted proteins | sample MGYA00375747_ERZ778017 | MGnify/ENA primary metagenome ERZ778017 (study PRJEB29350, sample SAMN05509838) | bioreactor metagenome | biome: bioreactor; material: wastewater | place: South Africa: University of Cape Town | collected 2014-03-17 ...
CACAATCACAACTGCTACAGTCAGCTGGGCAACAATCGTCTACGGAAGAACAGTACACTAGCGAAGAAGTGGTGCAGCCTACTGATATCTACGACTCAATTTTCAATTCATACAAACTAGTACAGGCCCTTTTGGAAAATGTAACTGAGTCCCAGCAAATTGATTTAGTAAACCAGGAATTCTCGTCATTTATCACCACTTGTGAAAATAAAGCCAATAGTTTAATTGAGGAATTCAGTGATTTAGCAACCTCAAAAAATGAAATGGTGGATAATTTGACTATTGCCCAGATAAATGATCTAAAAGTCGTGAAAACTGTAATCCAGGGATTGTGTTTGACAGATATTAATGAAGGTATTGAGTTGTGGAGTCAACCTGACCTTCCAGAAACAGCAGCGAGATATATGCTGGCGAACGATATGTTTCAGACAATTATTGATCGGTACGATTTGGGTATGACAGATCAGGATCTTTATTGGAAAACATTGACTACGATGACAAACTACTTGAAAAAGGCACAAGAAATCTTACAACGTGAAATGAACGAAATGAAGAAATCACCATCGCAGCTCGGATTGGGGCAGCTTATTACTCAAATTAGTAATCTTGTAATCGCTAGAGCCGATATTGATGTGCAAAGAAGTCAAGTAAATAATGAAGCAGGAATTAAAAACCGGGACCTCTTAATACAGAATGCGAAAGTTTTCCTCAAAAACGCCATGAACGTATCGAAAACATCAGGGGGACTTCGAGAACGGGCGAGCGAAAAACTCCAGCGACAAAAGTCTCTATTGGATGCCGTAATTCGAATGTGCATTCTTGAGCAAAAGACTTCTACTGCAGAGTTGGATGAAATCATGGGAAGAGACACATGGATACGAGAATTGCCTCAACTCGTGAAATTGGGGTATTACAACCCGTTTGGAGCTAGCAATATTGAAATTCCACCTTTCTAGATTATGACCATCTAGAAATACACATGAAATATGCTAGAATGCCCCAATGCAAATATAGCATAGTATAGTGCTCATATTGAAAACGTAACAATATGTGCTGCACTCTTGATGAGTTACGAGTCTGTGTTACACACAATAGCTACGTTTCATGGTCTACTATATAATATTTATCAGAACTGTATCGTGGCATCACTAAAATTTACACTTGTAGTACCACTGTTTCTACATTACCTCAATTTTACTTTAATCTAAAATTGTTACATTACTATAAATTCTACCTCTTACTAACCCATGAACTCTATTTTACTAACTATCAAATAATGTCTAGTTTCATATCTAGCATTTTACCAACTCTAAACCGGTCCCCAATTCATTTAATCATAATTCCATGTTTAGGCCATGTCTGATAGCCTGAACGAATACCTCATTAACCATAATTGTTCTATACAATGTCTATCAAATACTATAATAATCTCGATCTAATTACTCCATTCAAATCGGTATATCGGTTACATTATCGAGTATAACAATACGATCTGCCTCATTTGTGCACCGAGTGGTCTCAAATATCGGGCTCTGGATGTAGCCCAAGTTTATAGAGTGAGTCCGTGAATTTTCCACAATTATCAGGAGCAAGTTGATCTTGAGTGTGTACATCAACACAAGAATAACATTCATTTTGTAAATATTGTAATGTATAGAGCTACTAGAGACTGTCTAATGCCAGTACTCATGCTATATTTATAGTGGCAATGAGAAACTTAAACTAGCCTGGTAGCACGTTCTTGAATGACTGATTTGGTAATTGTATTTGTCATGAATGGTAGCGCCGTTGGCTAGATCCGATGAGGGTAAACAAATGAGGGACAATTGAGAGTACTAGTGGTTGAGTGTGATGTGAAGACAATTGTGGAGGGACGAGGCAAAGTGAATTGTTTCAGTCCCGAGTGATTTAAGTTTTGCGTTGTTTTAGTTGGCTGTGCTGGGTTTTAGATTTACTAGGCCGCATTTCCTGATTTAAGACATAGAAAGAGGTACGGGAGCGGTTTCTACGGGGGAGTATTGCAGTCGTGTGCGTAGTGAGTGTGTTTTGAATTTGTAACACTGGATTCAGCTTTACGTGTGCTGTTTTGATGGGAGCATTGTTCCTGCTAATCTCTTCTATTAGAAATGGTCAGGTGCCGGATTCGGTATTGAATTTGGCCAGAACTGATTGAGTGTTTCAGAATGGAGTCATTGTGTATCGAGATGTTTTTGATGTGTTCTGGTTCACTATTTGTTTCAGGATTGTTTCAGAATTTTTGTGGCTCACGTTGGAGTATAAAAGATGGAGATTAGTTTCTATCTCCTGTATATTTATAGGCACATATTTACAAGACTATTTCAACATTTTGTCAAAAGCTGGAATCAACGATTGAGCAAGAGCAAAGGAAAACACCAATTTAGGACCAGTGGTTAATAACTTAGGAGTCAAACCTTTGAAGAAGGCGGTGATACCTTCGTTTTTGGCCATGTTCTTCAAAATGGTGAACCCGGATTCTGGGTTTTCAAAGTTACGGTTTTGGATTCTGGTCTTGATAACGTCTAATGGAGCACTAACAATCAAAGAAGTAGAAGCACCGAAAATCGAAGTGATGAAATTTTGGGTCCATGTAGCAGTAGAGAAATCATCTAACCCAAAAATGTATTCTTTAGCAAACGAGTTACCACCGAACAATGCGAATGAACCTGGACAGTTTCTGGCAGCAGTCCAACCCCATCCTCTGTACAAACCAAGACCTTCGTCTTTAAGAATTTTGAGGAAACCTCTTCCCTTGAACGATTCTGGGTTTGTTTGACGTTTAATTTTCAAAACATCTAATGGCAACAAGACAACCTCACCAATACCAATCAAAGAACCAGCAGTAGCACTCAATAAGGCCTTACCGGTCTTTGGTCCGAACCAGCCTTCAAAATCGTCACGGAAGTTCTTGGTCAAAAATTCATTTGCGAATGGTTGACCACCGTACTTGTAAACTCTTTGCAAAATTTTGTAGCAGGCAGCGTAACCTAAACCAGGGAACAAAGTGAAGAGTCTTCTTCCAAGTGGATCAGTAGCATGTTCTCTGAAAATAACTCCATTCAAATGGCCCATCGAAGTGATCTTACCATGATTGGACATCAATCTTTTGGAAATGGTATCGACAGGGTGGAAAACTGCAATTTCCAAGATCCCTGCCGAGGCAGATCCTAAAACTCTAGCAGTCCCTGATTGCTTTCTGTCGGTGTGACCTGTTGGAGACATTGGGTATCGATATGGTTATACTCTTATCGGAACCTCTTCATATGACTCGAGTGAAAAATTTGTACCGCGGCTAGCTACGACATTTTAGACATTTGCGACATCTGACAATATCCTTCCGACCGTTACATATAAAATAGCCGTTAGAATGTCGTAATCGTCGTTATACTCCGTAGCCAGCCTATCATCGTCGGAACTCTTGTACAAAATGTTTCTGGCGATGTTGGGTCTGATTTTTACCTAGTGAATGCTTGCTTCTTCTCTGTGACGTATTTGCACTCACTTGTGGAGTGGGCAGCTCGAGAGGAGTAGTGTGCATTTCCTATCTAATGCAGTGTGTATGCTGCTTTGCTCCACAGATTCTGTATCTTCTTTACGACCAGCATAATGATGTTGGCTCAGTAAATGTGTTGTGGATATGATGTCAACGTCGCTCAGATGGCTTGCGGGCAACTGCTGCCACAAGTAGGCAATGCACCGATGTTGCGTTATGTGGTCGTGCTACCATATTACCGTCAACAACAATCACCAATGAGACTCTAGTGATTATCTTGGGTTGAACCGTTCTTCAGGCTACTAGAGAGGTGTGGTATCTCTTAATTAGCCTGCTGTATACAGCCTTCTTTTGATGGTCGCCTCTTTTGTTTCTTGTTCTTTACCTGAACTTCTCTCTCTGGTACTTGTAAATTGATTACTTAATTATTGCATTTTCGTTATATAATCATGATACCCAAAGATCGCATCAAGACGTATTATGTAATATTCTTAGTCACATGACAGCTCACGTGTAGTTCACTTTTTCTTCCCACTAATTCACATTAAAAACTTTGGAACGGCAGCGATGGCAGGAACTCAAATGGAGGACTATCGCAACAGCTTGAAGGAGTTGACGTTGAACTCCCGGCCCATTATAGACAACTTGACCACCATCGCGAGAGAAAACCCTCAAATTGCCGATGGAATAATTGCTGTAATTGTCGAAAGAATTCGGACTACAAGACCAGAGTACAAGTTATATGCGTTATATTTACTCGATTCTATCTGTAAAACCATTGGAAACCCGTACAATATTTTGGTGGGAGAAGAAATATTTGATTTATTTTCACATATCTTTCAGCTTGGTAACGAACAGACAAGAACATCATTAATCAAAGTTTTCGAGACATGGAAGGTTACAAAGACCAGAGGCACATCTGAGTCATTATTTCCCGTTGAGCAAATGCAGAAGATCTCGAATTTCTTGTCAAAAGCAGGATATCCTAAGAAAAACGGTGGTGTTGATGAGAAGAAGTTAATTGAGAACATTAATTCTCTTGTAGTAATTTTCCAAAAGAAGGCCAATGCCAATGCGAATGACACAAAGTCTCGTGATAGATTAGCTGCTCTCAGCAAGTTGAAACAATTGTTGTCATCAAAGCAATTGAAACCACAGGAATTGGCTGCTATACAATCACAATTAACTAATATGAGAGACCAAGAGGCAAGGTCGACTCCACCACCAACAGTACCAACAAAACCCTCAGTTACCACCGCACAGACTGTAGTAGCCACGCCAATGCAACCACAGACCAATATTCAGAAAGCTAACGAGTTGTTCCAGGCTTTAATAAACTCCGGTATTGTTAAACTTGACCAGGCACCAATTCCTGGGTCGAAGCCAAATTACGACCTTGTCTTCCCAAAAGTCAAATACCAGCCACCTTCAGCTGCAAGTAGCTTGTTAGATGAAATCTCGCAATTCCATAAAAACATCCAACGATCTGAATTTGAAAAGTTAAAGTTCCAAGAATTAATGTTGGTTTCCAAACAGAGAGTTCAAGATTTCCAATTTTTTATAAATAATAACAAACCGGAAGCTTCACAGATCAACTTATTGTACGAAGCTAAATTGTCCAAATGTGGATTGTGTGGGAAACGATTTACCACTGATGTCGAGGGCTCAGACAAGAAAAGATTGCATTTAGATTGGCATTTCAGAATTAATAAAAAACTAGCATCAGGATCCAACGTCCAGTCGAGAAATTGGTACTTGGATGATTACGAATGGGTGAACTTCAAGGAAGAAGAATTGTTGGAGTTTGCTACTATGGACGAAAAGAAAATGGCTACCAAAGAAGCCACCACCACATCGACGACTACCAAGATTCCATTTGTCGTTGTTCCACCAAACGATAACAACATGAACAACCGGTGTGTGATCTGTCGAGAAAACGTCAAGGCAACGTACAACGAAGATAGTGGGGAATGGTGCTGGTTGAACTGTGTTAGGCCAGCAGGAGAAGGAAATGAAAGCAGAAAGATTATGCACGTTACTTGTTTCAATGAAGCCAACAGGAAGAGAAGTGCTGATGATAACTTGGCAGGAGCTGAAAAGAGAATGAAGTAACTGGCGCAAACACGGTGGAAGGTTTAGGTGGTTCACAAGAAGACAAGCAACTCGAATCAACTTTCATATAGAAGTAAATATAAACTGGGTTGGCTCCAGGTTGTTCTACGAAGTCTTACAGGAGCTCTATGGAAGTGTTAAAAGAGGTGGTTCTACTGAAGTACGAGTACTCTATTGGATTACATGACGAGACTATCAACACTGGTGGTGAGGTTTACCTGCTACGACCCAATCCTTGGGATCACTGCTCTGCCTGGTTCGCACGTTTTCACCCCTTCCAATTCGTCATTACCATTGTTATCTCGCACTACACCATCTAATAAATATTCGTACGTTAAGTAGCTTTTATAAACAGTATAAACTTGCTTATTTTTGACCTAAACAAGCCAAGATGTCAGACCAGACCTTAGCTGGCTTTTGAGAAGCATCAATACCGGACCAGATACCAGTCTTCTTGTAGTAATCAACAATTGGTTCGGTTTGCTTGTGGTAAGTAGCCAATCTCTTCTTCAAAGCTTCTTCGTTATCGTCAGATCTTTGAACTAATGCCTCGCCAGTAATGTCATCAACCATTGGAGTCTTTGGTGGGTTGAACAACTTGTGGTAAGATCTACCAGAAGCTGGGTGGACCAATCTACCAGTGATTCTGGCAACCAATAATTCATCATCAATCTTCAATTCAGTAGCAGATTGCAATGGAGTTTTTCTCTCTTGCAACATCGAGTCCAATTTTTCGGCTTGAGGAATGGTTCTTGGGAACCCGTCCAAAATGAACCCGTTCTTACATTCCTTGTTGTTTTCCAATTCCGACTTGATCATGTTGACCATGATTTCGTCAGAAACTAACCCACCTTGGTCCATGATTTTTTTGGCTTCAACACCTAATTCGGTCTTGGCAGAAACTTGAGCTCTCAACATGTCTCCGGTGGCCAAGTGACAAGCACAGAACTTTTCCTTCAATTTTGGTGCTTGGGTACCTTTACCAGCACCTGGAGGCCCGATCAAAACCATTCTAATTGACTTTGGAACATGAGGAAGGATCCCGGCTTTCTTTTCCAAATGTTCAAGTCTAGCGTGTAACACTTCGATGGTAGCTTTTAATTCTTCAACAGACATGTTGTGGTGTAGTTTTAGAGGATTACTGAAAATTGAAAAATCTCCAAATTTTAATTTTTCACCATATCAGAGGTCAACAAATTCCCAAAATGTACACCAATCACCATCCACAGTTTTGTGCAGTCAGAAGCCTCCTAAGATCCAATGAAATTGCCTCTTAAGATTGGATCGGCCGTACGAGTCGGAAATGGTGATTAAGTGGTGTGCTTGAATTTATTATTACTCTATAGAATCCCCATATATATCATTGTCTACTATAAATCTATTGTCCAGCGTATTTGTTAATTTAGCTGTAGATTTGTGTTTGATGCGTTGTGTTGTTTGGTGCGTGGTTGGTCTTACGATTGGAAGGTGTGAATTTCTGGTACGTGCTCCACCTTGACCAATGGACGGTAGATTGGCTTCCACATTTGTGATTGTACCCATTTCAAACACTCGTTGAAATCTGTGGGCACCTTAACCATTTGTCCATCAGGTCTGCGCTCGCTTTCTACTCTGGCAGTTCCTTCTTTAATCGATTGTAACACCACGGCTGTGGCTACATGGGCACTAACTTCGTCGATTTCTTCTAACCGCGGTAATAACCCATTTTTGTCGTCAGCCATTTTAGGCGATAAGCTGGCCAATTTGTCAACAGCTGCACTGATCATGGTGTCGGTGATTGTGGTACATCTAGATAAAACTGCTCCCAATCCAATACCTGGGAATGTGAAACAGTTGTTGTTTTCTGAGATGTAGTATCCGTCTACTGGTTCGAATGGGGATCCTGTAGCAATTAATGCATTGTTATCGGTCCACTTCATTAAATCGGCTGGAACAGCTTCGTGCAATCTGGTAGGATTGGACAATGGGAAAATGATTGGCTGTTTGTTGTGTTTGTACATTTCCTTGACGACTTCTTCGGTGAATGCACCTGCTTGAGTGGAACATCCCACCAACACAGTTGGTTGAACTTTCCGCACAACTTCCAATAATGACGAAGTATCTACTCCTTGCCAGTCTTCGTCGTTATCAGCATAATTACGTTGGGCTTCCGACATGTCGTCGTATGATTTTAATAATAAACCTCTCTTGTCCATTGCGTGGATTTTGGATCTGGCTTCTTCCACGGTGGCCCCGTGAGAAACCATGTGGTTGACAATTTGATCGGCAATACCAAGACCAGCTGATCCTGCCCCATAAATAAGCACTTTGGAGTCTAGTAAATCACGGTTGGAGTATTTCAACCCAGCAGTCATTGATGCCATTACCACGGCACCTGTACCTTGAATGTCGTCATTAAACGATGGCACTTGATCTCTGTATTTGAACAAAAACTCTCTCCCGGTAGATACTCCGAAATCTTCATAATGCAATACCGCACTTGGAAATCTGGCTTTCAAAGCTTTGATGAATTTGTCACAGAAATCCCAGTATTGCTCACCTCTCACTCTAGGGAATTTGTTTCCCATATATAACTCGTCATTTAACAATTCTTGATTATTAGTACCAACATCCAACACAACTGGTAAAACTCTACCTGGGTGGATACCCCCACATAATGTCATCAACCCCAATTTTGCAATGGCAATTCTGATACCACCAACCCCCTGGTCACCAATACCCAAAATACCTTCCCCGTCAGAAACTACCACATAATCGATATCCTTATCTTCCCCGTAGGCCGATAATCTGGTATCGATGGAGTCTGGATCGGTGATATCCAAGAAACACCCTTCCGGTTTTCTGAATCTGTGAGAATAAGCAGCAATTGCGTCCCCTTCTGTAGGGGTATAAATGATAGGTAACATTTCTCTGATGTGTCTTCTGACCAACTCGTAGTACAAAACTTTGTTCTGCACTCTCATGGAAGTACAGAAATCATTTTTCGCAAGTGGGGTTTTCAAATAGGAAAATTGTCTGTACGCTCTTTCCACTTGTTCGTCTAAAGTGTGAACGTGACTTGGTAAGAGACCCTCGATACCAAAAGCCTTTCTTTCGTTTTTGTCGAATGCAGAACCTTTGTTGAAAACAGGAGAATTCAACAATTGGAAACCCGTCAAGTCACACTCGATAGGACCTTCAATTGATAATCTCGTGGTTTTTGGTTTTAAAGACGCAATGGCAGCCTGGATGCCTACAGGGGTCTTGATAGTGTGGGTGTGAATAGATGGTTTGGACAATGCCAAACACGATGTGGAAAATCTAGCTCTTAACATGGTGGAGTGAAGTGGGATTCCCCTATACTAGACGAAAATACTGCCAAGGTGTCGTGGATAAATTTCCTTGTTGAAATTATACTGGTACCTTATATAGTATATATACAAAAATTTTTGGGTGATTCCGGAACTACATAATCGTGGACTAAAATGGGTTATACGAGTTTGTGTTGCTAAAGGCGTAGTGGTACAATTTTGTAGGGCGTAACAGGCGTATTCCGAATAGTGGCCGATATGCTTGTTCGAGTGAAATTGGGTTGTTTTCTAGGGCAATTAGCGTTGGTTTATTGCAAGTTCTGTGGTGGTGGTGGTGGTGCCCCGCGATAGTTGCAAGGTTTCGTTAAGAGGGTTTAAGCCGTTTGTCCATTCCACGTTTTTGAGGCCGGTACAGGAAGAAAAAGTGGTGTGGGTGCAAGGGATATATTATGTCCCAAACATCGTAGGATCAATGAGAACGAACTCTAAACCACCGTGTTAACGATGGTATTGGTGATGGACATCGATTTTGCAACCAAAGTTTGTTCCGGAGTTTTCCTGGTGAGGGGACGGTGAAGGTAGTCCGCTACTATCTGCCGAAACCAAATGCAAGTTTGAAGTTGGGTCCTGTATGCGCTCTACCGAATTTTTCCGCTACTCCATCAAGCGATGGTGATGTGATCTAGTACTTGTTCTAGATCACATTAGAGAGGTTTTGGTGGGGCTGCAATGGCTATGGTAGTGCAACATGGTGGAGTGGGACCAAATGTCCCTCCCCCTTCCTTGTAATCTGCTGGTGGGGGATTTCTTGTCTAGGTCAATATGCAACACCCCTCTTTGGCGAATTTGCGACACCGCATTTTGGATATAGTAACCGATGAGAACACCAGAGATCGGAGATCATAGGCGGCAGGTGCAGGGCGCCGTCTCTTCCCAACATTGTCGCGACAGGCCCATATTTATGGAACACGTAGGTATTCTCAACAGCATAACGTTGAGCACAACACTTGACAGCAGTACCTTGGCACGGGGTAGCGATTCCTCCCTATGCCTCAAGTTGCAAACTTCTTTGTCGCTACCATATTTCCATTTTTAACCCTCTTTCCGCTACCGTAGCTACCGCTAATTTACGTACAGAAAACTCCGTGCTATACGAAATAATGTCAGGTATGTAATTACAGAACCGTGAAACCACCACAACGGTGCCGCCGCAGTTACCTTTTGACACCTTACAATAACGTGTCAGACATATTGCGCCACTACGGCAAGATCCGAATAATTATGGAAACATGTCGCTAAAACTCCGATCGCGAGGTATTTGTTATTTTTGTAACAGTGAAAACACCAACAATACTGGCGGTTGTGTAGGGAATTGGGAACCATGTTACTGAAGTTGGTGCTACTGTATTGTTAGGTGTTTACGGCTGTGTTTGCAGCTGCATCAATTGCAGTATTAAAATGGTCCTTGTGGGTCTCATTTCTGTCTTTATTGCCTGGTAGCACTACATGTACTAGTGGAAGAATTCCTATTCCTACTGCTACTATATATACGGTAAAACCTTGATCTCTGAATCAGCTCCGATTACTTTGCTCTGCTTCCAATTGTGGTATGAGGTACGACTATGTTAATCCTTCTCTACATGTTCATACACCTCCAGTACATCGAAAAATTTACCACTTTACACACTCTAATACAACAATATTCATTGCAGCAGCCGTGCATACTGCTTGACGTTTTGTCTCCCGAGATTCGGCTTACCTTGTTCATCATTGCAACATTGCATGATCTATTGATTGGTTTGGAATATATCCCATAGCTGTGAGAAACCGTCGATCTGGTTGCTGCAGGGAAATCATCCGAAGTCGGTACCCTGGTACCAGTTAAACTATTCGTATCGTGCATTTAAGCAGAATAAGGTTGAAATTTCAGCATTTCGACAACTGGTAACTGCAACCTATTTTCATTTTGTCGCAGTATCCCTCGCAGGCTGAATGTAAATTGTGAGTTTCTTGGTAACTCCGGAACTGCATTAGTAGAACTGTTGTATTCAACACATGTATGTTTATTCATGCAAAGTGTTTCAATCGATCTATTTGATCCACGATTCTTCAAACAGGGAAATTACACTTGATCTTCGAGAATAGTTTTGTGGTGATTCGGTCGTTTCAATTCTCTGTGCCTCGATGAAGTCACCAAAACTTCGGTCAATCTCAAAATGATTGTTGTAGATGGATGCAAATTTGAGCTGACGATATTTATCGGGAACTTTGTTCAATTCATCGATCATTGTTTGTGCATCTGAGTTAGTTTCCCCCAGTTCAGATCCCATTTGCCACGTCCCATTATTAAATTTTTCTCCCATTTTAATAGATATAGTTTTGATGGAACTTTTGTGTCTTTCTAAAATGAAATCAAGGTTGCTGGTGGTGATTTTCGTAAACATCTGAAGTTTAAGGTGTTGCACGGTATTTTCTGGCAATTCTCTCAACATATCGTTCACAGGGACCGGCCCTCCTAACGAAAGATGAGTCAATGAAGTCATTTGTGGACACAACGCTGTGATAGGTGGAGTGTTACACCTGCTATGTTTGCAACTCAACAGAAACTTCTCAATCGTCAGTATGTCAAAAAGATCACAAATCAACCTAGTATTGAAATCTCCGACAATTTCCAACGCTTTCAACTTCAATTTGACGAGCTGTTGAGTCTTTTTTGGCAACTTTGTCCATTTGAAGTTGTACAATGACAATTTTGTTAGGTTATCGAGTTTATCACGGTACTGTCCCAACAAGTCCAATATTTCTACATTACCTTCGCCATAAATTTCTAACAGTTTCACGGTAGAAGGCACGGAATTCAAAGCCTGAGGTACGATATCGATCGGAACTTGAAGATGCGAAATGGACGATGGGTTGATAAGATTCACAGGACGATAAATCTCTTGAATAATATACATCTGTGTCAAAGGAAGACATTCGTGGAGTTGATCGATAAAGTTCTGCGAGAACTTGGGATACAAAAAGATAATCTTGTGGATGAACTTTGGAAGTGGTAATTTGGACAATTTCAAAAAGCTCTTGTAGTTTACCACGGTGAACTCCCGATAAAAATCGCACGGCCCATACGACAATACTTTTTTGTCCGGACTGTTTACATATATACACCTGAATAGTTTCTTCATCGCTATCAGATACATAGCTTTGCTTACTAGACATAATGATAAAACATCGGTCTGGACTAAATTGTCCACAATCGTAGTTACCACTTCGGGAGGAAGCGACATCAACGTCAAGTTGTTTCCACCATTCGAAACCTCTAACGAAGACTCATTATCAATACTCATTAATGACGATAGTTGCAAGTCTTGCCATGTTGTGCAATCATCATCTGTTTGTAAACAAAACTCATCCAAGCTTTTCTGGAGCATTTGGATCTGGGCCATGATTCTTGTACGCACGACATCCTTACAGGACGGGTTCATTTCTGGTTGGTTTCTTCCTGGTGAGTGACCTTTCGTAAAATTTTGATTCGTTACCCCAGGTTTGTTGATCCCCACAATTGGACTCGGTTTTATCGGAAATAACCTTGTTAGAAAATCAGCATCGCCGCATTATGCGTCCGTCTGTCCAATGCTGCCGCCAGTCCGCCAGCGCGCCGTCACCGGACAGGCCTAGGTGACCTCGACGTACCGCGGAAGGTGGAACGCTACGTCCATGCATCCTGCCTCCGCAACCATGGGCTTCTATACTTGGTATTGCAACATTATTTTGCAGCCATTACACGGCCATCACTACCACTCTTTCTACAATGCCTATAGCATATATGCTGCCACGTTTATCTAGCATGTACGTCCATATATCATGTCACTCATCGTAAACTTTTTAGTGCTCTTTCTTGTCTACTCTCGTTTTATTCTCTTCTTCCCTGAGGATTCTGCCGAGCTGGAACGTTTTAACGGTGCCTGTAGCTTTGGAACAAAGCAGCTGGTTCTTCCTCCCACGGTGATGTAATCTACGTCGTAGCCATCCTTTGTTTTTGGACGGGGCCCTTTTCTTCCCTTGCCCCAGCGAAATATCATGAGCCAGTCATCAGGAAACTCCCGTACGTTTCCTTCTACTCTCACTGCCTCTTTGCACACGTAGATTATACTGTCGTAAAGTTTCTGTATCACGGGATCAATTTCCTCTTGCAAAGTGAGCTTGCTGGAAAGAACTTCTTCTGGATGAAGACGAGAGTGGTAGATGATTTCGTCTGCCACCCAGTTACCTATACCACAGAAAAACTTTTGCTCAAGCAATAGGCTCTTTATAGGCTTCTTCTTCGTCAAAACTAGCTTGTTGAACTCATCAATAGACAAAATCGCTCTTCCGTGGTTATCTGGGTCAGGATCGCCATAGGGCCCAATTTCCTTAGGAACAGTAATAGGCTTAGAGTAGTCCGGCCCCAAAACATCCAATGGTGGCTGTTTCAATAGCTCTTCGTCGGTTTGTACGCCCTTCCCACTAAGAAGCCGAATTCTCGCTAGTCTACGTGGATCTACAAACACCCACTCAATAGTAGAGTCGTTCTTGCGTAACGTCATAGACAACTTCACGAATTTTGGCGGCCATGGCTCATCGATCACCTTGTCACCCTTCACTTCCATTGTCTCCATTTCCATTTGTGCCTTTTCCTTGTTCACTTCTATTGTCTCCCTCTTTACTTTTACCTTCTCGTCCTTCACGTCTTCCTTGAGCTCGGCAAGAACCTTCTTATCACCACCATTTTCCATGATCGTCAAGTGCGAGTATACATCTCTCATCTTAACCATCCCCGTCATCCCAAAATGCATTAAAAGCACCACCGACTCCTTCGATCCCCGTGGAACAACTCGTATCCAGAAATACTTCCCATGACGGCCCACGGCAGAAACCCTGCCGTGCAAGATCGAACCGCGGAACTTTGCAATTTCCTCTTCCTCGTTATCAGCTCCTTTCAAGAACGCAAACACAAGGTTGTCTACTACGCAATCTACATCAACAATCTCATACTCTAAGATGTTACGTTTAAGCAACGCGCACACATGGGCGACCTAAACACGTTAGAAGTTGCGGAAAAACGCCAATGCTGCACTATCATACCTCTGCTACTTCTGGCATCGTCAATTCGTCGTTTTTGTTGACGTGTAGCGAATTATGAGCGATTTGCAATCGTGATACAAAATGAACTCGATAAATTTCAAAACCTGTATGACAAATCTATACTTTAACTCTTTTAAAACCAGCCCGGCCCACAACTCCACCACTATACCATGAACAGACTCTTTGGAAGCAAGAATACAGCACCCAAGCCCACGCTAAACGATGCCATCAGCAACATTGATGAGAGAGTCGGCTCGTTGGACGTGAAGTTGTCGAAATTGAACTCCGAACTCACGTCGTACCAACAAAGATTGAGCCGAATGAGAGAAGGACCAGGGAAAACGGCACTAAAACAGCGGGCACTCAAGTTGTTGCGCCAAAGAAAGCAGATCGAGGCCCAAAAAGACCAATTGGAGAACCAATCGTGGAACATGACCCAAGCTTCCATGACCACTGATAACTTAAAGAACACCATGATCACCATTGACGCCATGAAGACCGCCAACAAGCTGTTGAAACAGACTTACGGCAAGATTGATATCGATAAGATCGAGGATTTACAGGACGAAATGTTAGATTTGATTGATAAATCCAACGAACTTCAAGAGTCGTTGCTGGCCAACTATGACGTCGCCGACGACATCAGTGACACTGAACTTGATGCCGAGTTGGAAGCTTTGGCCGACGATATCGAGTTTGAAAATGAACTATCCGAGGCCGGGCAATCTGTGCCTTCGTACTTACAAGATGCTCCTGATAAGTTGCCTACGTTTATCGACGAGCAGCCTGTCCAGGAGGACGAAACCAAGATTGCGAATTAGGTCAGAACGGCCCGGCGTAGTGTAGGGTGTTGGAGGAGGCAGTATAGGGCGAGAAATGCGTTGTGTTTGCTTCACGCTGTAATTTTGCTATTCATTGTGTTTAAGTCTTTCATTATGTTTGCCTTACGCTGTAAATCTGCTATTCATTGTGTTGGCTTCATCACATATAATCTGTGCTAACTACTGACACCTTCTACCATACTTCCACTACGCCCTCGGTGACTGCTGACAGCAATGTGCTCCGTGCACCAACGGGCATTCCTTGTTCTGCTGACCATGGTCCCAATTACTGCTACACTACATCGCGACTACACTCCCCGTTATGACTCGTTATGCTTTCGTGATATTTACAAAGATGACTGGCATCATTCTAGCCTCATTATCTCTTCACTTCACCCTCTGGATGGCCATGAAGTAATTGCCAATGTTAGGCGAGTCGGTGAACTTCCACCCACATGCTGGCAAGTACACACATCCCCGGGCGTCCACCACCTTGTACTGGTGCGACCGTTCCCCGTCCTGCTTCAACCATTCGGCAATCTCCTTCTGGTTTATGTATTTCCCCAATGTATGAGTGCCCACAGGGACAATTCTCAACAAGTGCTCGCCCATGAATATCGTGGTGAACCAGCTGACAAAGTCCCGGTTAATAGTAGACAAAAAGAGCCATCCCCCCGGCCGTACTCTCTCGAGCCCTTCCGTCAACACTTGTGACGGATAATCTACATGCTCGAGCATTTCAAACATGGTAACAATGTCGTATTTTTTCTCTACGTCCAAGTCCTCAAGTGCAACAAGCTGGTAATCCAACTTGTTGGATTTCTCGAGAATTGGGTCTTTTGCCCGGTGCAACTTGGCAGCTTCTACCACGTCTGGTGACAAGTCTATCCCCGTGACATTGTCCACAAAATACAACCGTGCCATGGACTCAGACAAAATCCCCCCACCGCACCCCACGTCCAATACTGACAATTTGTTCTGCGAGAGCAATTCCGTGCGTCTTTCTTCTTGTTCCTGTAAAACCCTCGTTCTGACGTCCCGTGGTAACAAGTCGACAGAGTACGGTGGAATGTACACATCGTCGTCTGGCGAGTCGGGGCTGTTCAACTTCAAGTGCGACGTGATGGTGCTGTGGATGAAGTCCATACGTAAAAGGTTCATTTTGTGCAAAATCCGTTGGGGCCCATTAACGTCCCACCACGACGATGCCAACTGGTTGAAATGAGCCATTTCATCTCGGTTGATCGACGTGGCCTTGGTGGAATTTGCTCTGAGCGCGGCGACTCCGAATCTTCTCGCTCTGGTTGCGCTGGCTGCGCGAAATGGTCGATAGCACCGCATTCGTCTCCAAGTGAAAGAAAAATCGATGGTTTGGCAGTATAGTATATAATAATTTTTTTAACTTTTTAATTTTTCTTCTCGTTTATAAATTTGTCATTTGCATCACAATCCCCCATCTGTTCTTTAGAAATGGACGATGATGTAAGTTTGATGGCCACACGGGCGCGACGTTCCAATGCTGGGTCGCGGTTGAAGCAATTGATCCAGTTGGAAGAACAATCGACCGACATCCAGTCGACTTTTACCCACCTTACTGAAGACGATGAAAACGTCAACTTGTTGTTCCAGGAGGACGGCGAGGACGAAGAGTTTGTCGACGAGGAAGAAGACGAGTTTGCCAACTTGAAGGGAATCGACGAGTCGGACAACGAGGACGAAAGTGGCGACGATGGAGTTGGAGAATCGTCCCAGGCTGACGACGACGCGAAAGTGAACTCTGACGACGTGCTCAGTGATTCCGATATCTCAGCGAGCGACTCAGACGAGAGTGAAGGGGAGAAGGAACTCCAGAAACAGGAGCGCTTGAAGCGAAAACGGACCAAACATGTTATTCCTACCATCAAGTCCAGAACAGATAAACCAGCACCAAAGAAGCACAAACCATCGCTAATCTCATCCGAGACATTGTTATTCTCGTCCCGTAGATCGTCGTCAAGATCGTCTGCTGTTGAAAACAAGCATGCTTTGGTGCAAAAGTTGCGGGAATCAGAAGAGAGACGGGCGAAAGCTACACCGGTGCCGCGAGTAAAATACGTCGAGCTCACTCAGGAGGAGAAGTTGGCCGAGGCAGTGGAAACTGAACGGAGAAATATAATTTCTCTTAACGAATTCAGAGAACAGGAGATTGTCAAGAAAGAGCACCAAAAACGGCTTCTACAGCTGAGACGACCAAAGTTGACTAATGTAGTGCGATTCGTTTCCCAGGAGACATTTGTAACACCGCTAGATGAAGTCACGCGAGCTAAAAGACGTTACGAGCTTGATAGGCGAAGAAGGAAGCTGGTTAAGAAAAAGAAGTTAGTAGACGAAACTGAATACTACCAATACCCTGCAGAAATCAACACTGATTTGCCGTATTATAAGGAAGAAATGGCAAGAAAACGTGAAGAAGAGTTGAAGGCAGAACAGGAGCGGTTGGAGGAAGAAGCGAGAAAAGAAGAGGAACGAAAAGCCCGTAAAAACCGCTCGAAACAGGGCAAAGTAAAGCTAGAGGAAGCCAACGAAGCGGTTTTGAGCCTGGAAGAACAAGACGGTAGTAAAGAAGGTGAACAAAATGAACCATCTGCTACTGCAGATGTGCCAGAATCGGAAAATTGTCAAGACTTGCCAGTGGAAAATGGTCAAGATGATTCTGAAATTTCCAAGCAGGAAAATGGATCAATTTCTGATGAAAAACAGACTGAAACGAGTCCATCTGAGACAGATAAATCGTTCCCACTTGAAAATTCTGAACGAGGTGGTAATGAAGAAATCAAATTAAAAGAAGAAGTGGATGTTGAGACCAAGGATTCTGATAAAGACGACGCTGAAACCATGGTGACTTCTGAAATTCAAAATTCTGAAGCCATAACGAACAACGATACCGTTGATACAGAGATGAAAAATGCGGAATCGGAAGGGGAAGGTGATACGGAAGGTAAACTTGAGCAAGCGGAACAAATGGATGTCGACAACGAACGTATTGATAAATCTAAAGAAGAGGATATGAAGCATGAAATTAGTTCAGACAAGTCCAGCAAAGTAGACGTTGATGCTGACACAAATTCACTGGAAACCACAAATCCAACTACTCCAAACGAACAAACATCTAAAGAAAGTACAGCGAAAGTGACAGATCCAGCAGAAATGGAAATTGACAGTGTCGAACAACCTGAAACAAAGGTTGTGGGTTCTGAGAACTCAGATCCAAGTGCAGATACTGAACTCAAGAAACCTGAACAGCAAGCTGCTGAGAGTGATGCCAAAGAAAGTACTGAAGAATCGAAATTGAATGAAAATAATTCCGGCGATAGAACTTTAGATACGGAAACTTCGACACCAGTTAAGCAAGAGAAAGAAGAGAGAAACGACACAAAAGAAGAGCCAAAAGAAGATGGAGAGCCAAAAGAAGATGGAGAGCCAAAAGAAGATGGAGAGCCAAAAGGAATAGTTGACACCAATGGAGCTATAGATGCAGCGCAGAAGAAACGAGTGAAGTTCCTTGATGAAGTAGAGGCCGAGTCATCAGCTGTTCCTGACTCACGAGAGGACACGCCTATGATTGCAGAAGACGAAGATCGAGAAGTATTTGAAGGGCCAGCACAAAAAGTAGCAAGACAAACGATCTTTTTCATTGATTTCGAGGAGGACAACAAGAATTACAAGCTCACTGAGACCAATATCAAGTCGTTTTTATTTGGTCCACAAGCACTATTACCAGCATCAAGACGGTTCAAGGACTTGAAAACAATTGCCCGGATAGGAGTTGTTGATAATCCGTACTCTACTGTGAAGCAGGAAGAAGATAAATTGTTTCAGCCAGTTTCGAAGATCACAGAAGAAGACGAAATGTTTGACGGTCTCAAGAGATTGCCACGACTCGGGATCAAGCATGAAGTTGTAGAAGAGGTGGAAGAAGACACCGAGAAGGAAGCAGCCACCATTGTGATCAAGACGGAAGCACCAACAGGGTTATATTTGCCCAACAACAACAAGAAGAACTGTCTTATTTCTGGTACCGAAGTCAAGTACTTTGACCCCAGTAACGGTATTCCGTACAGTTCAGTTGAAACGTACCGGTTTTTGAAGACGATCGAGCAGGGAAACATCCCGTGGTACAGTTTTACCAGCGAGTCCAACGACACCGGCGCGGTTGAGATATATTTAGGTAACAGAGAAGGGAATCGTCATGCCAAGGGGGTTCCAGATGGGTTTGATGGATAATTATAGGTAAGGTTTAGGAATTAATATATACATTACAACTACAAAGAGAACTATGAAAAAGCTCCAAGTCTATGGTCACAATGATGCTGTGGTCGAGATCGACAACACGACCATTGTCGTCTAATCGGTTTGGTGCTGAACATCACTTTCATGTGCAGTGATCAAATCGTTTTGGAACTTGAGCAATTTCTGTAACAATACCGGAACCAACGATTTTCTGACCTGAGAAGTGTAATCATCAGCGACGATTTCAAAAACGTAGTCGGTTTCGTCCTGGTCGTGAACAAATTCCGGGACGGTGATGGATCCTGTGAACGATTTTTCTGAATCTTTCACCTGGCCCTCGATAGAAAGCTTCAAGAGCAAGTCGTAGATGCACAATACCTTCCCTTTTCTTTGGGTGACGTCACAATCACCAGTGATTGAGTCGATATTGACGATGGTGAAGACGTACTGATCATCTTCAAATGCGATCTGTTTGATGTTGTCTTCGAAGTACTGTTTAGTCCAAGGAAGACAGTTTCTGTCGACCCAGTGCCTAGAGGTTAGTACCATGACTGCCCATCTGTGGTGAGAAGTGGGTTCTTTGCACAAAACGCACCAGTACAGAGGTATTGTGGTGGTCCACAACATACGACTACGGCCGTGGCATCAGACTAAGGAAGCCAGAGGAACCTAGCACGCTCTGGGTACTGTGAAAAAGATTACCGTGCTTCAAGCCACGCGCTCTACTCTCTATATAGAGAAGTAAACGGTCACATACCAATTGTTAGGATTATGAACAACCATGATGCTGATGATGACAACTCTATTTAAACTTAAAATTTTTCAGATGCCTCCGCGACGTGGTAATGTTGGTGGTGGGTGGTGGCGACGACGGTAGTAGACGCCGAAACCTACCGAGCCAACCACACGCACTACCCGCGGCAGAGTTATAGTTACGAGGCTGCAAAAAAAACTCGTTCCAACGGTACTTCTATTTCCAACCTCCAGCGCCACACAGCAGATGTGATGTAGAGTTGTCTCGGTGAGTGTAGTAGACTGAGATGGTCGTGGTGGACTGACGTTTTGGCAACTTCTACGACCTGGTGATTCTCGTATCTTCTACCACACGATCCTCTACTGTAATCCACTATCAACTTAACAGTTGCTTCTGCTAGTTGGTTCCAGACGACAATGCGTGTCGTGAACTATCCTGTGCTGTCACCATAGTCTGTTTTACCACAAGGTAGCCACAGCCGCACCTCGATACCACCATTAGAGTGGAGCCATGGCCGTCTGCTAAAGGACATGATTACACTATCAGACCTGCTCTCTGTAAATACGTTTATCAGAACACTCGGATTTCTCTCTCTACTTCCTTCAGCACGTCGATTTGTGCCTCTCTGGCTAACTGGTGAAATTACCACCTAATTGTGTGTCCAGCCCCATATGCCTCAATCCGTTATATTTCATTCTGAGACATTGAGAGCAATTATTGCTCAAGCCGGTTAATCGTTGATACTGTCCCGTTTTGATGTATCTCAGTGCTGCTGCATTTTACCGGAATAACGGCACATTACGACATTATAAGTGGTAAAAGTTGGCATGGTGGTGGGGTTCGTCGTGCCATTGTGGTATATACATTCTTCTACCACCTATTGATTGCCCATTGTCCTTAGCTAAGCCAAGCTCGCTGCTTTCATGCACTATGCTCGGTTGTACTTTACGGGTGCACAATTGCACTCTACACTGCAAAGCTAAACAAAACATAAATTCACACGAAATGAATATAAACGATCTAGATCAAACGTTTCGAAAAATTGAACACGGGTATAAATAGAATTATTGAACGACCTTCAACACAATACCGGTACCACCGACACAGTCATTGTTTGCCAACGAGTATTTATCAGGTGCTGATGGGCATGCTGACCAGTTTTCTTTACCTTGGTAGAGCAAATGGCCATCCTTTATTGAGAACCCAGTAACTGGTTTTTCATTACCCCATGAGTTAGGGTTGATGTCACCAAATTCACCGGTATTTGGGTCCACAAAGATCCCAACACCATCTTGGTCAACTAATGATCCATCTTCCTTCAATGTCAAACTAACATCTTTCCCTTCGTTTCCTCCAACGGAGAATACATGGAGATGGGAATCAACTTTCTTAATTGCTGCATTTTGGACATCTGATCCCGAATGAATAGCAATCAAACCAAATGAGCCCTCCTCTTTCGATGGTGGAGCTGGTTTTTCCTTTGGGGGTTCCGTTGGTTTTTCTTTTGGTGGTGGAGTGGTTGTCTTGGTGGTCAAAGTAGTAGATCTATGTGGGTAATAGTTGTCAGCTTCCTTTGCGCCATTGACCTTCAATGCAACTGGGTCCCCGGCACTACATTTTTCAACCTTGATTCCGTAGGTGTTATCAGGTTGGTAGCATGCGTAGAAGCCTTGGTTTGGCTCTATTTCGAGTACTAGATAATAGTCATCCTGAATTACAAACTTTCTTATGCTTTCATCAGCTTCATACAAGAAGTTTCCGTTCCCAATTGTAACATATTTTCCGGTCTTTTTATCAACCAAAGTCTTATCGTCGTTCAATATAAACTCTGTTGCTTCACCAGAACCAACTAGTAACTGACCATTCTGTTCATAAACCAGAGCATATTGGAAAATTGTTCCGGTCCTAAGTGTCATTAACGAAAGCGATGTTGCAGCCAATGCTGAACTAATGAGATAACAAGTAGATAACAATTTCATGATGTGTAGAATACTGATTGATTGTACTCGTCAACCAGAAACTTGGAAAATCCTTTCATATTTATACTGTTTTCAAAATTATAGTTTCCCCTTTATTCAAAAGCTATAGTCATTTAAAGAGGTAATAGGTTTGTGACTAAATATAGAATTCTGCAACACATGCATAGAAGCAGCAAACGAAGCCAAAGATACGCAAGGGTTAATAATAATAACTCGATTCTACAATCTACTATATCCCAGAATACAAGCTACACAAAATGGTATTGGTCACAACAGTAGATACTCCATTAGAGTGGTATCTGTATCGTGTGTCATGAGAAAGGTTTTGTGGAAAATATGGTTTAGGAAGGGGAACCTTATGCCCCAGAAATACGACACTACCTGCTGCAGAAGTATTAATTATGCGCAGCAAGACGCAAAGACTTAAGAGGTTGCAGTCTTGGTATCACATCATCGTACTTTTAAAATCAAACATCCCCGGAAAACACAAGATTTAGTAAATCCGATCTGCCGAGAAGTGCTCATCGGTCATTCAGTGTCAAATATCGCAGGTTGGAACCACCAACACTGACAAGCTAGTACTACAGTTTTCAGATATGAAGTCCAACTTATCGGGATGTGGGAGACAGTGCCCTATTGTTGGCTTAAGCTTCTTCTCACTTCCCACGTCTTGCTCAATCTGATCATGTATTTTAATGTTTTTCCTAAATGATTAAGTGGTTGCATGAACTGAAATATTCACCCCATCTGACGTCATTACGTCAATTTCCATCAGGAACCGTTTTCGTTTAACCTACACTAAATTTAGCCCTTTATGCAATAACGTCAGGTTACTATGACGTTATTCTTTTGAGGGCCTTTAGTAACGGAGTGACTTTGTTCTCTTACTCTATTTACCCAGCCAGTGAAACAATTCGCATTCCAAGTTAAGATATGTTAATGACAGATTTAAACCAATCGGTTTCTTCAGTAGCGTTAACACTCTTGATCTAGTTTCTAAAAGCTTAGGTACCAAATGGTCATGACTTTGAGGTGCATCGGAGTATTGTCCGTTTGCTGCACCTTTTGTTCCGTTTCTTCTAGTCTTTCCATCCTATTGTGACTTAGCCACGGCAACATCCAAAATCAAATCGGATGACAAATCGTACTGCCATTACAATCATTGCGCTTCCGTTCCACTTCCTCTTCCGTGCAAGCTGCGTGATCAACAAGAAAACATTATCTTGTGCATCAGTCTAATATTAGCCTTGCCTGCAGACTGGTTGACCATGCTTGACTATCTTTGAACAACCTTTGGCAACTCGAGACGCTTTCATGTGAAATTCAAGCTGCAAAGACTCTCGCTACTATCTTTGCAATCACTCCAAGCATCCAGGTGTTTCCAATATATTTGTAGTTTATCGTTCCTGAAAGATCACACCCAGAGCACGAGTTTTCAGTTTTTGACACATCGCTCACAACTCACTTGCAATTTGAGGACCTAGATGGGCATAATATGGTGATTGAATGGGGAATTTGCTGTCATTTCATGGGTTTTGTCGCATTTTAGCTAAATTTTTGATTATGGGTATCAATCCATCCTGTCATATTTGACTGCTTTTCGATGCGCGTACGAAAATTATCAAATCGTAACACACGTCGAAATTTTTCCCTGATTCTACTAACCTAGGCGTATGAACAAGGACATAGAACTAAACACGTTACCCAGTCACAAGAGTGATGTTGAGAAACCTACCGAGTTTTCCCCACAAAATCCCAGGTACGTCTATAGAAAATTGGTGGGATTCCTCTTGCTAAATTTAGCAGTTTCCATTATCTGCTATGTGAACTATGGGTTTTTGAAGTCAATACACCCTCTTTTGGCACCTGCCTTGTTGGGAATGGCCACAGCTGCGTTGGCACAATCTACAAACCAGTACGTAAAACGGAAATTTTCCATGAGCAAGATCCTCAAGTTTTGTGTTTGGGGGTTAATTAACGGAAGTTTCACGGTGATGTGGATCGATGCATTAATTCAAAGTATCGATAATTTGGTCTTCAGAATCATGGTGGACCAGTTGGTAGGTGCTCCCACTTTCCAGTTGATCTTCAACATTTTGAACTCTCTCTGGGACCACGGGGAATTGTCATACAACACAAGAAATGCCTACTTCAAATCGTTGAAATATAGTTACTGCTACTGGCCTCTAGTATCGTGTACGATGTTTGTGTTTATTCCGCAAGATTCTATGTTCCCTGCCAACTGTGCTGCCAACTTGGTGTGGAATCTTATTCTAACCAAGTTGTCGTGAAAAGTTAGGTCTTAATTCATAAAATACGTCAAGTTTGCACCACACCGTTATTTTACCAAATTTATGGAGACAAGGTTTAGACGATCCTTTTTAATCTACTTCTTTAATCATTGTCGATCAATTAATTTCAGTTCTAGGTTTTTATAGACTTTATCACTTACATGTCGTTTTGTAAGTGAAATATAATCCTGTAAATTATTATGGTGTATTCATACTAAATACTAATGCTAACTCTATCTTTTCACTTGTTGAAGCTCTTCAATGGGTCCTTCTTTCTACCACCATTACGCTTTTTGTTCACCCTGTGTTTGTGTGGTTTATGGAATGGAACAAATCCAAGCTTCTTCTTATCTTGCCTAGCACTTTCAGGCAACAAATATTCGGGAACTCTCTTCAAGTGCGATTGTACTCTGGTTGGATTCAATTCCTTGTCGTGTCTCAAAGAGGTCAAATCTTGGGGGTTTTCTTCAAAGAACCGTTTCAATTTATCGGAATTAATCAACTCTTGTTTGATTTCTTTCAC
>ERZ778017.1359-NODE-1359-length-24652-cov-4.792495_pt1 | contig 24652 bp, 29 predicted proteins | sample MGYA00375747_ERZ778017 | MGnify/ENA primary metagenome ERZ778017 (study PRJEB29350, sample SAMN05509838) | bioreactor metagenome | biome: bioreactor; material: wastewater | place: South Africa: University of Cape Town | collected 2014-03-17 ...
GCGCGAGTTGTCCACGGATGTGCCGGACGGTGTCTGCGAGGGTGCCGGCGCTGTCTAGATTCGGGGCATGCCCGAGCCGTTCGTCGTCCGTCCCCGCACCGGTGCGGTGCGCGCGCGGCGGCCGGCCCCGGCGGTCGTGGCGCGAACCCCGCGGCATCCGGTGCTCGAGCCGCTCGCCGAATACCTCGACGATCCCGCGGTCACCGACGTGTTCGTCAACGGCGGCGACGGGCTGTTCGTCGACCGCGGCCACGGCGCCGAGCGCGCCCCGCGCTGGCGTGCAGCGGAGGCCGATGTGCGCGAGCTGGCCGTGGCGCTCATCGCACTCGGCGGTCGCCATATCGACGACGCCCATCCGGCCATCGACGTACGGCTGGCCGAAGGGTTGCGCGTCCACGCGGTGCTGCCGCCGGTCTCACGCGGCGGCACGGCGATCTCGGTGCGGGTGCCGCGGCGCACACGGCTCGATCTGGATGGGCTCGAACGTGCGGGCGCTGTCGGCGCGGCATGCCGTGCCCGGCTCGAGCAGCTCATCGGCGCCCGAGAGAACCTGCTCATCACGGGCGCTGCCGGCACCGGCAAGACGACGCTGCTGTCGGCGCTGCTGTCCCGGGTGCCGCACACCGAGCGCATCGTCACCATCGAAGACGTCGCCGAGCTCGCCCCCGATCACCCGCACCACGTCTCGCTGGAGGCGCGGCAGCCGAACCTCGAGGGCGCCGGCGGGATCGGACTTGCCCGTCTCGTGCGCGAGGCACTGCGGATGCGCCCGGACCGGCTCGTGGTCGGCGAGTGCCGTGGCCAGGAGGTGCGCGAGCTGCTCAGCGCCCTGAACACGGGGCACGACGGCGGTGCCGGCACGCTGCATGCGAACGGGCTCGACGAGGTTCCCGCACGGCTCGAGGCGCTGGGCGCGCTCGCCGGGCTCGGCGACACGGCGCTCGCGCGCCAGGTCGCCAGCGCGATCGGCTGCGTCATCCATCTGCAGCGCGGTCGCGACGGCGTGCGCCGGGTGGCGGGGGCGGGCCGCCCGATCGTGCGCGACGGCCGGTTGGCGATGGAGCTGCTGCCATGGGGCTGAGACGCCGTCGGTCGGACGCACCGGCCCGCCCTGACGCGGCGGCCGTGCTGCGACTGGCCGTGCTGCTGCAGGCCGGAGTCGCTCCGGCGGCGGCGTGGCGACATCTCGCCGAGGCGGGGGATGCCACGGCCGCGGCGATCGCGGCGCGCGCGACGGACGGCGTCGGCCTCTGCGACGCGGTGGCGGCCGAGCCGGGCTGGGGTGAGGTCGCGGCGGCGTGGCGCATCGCCGAGATCGTCGGCGCACCCCTGGCCGACAGCCTGCGTGGCATCGCCGGAGCCCTGCAAGACGCCGACCGCACCCGTGATGAGGTGCGGATCGCACTCGCCGAGCCCGCCGGCACCGCAAGGCTCATGGCGTGGCTTCCCCTGGTCGCTGTGGCGCTCGGCGCGGCGTTGGGCTTCGACACGCTGCGCACGCTCGTCGCCGATCCGTTCGGCATCGGCTGCGCGGTCGCCGGCGTCGGGCTGATCCTGGCCGCCCGGCACTGGAACCGGCGTCTCGTGCGCAGGGCCGATCCCGCCGGCGCCGTGCCGGGGCTCGGTGCCGACCTGATGGCGATCGCACTGTCCGGCGGCGTGTCCATCGCCCGTGCCGAGCAGATCGTCGCCGCCGCCGGGGCCGCTCCCGTCGACGTCGAGACCCGCGACATCCTGACCCTGTCGCACAGCGCCGGCGTGCCCGCCGCCGAGCTGCTACGGGCGGCCGCCACACTCGCGCGCCATCGGACGCGCACCGACGGCCGCCTGCGCGCGGCCCGGCTGTCATCGAGGCTGCTGGTGCCCCTGGGGGTGTGCACGCTGCCGGCCTTCCTGCTGCTGGGAGTCGCCCCGATGCTGCTGAGCGTGCTGTCGACGAGCCCGCTCACGCTGTGAAGAACGTGCCCATCCCAGGTAAACGTGCCCATCCATCCCATGTATAAGGAGAGAGCCATGAGCCTTCCCACCCTCACCCGCCGGCGCGCCGCACGGCTGTTCCTGGCAGAGCGCGACGACACCGGAGCCGCGACGGCGGAGTATGCCATCGCCACGATGGCAACTCTGGCGCATAAATGACATGTCTCGATGCGCGCCCATCGTCCCTGCGGCACTAAGCCAGCCCACCACGCGGCAATTGGGGAGGAGCGCCCAACACCGTACGCGCAAAGCTGAGGAGCCGTCGTGTTAGCTCGTAACGAATGACAAGGCCCCCGAGGTCATCGTTCCTCGGGGGCCGTCGTCGCGCTGGGTGGGGCGCACGCAGATGGAAACTCCGCACCTCCAAAGCTACTGAGTCCATTGCAGAGATCCATCTTCCAGCCTCCATCAGTTGCACTAGGGACGTCTCTATCAACAGCGCTAGGACGGCTCCTATCAATTTCACCTATCCATCCAGCGGATGGATGTGCATGAACTGGCGGACGTGTGTCTTCGGCGCGGTGAGGTCCACCCCTTGCTAATGTGACACCAGAACCGAACAGGCCCTGAGACAGTGGGCGCAGGTCATGACGGCATCCAGCTGAAGCTCCGCCAGTCGCCTCCGTTGAGAAGAAGCTCCGGATGGCTGACACGCGTCGAGCGGCTGGCCGGTCTCAATGGGACTCGACGCGGATCTGGAAACCACCGTGAAGCTCTACCCCTTCCCCAAGCCTCAGCCGCATCTGAGACAGCCGAGCGACTGGCCCCCACTCCAGCCCCTCCCTCGCATCTACTGGGATCACTCCACGCACGTCATCCGCTGGATGGGCCGCAACGCACTGCGGCGTCTGGCCGTCTACTGGGACGCCGAGATGCCACTCCCGTCAGTAGATGAACTGGCGGCGTGGATCGAGGACCACTCGCGCAAGGCTGACGACTACTTCAAACCGTCGAAGTTGTCGAGGATGCACTTCGACGCTGCCGCCTTCGCCTTGGAAGCATGGGACCCCGAGGTGCTGTTGCAGCGGCGGCGTTGGGCGCATAACGGCGGACTGAGGACCGCGGCACTCCGACGGAAGAATCCGTCCATGCCGACACGAGGTCCGGAGTTCACCGTAGCCATGCTGGAGACGCTGGAGCCGGGTCTGAGCATCGCGAAGCAGGCGAAGGCGCTGGGATGTTCGACCGCCACTGTGTCTCGTCTTAGGGCCGCACAGAAGGCAACCAAGGCTCAGGAGGTGGAAGCTGAGCTGGAGGCGCTCATGCCGTCCCAGGCCCCCGCAACCGCCAGCAGGGAGCACCTCGTCGAGCCGGGGCCATTCGACTACCTGCTGGAGGGCGGTGACGTTGCATCCACCGTGATTCATGAAACGAACGGCTGGCCCCCAAACACAACCGCAGACCTGCCCGACGGCTGGACTGAAGGGAGTTGGGAGGACAGGTGGGAAATCCTGTACCGATCCTTCCGCGCCGAGCAGACCCAGTTCTCCGACCTCCTCGCCGATATGGAGCTGTGACCATGCACGAGATCATGAGTGAAAACCCATGATGGGCACCGGGATTCAGCCGCGGAGGAATCTCCCGCTGGGGCGTCCCTGCGTCACCTGCACCCATCCTGATCGACTTACGATTGAGCAGGAGATCGCGGAGGGTACGCCGTTGCGGACCATTGCGGACCGTCACGGTGTCGCCCGCTCCAGCATCCGGCGTCACCTCACCACCCTCATGGAGGTGGACGCGGAGACCAGCGCCCGCTTGGGCCTCGACCCAGAGTCCATCGCTGTACGCGTCTACGAGGTCGCAGAGCGCGCTCGTGACATCGCAACCGACGCACTGGACGCTGGGAGCCTCGCAGTGGCGCTGAGGGCCGGAGAAGCCGAACTGCGGGCGCTCGCCGCCTTGGCCGGGCTTGGGGTCCAAGACGAGGGGCGAGTTGTCGAGTACGACATGTTCCGGGTCACGTCCCACGCAGTGATCCGTGCCGCCCGTCGAGATCGTGTCGTCGCCGAAGCCGTGGCTACGCAGCTCGACATCGTGGACGAGCAGGGGATCGCCGCCGACATCAGGGCGCAGTTCACGCTTGCGGGTCTGGAATCTTCTTCGTAGCAGCGTCGCAGCGCACTGAAGAAGATTCCGTCAGAGTTCGTCGCGGTTGCCGTATAGCGGTTGGAGCAGGTCGCCGAGATCTACCTGGAGTGCGGAGGCGATCCGCCACCACGTCACCAAGGTGCCTGTGGTTGCGGGCTGTTCCCTCTCCGCTCGTTTGCGTGGCTTCCCGCGTTCCAAGCTCACCAGGGTCGCGCGTCCCACCCCTGAGTGCGCGGCCAGTTCGTCATACGTCCACCCCCGATTCTCCCGCAGGCGGCGAAGGTGACGGCGCAGGGCATCGAAGTCTGGGGCATCGGCAGGAGCAAAGTCGGGCACCCCTCAACGCCATCGCGTGTCGCCTTCAGTCCTATTATGGAAAACCAGCACGAAATGCCGGTTAGCCATCACGCGAAAGCTGGGGCTATGTTCCCGGCACTAACTGGGGAGGCCCGATGCCGAAGAAGACTCTGCGCACCAATCGTGTGATGCGAATCGCTGCGCTCGCCGCAGTGCTTCTCTCAGCAACGAGCATGACCGGCTGCAGCGTGTTCCCAATGTCTAAGGCGGACGCCGGAGAAAAGTACCTGTCGATCCTGTGCCCAACCAATGCCGCGTCAGAAGTCTTCAACGCCGCCGTGGACAGCCAGGACGTCGAGGCAATCAAGGCCGCAGCGCAGGAACTCGCCACCGCACAGCGCACGGCAGCCAAGCAACTCACCGATGACTCGACCAACTGGCCCGCAGAGGTAACGGAAGCCGACCGCCAAACGATGGCCGATCACTACTTCGCGAATATCTCCTGGCTGAACTCGGTCACAAGCGCGACCACCATCGCAGACATCCCGATGCGGCCGCCCGGCAACGACGGGTTCGGCAAAGCCAGCCAACGCATTCGAGCAGGTCTCGACCTCTCCACCGACACCTCCGTGGGCTGCGAGTAACCCATGGCACCGAGGCAATATCTCGGGGACGACTGGTTCGAGATCATCTTCGGCGTGCTCGGGTCGCTCATATACGTCGCCTTCTCCATCGTCCGGGTCGTCGTGGTCGCCGTCGTGACCGGCGTCCGGCGCATGCGCGGCATGTAGCGCGAGACGACGAGATTCATGATCTGAAGTCGTACCCCACCCCTCAAATCTGCAGGGGGTGCCCCCAACATCCACATACCGCAGAAAAACCACTGCGCAGACGGGAGGGCCAAATGAAACTCACCGACGACGACCTGACGAACCTCTTCCCGCACGGGATGTCCGTCACCCAGGAAAGCCACGTCCCCGGCGACGACCCAGAGGACGTGATCCCACTGCGAGGCACCGTGACGCCCCACGACGAGAACCCCGACTGGTTCAACCTCTGGATCACCGACGGAGCCAACACCGTCTTCACCCGCGAAGTCGAGCCAGACGGCACAGGAGGCTACTTGAATGACCGACTGGGTGTCACCTACCGGTTCTTCCCGCTCCCCGAGTCTCGGAAGGTGATCTCCTGATGAGCTACATCGGCGACATGCAGGCGTTCTTCGGACCGGAATCTTCTTGGCCCGCATTCCGTGCGGTCGCGGAGAACCACATGCTCGACTTCCGCGCGATCATGATCCCCGAGCAGGACGACGGGACAGGACCCTTCATCGGCTACATGCGACCCAACCCCGAGAAGGACTTCTACATGGAGATCTCCGCGACCGAGCGGCGGGACGACGAGTGGATCGTCACGACCACCAACGGACGCTGGGCCTTCCGACGCCTACCTCAGGAGCAGCGCCACGCATTCATCCAGCAGTTGCAGAACGATGGCGTGAACGTTGGCTAAGTTCCTGATCCACCAAGGCCGCAACACATACCCGTTCGGCGTCTACCGCTCGATGGACGACTACTTCTACGGTGACGACTCCCAGCACAAGATCGCGCACGGGCGCGCCGTCGTCACCAGCATGGGCTACGCGAACACCTGGGACGAGTGGATCGAGCAGCTCGCATCCAAGTTCCCCGGCCCGGCTGACCAGTGGGACATCATCGAGACCGACGGCACACTCGAACTCGAAGAAGTCCTCGCCGAGGCCCGCGAAAGCCTCACCTACGGCGACTGAGTGCAGGGAGCGAAGACGAGATCATGAACCAGGCAAACAACCCCACCCAGCAGACTGATCCCCAGCAAGGCATTCTGGCACCGACGGACCGCGATAGGTGGCTACACAACCACAGCCAGGACTCATCAGACTGGACCGACGGCGACATCCTGACGGCCATGGGTGCAGGGATGAATGGATCCGTCCAGACCGGCAGCGAAGCGTCTGCGCAACGCACCGCGCGCGTGAGACTTCTACCGCCGTCATCCTGGACAATTGAGCCATGACTCCGGAACAGATCCGCCGTCTGGCCGACGGTCTCGCCGACACACTGTCCAGTATCGACGCAGACGCGCTCGACGCCACCCCGGTGGAGAAGGCCTACCTCGCCGGGGCGCATCATGCCCTGCGCACAGCGCTCGATGAGGCCAGCTGAGGTGATTGAAACAGCCCTCTATACATAAGACGGGTGTTTTATGTATGATCGAGGTATGGCCAAGCAGCAACGCGTTCGTCCTCTCGCCCTCGCGTATGCCCGTGTCTCGACGTTGGATCAGGCCGAGAACGGGGTTTCGCTCGACGCGCAGGAGGCCATCCTGAGAGATCACGCCAAGCACCAGGGATGGGACATCGAAGTTCTCCGCGAAGAAGGCAAGAGCGCGAAGAGCCTAAAAGGCCGACCAGTCCTGCTCGACGCGCTCACAAGGCTCGACGCTGGAGGAGCTGACATCTTGCTCGCCGTCCGCCTCGACCGTCTGAGCCGCTCACTGATCGACTTCGCAGGCCTATACGAGCGCAGCGACAAGAAGGGGTGGAGCATCGTCCTCCCGGCATCCGCCATCGACACCAGCGCCTCGGCAGGACCCGCTGGCAAGTTCAGTGCGCAGATTCAGGCGGCTGCGGCAGAGCTAGAACGCGGTCTGATCTCGGTTCGCACCCGCGAGGCTCTCGCACAGCGGAAGGCGGAGGGAAAACGACTCGGAAGGACCGTCTCCGAGGACTTCCTCCTCACTTACCAACGGGTGCTCCACATGCACGCCAACAGGATGACCATGAACGCGATTGCGCGCACGCTGAACGCCGAGGGCGTCACGACGGCCAAGGGCAAGACGTGGCACCCCTCGACCGTGCGCGCCATCATCACGAGCGAAACGGCCAAGCGCCTGGCCGTGTAGCGCCGCGAAGGGGCATGTCGGGCACCGAACGCGAGTTGCAGCCAGCCGCAGTCGGTGCCCGCCGCTAGCCTGAAAAGCATGCAGCTCCACGCACTCCCGACGCTACAGCCACCCATCCCGACAACTTCGGAGAAGGCTCTCGACTTCCTGCTCTCGGAGGGCGTGACGTGGGGCGATTCATCCCAGTGGCTGACCAAACCCCCCGCCAAGAGCGTCGATCTCTTCTTTACCTCGCCGCCGTATGCCGATCAGCGCGCATACAGCCGTATCCATCCGGACCGCTACGTCGAGTGGTTCCTGCCCTTCGCACGCGCCATGTACGACGCGACGAAGGACAGCGGGTCGCTGGTCATCAACATCAAGAATCGCGTCGCGAAGGATGGGCCGTTGAGGGGTCAGCGTCACCCATACGTGTTTCAGTTGGTGATCGCGCTCCAGAACATGGGATGGCGCTGGATCGAGGAGTACATCTGGCAGAAGCCGAACGCAATTCCTGGCAAGTTCGGACCGCGAACGAAGGATGCTTTCGAGCACGTTTTCCATTTCGCGCGTGGCGCGAAGCCGCATTTCGATCTCAACGCTGTCCGAGTCCCCTACCGCACCACCCCGGAAGAGATCGAGCGCCGCAAGCTCGACACAAACGGTCGGCGCACGACGAAGGCAGGATTCGGGCGTGATCGAGTCTCGACGTACCGGCACGGAGGTGCCGATCCCGGCAACGTCATCGCCGTCAGCCAGACGTACAACCAGCATCGCGGCGTCGCACATACTGCTCCCATGCCGGAAGGGTTAGCGGAGTTCTTCGTAAAGGCGATGAGCCCGGTCGGCGGAGTCGTGATCGACCCCTTCGCAGGCGGAGGAACGACCGCAGTCGTTGCCCGACGGCACGGACGCCGCGCGGGCGGCTTGGAGTTGCACGAAGAGTTCGCGGTCGAGGCCCGGCGTCGGATAGCGGCAGACGAGGCGCACGACACCCCTGGCAGCCTGGCGGGTGCCAGCTAATGGCCTCAGTTGACGAGACCGTACAGCGAATCGTCTCGGCGGATACGTGGGACAAGCGAGTCGCGCAAATTCGACTGGTTGCGCAGAACCATGGCACTGCGCAGTTTCAGGAGATCTTCGCCCGCGTCGCGCAAGAGGCGTACGTGCCGCACTTGGCACCGGATTTCGCCTACGTGCATTCGGCAGACTTCTATGAGTTGCCGGTGTTCCAGGCTTCTTATAGCGCCGCAGCAGAGGCGACCCAAGGATTCGCCGACGTGTCGGAAACTACGCTCGCAGCCACTCTGGAGCAGAACCCGCGCACCCTCCTCACGTTCCGTACTATGGTCGGACTCACTGGGAAAGAGTTCGCGCAGTCCACGCAGCTCGTAGCTGAGCCGATGGGCCAAAATGCCCTGAGTCCGGGGAAAATCGACTCGATGGAGCGGAGGGGCACCGCCGTAACCAGCGAGCAAGCGTTGATCGTTGCTCGGACGCTGAACCAGATCATGGATGGCTCGCTCTTCGGCGATCCACCAGGCGAGTTGAACAGGAAGCAGGACAAGTTCGATACCGCCGAAGGGTGGGCGACAGTCCAGTCGCTTGCACGCGAAGGCGTGCCCTATGACGCGTTCCTCCACCAGCGGCACTATGGCGGCGCATTCCGTCAGTTGCTCGACGCGACCTCGACCAAGCGAGGAAACCTGCTGGAGGATGCCGTGGAGGAGCTGTTCATCGAGCACGACATCCCGTACATCCGGACCGGTAGCCACAATCAGGCGGAAATCGCTGAGAGATTCGAACTGACAGTCGCGCCCGCTCCTGATTTCGTCGTCTACGACACTTCGGGCACCCTTCGCGGAATGCTCGAATGCAAGTTGGTGAACGACGGCGGCACGGCCCGCGATAAGGCTCTGCGTTTCGAGCGTTTGCGTGCCGAGGCGACCCGCCTCGGGGGCGTTCCGCTGCTGGCAGTGCTCGCCGGGCTGGGCTGGACACGCGTCAACGACACGTTGGGTCCGGTAGTGCGCGACACAGATGGCCGCGTGTTTACGCTGGCGACGTTGCCGGAGATGCTGGAGGTCGCCCCGTTCCCTTCGCTTGTGGGACTGGATAGTCGGAACCTGCCGGAGTGACGCTGGCAGTGTCGAGGGAAGATGGATCAGTGTTCTCGCTCTTTGATGACGGTGCCGCACCCCAGGAGCAGCCGCGCCGCCCAGTGTTGATGTCTGAGTCTCAGAGGGCGCGGATTCGTGCACTCTTTGCCGATCTGGGCGTCGCGACGGCGCGAGAGCAATTCAAGACTGTTGCGGAGACAACCGGCGTTCGCATCACTTCGGTCGCCGAGCTGGAGGCGACGACGGCCCAGACCCTGATCTCGCGCCTGGAATCGCGCGTGGCGAGTCGCGGGCGTGCGAACACGGGCAACTCGTGGGACGATCGCGAGGAAGATACCTGGATCGACCGCATGTAGGGACGATAGAGCGCGTGCACGCGCGCCCCCAGCCGCGCGATCGCCGCGACAGTCTCAGAGCCCACGACGGATAGCGTCTTCTCGTTTAGGGTCTTAGCCATGGATGCCGACGAGGAACTGCCGCCGCTCGATCCGGCCTACGCCTCTGCGCCGCCCGCCGATCCAGCAGCGCTCGATATCGCGTTTCCGCCCCGGCTATGCGATGAATGTGGGCGATCCCTCGACGTGGACTTTGCTGGATCTGACGGACTAACTCTCGTGTTGCTCTGCCTTGAGCACGGGCCGCAGGGGCTCATCAAGCCATTCATCCGCTAAGCCACGGAGTTGCGCGGAGGCGTTCCTCAACTGCCAGATGGCAGACTCCCAGGTATGGATGTCGATGGAACCGCGATCGCCGAGGCGTTCGGTGCGGAATCCGCTGGATTTCTGGGCACTGGCTCATTCGGTGAGACTTGGTGTGTTCGAGGCATGGATGGGGCGACCGAAAACTACGCTGTCAAGGTTCTAAAGCCTGAGTTCTTCCACGCGGAGCGGGTGCAGCGGGAGATTAGGGGCCTCCAAAGATTTGACCACGAGGGGATCGTGCATCTGTACGAGGTCAGAATTGTCACCCTCGGAGATGAGTCGCGGACTGCGCTCATCTGCGAGTACATCGAGGGTGGAAGCGTTGACGACGCCCTGAAGCGCGGTCGCCGCCCGACCAAGAAGGAAGCGAAGAAGTTCGCGCGAGGTCTCCTAGCTGCTGTAGCTGAACTACACGCGACCGAGACGATTCACCGTGACATCAAACCGGCGAACATCATGCTCCGTGACGGCGACTGGGCAAGGCCGGTGCTGATCGACTTTGGGCTCGCCCGATCCATCTCCGACAAGACCCTTACGCGATATCCGACGAAATTGGGCACGCTTCTCTGGATGTCGCCTGAGCAGCTCTCAGCCGAGCGAGCCAGGAAGGCATCAGATGTCTGGGCATGTGGCATCGTCCTCTACCAGCTTCTTTCAGGGGATCACCCGTTCGTCAACATGGCGGAACTCGATCAGCTTGACGAGGACGAGTTGTATGACTTATTCACCGTTCCACCCAAGCCGCTTCCCGAAGGTGTCTCCAAATCGTTAGCAGGACTCGTCACGCGCTTTCTGACTGCCGAGCCTCTATACGCGCGTGGGACAGCGAAGCGCGCCTTGACCGATCTGAAGGGGATGTGAAGTTGTCTGAACCAGCGAATTCTGGGGGCCGGTGGCAAGGCCCGACGCTGAAGCGGTCGCTTGGTGGCAAAGTGCCTCTTCTAATCGTGAACCGGAGCGTTCAGAACGCACAGCGACTACCTGAAGTATTCGGCCACATGTCCGCTACGCACGGAAAGACGCTCGGCGTTGCCGCGCAGATCCGCCTCCCTGGGATGAGCGCAGCGCGGGCACAATCGTTCATGTCCGATGTGGATCAGGTGCCTGTGCGGATTGCCGATCCGGAGTTGTGGCGAGTGCCTGCCTCCGGGTGGCCGTCGGCGAAGCCTCTCAACACCGTCGAATCGAAGTGGGCGTATCTAACTTCCGTGCCAAGCAAGGTCTCAGGCCTGTGGGCGAAGGCTGTGCTCGACGCGCAGCGGGACAGTGGCGCGACGGTGCTCCTAACGGCGACCGGCTGGCTGAGCGAGGCGAATGGGGCGAAGTCGATTGCCTCGGCAATGGACTGGATAGCGGAGAGCCGCCGCCTCGTCGGCGATGACCCAATGTGGGTAAACCTCACGATGGATTCGAAGTGGCTAAGCGATACCTCCCTCCGGAATGCACTCATCGACGAGATCGTCGAGAGCAGCGAACGGGCATGGCACCTGCGCTTCTGGTGGCCGGAGGTGAAGCCTCGCTATGGGCAACTCGTGGACGCAGCATTGCTACGCGGTTATCGCGAGTTGGCGACTGCTACCGCAGTCGAGGGCAAGCGCATCTACCTCGCGAACAGCGGTCTCACAGGGTGGGTCGCGACAGCGCTCGGCGCGTCAGGCTTTTCAACGGGGCAGTCATGGGGCGAACAAGCCTTCGCCGCAACTCGCCCGATGGGGTCGCAGAAGGGCGCGAAGAGACCCCCCAAGATCCCGAGGATGTTTGACTCCACCGTGTTGCACACAATGGACTTCAATGAGTACTCGCGGCTACGCGGCATGCCGAAGCACCGCGAGTACTCCACCCCGTACTCGGCTGAGATCGACACCTACGGGCACACCCCGGAGCGCGCAAGCCTTCACTACCTGCTCGCCGTGGGCGAATTGACGGCAAGCCTCAACGGCACTCGTCCGAACTTCCTGGCCCATAACCGGGCGCGGCGCGGCCAAAAGTTCCTCGATGGGCTGTCTCCGGTAGACCAGCTCAACGGAATCAGCAAGCCACTGCACCTTGCGTCATGGATGAAGCTACTCAGGTAGCGGAGCCGTCCAGCCGAATACGGGGTTGATTTGTCCTTCGCGCGTTCCCCGGTTCATCATGTCAATGGCACGTTCCGACAGAAGCGCTCGCCCGACAGCGGTCGCCTTTCGAGCCGACGTAGCAGGGCGCGCCAGTATGCGGACCCGCTGGGAATCCGGGTCAACCGAAAGCACGCCGATGCCGCCGTTGGCGATCTGTGCCGCATAAACGGTGACGCGCGCGGATGAGCTTGCGTCGAGAGCGATGTACGCCGCATCCGCAGAGTGCTTCTGACGACGTGCTTGAGCCAGGGCACGTTGCCAGTCCCTAAGTTTCGCCTCCACAGTGACGACGCGCCGCCCCGCCCACACCGCCTCGGGGCGTCGAACGACCAGGTCAGCGTCCCGAACGACCCATCCGAGGTCGCTCAGGAGGGGCACGACCGCGCGGCGCACGTAGTCCCGCGTCATACCGATGCGCGCGGCAATTTCACCGATCTCCGCACCTCTTGTTTGGAGCGCATGGATGGTTCGCACCTCTGCGTCGCCCGATAGCGGGACCACTCCGGCCACAGCGCGGCGTTGCAGGGCCTCGGCGTCGAATCGAACACCCACTACGTCAGGCCTTCCGTGGATCGCGGGCACCTCGGTGAAGACTTCCACATCGTTTCGGTAGCGGTGGCCGAAAGCAATGTTGGGTAGCGCTGCGCGCAAAGCAGGAACCATCTCTGCCTCGTAGCGGAATTCCGCTGGTGAGTGCGCCAGGGCAACGTGGCTCATGCGAGACTCCAATCCTCCGACGCGCGCTGAGCGCTGAAGAAAGTTCGCGCACCAGCACTGCCACGATACCTGGCGCTGCCCTCACCGAGGGGATCGACCTGCACAAGGACGGATCAGGTGGCCAGCCCTGCGGCAATGACCTCGCGAGCGTCCACGGGCACTCGGGGCGTGACTGACACAAGCGACCGGGCACGGTCCAGTGAGACGCGATGCTCTGCACGCCTCCAGCCCATCGTGACCGTGGCCTCTGCCGCCTCGACGGTCAGGACGCGCACGCCCCTGCCCACACGCCCGATCTCGACGCGATGCACGAGTGCGCCGAGGATGGCCCGACGCCTCGCCGTCGTGATGCTCTCCCACATGCCGCGCACGTCCTCAGAGGTCACGATCTCGGCGAGCGGGTCCGCCTGGAGCGCAGCGCCAAGCGCGGCGTCAAGCTCCCCGATCTCGGCGTCATACTTCCCGGCGAGCGCATCCCATTCATGGGGCGCGAGCGTTCCGGCCTTGGCACGTTCGAACCATGCCGCCCGCGTGGACACGAGCGCTGCACGCCGCGCTCTGAGCGCTCCCACGTCCGTCCCGTCGTCGGGCATCCACTGCAGCAGGTCCGGAGCGCTGAGCAGCGACACGACAGCCTCGGACACGTACGCCTCGATGATCGCAGCGGCGCGCACGAAGCATCCGCGCGTGCAACGGTAGGCGCGCTGGCGCTGGGCCGTCGTCTTGACCTGGGCCGAGCGGATCGGCCCGCCGCACTCCGCGCACCTGCCGACGCCTGAGAGAAGATGCTTCGCTCGCGTATCACCGTCATGCTTCAGCCGTGACGGCTTCAGCAGGACGGCCCGCGCAGCCATCACGGCATCCTCGGTGAGGATGGCATCCCACGCCCCCGGCTGGCACTTGGACATGTCCACCTTGGCCGGGTTGTAGTGCTCGCCCTCGGGCGTCTTGGGCGGCAGCAGCGCGGCAGGGAACGGCGAGAGCAACATGCGCCGAATCGTCGTCGTCGTCCACGGCTTGCCCTCTCGGATGACGTTGCCGTCGCGGTCCAGCTTGGGTCGTGTGGTCTTACTCGACGCCCCGAGCGGGTCGCCGTGATCGTCCGTCGCCTCGCCTGCGTTCAGCGTCGCCGCGATGCTCCCGAGCGCGCCCTTGCCGAGGCCCTCGGTCTGGAGCAACTCGCGCGACATGAACCGCAGCACGGCAGCCTCACCCGGTGCGACCTCGTAGCGCGTGCCCCTAGCGTCGCGCTGGAGCTTGGGCACCCACGAGTATCCGAACGGCACGAGTCCGGGCGTAGGGTGGCCAGCCTTGCGGCGCGCCGCCCGATAGGGCAATGCCCGCGCCTCCTTCTCTTCGATCTCGTTCTCTGCCAGGGCGACGATGATCGTCAGAATCGCCTTGCCAAACGCTGACGCCGTGTCGATCCCGTCGCCCGTCGTCACGACCCGAATTCCGCGCTTGGTGATCTCCAGCACGTCCTCAGTCCGGCGCAGCAGCCGCGCGGCCTTGACCGACACCACAACGTCGATGCGACCGTCGTCGATGTCGGCGAGCATGCGCGCCCACGCGGTGCCCGCGCCTCGGGTCTTGCTCGCGCTGGTCTGGTTGTCGTTGTACACGTCCACGACGTGCCAGCCTTCGCCCCCTGTGCGCCGCCTGCACTCGGCGATCTGCTGGGCGATGCCCTGATCCTCACGGACGCTCTGCCGGACGTAGATAGCGGCCCGAATCATGTTCTCTGTCTTCATACCGGTGATACGCCCCTGGAGGCGCTCTGACAAACGTTCGGGACGCATCTTGCTCATGGCCTGAATATGTCAAAAACCCGCCACGATGGCGGCTGTGGCCTTCGCCGGGCTCCTCGTCGTCATCATGCGCAGCGACGAGGTGCGGGGCATCCTCACCGACCTCGTGCGACGTGCGCTGACGGTGGCATGACCAGGCGGCGGACCGATCGGGGCTCGGTCACCGCCGAGTTCGCGGTGGTGCTCCCGGCCGTGGTCGTGGTGCTCGTGCTGGGCGCGACCGTGCTGGGCGCCTGTGCGCGACAGGTGCGGCTGCAGGATGCCGCGGCCGACGCCGCGCGCCTGGTGGCCCGCGGCGAGTCCGACGCGCGGGCGCTGTCGGCGGTGACGGCGGCCGTCGGCGGTGCGACGGTCGTGATCGGTCATCGCGACGACCTCGTGTGCGTCGAGGCCTCCGCGCCCGCGGGGGTGCCGGTGCCCGTGCCAAGGCTGCGGGCATCGTCGTGCGCGTTGGCGGGCGGGCGGTGAGCGGGCCATCCGCCGCCGGCGCCCGGCACGTCGCGCAGTGCGGGTGGGGCGCCGGCTGATGGCCGGCGCTGTGCTCGCCGTCGGTGCGATCGGGTGCGCGGCCGTGCTGGCGACCGGGCTCGCGGCGGTCGGAGGCGCGTGCGTGCAGTCGCAGCGCGCGGCCGGTGCGGCCGATGCTGCCGCGCTGGCGGCCGCCGACGCGGCATCCGGCTCGAACACCGGCATCCCCTGCGAACGTGCACAGCAGCTGGCGGCGGCTGCCGGTGCGACGCTCGCCGCCTGCGCGGTCGAGGGCCTGATCGCCACGGTGACGGTGTCGGTGCCCTTCGGCATGCTCGTCGCCGTGGCATCGGCCCGTGCCGGCCCGGCTCCGAGCGTGGATGGATGATGCCGGGGAGTACGCTGTGCCTCTGCTGGGGTCGCTGTGACCTCCGCGGCGCTGCACTCAGGATTCTGTGTGTATGGTGTGCTTCGGAGAAAGGACCACCCCTTTGGCACACGGCAAGAAGCTCGTCATCGTCGAGTCCCCGACGAAGATGAAGTCGATCCAGGGATACCTCGGCGATGGCTATGAGGTGCTCAGCTCCGTCGGTCACATCCGTGATCTGGCCGACCGAAAGGCGATCCCCGCCGAGCTGAAGAAGACGTCGGTGGGGCGCTACTCGGTCGACATCGAGAATGACTTCTCGCCGTACTACGTGGAGTCCGAGCGTGGCAAGAAGACCGTCGCCGAGCTCAAGCGCGCCCTGAAGACCAGCGACGAGCTGCTGCTGGCCACAGATGAGGATCGCGAGGGCGAGGCCATCGCGTGGCACCTGCTGGAGGCCCTCAAACCGAAGGTGCCGGTCAAGCGCATGGTGTTCCACGAGATCACGAAGGACGCCATCCGCGCCGCCGTCGACAAGACCCGCGAGCTCGACCTGAACCTCGTCGATGCGCAGGAGACCCGGCGCATCCTCGACCGGCTGTACGGGTGGGACGTCTCGCCCGTGCTGTGGCTGAAGGTGCAGCAGGGGCTGTCGGCGGGCCGCGTGCAGTCCGCGGCCACGCGGCTGATCGTCGACCGTGAGCGCGAACGCATGGCGTTCGTGTCGGCGTCGTATTGGGACGTCGTCGCCACGGCGGCCAAGCAGAAGGACGCGTTCGGCATCCAGCTCGTGCGGCTGGACGGTGCTCCCATCGCCCGGGGATCGGACTTCGACGACACCGGAAAGCTGAAGAAGGCCGTCGTCGTGATCGACGAGGCGGGCGCCCGCACACTGACCGACGAGGTCGCCGCCGTCTCCAGCGGGTCGGTCACCGCGCTGGAGTCCAAGCCCGGCACGCGCCGTCCGTATGCGCCGTTCACGACCTCGACGATGCAGCAGGAAGCCGGCCGCAAGCTCTCGATGAGCGCGAAGCACGCGATGAGCGTCGCCCAGCGGCTCTACGAGAAGGGGTACATCACCTACATGCGCACGGACTCCACGGCGCTGTCGACGCAGGCTGTGCAGGCCGCGCGTGAGCAGGCGGTGGAGCTGTACGGACCCAAGGCGGTGCCGTTGAACCCGCGCGTCTACAAGAGCAAGAGCAAGAACGCGCAGGAGGCGCACGAGGCGATCCGTCCGTCGGGTGAGCACTTCCGTACCCCCGCGTCGGTCTCGGGCGCTCTCGACCGCGACGAACTGCGCCTGTACGACCTCATCTGGAAGCGCACGGTCGCCAGCCAGATGTCCGACGCGACGTACGAGACCACCACCGTCACCCTGGCGGTCGACCTCGCCACCAGCGGCCGGAAGGCCGAGTTCACGGCATCCGGCACGGTGTACACCTTCAAGGGATTCCTCGAGGCGTACGAAGAGGGACGCGACGAGAAGCGCTCCGACGCCGACAAGCAGGACGACCAGGCGCTGCCGCAGCTGGCCGTCGGTGATGCCCTGGCGGTGCGCGACGTCGAGCCGAAGGGCCACGCCACCAGCCCGAAGCCGCGCTACACCGAGGCATCCCTGGTGAAGGCGCTCGAGGAGAAGGGCATCGGCCGTCCCTCGACGTTCGCCAGCATCATCGACACGATCCTCAACCGCGGCTACGTCACCAAGCGCGGGCAGGCGCTGGTGCCCAGCTGGGTGGCCTTCAGCGTGGTGCGACTGCTCGAACAGCACTTCACCGAGCTGATCGACTATGACTTCACGGCGGCGCTCGAAGACGACCTCGACGCGATCGCGCGTGGTGAGCAGAACCGCGTGGACTGGCTGAAGGACTTCTATTTCGGGTCCGATGACCACACCGGTCTGCGCACGATCGTCGACAACCTCGGCGACATCGACGCGCGCGAGCTGAGCTCCACCCGTGTCACCGACAACGCCGTGCTGCGGATCGGCCGGTACGGTCCCTACCTCGAGGTCGGCGACCCCGAACACCCCGATGCGCCCGTGCGTCGCGTGAACATCCCCGACGACCTGGCCCCCGACGAGCTCACCGCCGCGAAGGCGCAGGAGCTCATCGACGCGCCGGTGGCCGGCGACCGCGTGCTGGGCGAGAATCCCGAGAACGGCAAGCTCATCGTGGTCAAGGACGGGCGATACGGCCCGTACGTGCAAGAGGTCGAGCCCGCCGACGACGAGCAGGTGGATGCCGCGACCGGCGAGGTCACCGAGCCGCCCGCCAAGAAGGGCGCGGCCAGCAAGGCGGCCGCCGCCAAGCCGCGTACGGCGTCGTTGTTCAAGAGCATGTCGGTCGACACCGTCGACCTCGACGATGCGCTGCGGCTGCTTGCGCTGCCGCGGGTGGTCGGCGTCGACCCCGAGTCGGGCGAGGAGATCACCGCGCAGAACGGCCGGTACGGTCCGTATCTGAAGAAGGGCGCCGATTCGCGCACCCTCGACAGCGAGCAGCAGCTGTTCGAGATCACGCTCGAGGAGGCGCTCGAACGGTACAAGCAGCCGAAGTACGGTGCGCGCCGCGCGTCCAGCGCGCTCAAGGAGTTCGAAGCCGACCCGACCAGCGGCAAGCCCATCAAGCTGCGCGACGGGAGGTTCGGCCCGTACGTGACCGACGGCGAGACCAATGCCACCGTGCCGCGCGGTGAGGACGCGATGGCCGTCGACTTCACGCGGGCCGTGCAGCTGCTGGCCGACAAGCGCGCGAAGGGTCCGGCACCCAAGCGCGGGGCCAAGCGCACGACCGCGCGCAAGCCTGCGGCGAAGAAGAAGTGACCGGGCTCTTCGTCACCTTCGAGGGCGGCGACGGCGTCGGCAAGAGCACGCAGGCCGCCCTTCTCCAGGAATGGCTGCAGGGACGAGGTCGCGAGGTCGTGCGCACGCGAGAGCCGGGCGGCACGGATGTGGGCGAGCGCATTCGCGACATCGTGCTGCACTACCGCGGTCATGTCGATCCGCGTGCCGAGGCGCTGCTGTATGCGGCCGACCGTGCGCATCACGTGGCAACGATCGTGCGCCCGGCACTGGCGCGCGATGCGGTGGTCATCCAGGACCGCTACCTCGACTCGTCGGTCGCATACCAGGGCGTCGGGCGTGTGCTGGACGCCGACGAGGTGCGGGGGCTCTCGCTGTGGGCGACGGGGGGCCTCCTGCCCGACGTGACGGTGCTGCTCGATCTCGACGAGGCATCCGCTCGCCATCGGCTCGAAGCCGACGACAAGCCGTTCGACCGGCTGGAGGCCGAGAAGGCCGACTTCCACGCCCGCGTGCGCGCGGCGTTCCTGGCGTTGGCATCCGCCGAGCCCGGCCGCTTCCTGGTGGTCGACGCCGCGCAGCCGATCGATGAGATCGCCGCACAGGTGCGCACTCGGGTGGCCGAGCGCCTGACCTGAGTCGCCCCGGCGCGGGCGAGGCTCGCCGGGCGTCGCCGAGGGCGAGGTCGCCGGTTCGGGGACGTGCGGCCGCACCGCGCCAGAGACGCGTGCGCGAGTGTCAGCCGGCGCGGTTAGGCTGGTCGCCATGGATGCCGCCGCTCCCGCTGCCGCCGCTCCGGCCGCTCCCGCTGCCGCGGCGGCACCGGCCGACGCTCCCGCTGCCGCTCGGTCGGTCCGCGGCGTGCCATGGGGCGAGGTATGGGGACAGGACGCGGCAGTCCGGGCGCTGCAGGCCGCGGCATCCGATCCCGCCGAGCTCACTCATGCGTGGCTGATCACCGGCCCTCCCGGATCGGGACGTTCGACGATCGCCCGCGCTTTCGCGGCAGCGCTGATCGCCGAGCCCGGAGACGAGCTCGTGATGCGGCAGGTGCTGGGCGGCACCCATCCCGACTACACGGCGCTGCGCACGGAGGGCGTGATCATCTCGATCAAAGACGCCCGCGCGCTCGTCGAGCGGTCGTACTTCGCGCCAGCGCTCGGCCGTTATCGCGTGATCGTGATGGAAGACGCCGACCGGATGAGCGAGCGCACGTCGAACGTGCTGCTGAAGGCGCTCGAGGAGCCTCCCGAGCGCACCGTCTGGGTGCTGTGCGCACCCAGCGACGCCGACCTGCTGCCGACGATCCGCTCGCGCGTGCGCGTGCTGCGGCTGCGTGATCCCGAGATCGCCGACGTCGCGGCACTGATCGCCGAGCGCACCGGGGTCGACGCGCAGATCGCCGCCCAGTCGGCACGACACGCGCAGCGGCACATCGGCATGGCGCAGCGGCTGGCGACGGATGCCGCCGCCCGCGCCCGGCGCGACGAGCTGCTCGGCGCGGTGCTGAAGGTGCGTGGCGTGTCCACCGCTGTCGAGGCGGCCGCGCAGATCGTCGCCGGCGCCACGGACGACGCGAAGGCCCTCACCGCGGAGCGCGACGAGGCAGAGCGGGCCCAGTTGCTGGCCACGTTCGGGATCGCCTCCGGCGCCGCGATCCCGCCCGCCGTGCGTTCTCAGGTCAAGGCGCTCGAAGACGACCAGAAGCGCCGGGCCACCCGCAGCCTGCGGGACGGCATCGATCGGGTGCTCACCGACCTGCAGTCGGTGTATCGCGACGTGCTGATGCTGCAGTTCGGCCGCACCGGCGACCTCATCAACCTCGAACGGGACGGCGACCTGCGTGCGGTCGCTGAGGCCTGGGATCCTGCGCGTACGCTCGTCGTGCTCGATGCGATCGCGCTGACGCGCAAGAACCTCGAGCAGAACGTGGCCCCGGCGCTGGCGCTGGAGAGCATGCTGATCACTGTCGCGAGCGGAAGGACCTCGTGAACACCAAGACCCGACTGCTGACTGTGCTCGCAGGCCTGGCCGCGGCATCCGTCGCGCTCACCGGATGCCTGTTCACGTTCATCCCCGACACCGGCGCATCGTCGCGGCCGCAGGTCAGCGCGACCCCGGAGGCCGAGGGCGTGGCCGCCGACCTGTTGCCGTTCTACACGCAGCGGGTCGACTGGTCGTCGTGCGCAGGCGGGGACCAGTGCGCGCGCATCGATGCGCCCCTGGACTGGAACGACCCGAGTGCGGCGAAGATCTCCCTCTCGATCATCCGCCACCACGCCACCGGCACGTCGCACGGCTCGCTGCTGGTCAACCCGGGAGGCCCCGGTGCCAGTGGTGTCGAGCTCATCCGGGACTCGCTGGACTATGCCGTCGGCGGCGACCTGGCCAAGAGCTTCGACGTGATCGGCTTCGATCCTCGGGGCGTGGGCGGTTCGACCGCCGTGAAGTGCCTGGACACGAAACAGATGGATGCGTACCTGTTCGACATCCCGAAGTCGCCGCGCAACACGGCAGCGTGGCGCGCCGAGGTGATGGCCTCGGGCAAGACGTTCGCCGAGGCGTGTGCGAACAACAGCGACGGCATCCTGCCGGACATCACGACGGAGTTCGCCGCCCGCGACATGGACCTCATCCGCGCGGTGCTCGGCGACAAGAAGCTGAACTACCTCGGCTACTCCTACGGCACGTTCCTGGGGGCGACGTACGCGAAGCTGTACCCGCAGAACGTCGGCAAGTTCGTGCTCGATGGCGCCATCGATCCGGCGGTGTCGGGACTGGATGTCAGCGTGACCCAGGCCATCGGGTTCGAATCGGCGCTGAAGGCGTACATGGCGTCGTGCCTGAAGACCCGCGGCTGCCCGTTCGCCGGGTCGGTCGACGACGGCATGGCCGATCTCGGCACGCTGCTGGCGAAGGTCGATCGCCGACCGCTGCGGGCCGGCGACGGGCGGCTGCTGGGCGCCGACACGATGATGACGTCGATCGTGGCGGCCTTGTACTCGCAGGGCAACTGGACGTATCTCACGCAGTCGCTGGCCGGGATCGCGAAGGGTGATCCCGGCGTGGCGTTCCAGCTCGCCGACTTCTACTACAACCGGGTCAATGGGAAGTACCAGGACAACTCGTACGAGGCGTTCAACGCGTACAACTGCATGGACTACCCCGACGATGCGACGGCTGCGCAGCTGTCACAGGCCCAGGCCACGCTGAAGGCGGATGCCCCGGTGATCGCGCCGTACTGGAACATCGACGTCAACATCTGCGACGTGTGGCCGGCGAAGGCGACCGGTGTGCGTGAGCCGATTCACGCAGCCGGTGCCGGCCCGATCCTCGTGGTCGGCACGACCAACGACCCCGCCACGCCGTACGCGTGGGCGCAGTCGCTGGCTAAGCAGCTGGATTCTGGCATCCTCATCACCCGCGTCGGCGAAGGGCACACCGGTTTCAACAAGGGCAACAGCTGCGTGGACGACGTCGTGAACCGCTACTTCGTCGACAGCGCCGTGCCGGGCGGTGATGTGCGCTGCGCGGGCTGAGCGACGGCGGATGCCGGGGCCGGCCGTGTTCGCGGGGCACGTTGCGACCATGTAAGATCGATGATCGTGCACACCGCACGCCACCTTAGCTCAGACGGCAGAGCGGCTCACTCGTAATGAGCAGGTCAAGGGTTCGATTCCCTTAGGTGGCTCCGAACGGACAAGGCCCCCTCGCGGAAGGGGGCTTTGTTCGTCTCCTCCCGAGCCCGAGCCTTTGGTCTGCTCGCCGGGGGTCAGAGAGGATCAGACCCGGCGGTACTCGGCGACCATCGGACACTCGAAGGGGTCGCGGGCGGCGAGCCCGACGCGGTTGAGGTAGCCGATCACGATCCCGTATGAGCGCCAGAGCGTCGTCTCCGTGTACGGGACGTCAAGCGCCGCGCACTGGTCTCGCACGATCTGTCGCGCGCGGGCGAGATGGGGACGAGGCATGCCGGGGAACAGGTGGTGTTCGATCTGGTAGTTCAGCCCGCCCATCAGCCAGGTGGCCCACCAGCCTCCGCCGATGTTGCGCGACGTCCGTACCTGTTTGGTGAAGAAGTCCAGCTTGGCGTCGCGGTCGATCACCGGCATCCCCTTGTGGTTAGGCGCGAACGATGCGCCCATGTAGATGCCGAAGACCGCCAGCTGCACGCCGAGGAAGGCGAAGGCCATCCCGAGTGGCAGCAGCAGGAAGACCGGAACCACGAACACGGCGAAGCGCAGCGCGAGCAGGCCGAGCTCGGGCCAGCGACCCTTCACGTGCCCGCGCCCGATGAGATGGCGCACGGCAAGCGCGTGCAGATTCAGCCCTTCCAGCGTCAACAAGGGGAAGAACAGCCACCCCTGGCGACGCGTGATCATGCGTCGGATGCCGCGGGCGGTCGCGGCATCCTCGGCGAGGAACGAGATCGTGTCGATCGCGATGTCGGGGTCGCGTCCGGCGCGGTTCGGGTTGGCGTGGTGGCGGGTGTGCTTGCTGCTCCACCAGGAGTAGCTCATGCCGACGATGCCGTTGCCCAGGAACCGGGCCAGCCGGTCGTTCGCAGGACCGGAGTCGAGGATCTGGCGGTGCGCGGCCTCGTGCGCGAGGAAGGCGACCTGGGTGAACAGGATGCCGAGGGCACCGGCGATCAGCAGCTGGAACCAGCTGGCCCCGAACAAGACGAAGCCCGTGATCGCCCCGCCGAAGCCGAGGGCGATGAGCACGCCGACGAGGGCGTAGAACCAGGGCGTGCGTGCCATCAGCCCGGTCTCGCGCGCGACCCGGGAGACATCGGAGAACGCGCGCGTCAGCGAGGGGAAGTCCTCCGTGCGCGCATAGGTGTGCCGGAGGGGGCCGAGCCGTGGCTCGGAGACGGTGGAAGAGATGGGAGCACCTATGCTTTCGATCGTGACCGCGGGGCCTGTGAAGCCAAAGGCGGCTGCCGATCGCTGAAGCCCACACTACGCGGCACCGTGTGCATCACGCGGAATATGCGGCTCCTGCACAGGAGATCGTCGGCCGGGACCCGGTAACGGTCCCCGGCCGACGATCGAGGATCAGAGCGGGCGGATGTTGGCTGCCTGCATGCCCTTCGGGCCGCGCTCGGCGTCGAACTCCACCTTCTGCGCCTCGCGCAGCTCCTTGAAGCCGTTGCCCGTGATCGCGCTGTAGTGCGCGAACAGGTCGGCGGAGCCGTCGTCGGGGGCGATGAAGCCGTAGCCCTTCTCAGCGTTGAACCATTTCACGGTGCCAGTGGCCATCGTGTCTTTCCTTCTGTTGTTCGGGCCGCCGGGGCGACCAGGGGTGCCGCGCCGGCGAGTGCGGAGCGGACGACGGGGGCGACGACGGGTGAGGTCCGTGGTCGCGAGTGCGGGGATGAGCGCGGATGCCTCGACCGCGACGGTCGCGGCATCGCGCGTGGAGTGCAGGCCGAGGTCTTCGCCTCGGCTTCCGCGCGCCTCGTATGCGCGCGGGGTGACACCGACGAAACCCGCGTATTCACCGGCAAGGTATGCGACGAACACGTCGACGTCGGCCTGGCGCCACTGCACGGCCGATGTGGACGGGAGAACGGATGACATGAGAAAGCCTTGAGAAGAAGGGGCGCGGGAGATGGTGCGCGCAGATAGATGGAGGCGGTGGGAAAGCCGGGTGGACGTCGTTCCATGGGCTGCTCGGCGGCGAGGGGCGGGATGACGGCGTGCAAGGGTCCGGGTGTGATGGTCCAGAAGGGACACACAACCCTAGCACGTCGGCGGCTCAGGCAAGCGCAAGCATGACGCCGGCTGTCAGTGCGAGCACGAGTCCCGCCCATTGCACGGCGGCGACGCGCTCGCGCAGCACCATCGAGGCAAGGATGATGGTCCCCGCCGGATACATGGCCGTCAACGCCGAGACCACCGACAGGTCGCCCAGCCGCAGCGCGACGAGCATGATGGCGTTCGCCGACGAGTCCACCGCACCGCACGCGATCGCCGCCCACCATGCGGATGCCGAGATGCGGACGACCGGCACCGGCGTGGCGGCCGGCGTCGCGTGCTCGAGATCGGCGTGGCCGGTGGGCGTCGCCCCGAGCTCTGCCCCTTGGGCGGCCAGCGCCCGCGCCGGACGCAGACCGTGGCCACGCGCGGTCGCCAGCAGCACCAGCACGATGCTGCCGGTGATCACCGCGTTGGCGGCGCGGTTGGCCACCAGTGGCACGATGCCGCTGCCCGGCGTGGTCTGGTCGAACACGATCATGAAGGCGCCGATGGCAAGTCC
>ERZ778017.1362-NODE-1362-length-24533-cov-6.239971_pt1 | contig 24533 bp, 22 predicted proteins | sample MGYA00375747_ERZ778017 | MGnify/ENA primary metagenome ERZ778017 (study PRJEB29350, sample SAMN05509838) | bioreactor metagenome | biome: bioreactor; material: wastewater | place: South Africa: University of Cape Town | collected 2014-03-17 ...
TTCTGCTGGCTGTCCGTACTCGACGCGCTACTGGTCATCCCCGGCATCGTCTTCGCGGGCGCCTATGACGGTCATTTCCGCGCTTATGACGCGGGAACGGGCAAGATCGTCTGGGACGTCGACACCGGCAGCGAACCGATCATGACGCTGAGCGGGCGAACCGCCTATGGCGGCGTCATGGACGGCGGGGGGCCGACGGTCGCGGGCGGAATGGTTTATGTCCATTCCGGCTATGCGGGTCGTTCGGGGGCAACCGGCGGTGCCAGCATGCGCAACGCCGATGGCAATGTCCTGATGGCCTTTTCCGTAGACGGCAAATGACGGGACGGCGAGCGGTTTCGGCGCGGTTCATCCGACCGATGCCAGCTTTGACATGCTGCATTTCTGAATAATGGAACGATATATGATGGCGACTTTCCTTATCCGCACGCTTTCGTTGGCAGCAGGGGGCGCTGCCATGCTGTGGATCGCTTCGGTGCCGGGACAGGCGGCACCCAAGGCGAAGCCCGCCGCGCCGCCCGCCTTTGCCCGTTGCGTGGCATGCCATGCCACGACGTCGGGTGCGGCGCACGGCGTCGGGCCCAATCTGTTCGGCGTCGCGGGCAAGAAGGCGGGCACGCGTCCGGGCTATGCCTATTCGCCGGCGCTCCAGAAGAGTGGCCGCGTCTGGACCCGTGCAGAGATGATTGCCTACATCGCCGATCCGGCGAAAACGGTGCCGGGGACGAAGATGATCAATCCATCCGTCGCCTCCGCCGCCGATCGCATGGCGATCGCCCAATATCTGGAAAAGCTCAAATGAGCGGGGCTAGCGCCGCGATGGCGGAATATATTGGGCGGGATTTCGGGACTTTTGCGGACTTCGTGGCGTTGCAGGCGGCGGAGCGCCCGGAGCATGTCGCGATCGTCTGTGACGATGCGCGGGCGACCTATGCCGAACTCGACGGGCTTGCCGATTGCGTGGCGGCCGGCCTGCAACGCGACGGCGTGCGCCGCGGCGGGGTGGTGGCGATCTGCGCGAGCAGCAGCATCGATTATGCCGCGGTGTTCATCGGAACCCTGCGCGCCGGCGCGGCGATTTCGCCGCTCGCCCCCTCGGCGACGCCGGCCCAGCTTGCGGCGATGCTCGACGATTGCGGCGCGAGCCACCTGTTCGCCGATGCCGCCGTGTCGGCGACGCTGGCGCCCGTGGAGCCCGGCCTGCGAGCCCGGCGCATCGCTTTGGAGGAGGGGGCGAAGGGCGAGGCGATCGCGGCCTGGCTACCCGAAGACGCATCGGCGTTGCAATCGGTCGAGATCGATCCCGACCTGCCCTTCAACATCATCTATTCCTCCGGGACGACGGGCACGCCGAAGGGGATCGTGCAGTCGCACCGCATGCGCTGGCCTCACAACAATCCGGCCGACCCGCCGGGATTCGGGCCGGACGCGGTGGCGCTCGTCTCGACCCCGCTCTATTCGAACACGACCCTCGTCCATTTCATTCCGGCGCTGGCGGGCGGCGGCACGGTCGTGCTGATGCCCAAATTCGACGCCAGGCGCTATCTGGAACTGGCCGAGCGCCATCGCGTCACCCATACGATGCTCGTCCCCGTCCAATATCGCCGCATCCTCGACGTTCCCGATTTCGACAAGTTCGACCTGTCGAGCTTCCAGCTCAAATTCGCGACATCGGCACCTTTCTCCGCCGAATTGAAGGCCGAGGTGCTGAAGCGCTGGCCGGGAGGGCTGATCGAATATTATGGCATGACCGAGGGCGGCGGGTCCTGCATGCTCGTAGCGCACGAGCATCCCGACAAGCTGGCCACCGTCGGCCAGCCGATGCCCGGACACGACATCCGCCTGATCGACGGGCAGGGCCGGCTCCTCGGCGCAGGCGAGGTCGGCGAGGTCGTGGGCCGATCGGGCGCGATGATGACCGGCTATTACAATCAACCCGCGAAGACCGCCGAGGCCGAATGGATCAGCCCCGAGGGCGAGCGCTTCATCCGCACCGGCGACCTGGCGATGGTCGACGCGGAAGGCTTCTTCACGCTGATCGGGCGCCGGAAGGACATGATCGTGTCGGGCGGGTTCAACATTTATCCGGTCGATCTCGAAGAGATATTGCGCGAGCATCCCGCCGTGGACGAAGCGGCCGTGATCGGCGCCGCATCGCGCCAGTGGGGCGAGACGCCCGTCGGCTTCGTCACGCTGGCCGCGGGCGCGACGGTCGGCGGCGGCGAATTGCGCGATTTCGCCAATGCGCGGCTGGGCAAGATGCAGCGGCTGGCCGATGTGCGCATCGTCGACGAACTGCCGCGCAGCGCGATCGGCAAGATATTGAAGCGCGAGCTTCAGGACCGCCTGGCGGACGAATCCGCGACTTATTGAGGGAGACGAATCATGGGGCAGCGCCTTGAAGGCAAGGTGGCGGTGATCACCGGCGGCACCAGCGGGATCGGCGAGGCGACGGTCGAATTGTTCGTCCAGGAGGGCGCGAGGGTCGTATTCACGGGCCGCAATGCCGACAAGGGACAGGAGATCGCGGCGCGGGTCGGGCCCTCAGCCCGCTTCGTCCAGGGCGACGTCACCAGGGAGGCCGACATCAAGGCGGCGATCGATTCCGCGCTTTCCGCCCACGGTCGCCTCGATTGCCTGTTCAACAATGCCGGCGGTCCCACCCCCGGCGCGATGGAAACGGTAACGGGCGACGAATTCCATCATGCGATGAACCTGCTGCTGGGCAGCGTCCTGTTCGGCATCAAACATGCCGCGCCGGTGATGAAGGCGCAGAAATCGGGCGCGATCATCAACAATGCCAGCGTCGCGGCGCTCCGAACCGATTACGGCGAATATCTCTATGGCCCCGCGAAGGCGGCCGTCCGGCACCTGACGAAGGTCGCGGGCATCGAGCTGGCGCCCTTCGGCGTGCGGGTCAACAGCATCGCGCCCGGCGGCATCGCGACGCCGATCTTCTTCGGCGGATCGGAAAGGGCGGCGGGAATGGAGGGCGAGCGGGTCGAGGCGACGATGGCCAAGCTTCAGCGCAACCTGGCGAATGCGACGCCGCTGCGCCGCGCGGGCCTGCCGCGCGACATCGCCTATGGCGCGCTCTATCTCGCCAGCGACGAGGGGGCTTTCGTCAACTGCCACGATCTGGTGATCGACGCCGGGATGACAGCCGCCGGAAAGACGCAATTCGGCGGGTGAGGGAAGCGCCGGCGGCGCCCGGACCGTGGCGACGGAATGGCATCGCCATTGGGGGCGGCGAAGTAATCCAGGGCGTTTTAAGCCTACTCTGGATTGCCGCGCGGCTTCGCCGCTTGCGGGTACGAGTCCGTCTGATGTCATTGGGGTATAGTCACCTGGAACTGAAGTTCGCCACATCGATTCCGTCATCCCGGGTCAAGCCCGGGGTGACAATGATGACAAGAACTTTGATTCCACCATATTAGCGCGCCGACGTCTCGCGATGGAGGCCGGCGTGGATGCGCGCACGGACCTCGGGAACGATGGCGCGCATTGGATGGCGGCCGTCCACCCAGCCGACGAACTGGCATATGTCGTAGCCGAGCAGTTTCTGCACCTCGTCGGGCAGCATGCGAACGAGCGCCGGATCGAGGCTGAGATACTGGTTTTCCTGCTGCCGGATCCAGCCGCGGCAGAAATTCAGCGAGACGCCGAAACGCGGTTCGCCTGTGCGGTTCGCGCCGCCGCCGTGCCACAGCTGGCCATCCCACAGCAGTACCGATCCGCGTGGCATCTCTACCGCGATCGACGCGGCGGCCGGGTCGACCGGGCCGGGCTTGCGGTGCGATCCGGGGACGATCCGCGTTCCGCCGTTCGCCTCGGTGAAGTCGGAGAGCGCCCACATCGTATTGACGACCAGCGGCGGATGCGGATTGACGGGGAAATAGGCATCGTCGCGGTGCAGCGCCTGCGGTGTCTCGTCGGGATGGATTTCCATCGTCGAAGCGATCGAAAGCTGGGCTTCGGGCCCCAGTATCGCGCGGACGAGACGGAGCAGGGCGGGGTTAAGGAGCAGCGGATCGAGCGCGCGCGTCCGGGCGAACAGATTGAACACCCGCTTCGTGCGAAAGCCCGTGAAGTCGTTGTCGCCAAAAGCCTCCGGTGCGTGGAGGGCCTGCATCGCCGCCAGCACCGTCCCGCATCCCGCGGCGTCGAGAAGCTCGGGAACGATGACATAGCCTTCGCGTGCGAGATGCTCCTCATGACAGGCCAGCTCGGCCGCGTCGGCTACGAGGAACATCGCCATATGCCCGGCTTGCCGCGGCCGCCCATGGGGCGGGCGCGCGCTCCTCCTCGCTCCGCCGGTCTTCTCCCCAGGTCGCGACCGGGGGATTGTCGCCGCGCAGCGTCGGCTCCAGCGCGCCGCGTATGAAGAAAGGCCAGCGGTCGCCAGAGAAGGAATAGAAGCGATCGTTGCGAACCGCGTCCAGTGTCGCCTCGGCGATCACGTCGGGCGAGAGGCCGGCGCCCTGGAAGGCCTCGCTGCCTTCCCGGAACGCGAGGTCGGCATATTCGCGATCGCTCCAGGGCCGATCCGCGTCGGGGCGGTTGCGCCAGCTCTGGTGAATCCGCGTCGCCACCATGCCCGGACAGACGATCGTGACGCCGACCCGCGTCTTCATTGCCCTCATTTCGCTGTAGAGCGACTGGCTTATCCCGAGCACCGCGGCCTTCGACGAGCAATAGGGCGCATGATCGCCATTGCCGAAAAAGGAAGCGAGCGAGCCGGTGTTGATGACATGCGCCTCCTCGCCATGGGCCATCATGGCGGGCAGGAAGGCCCGGATGCCATTGACGACGCCCCAGACGTTGACGTCCCACACCCAGCGCCAGTCGTCGGGACTCATCCGCCAGGTCGGGCCTGTAATCGAAACGCCGGCGTTGTTGAAGAGCAGATGCACCTTGCCGAACCGGTCGAAGGTGCGCGCGGCGAGCCGTTCGACCGACGCGGGGTCGGCGACGTCGGCGATCTCGCCGAAAGCGGCGATGCCGGCCTTGCGCAGACCCTCGACCGCGCTGTCGAGCGCGGTCGATTCTATGTCGGCGAGCATGATCCGGCAGCCGTTCCGGCCGAACAGGTGAGCGAAGGCGAGACCGATCCCGCTGGCCCCGCCGGTGATCACGGCGGTTCTGCCTTCAAATTCGCGCATTCGACCTCTCCCCGGCAACTCGACGCCAATGCTCTATCCCCGATGCCGGATATTGCAAACCTATTTTCTCAATATGATTCGATACCGTTACTAATTGCAGATAATATCCGCATATATTGCATTCCTAAAATCTCTATCGGCGTTTTTCCCGCGACGGCGGGCGAGGCGGGCCGGCTTGGGTCGGGACAATCACCGGGTTGGTGTCGGCCTGATGGGCGGCCCACAGTCGGCGGGGCTGGCATAACGCCGGATAAGAATAAAGGTATGTGCTTGTGGCGAAGGCATAATCGGGAGATTGTCTGCCTCTATTCCGCCCTAAAATCCAGATATTGACGGAGAGATCGAATCGGTTCAGAGTATTTTTGAGAAATATGGTGTGTCATCATCGGCACCCGATGAATGGGCAACAGGGGAGGATTTATGCGGTCGAAAGGATTTTTGCGCGCAGGCGGTGCATATTTTGCCATGATGCTGGCGGCGTCGCCGCTCGCCGGAATGGCGCAGGAGGCGCCGGAGGCGGGCGATCGGGCGGAGGATGCCGAGACCGCGCAGAGGAAGGATGTGGTCGAGGAACGCGCGATCGTCGTGTCGGGCAGCCGCTTCCAGAAACTTCTCGAATCGTCGCAGTCGAAGGCGGTCATCACCGCCGAACAGCGCAACCTCGCCGGTGTCGGGACCGCCCGCCAGTTGCTGGACATCCAGCCCGGATTCAATTTCACCGAGGATTTCGGCATCAACGTGCGCGGTGTCGGCCGCCAGACCGCGCAGACTCTGCTCGGCCAAGAGAATACCGTCATCCAATATGTCGACGGCTTCATCAACCTGGTGCCTTCGAATATCGCGGAAAGCACGCTGTTCGGCGGCAATGTCCAGTTCACGCGCGGTCCGGCCGGAACCACCTATGGGCGCAACGCGCTCGCCGGGGCGATCAACGTCCAGTCGCGCGCGCCGACGCCTGAATTCGTCGGTCAGGCGCAGGTCGGCATCGGTCGCGAAGGCGCCTATAATTACGGCATGAACATTTCGGGGCCGATCACCGACAACCTCGGTTTCCGTCTGGGGGCGCAGCGCTACATCACGCCAAGCATCATGAAGAATCTGGCGCCGGGTTCGCTGGGCCTGCAGGACGCGGGCTTCGCGGTCAAGAATCTCTATGTCGAACTGCAACTCGAGTGGCGGATCGGCGGGTTTCATATCCGCAACCGGTCGACGACCTTCCGCTATAGCAATCAGCCGGGTTATCCGACGATGACGAGCTATAACAGCGCGGGTCCCGTGTTCGGCGGCCTGTCGCCCAATCCGCAATATGGATATACGGGTCCGACGGCGACCGAGCCCTATCAGATCAACGTCGATACCGTCGGCTATGACCGGTTGCGGGACAATTTCCAGACGATCACCAACGCCGACCTCGATCTCGGCTTCGCGACGCTCTATTATGTCGGCGGCTACCAGACCTATGTCTCGACCGGAACGGCGGATCGCGACCTGACCTCGCGCTCCAGCTACGCGGCGGCGCCGACCGACCCCTTTGCCCCCGGCACGATCGTGCCGACCCAATATACGAGCAATTACGAGAATGATAACCACTTCTGGTCGCAGGAAGCGCGGCTGGAAAGCAAGCCGGGATCGCGGCTGAGCTGGATTCTCGGCGCCTATTATTTCAACCAGCATTTCAACGAGCATTATTGGGAAGCGATTCCCGGCGCCGACGACGTGCTGGTCGAGGGCGGCGGCGGCGGAATCATCCCCGGCGGCAACCCGCTCAAGGCCGAATTCGAGCAGCGCAACATATACGACATCCGTTCGACCGCCCTGTTCGGCAACGTCACCTACGACATCACCGACACGATCCGCTTCGACGGCGGCCTGCGGCATACGTGGGACGAAAAGGAAGCGCTGACCGACTTCCGCTATATTTATTACTACCCGCCTTTCTATGCGAGCGACGTCAGCCCCGCCGTGCATTCGGCGAACCCGTTCCGGCGCGATCGCGGCCTGTCGGGCCGGGCGGCGCTGGCGTGGCGGCCGTCGTCGGGCGACCAGCTCTATCTCAGCTATTCGCGCGGCTATCAGTCGTCCGCCTTCACGCTGGGGCAGGGGCTTCCGCCCTATAACATCTCCGATTCCCAGCATCTCGACGTCTATGAAATCGGCGGAAACTATACGGCGGGCGGGCTGCGGTTCGATGGGTCGATCTTCTATCAGAAGTTCCACGACATGCAGATTCCGATCAGTTCGGCCAACATCCTGCCGCCCGTCCCGCCGCGCACGGAGCCATCGTTGGGGCCAGTATTCTCCACCTTCACCAACGCCAGGCTCGCGGAAATCTACGGCGCCGAAATGCAGGTGACGTGGCGGCCGAACGTCCATTCCAACATCGTCGCGACCTATACCTATCTTCATCCGACCTTTAAGAGCTTCTGTCCTCCCGTCGTCGGTTCGACCAGCTGTGGCGTCATCGACATCACGCAGCCGCCTACGGTGGGCGACGACCCGGACAACCAGACGATCAACCCGCTCTATTTCCGCGACCTGTCGGGCAACGAAGTGCCGCGCACGCCGCGCAACAAGGCGTCGCTCTATGGCTATTATGGCTTCGACCTCGGTTCGTCCGGCTATCTCTATCCGGGCGGTTCGGTCACGTATCAGAGCGGCTATTATACCGACGCCTTCAACCGCAACCGCGTCGGCGGCCGCACCGTCGTCGGGCTGACGCTGACCTATCGTACCAGGGACGAGCGTCTCGATATCACGGGCACGGTCAGCAACCTGTTCCGCAAGATCTATTCGGACAATTCGATCATTCAGAACGTCGGCGGCACGGTCCAGCGCCTCAGCGGCTATTACGGTCCCGACCGTTATTGGACCGTCACGGGCCGCTATCGCTTCTGACCGCCGGGGATCGAGGCGAGGACATCCGACCCCGCAAGCGCGTTGCTTGCGGGGTCTTGTCGTTTGCGGATCGGCGGCTAGTGTGCGACCGGCGCAGCCCGGAGGGCGGCCGCCACCGCAATTCATCGAAGGCACCAGATTGAGCGACCACGGCATCTTGCATCTCGAGCCCCCCAGGGAGCGGACGCTTTCGAAGTTCGACCGGCGCAAGGCGGAGATATTGAATGCCGCGGCGGCCGTCATCAACCGGCTGGGGCTGAAGGATGCCACGCTGGCCGTCGTCGCGGCGGAGATCGGGCTGAACCTCAAGAGCCTGCGCTATTATTTCAAGCGCAAGGACGATCTGGCGGGCGCGGCGTTCCTCCATTCGATCGCGGTCCACCAGCAACTGGTCGAAGATGTCCTGCCTATCGACTCCTTCGAGGAGCGCATTGCGGCCTTCGTCGAAGGCTATTTCAGCCTCCAGGCCGAGATTCGCAGCGGCCGGCGGCCGGAGACCGTCCATTTCGGCGACCTGCGCGCGCTCGCCGACCCGCAGCGGCAGGCGGTGGGCAAGGCCTATGTCGAATTCTTTCGGACGACCTGCCGGCTGTTCCGGCCCGGCGACGCGCCCTGGACCGCGGACCAGCGGGCCGCCAATGCGCATTTCCTGATCTCGCAACTGCTGTGGTCGGTAGTCTGGATCGGCGGCTACATGCCCTCCGACTTCTCGCGCGTCGCGGGGCATCTCGGCAATATCCTGCTCAACGGGATCGCCGAGAAACCCGCCGACCTGCTGGCGAGCCATCGCGACATGCCCACGCCTTTCGAGGATTCCGAACGGCTGACCCAGGAATCCTTCCTGCGCGCCGCGACCGAACTCATCAACGACATCGGGTATCGAGGGGCGGCGGTCGATCGCATTTCGGAAAGCCTGCACGTTACCAAGGGGGCGTTCTACCACTATAACGACACGCGCGACGGTTTGGTCGTCGCCTGTTTCGAACGCACCTTCGATATCATCCGCCAAGCGCAGGACATCGCCATGGCCGGGGAAATGGACGGGCTGTCGCATGTCGCGGCCGCTACGGTCTCGCTGGTGTCGCGGCAGATGGACCCGAGCGGCATCCTGTTGCGCACATCGGCCCTGACCGCGGTCGGTCTCGACCTTCGCGAGGAGATGGCGCGTCGCCTGTCGTTGTCGACGCTGCGCTTTGCCGACATGCTCAACGACGGGCTGATCGACCGCTCGGTCCGCGTCTGCGACATGCGCATCGCGGCGGAAATGGTGACGGCGACGATCAACTCGGCCCAGGAACTGCAACGCTGGGTGCCGGCGGCCACGCGCGAGAATGCGGCCGACCTGTTCGTCCGACCGCTTCTCTACGGTTTCCGGAGTTCAGCCGGTGAAGAGGCCGACCGCCTATAGGTCGGCGAAACGCCGTCCGCTCGCCGCCAACTCGGCCAGCAGCGGCGCGGGCTTGTACCACGGATTGCCGGCGCCCAGCTCGTCGGCCTTGGCCTTGACGCGATCGAGCCCGACGCCGTCCGCCCAGCGCATCGGGCCGCCGGTATGCTGGGGCCAGTTGTAGCCGAACATCCAGACTATATCGATGTCGGAAGGCCGTTGCGCCATCCGCTCCTCCAGGATTTTCGCGCCTTCGTTGACGAGCGGGAACAGGCAGGTTTCGAGGATATCCCGATCCGAAGGAATGTCGCTATCCTCCTCGACATCGAGTGTTTCGCGGATCAGCGCGGCGACCTCGTCCGACGGAATCGCCCGGCGGTTCTCGTCATAATCATAATAGCCGGCGCCCGTCTTCTGCCCGCGCCGGTCGCGTTCGCACAGCGCATCGCGGAGCGGACTGTCGGTCCTGGCGCCCTTGCTCCACCCGATGTCCAGCCCGGCGAGGTCGCTCATCTCGAACGGCCCCATCTTGAAACCGAAATCCTTCAGCACCCGATCGACATCCCACGGCATCGCGCCGCGGCGCAGCAGTTCCTGCGACTGGATCTGCCGGGGATAGAGCATGCGGTTGCCGACGAAGCCGGGACAGACGCCGACCACGACCGCGATCTTCTGGATCAGCCGCGCCATCTCCAGCGACGTGGCGATGACGCTGTCGGACGTTGCCTTGCCGCGAACGATCTCCAGCAGCTTCATCACGTTGGCGGGCGAGAAGAAATGGAGGCCGATCACCGATTCGGGCCGGCTCGTCGCCGCCGCGATCTCGTCGACGTCGAGACCCGATGTGTTCGATGCGAGGATGGCTCCCGGCCTGGCGACCGAGTCGAGCCGCGCGAAGATGCTCTTCTTGAGTTCCATATCCTCGAACACGGCCTCGATGATCAGGTCGCAGTCGCCAAGATCGGCCATGTCGAGCGACGATTCGATCCGTGCCATCCGCATGTCGACCTCTTCGAGCGGGAAGCGTCCGCGGCTTGCGCTGCGCTCGTAATGGCCGCGCACGGTCGCGAGGCCGCGGTCGAGCACATCCTGCCGCGCCTCGACGATATGCACGGGGATGCCGACATTGGCGAAGTTCATCGCAATGCCGCCGCCCATCGTGCCGGCCCCGACTATGCCCACCTTGGCGATCGGCAGGAGGGGGGTATCCGCGGGCACGTCGTCGACGACCCGCGCGCTGCGCAGCGCTTCGTCGATATAGGCCGCGATGTCGTCGTTGGTGCTCATGATATCATCCTCGGGAATCAAAGATATTTGTCGAACCAGCCCAGGGCCAGATCGGTCGATGGGTCGAAATATTGGTCGTAAACGTCATAATGTTTGCACGGGTAGGTGTGATATTCGGCCGGCGCATTCTGCCGGATCATCATATAGGCGGCGAAGCCGTGCTCGAGCCGGTTGTTGAGTTCCTCATATTCGGCGTCGATGATCAGCGTCGGGACGCTCACTCTCGCCGCGGCCTGCAACTGTGAATGCTCGGCCATGCGAGCGACGTCGGGCGTGCCCTTCAGGCCCTCGACGCCATCGACCCCGTTCTGCGGAACAATCGTGTCGATCAGCCCGCGCGCCTTGTCGGCGGCGCGGCCGCGCGCCCATTCGCGATGCTCGGGCGGAAAGCCGAAACCGCCGATCTGGGCCACCGCGACCTTGATGCGATCATCGTGGCCCGCGGTGAAGACCGCATGGCCGCCACCATAGCTGGTGCCCCAGATACCGATCCGGCCCGCATCGACGCCCGGTTCGCTCGCCAGATAGGCAAGGCAGTTGCGAATATCGGTCGTCTGGTCGACGGGGTCGACGATTTCGCGCAACACGCGCACGTTCAGCATGCGCTCGCCCGCCTCGTGCAGCGGCGGCACATCGCGGGCCGCGATCACCCGGCCGTCGGATTCGCCCCAGCCGCGGTAATCGAAGGTCATGGCGGCATAGCCGGCCTCGGCGAATTTCCCGGCGTAGCGCGCGAGATGATCCTTCAGCCCGCCCCATCCGTGGCAGAGGAGAATGGCCGGGAAGTCATTCGGAGACGGTCGTTCGGGCATGAAGATTTCGGCGGCGAGGCGAGTGCCCTCGCTGAACAGTTCGACCGGCCTTCGCGTGCAAGCCACCATCTTGCCTCCCCCTCGTTTCCGGCATGTGTCGCGCGCGGGCGCCAAAGCCTTCTATAACTCTCAATGTCGGTGCTATTGACATTATGTGTCGTGCATTGCAACCATACTTATATTCTTAATTTACCATTCGCAGGAGTTTTCATGAGGGAAGCTGTCATCGTCGCAACCGCGCGCACCCCGATCGGCAGGGCCTATCGTGGATCGTTCAACGACACCCAGGGCCAGGCGCTGGCCGGCCACGCGATCGGCGCAGCGGTCGCGCGCGCGGGGATCGATCCGGGCGAGGTCGAGGATGTCGTGATGGGCTGCGCGCTTCAGCAAGGGTCCACCGGTTTCAACGTGGCGCGGCAGGGCGCGCTCTGGGCGGGGTTGCCGCAGTCGGTGCCGGGCACGACCCTGGATCGGCAATGCGGCTCGGGCCTGATGGCGATCGCCGCCGCGGCTAATCGCATCCAGACCGGCGAGCAGGCGATCGCCGTCGCCGGCGGCGTCGAATCGATCAGTCTCGTCCAGACCAGCCACATGAACGGTTATCGTGCCGGCGACCCCAAGCTGATTGCCGAGGTGCCGCAACTCTATATGGCGATGCTCGAAACGGCGGAGATCGTCGCCGATCGCTATAACATCAGCCGCGAGGCGCAAGACGAATATGCGCTTCAATCGCAGCAGCGAACCGCGGAGGCACAGCGTGCCGGCCGTTTCGATGCGGAGATCATACCGGTCGCCACGACCATGACGGTCACCGACAAGGCGACCGGCGAAACCTCGCGCAAAGAGGTGACGCTGCATCGTGATGAAGGCAACCGGCCGGAGACGCGGATCGAGGATCTGGCGCGGCTGCAACCCGTTCACAAGAATGGTCAGCGGATCGAGGAAGGCCGTTTCATCACCGCGGGCAACGCCTCGCAGCTTTCCGACGGCGCCGCCGCCGTGGTGGTGATGGAAGCGGGAGAGGCGCAGCGGCGCGGACTGACGCAGCTGGGCGCCTATCGCGGGCTGGCGGTCGCCGGCTGCGGGCCGGAGGAGATGGGCATCGGCCCCGTCTTCGCGATTCCGAAACTGCTGGAAAAGCACGGCCTGTCGATCGACGACATCGGCATGTGGGAACTGAACGAAGCCTTTGCGAGCCAGGTGCTCTATTGCCGCGATCATCTCGGAATTCCGAACGACAGGCTCAATGTGTCGGGCGGTGCGATCTCGATCGGCCATCCCTATGGCATGTCGGGCGCGCGGATGACGGGGCATGTGATGCACGAAGGCAAGCGGCGCGGCATCAAATATGGTGTCGTCACCATGTGCATGGGCGGCGGCATGGGCGGCGCCGGCCTGTTCGAGATTTTCTGACCGCGGTGCGGGGAGGAGCGCTCCGCCGCTTCTCCCGCTCGCGCCCTTGGAATCATCCGCCTTATCGCGAAATATCGCCGCTCATATTCTCCGAAGGTTCCGATCGACGGCGCCGCCAGCGCACCGCCGGAGGGCGGCAAACAGGCGCGAATCGAAGTTCTGCCGCCAAGAGCGCCTCCATAGGCGATTGAATATAATCGAGGAAAATTGGTCGGGACGAGAGGATTCGAACCTCCGACCCCCACACCCCCAGTGTGATGCGCTACCAGGCTGCGCTACGTCCCGACCGGCCCGATTGGGCAGGCGAGGCCCCTAGCGCGGCTTGGCCGGCGATGCAAGGCTCTCCTGAGGAGAGCCGGAGGCGATATGCGACGGACGGATAGCGGCTCTTGATCGGCGCTGTCCGGTCCCCATCTTGCCGCGGCCTGTCGCGGGGAGGGCTCAAGCCGCCGGTTGCGCGCGCCGCCCCTGCGTGATAGGCGCCGCGCCATATTTCTATGCGCCGGCCCTTCCTGCGGGCGGCGGCGCTTTCGAACGGAAAGTTTTCATCCATGTCGACGACATTGCTTCTGACCCAGGCGGCCGGATCGGGGGGCGGGGCCGCCAGCCTGCTGATGCTGGCGCCCTATGTCCTGATCTTCGTTGTGTTCTGGTTCTTCCTGATCCGCCCGCAGCAGGTGCGGATGAAGGAACATCGCGCCAAGATCGCGGCGGTGAAGCCGCGCGACCAGGTCGTTACCGGCGGCGGCATCGTCGGCAAGGTGACGCGCGTCGACGATGATTTCGCCGATGTCGAAATCGCGCAGGGCGTGAAGATCAAGGTCGTCAAATCGACCCTGTCGGACGTTCTCCAGCCCGGCGGCAAGCCCGCCAACGACTGATGCGGCGGCGGCGACCGCCGCTTCCGCCCAGACCAACGGAATCCCAGTCATGCTCGATTTCCCGCGCTGGAAGACCCTCGGCATCAGCCTCATCCTGCTGGCCGGCATCCTCTTTTCCATTCCCAGCTTCCTGCCGACGAAGGCGTTCGAAAGCCTTCCCGGCTTTGCCCAGATCAAGGTCAACCTGGGCCTCGACCTTGCGGGCGGCAGCCACCTTCTGCTCGAGGCCGACGTTGCCGACCTGCAGAAGACGCAGCTGGCCAACATGGAAAAGACGGTGCGTACCGCGATGCGCGGCGAACGCGGGGCCGACGACGACATCGCGATCGGCGAACTGTCGAATGCGGGCGGCAAGATCAGTTTCCTCGTCCGCGACCAGACGAAGCTCGATGCCGCGCGCGAGCGGCTGTTTGCCGAGACGCAGGGCGCCGGGCTGACCGGCCAGCGCGACTGGAACATCGACGTCGTCGACACGACGCGCATCGTGCTGACCCCGACCCGCGCCGGGCAGGCGCAGGCGGTCAGCCGTGCGATGGATACCGCGCGCGACATCATCGACCGCCGCGTCAACGCGCTCGGCACGCGCGAACCGACGATCATCCGCCAGGGCAGCGACCGGATCGTCGTCCAGGTGCCGGGGCTTCAGGACCCGAAGGCGCTGAAGGACCTGATCGGCAAGACCGCGCGGCTCGAATTCCGCATGGTCGACGCCAACGCCGACCCGAACGAGGCGATGCAGGGCCGCGTGCCGGTCGGCAGCGAGATCGTGCCCTATGCCAAGGGCGAAGGCGGCGGGGCGCCGTTCGAGGTGCTGAGCCGGCAGGTGATGATCAGCGGCGAGCAGCTCATCGACGCGCGGCAAAGCTATGATCCGCAGTCGAACCAGCCGGTGGTGACGATCCGGTTCGACGCCGCGGGCTCGAGCACTTTCGCGCGCGTCACCGCGCAGAATGTCGGCAAGCGCTTCGCGATGGTGCTCGACGGCCAGGTGCTATCAGCGCCGTCGATCAACGAACCGATCCTGGGCGGCAGCGCACAGATTTCGGGCAGCTTCTCGGTCGCCAGCGCCAACGCGCTCGCCATCTCGCTGCGCTCGGGCGCGCTGCCGGTGAAGATGACGGTGGTCGAGGAACGGACGGTGACCCCCGAACTCGGCGCCGATTCGATCGAGAAGGGCGTGATCGCCGGGATCATCGCGACCGTCGCGGTGCTGGTGCTGATGCTCGTCGTCTATGGCCGCTTCGGCGTCTATGCGAACATCGCGCTGATCTTCAACGTCTTCCTGATTATCGCGACCATGGCGGCGTTCAACGCGACGCTGACCCTGCCAGGCATCGCGGGCTTCGTGCTGACCATCGGTGCCGCGGTCGATGCGAACGTGCTGATCAACGAGCGGCTTCGCGAGGAGCTGAAACGCGGACGCCGGCCGTTCCAGGCGGTGGAGCTGGGCTATACCGAGGCGAGCCGCGCGATCTTCGACGCCAACGTCACCAACGTCATCGCGGCGGCGCTGATGTTCTGGTTCGGGTCGGGCCCGATCAAGGGGTTCGCGGTGGTGCTGACCATCGGTATCGTGACCAGCGTCTTCACCGCCGTCACCGTCACGCGCATGTTCGTCGCGCACTGGCTTCGCGCCAAGCGCCCGACGGCGATCCATATCTGAGGGAGCTGAACGATGCGCCTGCTGAAACTCGTCCCCGACGATACGAACATCGACTTTCTGCGCTGGCGGAAGGTCGCCTCGACCATGAGCTTCCTGCTCGTCGTCCTCTCGATCGCGCTCGTCGCGGTGCGCGGGTTGAACCTGGGCGTCGATTTCGTCGGCGGGCAGTCGGTCCGCGTCGATTTCGTGGGCACGATGCCGCCGATCGAGGAGATCCGGAGCGAGGTGGACAAGATCGGACTCGGCGAACCGACGATCCAGCAGTTCGGTTCGGACAGCGCGGTGTCGATCCGCACGGGATTGCCCGAAGGCGACAAGGAAAGCGCCGATCGTGCCGGCGAGCAATTGGTCGCCGGGATTCACAAGGCTTTCCCCAACGCGAAAACGGGCGCGGTCGAAACCGTTTCGGGCAAGGTATCGGACGAATTGCTGCGAACCGGCGCGATCAGTCTCGCGCTCGCGGTGCTGGGCATCTCCATCTACATCTGGATCCGCTTCGAATGGCAGTTCGGCGTCGGGGCGCTCGGCCGCCTGTTCCACGAGGTGTCGCTGACATTCGGCTTCTTTGCGGTGACGCAGTTGCAGTTCGATCTCAACAGCGTCGCGGCGCTGCTGACGATCGTCGGCTATTCGCTCAACGACACGATCGTCGTCTATGACCGGATTCGCGAGAATCTGAAGAAATACCGCAAGATGGAGATCATTCCGCTGCTCAACCTCAGCATCAACGAGACCTTGTCGCGCACGGTGATGACCAGCGTCGCGATGTTCCTGGCGCTGGGCGTGCTGCTTATCTTCGGGCCGGACGTGATCTTCGGCTTCACCGCCGCGATGCTGCTCGGCGTGTTCGTCGGCACCTATTCGTCGGTGCTGATGTCGACGCCGGTGCTGGTCTGGCTGAAGGTCGGCCCGCACAGCTTCGTGCCGCGCACCTCGGCCGCGACCAGCGGCGCCGAGCGTGTCGCGCGCTCGGACGACGGCGCGGTGGTCTGACGCCCCGGCGGGGCCTATCGCCCCGCGCAGCGGCGCAGATGGTCGGCGAGTTCGCGGCCGTTGCGGTCCCAGTCGAAACGGCCGGCTAGGCTGGCCGCGACTTCCGCTTTCCCGGGCGGCGCCGCGAGGATCGCGCGCACCGCCGCGGCGATGGCGTCGGGCGTGCGCTCCACGATGCGCCCGGCCATCGGTGAGGTGACGAGCTCGGCCGCGCCGCCCGCGTCGCTGATCACGATCGGCGTGCCGCAGGCGAGCGCCTCGACCCAGGCATTGGCCAGCCCTTCGCTGACCGACGGCATCACCACCGTATCGGCGGCGCGGTAGAGCGTCGGCAGGTCGGCGTTGGCGACCGGACCCATCATGTGGACCCGCCCGGCGACGCCGAGCCGCTCGGCGAGCGCGCGATAGCGGCCTTCCTCTTCCCCCGCGCCGGCAAGCCAATAGTGCACGCCGGGCAGCATGGGCAGCGCCTCGATCACCAGTGCCTGGCCCTTGCGTGGGATCAGCGCGCCGACGGTGGCGATGACGGGATCGGTCCCGATGCCGAGCGCCGCGCGCGCGGCGGCGCGGTCGCCGGGGCGGAAGCGCTCGCCGTCGATGCCGGTGTAATGGATCGCGACCTTGCCGGGATCGATCCCGATCGCCGCCATGTCGCGGCGCATCGATTCGGAGACGGCGAGCAGCCCGGCGGCCCCGTCGGCGGCGGCGAGCAACTGGGCCTTCGTCGCCGCGGCATGGCCGAAATGGCTGATGTCGGCGCCGCGCGCCTTGACCGAGAAGGGCAGGTCGAGCGCCGCCGCGACCCGCATCGCGGCGGGGCCGTCGGGATAGAAGAATTGTGCGTCGACGACGTCGAACGCCGCGCCGCGCACCGCCGACAGCACCGCGCGCGCGACCAGCGCGGGGTTGAAGCGCGCGCCATGGCGCGGGATCAGCGGGAAGCGCGGACGATGCACGGCAAGACCGTTCCACGTCTCGGTTCGCGGCAGGCTGCGCAGCGCGCGATAGCGCGGGTGGAGCGACAGCGGGAAGGGCGGCAGGCCGACCGGCGCGACGACGGTCAGGGCGATGCCCGGCTGCTGCGCCAGCGCGCGCAGGCTCCTTTCGACGAACAGCCCGAAGTTCGGCCGCGCCGCGTCGGGAAACAGCGTGGCGATCGAGAGGATGCGGAGCGTCACGGCGACGGATAGACGGAATGCGTCATTGCGAGGAGCCGAAGGCGACGCGGCAATCCAGAGCTTGCGCGAACCGCCCTAGATCGCTTCCCCCGGATCGGGTCGGCGTACATAGCCTTCAGGCAAGTAAGGGCCTGTGCCCCGGCGAAAGCCGGGGGCCACACGGGGCAGCGCTGTGCCATCTGGACCCCGGCTTTCGCCGGGGACCGGTTACCTGTGGAAAAGGAATAATTGCCGATCGGATCTGGGATCGCAAGGACGAGCGTCTGGAACATGGGAGCGAACCTCACAGCGTACGGATCAGTCGCACCGCGACCGCGGCCCAGGGCGGATTGCTCACCACCTGCTGCCGCTGCCCGACCCCGAGCGGCAGCAGATGAAGCTTTTCGCCGTCGACGTTGAGCAGGCGGGCGAAGATGTAGCGCCCGGCGGGGCGCGGCACGAGCAGGTCGCGGTTGAGCGCAGCAGTCCAGTCGCCCTCGATCCGCCGGCACCAGATTTCGTCGCCCGCGCGATAGTCGCCGATCGACGAGGTGACGCGCACCGCGACCATGTCCTCGCCCGGCCGCGCGGTCAGCGCCTGCTCGACCCGCGTCGGCGCCTGCGCGCCGTCGGCGCCGAGCAGCGCGGTGATCGTAAGCTGCGCGTCCTGCGGAAGCCGGACAAGTTCGGCCGCCTCGACACCCAGCGCTTTCGCGATCCGGTTCATCCAGCCGAGTGAAAGCGTGCGCGTGCCGGTTTCGAGCCGGCCGATCGTCTGCGCGGTCGTCGGCGGATCGCATCGCTGCGCGACCTCTTCCAGCGTCAGGCCCTTTGCGCGGCGGACGGTGCGGATGCTGTTGATCATGGTGCGGCTCCGATAACCAAATCGGTTTTTTCTTTCCTACAAAATATCCAGATGTCAAGCGCGGTTTGAACGCGAATCTTTCCGGACACCCCAAAGGAGAAGCCGATGACCGCACGCCGCCTCGAAACCCGCCTCCATCCCGACGACCGGATCGATCCTGGCAAGACGGGGCCGCAGGTGATGCGGCATGTCACGGTCAATGTCGCCGAAAGCCCGATCGCCTGGCTCGCCGCGCGCGGGTTGCTGACCGCGCCGCAGCTTGCCGCGGGCGAACGGCTGCGCGCCGATTATGAGCGCGCGGGGCTGGCGGCGCGGGTGACGATGCGCTGGGATACGGCGCCGCCTGCGAAGAGCCGCGGCGGCGCGCGGGCATCGGACGCCTCGCTCGCCCGGATCGATGCGCACCGGCGCTTTCACGCGGCTATCGACCATGTCGGGCCGGGGCTCGCCGACATCTGCTGGCGCGTGATCTGCGCGGGCGAGGGGATCGGCGGCGCGGAAAAGGCGCTCGGCTGGCCGGCGCGGTCGGGCAAGCTGGTGCTGGGGCTGGCGCTCGACCGGCTGGCGCGGTTTTACGGGATAGGGTGATTCCGGATGGGGGCGGCTGCAAGCGAACCTCTCTGATCGTCATCCCGGACTTGATCCGGGATCCATTCTTTCGGCGCTGCGGGAATGGATCCCGGATCAAGTCCGGGATGACGAAAGCTGGAAACGACCGGAACACGACATTCTGCATTTCATAACGAAAGAAGGGGGTGGCCGCTTGCCACCCCCAAGTCGACGTTATCCCAGTGCCTCGACTTCCTCGGCGAGCGTCAGCCAGCGATCCTCCGCCGCCGCCTTTTCGTCGCGCAACATGTCGAGTTTCGTCGTCAGCGCGGTGAAGCGCGCGTTGTCGCGCGTGAACAGGCTGCCGTCGGACAGTTCGGTCTCGATGCTTGCCATTTCCGCTTCGATCTCCTCGATGCGGGCCGGCAGGAGGTCGTAGTCGCGCTGGTCCTTGTAGCTCAGTTTCTTGCGTGCTTGCGGCTGAGGCGGCGGGGCGGTTCCGTTCGTGGCCGTCCTGGCCTTCGCGGTCGCCGGCTTGCTGCGCTTCGCCTCCCAGTCGGCATAGCCGCCCGCGACGATGTCGACCTTGCCCGACCCGTCGAGGCCCAGCGTCACCGTCACCGTGCGGTCGAGGAAATCGCGGTCGTGGCTGACGAGCAGCACCGTTCCCTGATAATCGGCGATCACCTCCTGCAACAGGTCGAGCGTTTCGAGGTCGAGGTCGTTGGTCGGCTCGTCGAGGACGAGCAGGTTCGATTCGCGAGCGAATTCGCGCGCGAGCAGCAGGCGTGATCGCTCGCCGCCCGACAGCGCGCCGACGCTCGCCTCGGCGACCGAGGGGTCGAAAAGGAAATCCTTCAGATAGCCCTGCACATGCTTGCGCACCCCGCGCACGTCGACCCAGTCGCCGCCGTCGGCGAGGATGTCGCGCACGCTCTTTTCGGGCGACAGCAGGCTGCGCTGCTGGTCGATGACGATGCCGTCCAGCGTCGGCGCAAGCGTTACCATGCCCTCGTCGGGCCGGATCTCGCCGGTCAGCAGCTTGAGCAGGGTCGACTTGCCCGCGCCGTTCGCGCCGACGATGCCGATGCGGTCGCCGCGCTGGACGCGAAAGGTGAAATCCCTGATGATCGTGCGGCCGCCGAACGTCTTGGAGATATTCTCCGCGACGATCACCGACTTGGACCGCACGTCGTCGTTGGCGAGGCCCAGCTTGGCGACGCCGGGGCCGCCGATCATCGCGGCGCGCGTCGCGCGCATTTCCTTGAGCTTTTCCAGTCGGCCCTGGTTGCGCTTGCGCCGCGCGGTGACTCCGCGCTCCAGCCAGTGCGCCTCCAGCCGAAGCTTGGAATCCAGCTTTTGCGCGGCGCGGGCTTCCTCGGCAAACACCGCCTCGGTCCATTCGTCGAAACCGCCGAAGCCGATTTCCTTGCGGCGGATGCTGCCGCGGTCGAGCCACAGCGTCTGGCGCGTCAGACGGGTCAGGAAGGTGCGGTCGTGGCTGATCGCGACGAAGGCGCCGGTGAAGCGCGACAGCCAGGATTCGAGCCAGTCGATCGCCGCAAGGTCGAGATGGTTCGTCGGCTCGTCGAGCAGCAGCACGTCCGGGTTCTGCGCGAGCGCGCGGGCGATGGCGGCGCGGCGGCGCTCGCCGCCCGAAGCGCTGGCGGCGGCGCGGTCCATGTCGATGCCGAGCTGGTCGGCGATCGCGGCGACTTCATGCGCCTCGGGCGCGTGGTCGCCGCTGGTCGCATAGTCCATCAGCGTCGCATGGCCGGTGAAGTCGGGTTCCTGCTCCAGCAGCACGACGTGGGTGCCGGGGACGATGGTGCGCTTGCCCTTGTCGGGTTCGATGTGGCCGGCGAGCAGCTTGAGCAGCGTCGTCTTGCCGGCGCCGTTGCGGCCGATCAGCGCCAGCCGGTCGCGCGCGCCGATATAGATGTCGAGATCCTGGAACAGCCAGCCGGTGCCCTGCACCAGGCCCAGGCCTTCATAAGATAAGATCGGTGCCGCCATGATGAACGGCTCGCTACCGGTCCGTTCAGCCTCATGCAAGCGCCGCGCGGTCAAAGGCCGGAACGGGTTCGCTCCGTCGGCGTTACGGGGGGACGATCATCAGGAACCGGACCTCCGGTGAACAGGAGAATGACATGACGAAGCAGATGCTCACCGCTATGGCTGCCGGATGGATGCTGGCGGCCGCGGCGCCCGCGATCGCGCAGCAAGGGGCAGGAGGTTCGACGGTGACGACAGCGACGGCGCAGGGCCCGATTCTTTCCTTCAGCGTCAACGAAGAGGTGCGGGCGCGTCCCGACCAGGCGACGATCGGCGCCGGCGTCCAGACGACCGCGCCGACCGCGGTCGAGGCGATGCGCACGAATGCGGCGGCGATGGACAAGCTGATCGCGGCGGCGAAGAAGGCCGGGATCAAGGCCGAGGACATTCAGACGAGCGGCATCAACCTGTCGCCGCAATATGATTACAGCAATCGCACCGACGGCCAGCCGCCGCGTTTCCTGGGCTATCAGGTCACGAACAGCGTGCGCGCGACGACGGAGCGGATCGACCGGATCGGCGAACTGCTCGACACGCTCGTCGCGGCGGGCGGCACCAATATCGACGGGCCGTGGTTCGCGATGAAGGACCCCGACGCGATGCTGGTCGGCGCGCGCGGCGCGGCGATCAAGGCGGCCGAGGCGAAGGCGGCCGACTATGCGCGGCTCGCGGGTTATCGCGGCGCCGAACTGGTGTCGATCGGCGAAGGCGGCTTTTCGGGCCCGCAGCCGCCGATGCCCTATGCGCGCGGCATGGTCGCGCAGGCGGAGATGGCCAAGGCGCCGGTCGAGCCGGGGCAGGTCGGCAACACGCTGACGCTGAGCTTCCAGTATCGGCTGGTGCGGTAAAGCGCTCGAAGCGATCCCTCCCCTCCGGGGGAGGGGTGTCCCTTTTCCTGCAGGGCCTCGTTCCCCGGCGAAAGCCGGGGTCCAGAAAGGGTAGCGCTACCTCCGCGTGGACCCCGGCTTACGCCGGGGAGCAGGACCGCACTTGCTGGCGGATATACGAGGGGAGGGGCGTAGCCGGAAAATCCTGCGCAACGCCGCCGCGATGCGTCAGTCCTTGAGCTTGATCTTCCGCTCGATCCTGGCGGCGGCCTTTTCCTCGCGCTTCCGGCGGTTGAAGACGCGGCGCATGTAGCGGACGTCGGTGGCGCTCAGATGCGCCTCGGCGGCGACGAACTGCTCCTGCTCCTCTTCGCGGATATGGTGGAGATATTCGTCCTTCAATCCCGCAAACCGCCGCAGCCAGCCGGACGACGCCATGTCGCGGGCGGCGAGGTCTGCGAGCATGTCGTCGATCTCCTTGTGCTCGGCGATCGCGTGGCGCGCGAAGTCGGTGGTCTCGGGATCGCGCAGCACGCTCGACCACAGCGCCTGTTCCTCGGCCGCCGCATGCGCCTTGAGCTCCTTGATCAGTTCGCGGAACAGCCGCTGGCGGTCGGGCGACTTGCCCTCGGTCTCCTCGATCATCGCCAGCAGCGCGCGGTGGCGGTCGTGATCCTCGACCAGGCGGCCGAATATGTCGGCGTCGCCGCGGAATTTCGTCCGCGGCGTGCTGCCGATGCGCGCCGCCACGTCGGGCGCGACCGCCCGGGCTTTCGCGATCGCCTCGCTCTTGGCCTGCTGTTCCGGTTTGCGTTTCGCCGTGCTGCGGACGGCTGCTCGTGCGGTCATTCCACCCTCCCATCATGGCACCCGCGACGCTGCGCGGGCGAAAGGCTTTCGGCGATTGCCGAACGCTCTTTCAACGCCGGTTCGGGCAAGCGGTTCCGGATCGGGCGGGCCCTGCTGTTCGGCGGTCAGCCCAGTTCCCCGTCCGCCCACGGCCACGGCCGTTCGCGGAACCATTTGGTGATGATATATTTGCGCCCCTTGCGCACCTTCATCCCGTGGTGGAGCGTGTCGGGGTTCGGGGTGCCGTCGGCGCGGACATTGTTCCACGCGAGCAGCTTGCCGGTTTCGGGCTGGTGCAGCTTGCCGGTGGCGAGGAAGCGCGTCGCGCCGCCCGCCGCGGGTTCGTTGAGGTAGATCATCAGCGTCCAGCTTCGCTGGCCGGGCACCGCGCAGAAGGTTTCCCAATCGGCGCCGTGCGGATCGAAATAGTCGGTGTGCGCCTTGAACTCCTCGCCGACGTCGTAGCGCTGGCCCTGCAGCGGCTCGCCATATTCGGGCGCGATGCCGGTGAGATCGTGAAGTCGCCGGTTGACCGCGGCGACCAGCGGATCGCGATGATTGAGGTCGCAGGTCGAACTGGTGCGAAAAGCCGTGTCGCCATTGGGGTCGGCGATGGTCGAGGGATGCGCCCCCGCATCGATCCGCTCGACCAGCGCGGCGCAGGTTTCGGCATCCAGGAAATGCGGCAGCATGAACTGCGCGAGCTTCGGGCTCGGCGCGCGCCGGATGCCGGGCACCACGGCCAGCCGCTCGGCGGTGCGGTCGGCGCCGGAGGTCGCCATGTCGACATGCTCGTTTCCAGCCATGCCGCGGCTTTTACCGGCCGCGGCGCCCGCGAACAATGCTTGACGAACAGCGGTCCCCCGCCTATCGCCGCGCGCTGTCGATGGCGTTACGCCCGGCATGTGGCGATCGTAGCTCAGTTGGTTAGAGCACCGGTTTGTGGTACCGGGGGTCGTGGGTTCAAGTCCCATCGGTCGCCCCAGCTTTTCAAGGACTTAGCTCGAAAAGCACCGGAGGCCTAAGGTTCAAATGAACCCGCTTTCACGGCTGCTGACGAGTGTTCCGGCGGCCGCCGGGGAGACTTCGCATGCACCACAAACGCGGCAGATCCCGAAACCAGCGGGCCGGTTGCAAGCTTTGCAAGCCGTGGAAGGTCAACGGCATCTCGGCTCTGGCCTATGGCAGCGAAAAGTTCGGCGATCATGCCCGGCGCATGGCTGCCCGGCGCGCGATGGCCGATGTGTGAGCCGACCGCGCGCCCTCGGACGCAAAACGGCGTGACTTTATACCTCTGTTTCTTTATTACGCGTATGCGTAATTTTTGAATATGAGGTTCTGCCATGTCCGCCGTCTGGGATTTTGCCGATTTCGACGATCATGAACATGTCCACATGTTCCGCGATCGGGCGAGCGGCCTGACGGCGGTCGTCGCGGTGCATTCGACGCATCTCGGCCCCGGTGCGGGCGGGGTGCGATACTGGCGCTATCCCGACAAGGCGGATGCCATCGTCGATGCGCTGCGGCTGTCGCGCGGCATGAGCTACAAGAATGCGATGGCGGGCCTGCCGCTGGGCGGCGGCAAGGGCGTGATCCTGGCCGAGGAAGGGCAGGCGAAGAGCCCCGAACTGCTCGCGGCCTTCGGCCGTGCGGTCGAATCGCTCGGCGGCGCCTATGTCACGGCCGAGGATGTCGGCATGTCGGTCGCCGACATGGTCGAGATCGCGCGCGCGACACG
>ERZ778017.1363-NODE-1363-length-24528-cov-6.703224_pt1 | contig 24528 bp, 10 predicted proteins | sample MGYA00375747_ERZ778017 | MGnify/ENA primary metagenome ERZ778017 (study PRJEB29350, sample SAMN05509838) | bioreactor metagenome | biome: bioreactor; material: wastewater | place: South Africa: University of Cape Town | collected 2014-03-17 ...
CACCAGGCAATTTCTGAGTTAAATGAATCTGGAAAATCGTCGTCATGGCAGCCTGAATATAGTTTGCTTCTGGGTTCTTTGTGTAGTGAATATCAACCGGAAATCTTCTACCAGGAATATTCAAAATTGGTGCTTTATTAAAGAAATCCGAGAACTTCTGCGCATTGATCGTAGCAGATGCAATAATCAACTTTAAGTCTGTTCTTGCCAATATGATATCTTTTAACAAGCTTAACAAAATCTCAGTGGAGATTGTCCTTTCGTGGCCTCATCAATCATTATGGCTCCATAGTTTGATAATAGAGGATCATTAAGGAACTCACGAAGTAACATACCATCTGTTAAGTATTTGATAATCGTAGAGTCATCAGTTTCATTTTCGAATCTAACAGTGTAACCAACTTGTTTTCCCAAAGGAACCGACATTTCATCTGCTACTCTGGCAGCAACTGACATGGCAGCAACTCTTCTAGGCTGCGTACATGCCACAATCAATTTTTTACCATCTTTACTCTTTGAATAACCTGCTTCATGTAAGTATTGTGGTAATTGTGTGGTCTTACCGGACCCAGTTTCACCCACAACAATCAAAACCTGATTTGCTTCAATTGCTGAGAGAAATTGTTCTCTAAATTTGAAAACTGGAAGCGATTTCCGTACTTCCTCTATGCTTGGGCCCTCGGGTTTTGTTGGTTCTGGATTCTTATCCCCAGTCAAACTTTCATCTTGTTCGTAATTGATAAACTGGGATTCGTCAAAAACAAAACTATACTTGTCCAGATCAGGTAAGTTGATTTTATCGGTGTCAATCTTGGAAATCTGGTTGGCTTTGTTCAACTGTTCCTCTTCCCACAGATTCTCGTACTTCTTTTTATTTCTCTGAGAAGCCCTAGATTCGCTATCGTCATATTCCAGCTTCACATGTAGCAAATCGTACTTTCTCTTTCTTCCTACATCGTCGTCCAACATGTTGTACTCTGCTGTAGTCTCCGACGCAGCCAATGCTGCCTTGATTGTTTCAACCATTTTGAGTTTTTGCTGGTATTCACGGTTGATCTTAGGATGTGATAGACTAGATTGATCAAACAGACGAAGCTGTTCCTGGAGTTCGTTAAGTTTCTGTTCTTGTCTATATTTCAAGTAGTTACGTCTTGACGCATCTCTTCTACTGTTGATGTCGGACGACGATTTCGCTGAATTTTGCAGAAAATCACCATTTGAAGAACCTTTTGCCAGTTTACTAGCATTTTCTTGCTGTTTCGATGGCTCATTGCTTCCATTATTGTCCGAATTGACATTGGTGGCGGTATTCAGCTTGGGCTCTGTGTCGGCTTCGGAGTTGTTGTGGATGGGAGTTTGACGTGCTGGTTCATCGGTGTCCAGCCAATCGTCATCTGCAACACGCCTTCTACGGGTACCAGTACCCGTGACTATATTCAGCATTTAATGGATTAGTGTATTAATTTTTAGTTAGTAGTAGATTTAAAGATGAGATGAGATGAGCATAAACAAAAATTGAAATTTATTTAAACATAACCTAAATACATCGTGACAAAAATATTTGTATGGCAACATTGGGATGTCAAGACGTGTAAGTGATACTACATCGTATATTCCACCATGGACGGAGCCATATATCATTGGGGTGGCAGGAAACTCCGGTTCCGGTAAGACTTCTGTATCTCAGCAGATCATATCTGAGATCAACCAGCCGTGGACAGTGTTATTAAGTTTCGATAACTTCTACAATCCTTTGACTCCAGAAGAAAGGAAACTAGCATTTGACAATAACTTTGATTTTGATACGCCAGAGTCGATGGATCTTGATTTATTAGTTGAAACTGTCAAGAAGTTGAAACGAGGCGAAAGAACGAATATTCCAATCTACTCGTTTGTGCACCACAATCGTACGGACAAGAGCACCTCGATTTACGGTGCCAATGTGATTATCATTGAGGGGATTTATGCGTTGTACGATAGTCGTTTGCGAGACTTGATGGACCTTAAGATCTACGTTGATACCGACTTGGATATCTGTCTCGCTAGAAGATTGACGAGAGATATTTTGTATAGGGGAAGAAACTTGGAGGGTGCCATGAAGCAATGGCAACGATTTGTAAAACCTAATGCTGTGAGATACGTCCAGCCTACCATGAACAATGCTGATTTGGTCATTCCTAGAGGTTTAGATAATACAGTTGCGATAGATTTAATGATTCAGCATGTTCAAAAGCAATTGCATTTGAAATCGATCAACCATATCAACCATTTGAAAGCATTGGGTAAGAATATTACTCTTAAAGTGGATGAATGTCCGAACATCCAGTTTTTGCCTAGCAATAATCAATCGAAAGGTATCAATTCGATCTTGTTCAACGAGTCTACCTCGATGGGTGATTTCATCTTCTACTTTGACAGAATTTCTTCATTGTTAATTGAGGCAGCTTGCAATGCATTCATCCAGGATTTCGACCCCGTACAGTTATCAACAGCAACTACACAATTTACTGGTCTTCGCCAGACCCAAACCTTGGCAGCAGTGAGCATCATTAGATCTGGAGACTGCTTTATGACTTCAATCAAAAGAACCTTCAGAGACATTCCTATTGGTAAACTCCTAATTCAAAGTGACTCTGCTACTGGAGAACCAAAATTGCATTATGAATCACTTCCAAAAGAGTTGTTCAGTAAAGCAGAAAAGAAGAAGATTTTAACGTTTGATTCCCAAATCATCAGCGGTGCTGCTGCTATTATGACCATTCAGATCTTGATCGACCACAACATTAAACAAGAAGATATTGTCATTGTGACCTATCTTTGTACTGAATTAGGATTAAGAAGACTCATGCATGCATTTCCTCGGGTTAATATCATGATTGGCAAGTTGAGTTGCATGGAGATTTCTGGTACCGCGAAGCGGTACAATGAAGAAAACTTCAAAGACAGCTACTGGCATTTTAGAAACCGTTTCATCGACAACATATACTTTGGGACAAATTGAAATAAATGAGAAATGAATATGAGTATTGTAACCCTATTTTAAACAGGCTCTTTACAACCGAGTAACTAATAATTTTTCATTATGAAATCTATAAACTCCTTATCCATGCCATTATATTAATCATAAAAATCTAGCGAATAGTCCATACAGCTCTAAGTATGACAAACACCGAAATGGGAAAAATCTGGTTCTTTGTACAAGAAGCTAGTCTATAAATTTTGGGTTTTCAAATTTCAATGCAACTGAGTTTCGCCTATGATGGTGTTTAGCATTACTTTCTTCCACTGGAGAAGGCTGGCCCTCGATCTCATTATTGAGCGAGTTCAAGTCGCAAATGCTGACTTTTCTCGGTAACTGAACTGGAGCAGATTCGTTTTGGTAAACAAGATAGGCATTCCACGGAATATTCAGTGGATGTTGGTCTGACTCGATAGCCAACGAACAACTACGTGACATATCTACTAATATAACTATGAACAGAGGGTAAAATAAAATAGCAGACTATGCCACCTCGATTACTAGTGTATTTATGTAAAGGTAATAGCAACGGTCGTATCAACACGAGCAATTGAAGTTTACAACAAGATGAGCACTAGCAACGAAAAAACTGTGCTTTTTATCAACAGCTATTAGTTTGTACCAGATTGTGAAGTACACACGATTGCTTTTACGATAATTGCTGTACTGAGATATTCTCACACAGCATCAGATTTGCAAAAGCGTTAAAACAAAGTATACCTAACGATCCCAGTAATCAATGTCCCCACGATTTACTTTTGTTTCACTAAACGGTTGGTCGTCTGTAGATTCTCTCGAGTTCCTTTTATACTATTTCGATTCAGGGGAAGTAAGGATCGGCTGTTATACCGGAAAATATGGGGTAGGATGATTTCTAAAGCCACAATATTGGCAAATCACACCGCCTTATTGGCCGGCTTCGGATACAATGGTGGTATAAGTGATGATGACTCGTACGTTTACGTCCGAGCACCAAGACATCAAGCACGGTTGGCGAAACCGTTATTGTCCGTTTAACTCAATCTCTCACCACTTGAAAAATTGTTCCAACACTCTGGTGACCATGCACCATGCTTGGTTCTGGAGTTTCTCTGTGTCTTATTCGAGATTGTCCTTACAGGAGTCTATTGTCTTGACATTCCGGTTTATGCATGAGTACTTCTCAACAGGTATTGTGAGCAACAGTTTGCTATGACCTGATCTGGAAAATGGTGCAGAAATATGACATACTAACTAACACAGTAGTATACTACTAAAATAATATGTCATCATGTTCATCACGAGATGTTGGCCCCAAGGAATTCCGTTTGATTCCGCCGTATTCTTCAGTGTTCCCCTCAGAGTGACGGTTCATCGTGTGCCTGTTAATGGAAATTTCACTTCTCCTGACCTATGTAGTATACATGCAAGGAGTAAACGGTGTCTGTGACATAGGAAAGCGGACACCAGCTTGCATACTCGTAATAGATTAGACTACCGTTCATGCATGTAACTTATGTAGCAACATTTTATCCATTTTAGTAATGTCTTTGCAATATAACCTGGCTTAAGATGCAGCTCGTCCTCTGGTTTCATATGGTAGAGCCAAAAACAATAACCCTGCCACCATGAATAATGCACCTGACAAAAATACTGGTTGACCATTGCTGATGTTGAGATACAACGATATTATCGGCCCAATTAAACCACACACCCGATTGAAAACAGAGCATGTAGCTGTAGCTATACCTCTCAAAGGGACTGGGTAAATCTCAGGTGTATATGAGTACATTGCTCCGTAAATAAAAGTAGTGACAAAGGAAATCATGCAATTGTAGAATAGATATGCCGAAAAGATTGAGTTCGATTTCCTTGGGGTCGAATAGATGAATAGGTACATGAATATTCCAGTAGAAACACCACCTAAAAGTCCTACTCCCTTTCGGCCAACGTACCTGTGGTTTGCAAGATAGCCACCAATTATCCCTGATGGGATGGAGAAAACGGCTTGAATGGCATAGTTTCTATACGTGTTGTTCAACAAGTCGTGATTAGTGCCATTTTCATTCCCAGTTTGGCCTTTCCATTGCAAGTAAAATGGTAGGAACCCACTGAATAATGGAAATGCCAACCCACAGAACCCCCAAATTAACCATAACAAGCTGGTTGTGGTAGCCAATTCTTTGGTTTGAAATAGTAATCTCCACCCTTGGTAGTTTTCAAGATATTTGTTGATTAACATACGTTTATTACTTGTAGGCTGATGTTCAAGTAAGTCCGATCCATATTGCTGGTCAATCTCGTCCAAATCGTCAACAGTTAATACACTTTGTGTATTATTTCGGGCAGCAATGGACTGGACAATTTTTACTGCTTTATCATTATTTCCTCTGCTGATATAAAATTTGGGAGATTCGTAAATGGTAGCAAATCGTCTTAAACTAGCCAATGTTAACGTCAACACTCCGTACGTCCAGTATGCGTATCTCCAACCCAAATTGTCGTCGTACCCACAGTCAGAGTCTTGACCACATGTATAGTTCACGACTAATGGCCAACCAATTATGGCCGCAGAAAACAGACCAAGTCCCCAGAAAGCAGACTCGTAGAGAAGCAAGTGTTGATGCAAAGCAGGAATCAACTCTATAAATAGCATGGAATCCACTGGCTGGTTACCACCAGTGGCAAACCCTATACATACCATCATAAAATTCAATGTAGAATAGGATGGCATAAATCCAGCAAGCAATCCAGAAACACCACTCATGAACAAAGTGAAATTGAACGCAATTGATCTACCGTAAATGTCTGCCACCAATGGCCAAAACCCGCTCCCAAGTATGAGACCTATGTACTTGTAAAATATTAAATAGCCAATTTTGTCAATGTGAAATTCTCGCTTCACTGGTAAAGAAATCAACGAGATAGCAAACATCCAGAAATTGTCGAAAAACCACCCCAATCCAGTAACAAAAAAGAGTGTCCACTGAAACTTTCCCATTCCAATATCCTGTAAAGCATCATTTACCAACTTGATCTTTGCCATATACTTCCGATCGACATTTGGAAATGCAAGATCAGGTTTCGCATCATTCTGAGAATGCGATAACAAGCTATCGTATTCCAACTGTTCGAATTGATAGCTCGGTTCTTGATTCCCCGCTTCCAACAGCGGAGGTACTTTAGACACAGACTCTCCTTCTTCTTCTACAGAGAGTCTCGTCATAGTTGTGTTACAGCCTGTTGTTGTGTTCTTAGAGTTGTTATCGCGATAGTGCTAGAAAATTTATTCTAGATACAGTCAAGAATTTGGCTGCGAAAAATACCACATTTCCAATATGGTGGGATGGTCGTCTGCAAATATGGCTTTGTGATGATCCGATGGTATTCTGACGGTTTCTAGCTTCTAAATGGTCAAATTTGAGAGAATTTTGCGTATCTGGTCGTCGAGCGATGATTACTTTATATCTTATCTCTTGCTACCAGTGCTACACTGTACTAATTCTTCTACTATCGATTCTAAAATTATCTATTAGTATACTTACAAGAAAACTTCAGCGTTAATCTCAACAGATGAAGCAGCAAAAGGAATTTCGAATGAGTTCATGACTTCTGGGTGCAAAACACCAATGGCACCAACCACTTTTGCTTCAGCATCTTCAGCAGATCTGAAGTATACTTTAGCACCTCTACCTGGGAAGAAGGTTGGGTTTTCAGTGTCTTGTTCGATCCAGTAACCTCTTCCTTTTTGTTCTTGTGGTTTTTCTAACCATGGGGTTCTCATGGTTTGCATGATTTTACCCAATAACCCTTGCACGTATTCGAACCCAGAGGTCTTACCGGCATAAATGGCAGCCCAGTTTCTTTGGTTGAAAGCTCCTCTTTCTAATTCAGGGTTTTTCAATACAATATCACCACATTCAAAAACCTTGATTGGCAATGCGTGTTTTCTGTTTTCTTTAATGGTCTTTAAAATACCTGGAAGTAAAGTAGTTCTGACTACTTGGTATTCCACCGTCTTTGGATTGGCCAACTTGACTGCTTGGGTGTTGTCATCAACAGTTCTCAAGAACTTGAAGTTTTCATCGTGAGAACTCAAAGTCAAAGGCATCACTTCAGAGTACCCCGATTGAGACGAAGCAATTCTCAAAATATCAGCAACCTTATTGATTGGCAAAGCAGCAGCAACCAAAGCAGCATTAGCTGGTTTGGTCTTCTTTAAGTTGTTGTAACCATAGGCAATAGCAACATCTTCCATGATATCGCACTGGTGCAAAATATCCGATCTAGTTATTGGGATTTCAACATCCAATAACTCAGAGTTTGTGGACGATGGTTTAGCACGCAATGACATTTTCTTCAACAATTCGGCGATTTGTTCTCCAGAGTAATCTAAACCAACACATGAGTTTATGTAGGCAATTTCAGTTTGAGCCACTCTTGGGGCGATATTTGGTACAATTCTAGTCTGGTTATTGTGTTCACTTATCACTTTCACTGGTTCAATATGGAATGGTGTCTTACAATAAACTGAAAACATGGCAACCATAGTGTTAACCACGATCTCGGTTTTGGTTCTGTCGGTACCAGTGACATCAATAAAGACGTTCTTTGTGTTCAAGGTGATTTTTGAAAGGTCTGAGTTGATAATTGGTGGCATGGAGGCGACATTTCTGTTGGCATCCAACATCACTGGGAAAACTGGAGAATCACGAATAATAGGCAAGTATTTCCCTAAGTTCTTATCGTTGGAGTAGAATTCCATCAACTCGTGGCCGTCCATCACTTTAGTTTGGTTCAAAGGAGCAAACTTGATCTCACTTGGAGGCAATGCTTCGTATGTAAATGGTGGTGTTAATGTGTCCAAGTCATGGGTACCAATGGCCACCAAAGTTCTATTTCTACACAAGTTGGCATGTAATTTGTCTTGCAACGAGATGAAGGAATTGTAGCTTCTTTCGGTGAATGTCACATCTCTTAAAATCACCCCGGCAGCGTACTGTCTAATAGGCTGAGATGACTCTTTGATGGTCAAGGTAACTTGGGGAGTTGGTGGTTCAAGAACAAAGGTAGGAGCTTCTGCTCTTCCCAAGAACTCGTTCAAGGCCTGAGCAATCCCTTCAATACACAACATATCGTATCTGTTGGCAGGAACTTCGATTTTCAACTGAGGTCTTTCTCCATTGACACATTCATCGGTGGTGTCTTCGTCTAATTCGATACCGAAATCAAAACATAATTCGTCAAACTCTTCCGTGGTGTACTCTTTGCCCAATAACTCGTAGAGATCGGCCTTGTCTACCGCAATAGTTGGCATGGTGGTGTTTCTGTGGTGTAGTTGAAATCAAGAGTGAGTAATCTTCGGCAGGATTCTCAAGACTCAAAAGTTTTTCATCGTGTGTAAACCGATACGATGATTTTCAGTCGCTGTGGTTGTTGTGGGGGGTAGCACCGTGTTCGCGGTAGAGTTACGTCCAGTCGCACTCTGGCCCACCGCCAGATCTACAAACTGCCAAACGAAATTTAACCAACCCCCATCAGCTTTGTAGCGTGGCTATACTGACGAAACTGGCTAATTACTTGTGTATAGTGTCTGTTTACGCTTACTGTTTTCTACTCTGTCAATTCTCGGTTTCAAAATATTGGGTTTATTAGTCACATCTCGTTTCTCTAGAATATATACATTCTAGTGAGTAAGACTTATTTAGTAGGCGTATCAAGCGAGGAAGCCCCTAAGTCTGCTGCTAGAGCATCGGTATCAGCTTCGTCGTCTTCGTTCAAGTGTAGTTTTGTAGGTGCAAATTCAGTAGCGTCAGCTGGTGTTGCCTTGTGTTCTGCTACATCCACAATCTGCTGAACTTCTTGCTGTAACGCATCGACATCAAACATCGGCTCTACGACGTATGGCTCAGTCTCAGCAGCAGGGGTAAATGAAGAAGATGAGCGTGGCAGAGAAGTGCGGTTGTTCCCAGCGTTTTCTCTGATATCCCACCAGTCTTTGTTTTTTGGTTTGAACCAGTCTTTCCATGTTTTCTTTTCAGACTTCTCTCTCTTCTCCTTTTCCATCTTGGCCCGCGCTTCATCAAACTCTGATAATAGCTTCCGTTGTCTTTCTTTTTGCTCGAGATCGGGCTCCTCGATTTCAACGAAATTTTCGCTCAAAATCTCCCATCCAATCTCTTTCATGATCTTGGGAATGGCAGATCTGTATCCCATATGACCCTCAATAAGGTTCGTACAATCAACGTTTTCAATATCAAAAGCATTGATTGGTCCTAGCCCTGCTACTTTAGAAAGACCACCACTTGTGGCCCGGAATAAGTATCCTAAGATCCAATCATTAGTCGAGTATCCATTGATAAACCTACCACTAACAATGGATCTTGCTAATGCTAATTGGTCGGTCTTGATAGCTATAGGATTACCTAATAGAATCACGTTCTCGATCAACCCATACCCACCTCGTTTTGCCAATTCGTGCAAACAAGAGTAAATTAATCTACTTCCTAAAGAAAACCCCACTAACGTAATTGGTCTGACACCAACATTACCAGAAATAATGGTGTCAGCCAAAATGATACCTGCTTTCCATGCTCTATCAAGCGAAACGTTCCATGGATTATCAATAAGATATGATAACTTCGATAGCACCATTGGCAATTGAATGGCTGACATCAATGCAGTGAGGATTGTCGCACCAAGAATCTGTTGAATGGACGTACTTAATGCTTCACTCGCCAAAATGGTGATGGTTTGACCCATCGATCGTAACATTTCAGGCTCCCATAACAAGGAAAACATGTCACCCATGACGGGATCAACTGTAGAAAATGGCAATCTGACATCATCCATATCACCGTTCATCCAGCCCGATACTGTAATAACTAAGTTGGTTCGTTTGTTGTTGTGCAATGGCTTCAACTCGAAAGTATGTACATCACCAGCTCTTCTGATCCCAGCTTTACTACCAACCTTGGCTCCGATAGCAACACCGGTAGTGGTAATGATTGCACTTCCTCCGACACCTGCTAGGAACCCAGTAGTACCTGAAATACCAATAGTAGTGAGCCCAGCACCAATACCAGCACCAATAACTGGTGCTAATAATCCAGCGGAAAGACCAATTGCTAAACCACCACCTAAAGTCGCCAAACCAATATATGCCAACCGTTTCTTTCTATTCTTCTTTATACGTTTTTCAATAAACTGACGGTCTCCAAGCTTTGTATCGTCATTTTCAATGGTTTTATCTTTGATTTCAAGCTCTAAAGTTTCAATTAATCTTCTTTCAAATTGCAAGATTTCCAAACTCGAAATTCCCACAATGTCTGCAAATTGAACCAACAATGTTCTCGACCTGGCATCATAGTAACCATCGCTCAAAAGAAGGAGAAACAAATCACAGATGATAATCCATCGTACATCGTATTCAGGAACATGTTGAGAAATGCTCTTATCGAGTAAACTGGATGATAAATCGCCAACTTCAACACCATGTTTACTGAGACTTTCAATCATGTTGTTTTCTTCTGGCTGCAAGCCCATATGATCATATAGTTTCGACATGATGTACATTGTCCAATTTGAGAAGTTTCTTTGGCCCTGACTAAGGTCTTTGGCAATCTTATTTGATGTAGAAAACTTGAGTTTGGCAAGATTCGTCGCCATATCTACAGTTATCAACTTCGTTAGTCCCACATATGCGAATCTCTGAGACTCTGTCAACATCTCCTTTGTGGACTTTAACGTCTCGTGCGAGTCAATATTATCCTCAGTATCATAATCTGATTCGTATTCGTAATCAATGTCTTCTTCTCCATATTCAGCTGATGTGCTATGCTTGGATTCATTAGCTATTTTGAATAGAAAATCGGTCTTTTTGTCAAGTTCTGAGTACTTTGCAACTTGCTCTTCGGTATCAATTTTCGTGTACCCATTGATCCCGGCTTTATTGGCAAAAGAATCTAAGTGGTTTGTTTCGAATTCTAGCTCTCCTTTCTCGTTATAGTAATCGATTTCCGTGAACGTTTTCATGGATTTCCAGTTATTATCGTTGAAAAAGTCGTCTTCGTTGCCATTCTCCGCTAAATGCAAGTCTGGTTTCGGTGGTGGGTTTACAATTGGGTTGGGTATTGCACTTATGTCATTGGGTATGGCACTATCTGTGTCATTTGTATGGGGAGAAATGAACTTCTGAATCATGTTATCATGCAACTTGTTATCGTTCGTCAAGTTGAACTCAACGTACTGCGATTCATGTATTGTATTTGGTGCCAAGTTGGTTTTAGACCTGTTTGAAGACACTATGGTTTGAGAAACACTGTCTAACGAAGGGTTACTTTTCATGGCATTAAAGTCAAATTGCACAAATGTAGTCGAATCATTGTGATTGTCTTCCACGGCAGAATAATTTACGTCCTCGTCATCGCTGGGTGTCTGTATAAATTCTTGTGATAAAGTGGGTAGGCTGGGTAAAGTGGAAGCGGTGGATTTGGAGCCAAATTTGATGGGTTTGTGTGTATCTGCGTAGTTGAGATCTGTGGTAGAATACGGTAGGGATGTGTGGGACCGCGATAACGTGGGAGTAGACGCTGGACTAAACGTTGGTGATTGAGTGTCTTTGGCTGGGGAGTCCATCAAGTAGTGGTAAGGGGAACTAAACGACGGAAAATCAGCAAATTCTACGTAAATACCGATTCAGTTGCAATCACTGGTTCTAAACTCTATGAAGATCCGTAAATAAGGGTGTTTTCCAGTGATTTCGGCTGTAGTGGTACCGAGCGTTTCGTTTGATTTTAGAATCACCTGCAGAAATATGGGAGGCTCTGCTGGTGCACCACGACTGGTACTGCGATGCTCTGCCAAAAATACGGTGCTACCGCGGTAGTACCACGGTACGGGACAGCAAATACTGGAAGTATGGTACCACGGATTGATAGTAAACAGGCTGTTACACACTGTGCTACACATGGCTACAGCCTTAATTTAATTACTACAGCAACCGCAATGCTCTCGTGGATTAGAAACTCACGGGGCAACATGGTTGTAGTCTATTGCTTTAACGTGCACAAATACAACACAAATGCAATTCTCGCTATATAGTTTACAAATGTATGCAACATGGTTTTACTCAAATCGTTAACGGCCATTAAGACCTGCGCAGAGTCCAGGAATATGTTGCTACGAATCATACGGTTGAACTACAATCACCTCCAGAATCCGAAAACTCTGTGGGTGAGAGTTCGAAACCGACCCGTCTGCTCTACAATCTGTCGACGGAGCTACTCTGTAAAAACCCCGAGGGGCAGTCATGATCATTACACGGTTCAAATCCATAATGGCCTTGTTTTCCGTAACTATCGCTCAACCACCGAAGTAGGACCAACAGCACTTCCGACTTTATAACGGTCAAAACGGACGCTAATAAATTAGCAATTGAGCCGCATATGAGACAAATGACAGTAATACTTGCTTCTCGCGCGCCGAACTGCTACAGAGGTCGGCTACAGAAATAGCCGAATAACCCGAAAGTTTAATCCGGCTACTATACTGAGTGACCACTGCAACACAGATTAATGTATGGGAGAAAAAAACTCGTCATTGTGGGAAATTGCGAGCTATTTATACCTGCAACTGATTTGTCGCAGTACTGTAGATAACTATTTGGTGATGAGGTTACCCGGACTATTTTCTGAAGTTATCAACCCAGGGCAATTACCACACTGACAACCAACGGGAACCTGGAGAGACGTTAGTTGGGTATGAGTAGAAGAGTCACGAGGTTCCAGGATACCAAGGGGAATTCCCGTAATGGGTCAAGACAGGACTCAGATTCGGGAGATTCACTCGCTAACTTACCGTTCACGTCAGAATATAGTTTGGAACCAAAGAAGATTGTGTGGCTCTTTGAAGAGTGTTTCAAGTACATTTTGGGGTCCGAACAATTGCAGGAGAATATCCAGGCTGTGAAGGCCGACTTGTTCAATCGTGATTATTTGGCTGCATTTAACAATGACGACAAAAGGTTCGCCTATGCTGCCAGATGGACTCCAGCTCGTGCGCTTTCGTATTCGTCATTGTTCTCATCTCTTGCTCCAATCAGGGACCTTTTCGCAGACGAAAACAAACATTCCAGGGTCTTGTGTGTTGGAGGTGGAGCGTCGGGAGAATTGGTGGGGTTGGCGGCAGTATTTTGTAGATTGAAAGAGTATAATCCATCGTCACCATCGAAATTAGATGTCAATATCGTTGATATTGCAGACTGGACGTCTGTCACAACAGCATTGACAAGGTATATCAAGTCGAATTGGGTTTATGACGAGAGTAAGTTCGATACGAACTTTACGCATGGCGATATTTTGGTGCCAGGATCGTATAATGTCGATATTTCTTCTCTTGATTTAGTGTCTATCTTGTTTACTACTAACGAATTGTTTACTGAGAAAAGAAAAGAAACAATTCAATTTCTTCAGTTATTGAACAAATCGTGCAAGTCTGGATCCTATTTATTGATTGCAGAGAGTGCTGGTTCATACTCACACATTGAAATTGGTACAAAGAAATTCCCAGTCCAATTTTTAATTGACATGATTCTTGTAGGGAAACAAGGTGAAAATAATGGACCTTGGGAAATTGTTCAGCAAAGTGATAGTATTTGGTACAGAATCAATGAGAATGAAGTCAATTATCCCATGAAGTTGGAAAACATGAGATTCTTCTATAGGCTTTACAAGAAGAAATGAATTTAATTCGTCTTGCACTTTTCACGAAATCACATTTTAGTCAACAGCATGATATTCAATTCTCCATTCAGAAGTTTCAATTACTTAGCTTTTGTGCTGCTTCAGCTTGGGTAGTGGTATTTATAGAGTACGTATCTATTTTTTTCTAAATTTTTAAATCAGATATAGCTTTGTCAATCTTCTTAAGAACTTCATCTGTACTTTTATCCGAACTTTGTTCATCTTCCTGCTTGTGTTTGTCTGGTGTTTCTGAATCTGCTTTTGAATCGTCGGTTTTCGATGATGTTTTACCGTCTACAACCTCGGTTTTAGTGTCACTCTTTTCGTTTTCAGAAATAACCCCGTCAACTGATTCCTCTTTTGCTTTGGTGGATTCTTCGTGTTGCTTGATCAACTCTAAAAGTTCTTCCTCCCACCCAAGCTGCTGAACCAACTTCTCAGCAATGACGTCACAGTCGTCTAGAAGTAGTATATCAGTTTTTCTCATGTCTGTTGTAAAATCACCCACCGCTTCCTGGTTAATCAACACTCTCAAAGCAGTAGGTTCAACTTCAGCTGGTAAACTAGCAAATGGATATACTGCAAGTGAAGTTCCAGCTACAATTGCAATATTTACATTTTCGCAGTCTTCGTCCCACAAATCAAAAAAGCGACCAGGCAAGCCCTCACCAAAAAACGTAATATCTGGTTTGACCAATCCATTACATTCGTGACATTTAGGAATGCCATCCGAATTGAACTTTTTCGCCATATGCTGTTTAAGCACTTCACTAGACATCTCTGCAGAACACTTAATACAATGGTTCTGTGCAAATGACCCGTGTGCTTCCACAATCAAATCATGGTTTATCCCAGCTATTCTCTCTAAGGTGTCGATATTTTGCGTATAAACTCTATGTAATAAATTATGGTTTTCAAACAATTTAATCATATGGTGGAACTTTGTCGGAGCAAAATTTCCTGGATACAATTCATGCGCTAAAGTATAAAACGGTTTAGGGTGTTTTTCAAAATAGTCTATATCAAATACTGCTTCTGGGTATGGCAAATTGAACTTTGACAAGTTGGCATACACCCCAGTTTCAGGGCTCCGGAAATCTGGAATACCCGCATTTGTCGAAATACCTGCCCCCAGAAAGAAGGTTACTTTTCTTCCGCTTTTGATCTCAGCAACTAGTGTCTTCAATCTTGTGTCGATGTCCACCATTGCTGTTATCGGATAGTTTTTGCTCCATTATTGCAACTGTCAAGAATAATTGTATATTGTTAAGTCACGTGCGTTGGCACGTGAATGAAAGATCAGTGTTGGATCTCGTGACTTGGTGTCGTGTGCCCTTAATCATGTGACCTGGGCATTTCTAACTGTTCAGATTTGGTTAAGCAAAGAATCAAGTTCAAAGCCGAAGATTGCAAGATGAAAGTACGTTGAAACAGTGCCGAAACTGTGCATACCGAGTCAATTTATACTAACTGTGACTTCTAGCAAAGAATTTCCGGGTTGGATTTGCGGATTGTTTCTGCTGAGCTTGAAAAGTGTTTGATGAACTATCGGTTGCAGAACATTTACAATGCCAGCAACTCTTCGAGACAGTATTTGTTGAAATTTTCCGTTCCAGATTCGAAACATGCGGTTGTAGTTGAATGCGGAAACCGGGTACATTTGACGGAATTTGATATTCCCATCACTCAGACTCCGTCTAACTTTGTAACCAAGTTGAGAAAGCACTTGAAAACGAGAAGATTGTCTGGAATCAAGCAAATTGGCAACGATAGAGTTCTTGTGTTGCAATTTAGTGATGGTTTGTTCTACTTAGTGTTTGAATTCTTCAGTGCTGGTAACATTATACTTTTGGATGAGAATCAGAAGATCCTAGCCTTGAACAGATTAGTGCAAGAGCGCACTGATAATGATAAATATGCGGTCAATGAAACATACAAGATGTTTGATAAGTCACTTTTTGATGAAAAGTTTGTGCATTCTCCGGTTCTGTTCACTGTAGAGCAAGTTCAAGGCTGGATAGATGCACACAAGGAAAAGGTTCAATCAAATGCGGCAAATAGCAAGAAAAACAAGGTATATTCTATTCATAAACTTCTATTTGCTAATTCCAGTCATTTACCAGCTGATTTGATCTTGAAAAACTTAATTGATGTTGGTATAAATGGGTCTTCTAGTTCATTTGATTTTGATGGTGATAAGGAAAAGTTGGAGAAGATTGTGAGTGGATTAGATTCAGCAGAAACAGAGTTTGTGGGACTCACTGCTGATGATTCTCAGGTCACAGGGTATATTGTTTCGAAGAAAAATCCCAACTTTCGTCCTAGTGATGATTCAATTAAAGATGCTGATTCGTTGGAATTTTTACTAGATGAATTTCATCCATTCAAACCGTACAAAGAGCATGCTGAAAACTACAAGTTTACGCCTGTTTCCGGATATAACAAGACTTTGGACACGTTTTTCTCTACTATAGAATCTACCAAGAATGCCATTAAAATTGAAAAACAGAAACAACAGGCAGCTAATCGATTAGACCATGCTAGAAACGAACGAGACAAACAAATTCAATCTTTAGTTGAGCAACAACAGGCAAATATGAAGAAAGGAGATACCATCATTTATTGTGCTGACTTGGTTTCGTCATGTTGTACAATGGTGCAGACTTTGGTTAACCAACAAATGGATTGGACAAACATAGAAAGTTATATCAAACTTGAGCAAGCTCGAGGAAATTCAACTGCCAAAGCAATTAGGCTTCCATTGAACTTGAAGGAGAACAAAATCAATTTAATCCTACCTGACCCTGATGCTCAAGATGCGGGTGATTCTGATTCTGATTTGTCGGAATCAGAATCAAGCTCTTCGTCGGAATCTGATTCTGATTTTGATTCTGATTCTGATTCTGAGTCGGATTCAGATAACGAAGAACGTAACAAGAGAGTTAAAAAGCCAGTAAGAAAAGAAAGGACCAAAACGAAGAACAGTGGTGTGGCCGTATGGATCGACTTGAGTCTATCACCATACGCAAATGCTAGCTTGTATTTTGACACTAAAAAGAACGCAGAATCAAAGCAAATCAAAGTGGAAAAGAGCACTAACATTGCATTAAAGAATGCTGAAAAGAAAATTAATAGAGATTTGAAAGAAAATTTGAAACAGGAAAGTGAAACCTTAAAACAGATTAGACCAAAGTTCTGGTTTGAGAAGTTTTATTGGTTTGTTTCCAGTGATGGTTATTTATGTTTAGCAGGTCGAGATGATTCACAAACAGACATGATATATTTCAGACATTTCAACGATAATGATTTTTATGTTTCTGCGGATATGGAAGGATCATTAAAAGTTTTTATTAAAAATCCATTTAAGGGTGAAGATATTCCTCCATCCACGTTGATGCAAGCAGGAATTTTTGCCGTGTCATCATCATCTGCTTGGAATAGTAAAGCAATTGTATCAGCGTGGGTTGTAAATGGTACCCAAGTGTCGAAAAAGGATTTTGATGATACCTTGATTGGGCGAGGTGCATTCAATATTAGAGGGAAAAAGGAGTATTTACCACCAGCACAATTATCCATGGGACTTGGTTTCTACTTGCTTGCAGATTCAGAAACTACATCGAAGTATAAAACGGGTAGAGAAGCTCGAGAAAAGGAACATGGATTGAAAATTGTAATGGATGCGAAGAAGCAAGATCTTGATGTTGAGAAGCTCAAGCTCAAAGAAATGCAAAATTCAATGGAAGATGTTTCTGTCAATGATGAAGGAACACAAGCTTCTGCACAAGCTGCCGTAGAAGGAGTAGGTGAGTCAAGTGAATCAACCGATGATACCTCTATCATTCTGGAAAGTAAGACGGAAGTAAAAAAGGTTAGAGGAAAGAAGGCGAAAATGAAAAAGATAGCTTCTAAATATGCTGATCAAGATGAAGAAGAGAAGTTGTTGAGATTGGATGCTTTGGGTACTTTGAAACAAATACGCCAGAACGAGCAAAAGAAGGAAGAAGAAAAGAAGCGAGAAATTGAAAGACAACAAGCCAAGTACAAACAGTCCGAAGCTAGCGAGAGGCGTAAAAAGCAGGACACCAGAGAATATTTCAAGTATTTGACACAAGAAACAAATGAAGATGAATCAAGTGTCACGAATTACTTGGAAATTTTAGATTCGTTTATTAGCAAGTCTCAAGTCAATGATCAATTCATTGCTGCAGTTCCAGTATTTGCTCCATGGTCATCATTGGGTAAGTTTAAATATAAGGTGAAGATTATGCCAGGAATTGGAAAGAAAGGTAAGGCAGTGAATGATGCGATTAATTACTTTGTGAACCGGAAGATGGATGATTCAAGTACGGACACAGACCTAGACTGGCCTAGAGAAAGAGAGCTGATTGAGGCGATCAAACCAAATGACACAATGGGGGTATTTACGGTGAATAAATTGAAATTAGTTTTGCCTGGAGGAGGTTCAGCAGATGGTTCGAAATCTCTGAAAAAGACATCTCAAAAGAAGGGTCCCAAGAAAGGAAAGAAATAGTTGCATAGTAATTGGTGTAAGCTAATTCAACAAAATTTGAATAGAACGTTTAATGACATCTTTATACAATAGTACAGTTATAAAATATCATCCTATTCGACGAGACTTGTAATGTAGTTGTAAGTTTAGTGGAATATTCAAAGCAGTGTGAAAGAATACGTTAATGGAGATCAATTCAGAACGATGAAGTAAAGTTCTTAAAACGCTTTGGCAAGAGATTCACACTCTGTAGTTAGTCAAATGATAAGCTTGATGCTGTGATTCGCCAACACCGATCTTGAAAGATTTACAATTGCATTTTGTATAAAATTAGGCGGCTTTTGGAGGCTGTTGATTTTTTACTCCTGAAGTCTAGTAAACTGGTACCAGAATCAAGCATTAAACAGAAATTTGAAGGTAAGTGTACCAAAATCAGAGAATGTGCTTAAAAATCACTAATAACTAAATGTTAACCAACTTTGGCTTGCATTTTTTTATTTGAAATAGTAAAATTTGTGAAGGTTTGGCGAAAATTTTAAATTGAAGAATGCCAGTTAAGATGAGCAGAGCGACCAAGAAATGCTAGAGATCTATCATAAGTAAAATTCTGACTGCGCAAATGGCCAGTAAATCTACATAAACTTTTGTTATATCAACAATTACACCGACTTCACAGAAACAGACTTTTAGTCTATTATATTTCAAATCCCGAAATACTGATTAGTTTTTCAGATACGTCGATTATGTACTATATTTGTCGGGCTGACAATGTCGCAAAGCCGGAATACTGCAGCTGCGTCGGATATCGATAACGAATCAAAGCAATTTCGTTAGGCGACAGGAATAAAAACATCAGATAGGTACGGTGTTTGAATTGACAGTACATGTAGGCGTTCGGTTTCATGAAAATAACGCCAGAAAAGTACAAGTTCATTTGCCAATTCCAGAACTTCAAGTAAATGCTGACAAAACCGTTGGATCTGTCGTAAGTATACGATCGGAAGTGGCATCTTCATCTAGCCGCTTGTTGTATTTGTCACTACATCTTAGTAATTGTCAGGCGTAGACGGTATGTAAGCCATACCGGATTTTGTCGCAAGTGTAGGCCGCTAGCGGCAACATACATTTCCACATCTAGAGGAATTGCATTACGAAAAAGTCGCTTTAAATAACGGGAACGAGTACACAATTTTGTGGTACAAGATGAAGCTGGATGTGGTTCAAGCACAGTAATACAATAGATCTATCCTCTGAGTTTGGTGCATACCGTTGGGTATAAAATACTAAGCAGAAAGTGCGAGAATAACTGATATTTTTGATTATTTAGAAAATAAATGGAAATTTAAAAAAATAACCAGAAACTACCCATAATTGGTAGGATATCGTAAAAAATTAAAATTATAGGCAGTCAACCCTACAAAAAACCTAAGGAACACTACGAACGCCGCTTCTATTTTGGGAGGTATTTTCTCTAGATCATGTGAGAGAGCAATATGACTAATAAAATGATTCACAGTTCCTAGAAAATACAATAAATAATAGAAAAATATTTCCCAATAGTGCTAGAGCCTCAAAATACCGTTGTAGGATGATTTTCTTTTCTGTGTGATGAGGAGTTTGATGCACTAACCACAAGCGGAACTAAGGAAGAAAACAATGAATTGAGCCAGAAATACTGACAATACCACCATTAGGGGATTTGTCTCCTCAGTCGCAATCATGTCGTAACCGTAGCGCTTGTCATGTACCCAAAAAATGTCGGCAGGTGTCTGTGACTGAGCGCTTAGACATTTTTTTAGTGACGTCTTTGCTTGTGAATAAGATAATTTTTATTCGTGAAATTTTTCACGAACAAAAATTTTTATATAATACACAAGATTCTTTTGCTGGAGAATTTCAACAATTTCATAGGAAAGAACTACTGTAACACATCAGTATTTTTCATTCAGTATGGAGTCCATCACCAGAGTTTCCATGTCGGTTTGTCCGTTTGTCAAACATTCTTCTGTTCAATCGTTAAAACAAATCTCTTCAAATGGAGGCCTTGTTAATTCGGCTAAACAGTGCCCATTCATGGGTAAAGCTTTGCAACAAAAGATGAGCTACTCGTCGGCTTCTCAGCCAAAACTCGCCACTGCTTCAAATCCGATGGTCAAATCCGATTCGTCCTACTCGTTCAACGGTTCGGACTTAGCTAACTCAAAGTTGAAGCTAGCACCAACCTCAGTGTCATCCAACGAAACCAAGTTCGACTACATGGGCTACGTCACCAACGAGTTGGATAAAAAGAGACAAGACAAGTCTTATCGTTTTTTCAACAACATCAACCGTATTGCTAACGAGTTTCCAAAAGCTCACAGATCATCAGAAGCCGATAAAGTGACTGTCTGGTGCTCCAATGACTACTTGGGAATGGGTAAAAACACCCAGACAATCACTGAAATGAAGAGAGTTTTAGACAAGTACGGTTCTGGTGCCGGTGGTACGAGAAACATTGCAGGACACAACCGTCATGCCATTGCTTTAGAAGCCGAATTGGCAGCTTTGCACAAACACGAAGCGGCGTTGGTGTTTTCTTCATGTTTTGTAGCCAACGATGCGGTTCTCTCATTGTTGGGACAAAAATTACCGAACTTGGTTATTTTCTCTGACGAATTAAACCATGCTTCCATGATTCAAGGTATCAGAAACTCAAAGGCTAAAAAGCACGTTTTCAAGCACAACGACTTGCAAGATTTAGAAGCCAAGTTGGCCAGCTATCCAAAATCCACTCCAAAATTGATTGCATTCGAATCAGTTTACTCCATGTGTGGCTCTATTGCGCCTATTGAAGCCATTTGTGATTTGGCTGACAAGTACGGAGCATTGACCTTTTTAGACGAGGTTCATGCTGTTGGGATGTACGGTCCACACGGTGCTGGTGTTGCTGAACACTTGAACTTCGATGCGCAATTGAAAGCTGGTATTTCGCCAGTTGCTGGTGAAACTGTCATGAACAGAATTGACATGGTCACCGGTACTTTAGGTAAGGCCTTCGGTACTGTTGGAGGGTACGTTACTGGGAAATCGCAAATGATCGATTGGTTTAGATCCTACGCTCCTGGGTTTATTTTCACCACTACATTGCCCCCAGCTATCATGGCTGGGTCTGCTACTTCGATTAGATACCAAAGATCAACTTTGGCCGATAGAATTGCCCAACAGAAAAACACTAGATACGTCAAGAACAACATGAACAACATTGGGATTCCTGTGATTCCAAACCCATCTCATATTGTTCCAGTTTTGGTTGGTAACGCTGCCGATGCTAAGAAAGCCTCGGACTTGTTGTTGAACAACCACAACATTTACGTTCAAGCTATCAACTTCCCAACCGTTCCAATTGGACAAGAAAGATTGAGAATCACTCCAACTCCAGGTCACGGTCCAGAACTCTGCGACCAATTGATCGGTGCTGTTGACCAAGTGTTCCAAGAGTTGAACTTGAAGAAGATCTCCGACTGGACTAAAGAGGGAGGATTATGCGGTGTTGGTACCGTCGATGCTAGTGAAGTACAACATATCTGGACCGACGAACAATTGAACTTGACCAATGACGCTTTAAACCCTAACGTGTTTGAACCCGTCATCCAGTCTGTTCCTGTTTCGTCTGGAGTTTTGTAATTACGTTACGACAATTAATTTGTTTGTTTTCTACGGACTGGTTTATTTGTTATGATGTTTTATCAGCTCCAAATGACTTTGTTTTCTGTTAGTACAATGGTGTAGATCAAGCCTATATGAAATACGAAAGATAAATTATTTTACTTAAATTGTTTGTATTTGTTTGTCATGTAACTGTGAGAATGTCTGTCAACTCAGACTGCCCAGACACTTGTATGACGTCTGCAACTGTAACCAGCCGTTTGGCGATAGATGACAATTGTCTGCTTCGCTACTGGTCCCCGGAAGTGTCATCCGACTTTGCCTACCGTCCGTATCGGGTACACAAAACCACACGCTTATGTAATATTTTCTGTAAATTCTGTAGCGCGACAAAATTATGGGGTATTATTGTCATATCAAAATAATACACCATATTTTCATGCATAATCATGTACCAATCACACGATGGTCACTAATTCAATATTCACCTGTGAACTCCGAAGACAGCCCCGAAACTGTCACTGCACTCACCCTCAGCTGTCAATCAAAACCGTTGCAATCTTACCACTAATCTGACAGCCTTGTTGATGACAGTGTGGTAATTAACGCGGATATGCTTTTGCACTCCGACGCAGTTCGGGTTCTTGTGCTGGTCCCGAGGGACTTTATTGCATGGTAGCACTGGGATGCTGATGTGTCGGAGATGAAAGCGGAGAGAAAGGGGCGATATACCTGGTGGGGAAATGAAATGTTTTAGGGTTCTCTTGTCCATTGGGTTGCTCCCAATTTTGGATGCGGCTTAAGCTTCCCCTGAAGCCTGTAACTGTGGATGTCAATCGTGCCATTTGACCGTGGCGCTACCAGGAAGACATAGTTGGTACCCAAAGTGTTCACCAATAGCACGCTACCACACCACCATGAACTTATCTCAAAGAGGTACTTTAATTGATCAGATACAAAACAAAGTGCTTGATAAGCAACACATTTTTGGATCACGTTTCCTGTTTCATTAATTGTCAACGAAATCACAGTTCGAATTAGCGTACCTGCACTCTCCTAAAACAGGTTCATAGAAATCGAGCAGCTTGCAAACTATAGTTCAGAGCAGAAGAGACTACCTGAGTAGTAGCCTGATCAACATGATTTAGCCACAACAATGGCCAACATAGTTAGTTGAGTGCTGAATAGTTAACAGTGCTACCATTAACAATATCCGTCAGGAACATAACTTCTCCAAACCTCCGTATCATACAAGGTGATGACGTACTAAGCAACTGAGTCCAAAGAACACAAACAGTTACACTTTAGATAGCAAAACTACCCATGGCTCGTGTATACATTTGCAACCATTGATCCGTGCTTCCCTTCTGAGCGACCACAACTTGGCGATTATAAGCAGCACCAAGCACCTTGAACATTATTACCAACCAATGTACGCAAACAATTACAGCTAGGACACTGGACCCGCTCGATCTAGATGTTATAATCCCGTCGTATTAAACCCAATCACAGCGCTACCGTCCACATCTCAGACCTCGATGAGGCACTTGCGCGCTACCATTCACATCTCAGACCTCGATGAGGCACTTGCGCGCTACCATTCACATCTCAGACCTTGACACTTGCGCGCTACCACCCAAACGCGTTTCTGTGTATACAACATAAACAAGAAACCAACAGTAAATAAACCAAGCTAATTGTGGGATGGCTCTAGATAAACAACAATTGGTCCGGCTCTACATCCAACGGATAGTCCATAGTCTCATTCCAGACGAGTATGGCGAAGAATTTATTCATTCTGTCACCAACGACCTAACCGCCAAATTATCTACACCAGCTGCAACAACCAACTATGATATAAACCAAGTCCTAAACAACTACAAAACGTACTTTTTATCACGCGGTGACAATGAGAGCTGGCTGAAATTTCAGAATTTGCTCGACCAATTGTCAGTATTAAAGTCTGCTGATGAGATCTTCAAGTATTTAGTATTTTTCAGCACTTTACAATCCACCACTGATTCCCACAGAGCAAGCGATACCAACACGTTTACGCACAAAACTGACGCTGCGAACGCCAATTCTGGTCGAATGGTGTCGCCAAATCCGAATGTTTTTCGATTATCTCCCCATGTTCAGCCTCCTTCACTTCCAACAAGATTATCCACTATGTCACCACAACCACATCACAGCTCAGCATTCCCATTTCCAAAGCCTTTTAATGATCCCGTAGAATCAGGACCAGCCACACAGCATGCACATCACTCCAATGCTTCATTTCCTCGCCTAAGAGCATACCAGCCTATAAGTAGAAGATCATCCATAAGTTCACGAAATTCGTCAGTACCACCAGCATTACATCATTCGCAGTTACATTTGAACGAGCCTAATATAAACCTGGGGCTGTTTACTATGACCTTGAATAAACCCTTGGCAGAATGCATTGGTCCGTATTACCAAAATCCCGAACCGGTTCTTTTGCAGTATATATCGTATACTCTTCTTGGGCTAGATTCAAAGGTATTTCAGTTTGATGATGAAAGTAACAAGCTTATACTACCTGCTGTGAACACAAGTTATGGCCAATTGTTGGGTGCTATTGGCGAATGTGCTTTGCTATACCGAGTGTTGAA
>ERZ778017.1364-NODE-1364-length-24482-cov-5.688951_pt1 | contig 24482 bp, 19 predicted proteins | sample MGYA00375747_ERZ778017 | MGnify/ENA primary metagenome ERZ778017 (study PRJEB29350, sample SAMN05509838) | bioreactor metagenome | biome: bioreactor; material: wastewater | place: South Africa: University of Cape Town | collected 2014-03-17 ...
CGTCGGTGAAATGCGTTGGCGGCTTCGATCAGCGCCTTGGACGGCATGCAGCCGACGCGCGCGCAGGTCGTCCCCCATTTACCGTCGTCGATCAGTGCGAAGCGCTCGCTGCGCTTGCGGATCTCGCGTAGTGCGGCCAATCCGGCGGTGCCGGCCCCGATGACGACGATGTCCAGGATTGCCTCGTCCATCGAACGATCTTAACCCGCGCAGCCGCCGTTTTTTCGGTATGGTTGTCCGACCCGCCGGAGACCCGAATGAACGAGAACCTCGCCCGCTTTCGCGCTGCACGCGACCTTCTGTTCGCGCATCGCGCCGACTACGACGCCGCGGTCGCGTCGTTCCGCTGGCCGCAGCTCGAGCACTTCAACTGGGCGCTCGACCACTTCGACGACATGGCGCGCGGCAACGACGGCACCGCATTGTGGATCGTCGAAGACGACGGTTCCGAAAAGCGGCGCAGCTTCGCCGAGCTGCGCGAGCGCTCGAACCGCGTCGCCAACTGGCTCGAATCGCTCGGCGTGCGCCGCGGCGACCGCGTGCTGCTGATGCTCGGCAACGAGGTCGCGCTGTGGGAGACGATGCTCGCCTGCATCAAGATCGGCGCCGTGATGATTCCGGCCACCAACCTGCTCACGCGCGACGACCTCGCCGACCGCATCGAGCGAGGCCATGTGGCGCACATCGTCACGCGCTCGGCCAACGCCGATCGCTTCGACGGCATCGCCGGAAATCGCACGCGCATCTGCGTCGATGCGCCGCCCGCCGGCTGGATCTCCTACGCCGGCGCCGACGACGCGTCGCCCGAGTACGCGCCGAAAGCCGAAACCCGTCCCGACGAGACGCTGCTGCTCTATTTCACCTCGGGCACGACCAGCAAGCCCAAGCTCGTGCGCCACACGCACCAGAGCTATCCGGTGGGACACCTGTCCACGATGTACTGGATCGGTCTGCAGCCGGGCGACGTGCACTGGAACATTTCGTCGCCGGGCTGGGCCAAGCACGCGTGGAGCTGCTTCTTCGCGCCGTGGAACGCCGGCGCCTGCGTATACGCCTTCAACATGGCGCGCTTCGACGCGAAGCGCGCGCTCGACCAGCTCGTTCGCGCCGAGGTCCGCACGCTGTGCGCGCCGCCCACCGTCTGGCGAATGCTGATCCAGGAAAACCTGCGCGCCTGGCCGGTGAAGCTGCGCGAGCTGGTCTCCGCCGGCGAGCCGCTGAATCCCGAAGTGATCCAGCAGGTGCGCGATGCGTGGGGCCTGACGATCCGCGACGGCTACGGCCAGACCGAGACCAGTTGCATCGTCGGCAATCCGCCGGGACAGCCGCTGAAGCCCGGCTCGATGGGCCGACCGCTGCCGGGCTTTCGCATCGCGCTGCTCGATGCGAACGACGAACCGGCCGACGAGGGAGAAGTGGCGCTCGATCTCTCGGTGCAGCCGGTGGGCCTGATGCCCGGCTATGCCGACGACGACGAACGCACCGCGCAGGTGATGCGCAACGGCCACTACCATACCGGCGACGTCGCGCAGCGCGACGCAGACGGCTACATCACCTACGTCGGTCGCGCCGACGACGTGTTCAAGGCGAGCGACTACCGGATCAGCCCCTTCGAGCTGGAGAGCGTGCTGATCGAGCACGAGGCGGTGGCCGAGGCCGCGGTCGTGCCCTCGCCCGATCCGCTGCGCCTGGCGGTACCCAAGGCCTTCGTCGTGCTCGTCGCCGGCCATTCCGCCGACGAGAACACGGCCGCCGACATCCTGCGCTTCTGCCGGCAGCGCCTCGCGCCGTACAAGCGCATCCGCCGGCTCGAATTCGCCGATCTTCCGAAGACGATCTCGGGCAAGATCCGCCGCGTCGAGATGCGACAGCGCGAGGAGCAGCGCGCGATGCCGATCGTGCGCGCGCCGGGCGAGTACTTCGACGAGGACCTGCGCTGAGCGCTGGGCGCTGAGGAGACGAGCGCGGATGCGTCGCTCGGCACGGGCGTCTCTCACGCCGCCCGCGATCCTCCGCGCCCCCCCGCGCGCTCGAGCTTGAGCCCCACCTTCGCCACGCGTCCGCCGACGACCTCGCGGGCGATCAGCAGCAGCCCCGCGATCTGCACCGCGTCGCCTTCGACGAGATTGCGCGCGTGGCGGCGCATCGCCTCGTCCAGCGACAGGCCGTCGAACTCGGCGCGCATCTCGCAGCCGTAGGCCGCGCAGACCTCGGCGAACGAGGCGGCGCCCTCGAGCACGAAGTCGCCGTAGAAGCGACGCCGCGCAGCAGCATCCACGCTGGTGAACATGTCGGACAGGTGATCGACCTCGACGTCGGGCGCCACGAGCATCACGACGTCGTCGCGCCGCAGCGCGCCGGCATCGTCGTCGTGCGCGACGGCGCCCGCGCGCAGCACGCCGACCACGCGCGCGCCGTCGGGCAGCATCAGCGTGCGCAGGTCCATGCCGAGCACCGGCGAGCGCTCGCCGATGCGGAACTCGAGCACCGCGAGGCTGTCGTCGGACAGCGTGGGACGCACGCGCGGCTCGTCGCGCGGCGGCAGTCCCACGCCGAAGCGGCGCGCGGCGAAGGGCACCGACGACCCCTGCAGCAGCAGCGAGGTCACGACGACGACGAAGGCGACGTTGAACAGCAGCTCCGCGTCGGGCACGCCGGCGAGCAGCGGAAAGACGGCCAGAACGATCGGCACCGCGCCGCGCAGGCCGATCCAGCCCATGAACGCCACCTCGCGCGGCACGAAGTTGAACGGCAGCAGGCACAGCCACGCCGCCAGCGGCCGCGCGACGAGCATCAGGAACGCCGATACCGCCAGCGCCTGCCAGGCGATCGCCGGCAGCTCGGCCGGCGTCACCAGCAGGCCGAGCAGCAGGAACATGCTCGATTGCGCGAGCCACGCCATGCCGTCCATCGCGCGCAGCAGGTTCTCCGCGGTGCGCCGAAGACGGTTGCCGACCGTGAGTCCGACCAGGTAGACGGCGACGAAGCCGCTGCCGCCCAGCACGCCGGTGAGCGCGAAGGCGGTCACGCCGCCCGAGCACAGCAGCAGCGCGCTCAGGCCCTCTCCGACCTGCGCGCGCCGCATCGTCCACGCCATCGCCTGGCCGAGCGCGAGCCCGAGGATGCCGCCCAGGCCGAACTGCACGACGAGCTGGCGCACCAGCCCGAAGCCCGCCAGCTCCTCGGGTGCCATCAGCACCTCGATCATCAGCGTCGTGAGGAAGATCGCCGTGGGGTCGTTGATTCCCGACTCGATCTCGAGCGTGTTGGCGACGCGTTCGTTCAGTCGCGTTCCGCTCGCGCGCAGCAGCGCGAACACCGCCGCGGCATCGGTCGATCCGACGATCGAGCCGAGCAGCAGGCCGAGCCGCCAGTCGATGTCGAAGATCCACGCCATGAATAGACCCGTGGGCAGCGCCGTGAGCACGACGCCGAGCGAAGCGAGGACGAGCGAGGGCCGCAGCACGACGCGGAAGGTGGCGAGCTTGGTGCGCAGCCCGCCGTCGAGCAGGATGATCGCCAGCGCGAGGTTGCCGACCACGAAGGCGAGCCGGTGGTCGTCGAAATCGATGCCGCCGATGCCGTTCTCGCCGGCGAGCATTCCCACCAGCAGGAACACCAACAGGAACGGGATGCCGAAGCGCGAAGAAAATGCTCCGAGCAGGATGCCGGCGAACATCACCAGCGCTCCCACCAGCAGCAGTTGATCGATGGCTTCCATCGGACTGCGAATGTAGCAGCCCGGATGTCGGCCTGGTGAAAGCCTTCGGCGCTACCTGGCCGGGCGCTTCGCCCGCGCTTCCTTCACCTGGTCCGCGGTGACGAGCTTGCCCTGGTTGCCCCACGCGGTTCGCTCGTGGTTGGCGATGTCGGCGACGTCGGCATCGTTCAACATGGCGGCGAACGGCGGCATCGCGCTGGGGTAGGTGACCCCGTCGATCGGCACGCCCTGCGCACCGTGCAGGATCGTGTCGATCTGCGTGGCCGGGTTGGCGTCGAGCACGGTCGCGTTTCCCTTCAGCGGCGGGAAGGCGCCGGTCAATCCCGTTCCGGCGGGCTGGTGGCAGGCGGCGCAATGGGTGCCGTAGAGAGACGCGCCGCGCGCCGCATCGAACTTGTAGGGGCCAGCGGCCGCGGGCGGGGTGCCCGCGGAAGCCGCCGCGGCCGGCGCCGCCGGCGCCGGTTCGGCCCGTTCGATCGGCGGCGCGCCCCGTGCGCCGCCCGGCGATTGCACCTCGAGGACGCCCTGCGCACCGATCATCAGGTGCGCGAAGCTGTGATCGACGAACGGGTAGTGGCCCGCCTCGGGAATCACGAGGTCGAAGATCGCACCCGCGCCGGGCCCGACGGTGTGGGTGGAGACGCCGGTCAACGCGTGCGCGGGATCGCCGTCGGGATAGACGCGGTCGAAGATCGCACCGATCACGTGGAACGACGACCACAGGCTCGGACCGGCATTGACGAAGTAGATGCGCACCCGCTTGCCGGCCTGCGCCGTCAGCGGCCGGTCGCGGTACTGGAACGCCACGCCGTTGAACACGACTTCGTCGGGACGCTCGGCCAGCATCTTCTCGTAGTTCGGCCCCATCAGCTGCCCCTCGATCTGCTGCGTATACCACTCGCTCTGCACGATCACGTAGCTCTCGACCGCCGGCGGCAGCGGCGTCTCGGGATCGACGACGATCGCTCCGTACATGCCGCTGGCCATGTGCAGCAGCACCGGCGGCGTGCCGCAGTGATAGACGAATGCGCCCGGCACCTCGGCGACGAACGAATAGGTGAGCTTCTCGCCGGGCTTCAGGTCGACGTAGTGCAGGTCGGGCGGCGTGATCGCGGAATGGAAATCGAGCGAGTGCTCCATCGTGCCGCGGTTGATGTAGGTCACGTTCACCGTCTGGCCCTGGCGCACGTGGATCACCGGTCCGGGAACCTCGTCGCCGAAGGTCCACGCCTGGTACTCGACCCCGTTGGCGATCGCCACGGTCTTGTCGGTCGACTCGATCGTCACGTTCACGCTCGGTCCGTCCGTGAGCGGGGGCAGGCGCGCATCGCGGGCCTTGCCGATCGGCTCCTTCGACGCGAGCGACAGCGGCGATACCGCGGAAGCCGCTGCGGTGGGCGTGGGCGCCGCCACGTGCATCGTGCTCTGCAGGCCGCCGATCAGGAAGAACACCAGCAGCGCGATCCCGACGATCGCCGTGACCTGTGCCGCGGCCGACGACGGGGGCGGCGCATGCAGCGGCACGCCGCGGCTCCATTCGGCAATGCGTCTCCAGGCCGGCCAGCGCCGCTCGATCAGGTAATCGACGCTGTACGGACTGGTACCGCCGCGATAGTTGATCCCGATCAGCAACAGGAAGATCAGGACGTAGGTGAGCGCGGCCCCCATGTTCGTCGCACCCACCGTGTACGGCCCGCCGAAGCCTTCGGCGGTCGACCAGATCAGCAGGCTGAACAGCGCGCCGAGCACGTAGGTGGTCTTGCGCGCGAACCCGACCAGCAATGCGATGGCGAGCAGCGTTTCGGCGATGCGGGTGAGCCACACGAACAGCATCGCGTGAGGCGTGACCAGCGCGATCCACATGTCGAACCACCATGCCGACCAGGACGGTTGCCCCTGCGCGGCGTTGTGCAGGTAGCCGACGTAGTTCGCGGCGAAGCGATCGGTCCAGGTGAAAGCGGCTCCGATCGCCCAGATGATGCCGAAGGCGATCCGGAGCGCCGCGCTGGCTACGTCCGGCCAGGCGTCCGAAGTCCGCTCGCTGTCGCCCGGTTCCGACATGGCGCTGCCCCTCCGATGTGTCGCAGATCCGCATGCAGTTGCAATCGGGAGGCCCTGCAAGTTCCGTCAGCCGATTTGCGGGCCGCTGGCCGGCCGTGGCAGCGCAGCGGCCCGGATGCGATCTTCAGAACGTGTAGGTGACCGTCGCCTGCAGCGTGCGCGGACGGCCCGGGATGTAGTGGCCGCGATAGAGGAAGTCCGCGTAGTGCTTGTCGGTGACGTTGAACAGGTTGAACCGGAAGACGATGTCGTTCATCGTGTATTCGGCCATCAGGTCGGCGGTGACGAAGCTCGGCGCCTCGATCCGGCTGCCTGCCGCCAGGCCCACCGGCTTGTCCTTGCTGCGCGCCGTGAGCCCGCCGCCCAGCCGCCACTGCGGCGCCAGCCGATACGTGGTCCACAGCGAGGCCGTATGTCGCGGCGTCAGTCCGGGGCGCGAGCCCTCGGGTTCGGCGCCGCCGACGCCGGTCGATTCGTCCACCCTGGCGACCGGAATCCAGGAATAGGAAACGAAGACTTCCCACAGCGGCGTGATGCGCCCGGCGACGTCGAACTCGAGGCCCGCCGCGTGCCGCTTGCCCGACAGCACGTAATTGCACGCGTTGGCGGTGTCGGCATCCCGGTTGCGCTCGTTGTACTTCGTCGAGTGGAACAGCGCGAAGCGCGTGGTGACGCGTCCGCTTTCGCTGTCGAGCTTCGCGCCGAGTTCGATGTTGCGGCTCTTCTCCGGATCCACCTTCGCGTTGCCGGCGTCGTACTGGTAGGTGTCGCCCGAGGTGTTGAACGAGGTGCCGTACGACAGGTGGTACGACTGGTGCTCGGTCGGCTGGTACAGCACGCCGAAGCGGTTGCTGAGCAGCGAATCGGTGCGGCTGATGCGCTTCGCGGGCGTCACCGAGCAGGGGTTGTTCGCCTGGGCGGCCACCGAGATGTTGCGGTATTCGCCCTCGAAGCGGTCCCAGCGAAGCCCGCCGAGCAGCTTCCATGCCGGAGCGACCTGCACCAGGTCCTGCACGTACGCGCCGAAAGCCTGCGCATCGAAGGTGCGGTTGCGCGAGAGGCTGCGCAGCGACTCGGCGATCCTCGCGCCGTCGTCCGGGGTGCCCACCCTCGTCGTCGGCTTGGCCAGCGAGACTCCCGCAGGCACCGTGGCGGCGAAGTTCTCGAAGTCCTCGTCGGCGAAATCGACGCCGCTCTGCACCGAGTGCTTCAGGCCCCACCACTGGTGCTTGCCGCTGTAGTCGCTCTGCAGATAGCGGGTGTCCATGTTCATGATCTTGTTGTTCGTGCCGCGCGTGAGCACGGTGGCATCGCTGAACGTGTCGGAGGTGACGGCGAGCCTGCCCGGCTGCAGCGCGGCATTGGCGAAGCGGATCGCGCTGGCGCGCTGGTCGCGCTCGTAGCGCGCCACGCGCACGGCGGTGCGCAGCTCGGCGTCGGTGTCGATGCGCCATAGATGGGTGAAGTTGCCCTGCGTCGTGCCGGTCTTCGCGTAGTCGCTCGCCATCCCGTAGTAGTTCTCCGGGTCGGTCGGCCAAAGATAGTCGCCGCCGCGGTTCGGCCCGGGCGTGAGCCAGGGCAGGCCGTAATGGATGCCGTTGTCGTTCTTCAGGTGATACAGGCCCACCTCGAACTCGTTGCGCGTGCCGATGCCCCAGCGAAACTTCGGCGCGATGCCGTACTTGTCGATGTCCACGCCGTACAGGTCGGCGCGGTTGACCATCGCGTTCAGCCGCAGCGCCGCGTTCTCTCCGGTCTTCAGGTTGAAATCGCCCACCGTGCGCACGAAGTGTCCGCTGCCCAGCGTGACGGCCACCTCGTTCTGGTCGACCAGCACCGGATGCTTGGTCACCTGGTTCACCGCGCCGCCCGTCGAGCCGCGCCCGAACAGCATCGACGCCGACCCGCGCAGCACCTCGAGCCGGTCCCAGTCGAAGCTGTCGCGCTCGTAGAAGGCCGGATCGCGCATGCCGTCGATGAAGATGTCGCCGGTCGATTGCAGCGAGAAGCCGCGCAGCCGGATGTCTTCCTCGGCGCCTTCGGCCGCCTGGAAGCTGATGCCGGCGGTGTTCTTCAGCGCCTCCTTCAGCGTGTCGAGGTTGCGGTCGTCGATCAGCCGCTCGGTGACGACGGTGATCGACTGCGGGATGTCGCGCAGTTCCTGCTGCCCCTTGCCGATCGTCGTCGTGGTGGCGCGCAGCGACTCCTTGCCCGCAGCGGGTTCGGCCGTGCCCTGCGCACGCACCGCCGGCAGCACGGTCTCGGCGCCGGAAGCCGGCCGGATGCCGGTCGCCTCGCGCTGCCGCTGTTCGTCGGCCGCCTGCACGGTCTCGGCAGCCGGCGGCTGCGTGCGTTCCGCGCCCACCGGCTGAGCGACGGCGAAGCCGGCGGCCCCCAGGCCGGCGATCAGCGTGGTCAGCGACGACAGCGGCGCAATCGACGACCGCGACGCGCGCGCATCACGGCGAAAGCGGGCCATACGACGGGGTCGTTTCATTCTTTTTCCTTCCTTTGAGAAAACCGGCAACGAAGAAACCGTGCCGGGATGCCCTGGCTCCCGGCGCGCTCGCGCGTCAGCGTGTCTCCGGTTCGCTGACGAAACCGATGCGGCCCAGTCCGGCCTTCGCCGCATCGGCGAGCGTTTCGGCCACCGCGCGATAGGCAACCGACTGGTCGGCCCGCAGATGGATCTCCGGCTGCGGCTCCTGCTGGCCGCGGGCGAGAAAGCGTTGCGCGGCCTCCTCCCGGCTGACCGGCTCGCCGTTCCAGAAGCGCATCCCGCTCGCGTCGATCGCGAAATCGATCCGCTCGGGCTCCACGCGATTCACCTGCGAGTCGGCCTTCGGAAGCTCCAGGCGCACCGCGTGCGTGAGCAGCGGCGCCGTGACGATGAAGATGACGAGCAGCACCAGCATCACGTCGATCAGCGGCACCATGTTGATGTCGGCCATCGGCGCGGAACCGTTCCTGCGGTCGAAGGAAGCGAAAGCCATCGTCGTGCCCCTTGCGCTTCAGGCGTGCCGGGCGGCGGGCCGCAGCGCGTGCACCGAATCGTTGGCCTCGCGCGCGCCCGCGTGCAGCGCCTGGCCCATCGACAGGAAGGTGAGCAGCTCGAAGGCGAAAGCGTCGAGCCTGCCGTTCAGTACGCGGTTGCCGCGCGAGAACGCGTTGTAGGCGACCACCGCCGGCACCGCGACGGCCAGCCCGATGCCGGTCATGATCAGCGCCTCGCCGACCGGGCCGGCGACCTTGTCCAGCGTCCCCGAGCCGGAAATGCCGATCGCCACCAGCGCGTGATAGACGCCCCACACGGTGCCGAACAGTCCGACGAAAGGAGCAGTCGAGCCGATCGTGGCCAGCGTCGTCAGGCCGTTTTCGAGCCGGGTGTTCTCCTCGTCGAGCACCTTCTTGATCGTGCGCGTGACGAAGTCCTGCGCGCTGCCCGCCTCGGAGAGCTTGGCCGCGCCGTAGCGCGCGTGATGCGCTCGCGCGTTGATCGCGTGCGCGGTGAGATGGGAGAACGGATCGCGCGCGCCGTGCGTGAGGATCTCGGCATTCACCTCGTCGAGCGAACGCGCGTTCCAGAACAGGCGCAGGAACTGCTCGCTGTGGCGCGAGCGGATCATCTGCGACAGCCCCTTGAGGGCGATCAGCACCCAGGAGATCACCGACATGGCGACCAGGATCCACAGCAGGACCCGGCCGATCGCGTCGGTCTGGGCGTAGAAATGGGCGAAGCCCAACGTGGTCTGCGGTTCGGGCACGGCTCGGTTCCTCCTCAATTCCTCAATTCGAAGATCATCGGCATCACGACCCAGAACGGCATCGGCACGCCGTTCTGCATGTAGGGCACGAAGCGCGTCGCGCGCGCGGTGGCGAGCGCGGACTCGTCCAGCCGCGGATAGCCGGACGAACGCGCCACCTGCGTCTCGCGCGGAAAGCCCAGCGCATCGACGAGCACGCGCACGTCGACGCGCCCCTGCTCCTGAAGCCGGCGCGAGAGCGCCGGGTAATTCAGCACCGGCGGCGTCAGATAGGAGACCGAGCGGATCGACATCTCCTTCGGCGCCGACGGCGGGGGCGGCGCCGCGGGCTCGGCGGGCGCAGCGGGCGTGTTCTCGGCGACTGGGGCGACGGGCGCGGGCAGCGCCTGGCGGGGTTCCGGCTGCGGCTCCGCCTGCGCCACCGGCGCGGGCTTCGGCGCCGACGGGGGCGGTGCGACGTAGGCCGGCTTCGGCTTCGCCGGTTCGGGCTTCACCGTGACCATCGGCTTCGGAGGCGGCGGCGTCTTCACCGGCTCCGGCGGCGCGGGTTGCGGAGGCGGCGTCTGCACCGGCTCGGCAGGAGCGGGCGGCGGAGGCGGCGCGGCTTCGCGCTTCGGCGGCGCCGGCGGAATGAGGAAGTCGACCAGGATCGGCCTGACTTCGCCGACCGCTTCGCGCGCGGTGCGCACCTGCAGCAGCGCCCACAGGACCAGCGCATGCAGCGCGATCATCGAAAACGCCACGGCACGACGCGCCGCCGGGCTGAGCGGCTCGATCTCGGACATAGGGGCGGACGATAATCTAAATGAGAAGCGTTCGCAAGGACTGCAATGCCTTGCGCAGCTTCCGCAGCTTCGTACGGCGGGAATCCGTTTAGACTCACGACCTGCGCAGCCCGGCCGGCGTGGCGAAACTGGTATACGCAGGGGACTCAAAATCCCCCGGGCTAATCACCCGTGTCGGTTCGACTCCGACCGCCGGCACCATCGCGCGCGAAGTGCGCGGCGCGGACAGGGGCAAGCGCGAGGCAGGCGCCGGCCCGGCGCGAACATGGGCCGTGCCGCCCGATTCCCCCGCACCGCCCCGCAAGCCGATCGAGGACTACGCGCTGATCGGCAACCTGCTCACCGCCGCGCTCGCCGCGCGCGACGGCTCGATCGACTGGCTGTGCCTGCCGCGCTTCGATTCCGACGCCTGCTTCGCCGCGCTGCTCGGCGGTCCCGAACACGGGCGTTGGCGCATCGGTCCGCAGGAGGACGGGTGCAAGGCCACGCGCCGCTACCTGCCGAACACCGCCATCGTCGAAACGCGCTTCGAGACCTCGAAAGGCGCGTTCTCGGTCACCGATTTCCTCCCCTTCGGCGACGACGACCGCGAGGTCGAGCTGGTCCGGCTCGTGCGCGGCGAGTCGGGCCGGCCCACCGTTTCGATGGATCTCGTCCTGCGCTTCGGCTACGGCCGCACGGTTCCGTGGGTGCGCCGGCGCGACTACGGATTGCGCGCGGTCGCCGGCCCCGATGCGATCGAGCTGGTCACGCCGGTGACGCTGACGAACGAAGGGATGCGCACCAGCGCCTGCTTCGAGATCGAAGCGGGCGGGTCGGTCCCGTTCACGCTCTCGTACCACCCTTCGCACCGCACGGCCTCCTTCGTCGACGACCGGACTTCGCTGCTCGAGAGCACAGCCGCCCGCTGGCGCGCCTGGTGCGATCGCTGCACGCTTCCGCAGGACGCGCCGCAGCGCTGGAAGGACGCCGTGCTGCGCTCGCTGATCACGCTGAAGGCGCTCAGCCACCGCCCCACCGGCGGTCTGGTCGCCGCGCCGACCACGTCGCTGCCCGAGGACTTCGGCGGCTCGCGCAACTGGGACTACCGCTACTGCTGGATCCGCGACGCGACGATGACGCTGTACGCGCTGCTGAACTCGGGCTATTTCGACGAGGCGCAGGCCTTCCGCCAGTGGATGCTGCGCGCGACCGCCGGAGACCCCGAGCAGATGCAGATCATGTACGGGCTGGCCGGCGAGCGCCGCCTGACCGAATTCGAGCTGCCGTGGCTGCCCGGCTATGCCGGCAGCCGCCCGGTGCGCGTGGGCAACGCCGCGCACGACCAGCTGCAGCTCGACGTCTACGGCGAACTGATGGACGTCGCCCACGCGAGCCGGCGTTCGCAGCTCGACTGGGGCGACGAAGCGTGGAAGCTGCAGCGCGCGCTGCTGGCGACGCTCGAGCGCAAGTGGCGCGAGCCCGACCGCGGCATCTGGGAAGTGCGCGGTCCGCCGCGGCATTTCACCTACTCGAAGCTGATGTGCTGGGTGGCCTTCGACCGCGCCGCCAGGGCGATCGAGGATTTCGGTCTCGACGGCCCGCTCGATCGCTGGCGCTCGATCCGCGAGCAGATCCGCACGCAGATCCTCGAACGCGGCTTCGATCGCAAGCGCAACACTTTCGTGCAGCATTACGGCGGTCGCGCGCTCGATGCCTCGCTGCTGCTGGTCGCCGAGACCGGCTTCGTCGAGCCGGAAGACGAGCGCTTCGCCGGCACCGTGCGGGCGATCGAGCGCGAGCTGATGCGCGACGGCTTCGTGCTGCGCTACCGGCCCGAGGACGCCGACGACGGCGTGGGCGGCGGCGAAGGCGCATTCCTGCCGTGCAGCTTCTGGCTGGTCGACGCCTATGTGCTGCTCGGGCGGCTGGACGACGCGAACGCGCTCTTCGAACGGCTGCTTTCGGTGCGCAACGACCTCGGGCTGCTCGCCGAGGAATACGACCCGCGCGCGCATCGGCTGTGCGGCAACTTCCCGCAGGCCTTCTCGCACGTCGCGCTGGTGAACACCCTGCACAACCTGATGCGCACGGCGGGTCCGTCGAAGCAGCGGGCGAATCGCGAAGCGCCGCCCACACAGCAGCCCGGAACGCGGCCCGGGGCCGACGATCCTACAATCCGGGCCGATGCGCCTCAGTGACTTCGACTTCGCCCTTCCCCCCGAGCTGATCGCGCAGCGCCCGGGCGCGCACCGGGCCGACTCGCGCCTGCTGCACGTAACGCGCGATTCGCTCGCCGATCTTCGCTTTCGCGATCTGCCGACGCTGATCGCGCCCGGCGACCTGCTCGTCTTCAACGACACGCGCGTGATCCGCGCCCGCCTGCACGGAACGAAGGACAGCGGCGGGCGGGTAGAGGCGCTCGTCGAACGCGTGCTCGATGCGCACGAAGCGCTCGTGCAGCTGCGCGCGAGCAAGCCGCCGCGGCCGGGCACGCGCCTGCAATGGCGCACGAGCGGCGCGACCGTGCTCGCGCGCGAGGGCGAGTTCTGGCGGCTGCGCTTCGACGACGACGTGCACGCCTGCCTGCAGCGCGAGGGCGCGCTGCCGCTGCCGCCGTACATCGAGCGCGCCCCCGAAGCCGCCGACGAGGAGCGCTACCAGACCGTCTATGCGCGCGAACCCGGATCGGTCGCCGCGCCGACCGCCGGGCTGCATTTCGACGAGACGGTGCTGCGGCAGCTGCGCGAGCGCGGCGTGCGCGAGGCCTTCGTCACGTTGCACGTCGGCGCGGGCACCTTCCAGCCGGTGCGCGTCGACGACCTGTCGCAGCACCGGATGCACGCCGAGCGCTTCCACGTTCCCGAAGCGACCGCGCGCGCGATCGACGAGGCTCGCGACCGCGGCTCGCGCGTCGTCGCCGTCGGCACGACTTCGCTGCGCACGCTCGAGTCGGCCGCCGACCCGCAGGGTCGCGTCGCCGATGCGCAGGGACGCGTCGCCGCAGGCAGCGGCGAGACGACGCTGTTCGTCACGCCCGGCTACCGTTTCCGCGTCGTCGATCGGCTGCTGACGAACTTCCACCTGCCGCGCTCCACGCTGCTGATGCTGGTGAGCGCTTTCGCCGGCGTCGATCGCGTGCGCGCCGCCTACGCGCACGCGATCGCGCAGCGCTACCGCTTCTTCAGCTACGGCGACGCGATGCTGCTCGAGCGCTGCGACGACTGAAGCCCGGCGCCGAAGCCTGCTGCGGCGATAATCGCGCGATGCCCGAATTCGAGTTGCTGCAGCGGGACGGACAAGCCCGCTGCGGCCGACTGCACCTGCCGCACGGCGTCGTCGAAACGCCGATCTTCATGCCCGTGGGCACCTACGGCGCCGTGAAGGCGATGTCGCCGCGCGAACTCGAGGAGATCGGCGCGCGCATCATCCTCGGCAACACCTTCCACCTGTGGCTGCGCCCGGGCCTCGAGACGATCGCCCGCTTCGGCGGGCTGCATCGCTTCATCGGCTGGGAGCGGCCGATCCTCACCGACTCCGGCGGCTTTCAGGTGTGGAGCCTGGGCGCGTTGCGCCGCATCTCGGAAGAAGGCGTGCGCTTCGCCTCGCCGGTGAACGGCGACCGGCTGTTCCTCACGCCCGAGACGTCGATGCAGATCCAGCACGCGCTCGATTCCGACGTCGCGATGATCTTCGACGAATGCACGCCCTACGAGCGCGACGGCGTGCCGACCTCCTTCGACGAGGCCGCCTCGTCGATGCGGCTGAGCCTTCGCTGGGCGCGCCGCTCGCGCGACGCATGGGACTCGCTGCGCGCCAGGGGTGCCGGCGCCGGCAACGCGCTGTTCGGCATCGTCCAGGGCGGAATGCACGAAGCGCTGCGCGACGAGTCGCTGGCCGGACTGGTCGACATCGGCTTCGACGGCTACGCGATCGGCGGCCTGTCGGTGGGCGAGCCGAAGGAGGAGATGCTGCGCGTGCTCGCGCACACGGCCCCGCGCCTTCCCGAGCGCGCGCCGCGCTACCTGATGGGCGTGGGCACGCCGGAGGACCTCGTCGCCGGCGTGGCGGCCGGAATCGATCTCTTCGACTGCGTCCTGCCCACGCGCAACGCGCGCAACGGATGGCTGTTCACGCAGTGGGGCGACCTGAAGCTGCGCAATGCGCGCTACCGCTCGGACGAACGCCCGATCGACGAACACTGCCCGTGCTATGCGTGCAGCCGCTTCTCGCGCGCGTACCTGCACCATCTGCAGAAGGTCAACGAGATCCTCGGCGCGCGCCTCGCGACCATCCACAACCTGCACTACTACCTGCAGTTGATGCGATCGATGCGCACGGCGATCGGCACTGGCGAGTTCGACAGCTTCAGGAAGAAATTCGTCGAAAACCGAAGCAGCGGCGTCGGTTGAGGTCTCGCGCCCGAATTCCCGGTGTAGACTTCCCCCGCCGTTGCGCAGAAAGCGAAATAAAGCCCCTGTAACTTACTGGAGTATTGCCCTCTCCCGAGGGGCCTGACGAAGCAAACTTCGCTCGCTGCACCGAATTACGTGTTTCCACCTATTGACGTTTCGGCGCACAATACGCCCCGGAGGAAAACGAACAGAAGGGGAGCACGAACCGAAGAGGAACACGAACCGAAAGGGGAGCCCGAACCGAAAGGGGAGCCTTCCTCGCCGAATCGCGCGGCTGATCATTTCGCCGATCCTGCGTGTCGATCCGGTTCTTTCCCGCGAATCTCTTGAAGCACAACGGCCCCCGGGAGCGACGCCCCGCCGGCCGATCCATTCCTGTCGTCGCCGCCCGCGCGGCCGGCTGCAGGCCTCATCCGATGAGCGCGATTTGCGCAACACCTGAGGGCCCAGACCGATGCTTTATCCGATCCTGCCCCACGCTCTCGGCCCGACCCGGCTCACGTCGCGGTTCGGCGGTGATTTCTTCGACCGCTTCTCGCTCGAACTCGCCACGAGCGACGAACTGAGAACCGAGAGCTACCGGCTTCGCCACCGCATCTACGTGGAGGAACTGAAGTACGAACGTGCGGAAGACTTCCCCCATGGCGTCGAATTCGATGCCTACGACCGGCGATCGCTCGCTGTGCTGCTGCGCCATAGGGCAAGTCGTCGCTTCATCGGTTGCGTGCGGCTCATCATCGCCGACCCCAAGGACGCCAGCCGACCCTTCCCGTTCGAACTCGCCGCCGTCGACGGCATCGCGCGTTCGGCCACCTTCCGCGATACGCCGCGCGAGTGCATCGGCGAGGTTTCGCGCCTGGCGGTGATACGCGAGTTCCGCCGCAGGAAGGTCGACCGCGACCCGGCGCTCTACTCGCTGCAGGATCTCACGCTCGATCCTTCCGACCCGCGCCGGCACAACAACCTGCCGCCCGCGCTCGGACTGATCTTCTCGGCGGCCTGGCTGGGCATCGAAATCGGCCTGGACGCCGTGTTCGTGATCATGGAACTGCGCCTGGCGAGGCTGTTGCGCTCGCTGGGACTCGTGTTCACGCAGGTGGCCGAGCCGATCGAATACCGCGGCCTGCGCGCGCCTTTCGAGATCCGCCGTGAGGCGCTGCTGGGCGATCTCGCCCCGCCCCTGCGCGGCGTTCTGAATCTGGTGCGCGAGCGCATGCTTGCGCTCACTTCCGTGGAAGTGGCGCACGCCCGGATCTCCGTCGAGCATTGAAACAAAAGCGTCGGTCACGGCAGGGGTAAACGCAAGCCGCGTGCCTGCCGCGTTCCCGGAGGGCGCCGTTGCTATAATTCGCGGCTCACTTCCGGAGATGCCTCGTGCTCATCTCGCCAGCCTACGCCCAGTCCGCTGGCTCGACCGAACAGCAGATCGTCGGCTTCCTGCCGATCATCCTGATGTTCGTCGTGCTGTATTTCCTGATGATCCGGCCGCAGATGAAGCGCGCGAAAGAGCACAAGACGATGCTCGAGGCGCTCAAGCGCGGCGACGAGGTCGTCACCTCGGGCGGGCTGATCGGCCGCGTCACCAAGGTCGGCGAGAGCTACGTCACCATCGAGGTCGCGCGCACCCCCGAGGGCAAGGGCGGCGACGCTCCCATCGAGATGAACTTCCAGAAGACGGCGGTGCAGACCCTGCTGCCCAACGGAACGATCAAGGCGATCTGAACGCGTGAACGAAGCCCGCGTTCCAGGCGTCTGAGCGGAGCCCCATGAACCGCTATCCGGTCTGGAAATACGTCATCCTGGCGCTGTCGCTGGTCTTCGGCCTGCTGTACACGCTGCCGAACTACTTCGGGGAAGCGCCGGCCATCCAGGTCTCCAGCGCCAAGGCCACGCAGAAGATCGACGACTCGATGGTCGGCCGGGTCGGCGACATCCTCTCGAAGGCGGGCATCGAGAGCACGGGCCTGTTCTTCGACGGCAACTCGGTGAAGGCGCGCTTCGCCAGCACCGACCTGCAACTGCGCGCCAAGGACACGGTCGCGCGCGCGCTGAACCCCGATCCCGAAGACCCGTCGTGGATCGTCGCGCTGAACCTGCTGTCCGACACGCCGCGCTGGCTCACGGCGCTGCACGCGCTGCCGATGTACCTGGGACTGGACCTGCGCGGCGGCGTCCACTTCCTGCTGCAGGTCGACATGAAGGAGGCGCTCGCCAAGCGCATGGACGGACTGGCGAGCGACATCCGCACCCAGCTGCGCGACCGCAACATCCGCCATGCCGGCATCGATCGCGTCGGCGACACGATCGAAATCCGCTTCCGCGACGCCGAAACGCGCGAGCGGGCGCGCGCCGTGATCGCCGACACCTCGCCCGAGCTGGCGCTCACCCCCAGCGACAGCGGCGAGCCGAAGCTCGTCGCGCGCTTTCGCGAAGACGCCGCGGCTCGCGTGCAGCAGAACGCCGTCCATCAGAACATCACCACGCTGAGCAACCGCATCAACGAGCTGGGCGTCTCCGAACCGGTGATCCAGCAGCAGGGCCCCGACCGCGTCGTCGTGCAGCTGCCCGGCGTGCAGGACACCGCGAAGGCGAAAGACATCCTCGGGCGCACCGCCACGCTCGAAGTGCGCATGGTGTGCGAGTCGCCCGAAGAGCTGAGCGCGCTGGCCGCCGGCACCGTTCCCTTCGGCTGCGAACGCTTCACCGAGCGCGGCGGGCAGCCGATCCTGCTGCGCAAGCAGGTGATCCTCACCGGCGCGAACCTGAACGACGCGCAGGCCGGTTTCGACGGCCAGACGCACGAGCCGGCCGTGCACCTGACGCTCGACGCGAAAGGCGCGCGCATCTTCCGCGACGTCACGCGCGAGAACATCGGCCGGCGCATGGCCATCGTCCTCGTCGAGCGCGGCAAGGGCGAGGTGGTCACCGCGCCGGTCATCCGCAGCGAGATCGCCGGCGGACGCGTGCAGATCTCCGGCAGCATGACCACGCAGGAGGCCAACGACGTCGCGCTGCTGCTGCGCGCGGGCTCGCTCGCCGCGCCGATGGAGATCATCGAGGAGCGCACGATCGGCCCGAGCCTGGGCGCCGACAACATCCGCCAGGGCTTCCACTCCACGCTGTGGGGCTTCGTGACGATCGCCGTCTTCATGGTCTTCTACTACCATTTCTTCGGCCTGGTCTCGGCGATCGCGCTGTCGGTGAACCTGCTGCTGCTGATCGCGCTGCTGTCGCTGCTGCAGGCCACGCTCACCCTGCCCGGCATGGCGGCGATCGCGCTCACGCTCGGCATGGCGATCGACGCCAACGTGCTGATCAACGAGCGCGTGCGCGAAGAGCTGCGCAACGGCGCCACGCCGCAGGCGGCGATCTCCGCCGGCTACGAGCACGCGTGGGCCACCATCCTCGACTCGAACGTCACGTCGATGATCGCCGGCGTCGCGCTGCTCATCTTCGGGTCGGGGCCGGTGCGCGGCTTCGCCGTCGTGCACGTGCTGGGCCTGCTCACGTCGATGTTCTCGGCGGTGTTCTTCTCGCGCGGGCTGGTCAACCTCTGGTACGGGCGCCGGCGCAAGCTCGCGAAGGTTTCGGTCGGGCAGGTGTGGAAGCCGGGCGCCGCCCGGCCGTCGGCGCGCCACGGCTGAAGGATCGAACGATGGAATTCTTCCGCATCCATCGCGACATCCCGTTCATGCGGCACGCGCGCGTCCTGAACGCGATCTCGATCGTGATGTTCCTGCTCGCGGTGTTCTTCCTCGCCACGCGCGGGCTGCACCTGTCGATCGAGTTCACCGGCGGAACGGTGATGGAGGTACACTACGACGACAGCGCCGACCTGCCGAAGATCCGCTCCACGGTAGGCAGGCTCGGCTACGCCGATGCGGCCGTGCAGAACTTCGGCACCTCGCACGACGTGCTCATCCGCCTGCCCAGCGCCGAGGGCAGCGGCAAGAGCTACACCGAGCAGAGCAACGAGGTGATGGCCGCGCTGAAGGCCGACGACGCGAACGCGAAACTGCAGCGCGTGGAGTTCGTCGGCCCCCAGGTGGGCAAGGAGCTGTTCAGCGACGGCGCGATGGCGCTGCTGTTCGTCATCGTCGGCATCATCCTCTACCTGTCGATCCGCTTCGAGTGGAAGTTCGCGGTCGCCGCGATCATCGCGAACCTGCACGACGTGGTCATCATCCTGGGCTTCTTCGCCGCCTTCCAGTGGGAATTCTCGCTGTCGGTGCTGGCCGCGGTGCTCGCCGTGCTCGGCTACTCGGTCAACGAGTCGGTGATCATCTTCGACCGGATCCGCGAGTACTTCCGCAAGATCCGCAAGCTCGACACGCCGCACCTGATCGACAAGGCGATCACCAGCACGATCTCGCGCACGATCATCACGCACGGCTCCACGCAGGTCATGGTGCTGTCGATGCTGATCTTCGGCGGCCCCACCCTGCACTACTTCGCGGTGGCGCTCACCATCGGGATCCTGTTCGGCATCTACTCGTCGGTGTTCGTCGCGGCGGCCATCGCGATGTGGCTCGGCGTCAAGCGCGAAGACCTCGTCAAGCCGGGCAAGCGCAAGGACCACGGCCAACCCGAGCTGCCCCGAGCGCGCTGCCCGGCTTCGACCCGCGCGCCGCGGCCGGCGCGGCTTCGCAGCCGCTGCGAATCCGTGTCTGGGATCTGCCCACGCGCCTCTTTCACTGGGCGCTCGCCGCGTGCATCGTCGCCTCGGTCGTGTCGGCGAAGATCGGCGGCAACGCTTTCGCCTGGCACTTCCGCTTCGGCTACGCGATCCTCGCGCTCGTGCTGTTTCGCCTGATGTGGGGCTTCGTCGGCCCGCGCTATGCGCGCTTCGCCAGCTTTCCGCCGAATCCGGCGGCCGCGTGGCGCCGGCTGCGCGCCGGGAGCGCGCCCGCCGAAGACGTCGGCCACGGACCGCTGGGCGCGCTGTCGATCTACGCGATGCTGGCGTCGGTCGCGCTGCAGGCCGGCACCGGACTGTTCGCCAGCGACGACATCCTGTGGGACGGGCCGCTGAAGGACAGCGTCTCGAACGCGACGAGCGAGATGCTCACCGCGGTGCACCTGGTCAACCGCTACGTGCTGATCGCACTGACCGTGCTGCACCTGGCGGCGATCGCCTGGTACGCTCGCGTTCGCCGCCGGCCGCTGGTGCGCGCGATGATCGACGGCGACCTCGCGCTCGCTGCCCCGCAAGTGAGCCCGCCGGCTCCGGCACCCGATGGCGCCCGCGTGCGAGCCGGCGCGCTGGTGCTGCTGGCCGCGAGCGCAGCCATCGTCTGGGCGCTGGTCAGCTAGCAGTGCGGGCGGCCGAGGGCCGCCCGACTCCTTCCTGGACTTCCTAGATCTTCCTGCGGTACTTGTCGTGGCAGGCCCTGCACGCCTGCCCGGTGGCACCGACCTGCGTGCGCAGCGTCTCGAGGCTGCCGACGGCCGCCGGCAGCTTCGCGGTTTCGGCATTCAGCCCTTCGATGAGCCGCTTGACGTCGTCCATGTTGCGGAACAGCTCGGGCCTGGCGTGCGAGTCGAGCGATTCGGTGGCGGGGGCGAATCCCTCCCACGGCAGCCGCGCCATCGTCTCGATGACCTGCGCCGAGTGCCTGGCCGCTTCGGCGTCGAACGGGGCCTTGCCCTGCGCCATCGCGCCGAGCCGGCCCATGTGCGAGCCCATGACGACGAAGGCCGACTGGCGATACTTGACAGCGTCCTCGGGCTTGGCGAACTGCGCATTGGCCGGCGAGGCAAAAGCGAAAGCGGCGAACGAAGCGGCGAACAAAGCGGCCGTCGGCGAAAGAACGGTCCTTCTTGCGATCATCGGGAGGGATTCTCCAGGGGAAAGACGGGACGAACCGGATGCGCTAGCTAGATGCGACGCGCGAGCGCGGCGGCCTTGCCGACGTAGGTCGCCGGCGTGAGCGCCGCGAGTTCGCGGCGCGCCGCCTCGGGAATCGGCAGGCGCGAGACGAACTCGGCGAGCGTCGCCGCATCGATCGCGCGACCCCGCGTCAGCGCCTTCAACTGCTCGTAGGGATTCTCGACGCCGTAGCGGCGCATCACCGTCTGGATCGCCTCGGCGAGCACTTCCGGGTTCGCGTCGAGATCGGCAGCCAGGCGGGCACGCTGCACTTCGAGCTTGCGCAGTCCGCGCAGGCAGCCGTCCCAGGCGAGCAGCGCATGCCCGAGCGCGACGCCGGCGTTGCGCAGCGCGGTGGAGTCGGTGAGATCGCGCTGCCAGCGCGACACCGGAAGCTTCTCCGCCAGGTGGCGCAGCAGCGCGTTGGCGATGCCTGCGTTGCCCTCGGAGTTCTCGAAGTCGATCGGATTGACCTTGTGCGGCATCGTCGACGATCCGACCTCGCCCTCCTTCAGCTTCTGCCCGAAGTAGCCGAGCGAGATGTAGCCCCAGAGGTCGCGGTCCAGGTCGACGAGGATCGTGTTCAGCCGCGCGAGCGCATCGAAGCTCTCGGCGATCCAGTCGTGCGGCTCGATCTGCACGGTGTACGCGTTGAAGCGCAGCCCCAGCGACTCGACGACGCCGCGCGCGAAGCTTTCCCAGTCGACCTGCGGGTAGGCCGCGAGGTGCGCGTTGTAGTTGCCCACGGCGCCGTTCATCTTGCCCAGCGGCGCGACCGCATCGAAGCGGGCGAGCGCCGGCTCGATGCGCGCGACGAAGTTGGCCATCTCCTTGCCCAGCGTGGTCGGCGAGGCCGGCTGGCCATGCGTGCGCGCGAGCATCGGCACGTCGGCGTTGGCGTGCGCGAGCTCCCGCAGCGAGTCGACCACGGCGCGCACCGCGGGCGAGACGACCTCGTCGCGCGCGGCGCGCAGCATCAGCGCCCAGGCCGTGTTGTTGATGTCCTCCGACGTGCAGGCGAAATGCACGAACTCGCTGGCCCGCGCCAGCTCCTCGATCGGCGCGATCGACTCCTTCAGGAAATACTCGACAGCCTTCACGTCGTGATTGGTGACCGCTTCGATCGCCTTGATGCGGGCCGCCTGCGACGCGCCGAAACCGTCGACGATCGCCTGCAGATGCGCTCTCGCCTCGGCGGAGAACGGCGCGAGTTCGGGCAGCCCGAGGTCGGAGAGCGCGACGAACCACTGCACCTCGACCTGCACGCGCCGGCGCATGAACGCCGCCTCCGACAGGCGTTCGCGCAGCGCGTCCAGCTTCGGCGCGTAGCGGCCGTCGAGCGGCGACAGCGCGTGCAGCGCATGGTCGGAAGCGGCGGCGGAAGAGGCGGGACGGTCTTGCGGCATGAGGCGGATCGATCGGCTTGCGGCAGCGAACCGACGCGAACGGCTCGCGAACGGCCTCGAATGCTAGCATCGTCGCGCCCCTCGGGCGCTTTGCTATACTGGCCCGCCGTACCGCGGCGGTGCAATGAAGCTCATCGGTTCGAATTCGAGTCCGTACGTCCGCAAGGTGCGCGTCGTGCTGGCCGAAAAGAAGATCGAATATCAGTACGAACTGGAAGACCCCTGGTCGGCCGACTCCACGCTTCAGAGCATCAACCCGCTCGGCAAGGTTCCGACGCTGATCATGGACGACGGCGCCGCGCTGTTCGACTCGCGCGTCATCGCCGAATACCTCGACAACCTCACGCCGGTGCACAAGCTCGTACCGGCCAACGGCCGTTCGCGCGTCGAGGTCAAGATCTGGGAAGTGCTCGGCGACGGCCTGCTCGACGCCGCGGTGCTCGTGCGCCTCGAGCAGACGCAACGCACCGACAGCCAGCGCAGCCCGGCGTGGATCGCGCGGCAGATGTCCAAGATCGAGGCGTCGCTGCAGGCGATGTCCAACGCGCTCGCCGACAAGGCCTGGTGCGTGGACGGCAAATACTCGCTCGCCGACATCTCGCTCGGCTGCGCGCTCGGCTATCTGGATTTCCGCTTTCCCGCCCTGGGCTGGCGCGCGCAGTTCTCCAACCTCGCGCGTCACGCCGACAAGCTGTTCGCGCGGCCGAGCTTCGCGGAGACGGGGCCGTTTTGAGGAGGTGAAGGGTCAAGGGTGAAGGGTCAAGGGGAAAACCGGCGCGCGATCCTCCGCCCGTCGAGGCTGTTCCCCTTCACCCTTGCCCCTTCACCCTTCACTGCCTTCGATCACCCCACCCCCCAGACACACCTCCTCGCGATACAGCACCGCGCTCTGCCCGGGCGTGACGGCCCATTGGGCCTCGGCGAAGCGAAGCTCGAAGCAGGAATCCGGCAGCACCGAGAGCGTGCACCGCGCATCCGCTTGCCGATAGCGCGTTTTCGCCGCCAGCAGGCCGCCGTCGGCGGGCGGTGTGCCGGGGCCGGCGGGCGGCGCACTCGCCTCCACCGGCGGCTCGCCGGCGATCCAGTGCGCGTCGATCGCGCGCAGGCTCGTCGCGCGCAACATCGGGTGGTCATGCCCCTGCACGACGACGAGTTCGTTGCGCGCGAGATCCTTGCGCGCGACGAACCACGGCTCGCCGCTGCCGCCGCGCATTCCGCCGATGCGCAGGCCCTTGCGCTGGCCGATCGTGTGGAAGGCCAGGCCCTCATGCTCGCCGATCGCGCGGCCGTCGTCGGTGACGATCGCGCCGGGGCGGGTCGGCAGGTAGCGGCCGAGGAACTCGCGAAACGGCCGCTCGCCGATGAAGCAGATGCCGGTGGAGTCCTTGCGCTGTGCGTTCGGCAGGCCGATCGAGCGCGCGATCTCGCGCACCTCGCGCTTGTGCAAGCCGCCCAGCGGGAAGATCGTGCGCGCGAGCTGCGCCTGCGTCAGGCGGTGCAGGAAATAGCTCTGGTCCTTTCCGGGGTCGACGCCGCGCAGCAGCTCGAAGCCGGCACCGGCGGCGCGCACGCGCGCGTAGTGGCCGGTGGCGATGCGCCCGGCGCCCAGCGCCATCGCGTGATCGAGGAAGGCCTTGAACTTGATCTCGGCGTTGCACAGCACGTCCGGATTCGGCGTGCGGCCGGCCGAATACTCGCGCAGGAATTCGGCGAACACCCGCTCGCGGTACTCGGCCGCGAAGTTCACCGCCTCGATCTCGATGCCGAGCACGTCGGCCGCGCTCGCCGCGGCGATCCAGTCCTCGCGGGTCGAGCAGTATTCGTCGTCGTCGTCGTCCTCCCAGTTCTTCATGAACAGGCCGACGACCTCGTAGCCCTGCTGCTTCAGCAGCCACGCTGCGACCGACGAGTCGACGCCGCCGGAGATCCCGACGACGACGCGCTCGCCGGATCGATCGGTCGCAGGCATGGACATAAGCGTTTCATGATAGCAACCGCGCCACGCAGCCCGCCTTCGGCCGCCCCGGGCACCTTACAATACGCGGCGATCCCGGATCCCCCCGTCCGGACTCCCGAGGAATTCGAATGCGAATTGGCGTTCCCGCGGAAACCCGCGCCGGCGAAGCACGCGTGGCCGCTACGGCGGAAACCGTGAAGAAGCTGGCCGCCGGCGGCCATCAGCTGCTCGTCGAGCACGATGCGGGCCTCGCCGCGAGCCAGACCGACGAGGCCTACACCGCCGCCGGCGCCACCATCGTGAATGCCGCCGAGGCGCTGGGCGCCGAGATGGTGTTGAAGGTGCGTGCGCCGTCGCCCGACGAATTGCACGCGATGCGCGCGGGCAGCACGCTCGTCGGCATGCTCGATCCCTTCGACAGGGAGGGGCTGCAGCGGCTGTGCGACGCCGGGCTTACCGCCTTCGCGCTCGAGGCCGCGCCGCGCACCACGCGTGCGCAGAGCATGGACGTGCTGTCCTCGCAGG
>ERZ778017.1366-NODE-1366-length-24470-cov-5.545320_pt1 | contig 24470 bp, 23 predicted proteins | sample MGYA00375747_ERZ778017 | MGnify/ENA primary metagenome ERZ778017 (study PRJEB29350, sample SAMN05509838) | bioreactor metagenome | biome: bioreactor; material: wastewater | place: South Africa: University of Cape Town | collected 2014-03-17 ...
ACAGATCCGCGTATCGCCACGGGCCTGGCCGGCTCACGACGTCCGGTCCGGAGCCGACCACGCACTCGGTGCCGTCGACGAGATCGACGTGCAACTGCCACCAGGCACTGGTGTGCTCGCCCCACTGCGCGCTGGATCCGGTGATGCCGATGCGGCCCGCCCACCATCCGTCGGCGAGCGCCAGCTCGAGGACGTTCGCACCGGGGCGCAGCGCCGTCGTCACATCGAAGCACTGCACGCTGTGCCGGTGCTCGTAGGCGTCGAAGCCCGGTGAGAGCGTCTCATCGCCCGCTCGCTCGCCGTTGACCCATGCCGTGTACACGCCACGCGCGGTCGCGTACAGGCGGGCGCGGGCCGGCTGTTCGGGCAGGTCGAACGACTGCCGCAGCAGCTGCACGGGACGCAGCCTCTCCTCCGGCGGCGTGCCCGGGCCCGCGCCGCGGATCCAGTCCAGCAGGCTCCAGCGCTCCACGGCCGTCGGCCGCTGCGCAGGGCGCACCCATGCGGCTTGATGGTCGGCGACGTCCAGAAGCGGCGTCTCGAAGATCGCGGACGCCGCCGCATCGCCGTCGGCCGACCAGCTGCGCACCGACCAGGCGTAGTCCGTGTTCGAGATCAGCGCCGGCCCCGCATAGTCGACGAGGTGCGTGCGGGAGGATGCGATTCGCCCGGAGTCCCACACGATCTCATCGTCATGACGGACCCGGATGCGGTAAGCGCACTGATCGTGCGCGGCGATCCAGGAGAAGCGCGGCCGACCGTCGCCGACGACGACCCGCCCACGCCGATGGTCGACCCGCAGATCGTCAACGCCCGTCACGCCCCGGCCTTCACGAACGTGGTGTGCAGCTGCCCGATCCCTTCGATCTCGGAGACAAGCCGCTCACCCGGCTGCAGGAAGCGCTTCGGGGTGCGGGCGTTGCCGATGCCGCTGGGGGTGCCGGTGAAGACGATGTCTCCCGGCCACAGCGTCACGACCGCGGAGAGCCGGGCGATGAGCTCCGGGATGTCGTAGATCATCCTCGACGTGCGCGAGCTCTGCATCGTCTCCCCGTCGATCTCGCACGAGATGGCGAGGTCGGACGGATCGGCGAGCTCGTCGGGCGTGACCAGCCACGGCCCGGTCGGCGAGAAGCCGGGGTGCGACTTCGCCAGGCTGAATTGGGGCCGTGACCCCTCCAGCTGCGCGACGCGTTCGGACAGGTCCTGACCGACGGTGAGCCCGGCGACGTGATCCCAGGCATCCTCGCGGCGGATGTCGTGGCCTGCGCGCGAGATGGCGATGACCAGCTCCACCTCCCAGTCGACGTGCCCGTCGGGCAGCACGACGGTCGCGTCGGGACCGGTGAGGCTCGAAGCGAACTTCGTGAACGTGACCGGCAGGCTCTCCGGCGGGTAGCCGGCCTCGTCGGCGTGCTCGCGGTAGTTGATGCCGATGGCGAACACCTGACCCGGCCGGGGCACGGGCGGCCCGAGCCGGGCGGGATCGATCGCGACCCCGTCCGACCCGGTCTCACGTGCCCAGCCGGCGAAGGCGTCCCAGTCTGCGAACACCGACATCGGATCGGGGCCGAACCGGCCCTGGGATGCCGTGTGCACGTCGACGGCGGTGCCGCGAGGCGTGACGACGACCGCCCGGCCGTCGAGAGTGGCGAGCCTCACCAGTCGACTCGTTGTGGTGCGGGGGTGCCGTAGCGGTCCTGCCAGCTGATGACCTTGTTGCGCAGCACGCCGATGCCCTCGATCTCGGCCTCGATCTCGTCGCCGGGCCGTAGATAGAACTCGAACGGGTCCGGCTGCACCGCCGCGACCCCCGAGATCGTCCCGGTCGTGATCAGATCCCCCGCCGAGAACACCTGCGGCGAGTGATACGCCACCAGATGCGGCCACCGGATCCGGGTCTGGTTCGTGTTCCCTCGCTGCCGCACCTGCCCGTTCACCCGCAACTGCATCGCCAGGTTGTGCATGTCCGGCACCTCGTCCTTCGTCACGATCCAGGGACCGATCGGGCAGAACGTGTCGATCCCCTTCGAGAACGAGAACACCCCCGACTCCATCTCCTTGCGCTGGATGTCGCGCGCCGTGATGTCGTTGAACACCGTGAACCCGGCGATATGCTCCTCGGCCTGGTCGGCGTCGAAGAACTTCCCCGGCTTGCCGATTACGATCGCCATCTCCAACTCGTAGTCCAGCTCCCGGGTCAACCCCTCCGGATACACGATCTCGTCGTCGGAGCCGATGATCGCGTCGACGTTCTGGAAGAACACGATCCCCTTGTGCACCGGATGCGACCAGTCCACCGCCTGCAGCTCGTTGTGGTGATCGGCGAAATTGCCCGCCGTGTGGAAGAACTTCTTCGGCCGGATCGGCGCCCGCAGCCGGACATCCGCATACGCCAGCCGCTCCCCCGTCTCGCCGACCTTGCCCTCCCGCTCGAAATACTCCCGCGTCGAGGGCACATCCAGCTCGATGACCAGCCCCTCCTCCAACTCCAAACGACCCACCCGGCCATCATCAAAAGTGATCAACTTCATGGTGTTTCCCTTTCTTCGGTCTTCTCAGGTTCGAGGGCTCACTGCACCTGACCGCGCTGCGCGCGGCGCTCCAGGGCGGAAAGCACGGCGATAATGATCACGACGCCGACGCAGACGACGAGGATCATCGCATCGAGGCGCGCCGCCTGGTGGTTCACGATCTGGCGTGCGATGAACGATCCGACGCCGTCGACCGAGATCATCAGCTCGGCAAGCAGTACGCCGAGCATGGTCAGGGACGCGCCGATCTTCAGCCCGCCGATGACGTCGCCGAGCGACGCGGGCAGCACCACCCAGGCCAGCCGCTGCAGCCTCGAGGCGCCCATCGTCTGGGCAGAGGTGATGAGGTCGCGATTCACGCCGTTGCCGGCGGTCATCACGATCAGCAGCACCGGCACGATCCCGTGCAGCACGCCGAATGCGATCTCCGATGGCGCTCCGAGACCAAGCCAGAGCACGAGCAGCGGGTAGAACGGCACCATCGGCAGCGCGTACACGATCGTCACGACATCCCGGGCGCCGGCGAACAGCCCCTGCGACAGCCGTCCGAGGAGGATCCCCAGCGGCACGCCGGCCACCACGACGATCGCGAACGACACCAGGAAACGGGACGTCGTGTTCCACAGCTCGAGCAGCGCGTCGGGGCGAAGAATGCCGCTGAGCCCCTCCGTCGCGACCGCGGAGGGCGGGGCCAGGTAGGGGTTGCCGCTGAGCACGGTGCGACCGAGGACCTCCCAGGCCACGACCAGGGCGGCCAGCGTCCCCCACCGGACGATCGCCGCGCGCCGCTGCAGCGAGAGGCGGCGATCCGCCTGCAGTCGCGATATCGCGATCGTCCGGGTGGGGTTCGTCATGGTCATCTCAGGGTCGCTGCGTCACTTCAGGAACGTGTCGTTGACGTACTGCGACTGCTCCGGCGTGGTCTTCGCGATCCCGAGATCGGGAAGAGCGCTGGCATACGCCTTCAGGCCGTCGAGGTTCAGCGTGCCGTCGCCGCTGAAGTTGCCGACGAACGCGTCATACGTCTTCTCGGCGATCGGCTGCTTCATCCCGAGCTTGTCGACGGCCAGCTGCACGGTCTTGTCCTTGTTCGCCTTCATCCACGCGATGGAGTCGGCGTAGACCTTCGTGACCTTCTGCAGCGTCTGCTTGTTCTTCGAGATGTAGTCCGCCGGAGCCATCAGGATCGCGAATTGGTCCTTGTCCCCCATCACGTCCGACGCCATCTGCGCGATCTTGCCGCTGCCGTCGGCTTCCACCGTGTAGCCGAAGTTGGCCGGCAGCACGAACGCGTCGATGTCGCCGTTGGCCAGGCCCGCGATCGTGGATGCCGGGTCGCCGAGCGGCACCTCGGTGACCTTGCTGCGATCGACTCCCGCCTCGGTGACGGCCGCACGCACCAGGAAGTCGGTCAGCGAGCCGACGCGCGAGATCCCGACCTTCTTGCCGGCGAGGTCGGCGAACCCGCTGATCGAGGAGTCCGCCTTCACGACCAGTGCCATCGGACTGGGCGTGTAGACACCCCAGAACGCCTGCAGGTCGACGCCGTGGGCGACGGCGGAGACGACGTCGAGCCCAGTGGCGGCGCCGACGTCGATCGATCCGCCCGCCATGGCCTTGGTCAGGTCGGAGCCCGACGTGAAGTCCACGATGGACGCGTCCAGACCCTCCTTCGTGAAGAAGCCCTCGGCCTCGGCGACGCGCGCGGGCATGGCATGGATGAAGTCCTGTCCCTGCACGAGACCGATCTTCACGGCGGCGGTGCCGCCGCTGCTGCCGGCGTCACCGCCTCCCGAGCCCGAGCTGCACGCGGTGGCGGCCAGAGCCAGCAGCGAGACGGTCGCGAGACCGAGTACGAGGCGAGAATGGATCTTCATCGTTCGATTCCCTTTCTGAGAACAGCGGTGAGTGCCGTGAACAACGCGTTCACGACGACGGTGAGCAGCACGGCCACGACCACCCACGCGAACAGCGTCGGAGTGTCCAGGCCCTGGCTTGCGGCGGCGAGTTGATAGCCCACTCCGGCCGCCCCGGAGATGAACTCGGCCGCGATGATCGTGACCAGGGTGAGTGAGAGCGCCACCCGCATCGAGGCGAAGATCGCGGGGCTCACCGCCGGCACGACGATCGAGCCGACGACCGGCAGACCGCGCCCGCCCATCGTGCGCGCTGCCACGAGCATGCCGGGATCCACGCGCGCGACGGCGCGCATCGTGGCGATGGCGATCGGGAAGAAGCCGTAGAGTGCACCGATGGCCACCTTCGATGGTCCGCCGACGCCGAGCGACGCCGCCAGAACCGGGTAGAGGATGATCAGCGGCAGCGCGCTGACGGCCGTCACCACGGGCTCGTAGGCAGCGATCATCAGTCGGGACGAGCCGATGGCGATGCCGATGCCCACCCCGAGCACGACGGCGATCAGCAGGGCGATGCCCGCTTCGGCCAGGGTGACTCCGACCGGGCCGGCGACCTCGCCCGGGGTGGCGGTCCAGCCGATCAGGATGTCCGCGACGTCTGACGGCGCAGCCAGCATCAGCGGTTTGACGATGCCGGATGCCGTCAGGCCGAACCAGAGCGCGAGGACCACGACGATGACGCCGACATAGACGCCGGCACGGCGCAGGTGCGTCATGGCGCGTCCTCGTCGTCGGTGTACAGCAGCGCGGACAACCGGTCGGTCAGGTCGTGGAAGGCCGGTTCGCGCATCAACGAGGTGTGACGCGGACGCTCCAGCGGCACGTCGATGATCTCGCGGATGTTCCCCGGGCGCGGTCCCATCACCACGACCCGGTCGGAGAGATACGCGGCCTCCGACAGACTGTGCGTGACGAAGACGACGGTCTTGCCCTCTTCCTCCAGGATCGCGATCAGCTGCGCGCCGATGTTCAGCCTGCTCTGTTCGTCGAGCGCGGCGAACGGCTCGTCGAGCAGCAGCAGCTTGGCGTCGGAGACCAGCGCCCGCGCGATGGCCACGCGCTGCCGCATCCCGCCGGAGAGTTGGTGCGGATAGCGGTTCGCGACGTCGCCCAGCCCCACGCGCGTGAGCGCGTCGAGTGCGCGTTCCCGCCGTTCGCGCCGCGGAGCCCCGGCGAACTGCAGCGCGATCTCGACGTTACGCACCGCCGACCGCCAGGGGTACAGCGCGAGGTCCTGGAAGACGAAGGAGATCTCGTCGGGTCGGGGCGAGGTGACCGAAAGCCCGTTGACGGCCACCTCGCCGGTGGCAGCCGGCATCAGCCCGCCGATCGCCCGCAGCACCGAGCTCTTCCCGCATCCCGACGGTCCGATGAGGCTGACGAACTCGCCCGGACGTACATCGAAGGTGATGTCGTGCGCGGCCAGGACGTCGCCGTACATCAGCGTCACGTCATCGAGCGCCGCGACCGGCGATGCGCCGGTGACAGGCGTTGCGGAGGAGCCGGCGGGAACGGTCATCTCATGCGCCGACCATGGTGTTGCCGCCGTTGGCGACGATGTATCCGCCGGTCAGGTGCGCGGCCTCGTCGGTGGCCAGCCATAGGCATGTGCCCGCGACATCCGCAGGAGAGGCGATCACTCCCATCGGGGTCTGCGCGAGCACCTGCTCGCGGCGCCCGTTCTTCCAGTCCTCACGGCTCTTCAACCGCTCCGTCTCCATGAATCCCGGGGCGAACGTGTTCACCCGCACCGCCGGCGCCAACGCCCGCGCATAGGACTTGGTCACCCCGAGGATCCCGTACTTCGCCGCCGCGTACTGCGGTGCGCGCGGCGACCCGTTGACCACCACCGTCGACCCCACGTTCACGATCGCTCCGTGCCCGTCCTCGTGCATGCGCCCGCCGAACACGTGCACCATCAGCAACGTGCCCTTCAGATCCACGTCGATCACGTCGTCCAGCGCCTGCTGCGTCAGATCACGCCAGGACTGCTGCTCACTGGACATGTCGCCCACGTTGTTGACCAGCACATCCAGCCCGCCGAACACCTCCCATACCCGGTCCGCCATCGCCGCGACCTGGTCCCAGTGCGCGATGTTCGCCTGCACGGTGAAGCCGTCACTGCCCACCTCCCGCACCCGCTCCAGCGTCGCCTCGGCACCCGCGCGCGAGCTGTTGTAGTGCACCGCCACCCGGGCGCCCTCCCGCGCAGCACGCACCGCGATCTCCGCACCGAAACCCGTTCCTGCACCCGTCACCAGCACCGTCTTGCCCGCAAACCGCGGAAAAACCTGCGTCATCCTTCTGTCCTCTCTCGTCGTCTCTGTCCGTCTGGTCGGTCTCAGGCGGTCACACCAGCGTGCGCCCGCCGTCGACGTACAGCACATGCCCCGTGATGAAGCCCGCGTGCCGCGACGAGAGGAACAGCGCAGGGCCGGTGATCTCGTCGGGCGTGCCCAGCCTGCCGGCAGGGACCTGACTCTCCAGTTCCGCACGCTTGCCGGGCTTGGCCAGGTGACCCGCCGTCAGCGGGGTCTCGACGTACCCGGGGGCCATCGCGTTGGCGGTCACACCGAACGGCGCCCACTCCCGAGCCATGACCCGGATGAGCTGATTGATGCCACCCTTGGACGCCGCGTACGGTCCGTGCGAATGATGCGCGAGCAGCCCCGACACGCTGGAAAGCGCGAGGACGCGCCCGTAGCGCTGCTCCACCATGCGTCGCCCGGCGGCCTGCGCCAAGGCGAACACCGTGGACAGGTTGATGCGCAGGATGCGATCCCACTCGTCCTCGGCGAACTCCAGGATCGGGCGACGGTCGTTGATCCCCACCGCGTGCAGCAGGACATCGATGCCCCCCAGTCGTTCCACCGTCTGCGCGACGACGGCTTCGCCCGCGCCGTGGGCGGTCAGGTCCGCGGCGACCGTCTGAATGGCCGGATCGGCCTGCACGGCACGCTCCAGGGCGCTTTCATCGCGATCGGCCACGACGACGGATGCCCCGGCGGCGGCGTATGCGGCTGCGCAGGCGCCGCCGATGCCCCCCGCGCCGGCCACCAGCACCCGCGCTCCGGCCAGACCCAGCCAGTCGGCGTCGGTCCGGGAAGCCATCGCGGTCGTCTGCTGGGTCATGGGTGTCATCCGATCTCTTCTCGACGCCCTCGACGGGCAGGATGAGCGGCGCGCGCCGCATGGCTCCGTTCTAGCATGAATTCCTCATTTTTGAAAGTCACTTTTATCTACCAAAACACGTAGCGGGTGGGGCCTACGGCGGCGCTCCTGCCGCGGCCACCGAACGGTGTGCTCAACTCCGGACGCATGGGACGAATGTCGCGAGATGGTGATCTCAGCCGCACCGTGCGCCACAGCTCTCCGGAGTTGGGCACGGCCCGCAACTTCCCGCGCGATCCGGCGAAGGCCGAGACCGGCGGCCAGTCTCCGAGAAGACAAGCGGCGTCGGGCAGGCCCCGGCCGCCGGCTGCTGCTTGACGCCCTTGACGGGCAGGATGATCGCGGCGCCCAACAGCGCCGCGATCGCCCCGCGGCGCGCCGACCGCGAACAGGATCGCGCCGAGGATCAGCAGCGGCCGACGTCGGCCGCTGCGCCAGGTGAGGTACCGGCGTCGTTCGCCGGCGCGCATCCGTTCTCGCATGGACTCGCGTATTCTGAAAGCGACTTTCATATATACAGCGAGGAGGGCCCGTGGCCAGAATCCCCCGAATGACGCCGGCCGAGCTCACGCCGGCTGCACACGACGTGTACGACGCGATCACCGGCGGCCGGCGCGCGCAGGGTCCGCAGCACTTCCCGCTCGTCGACGACGAGGGCACTCTCAACGGCCCGTTCAACGCGTTCCTCCTCGCGCCCGGCGCGGGGGCGGCGCTGCAGGAGCTGGGCGCGGCGATCCGGTACCGCACCTCGCTGACGGCACGCCAGCGCGAGATCGCGATCCTTCTCGTGGCCGCGCGCTGGCAGTCGGCGTTCGAGCGCGCCTCGCACGAAGCAGTCGGGCGGGCCGCCGGGCTCTCCGACCCCGAGGTGCGCGCGCTGCATGCGCAGGATGCGTCGGCGTTCGACGGCGATGACGGAGTGTGCGCTCGAACCGTCCTGGCCCTGCTGGACGGCGACCTCGACGACGACGCCTGGCACGCTGCCGCGAACGCCCTCGGCACACCGAAGGTGTTCGAGCTGACCACGCTCGTCGGCTACTACGGCACCCTCGCGCTGCAGTTGCGGGTGTTCCGCGTCGACCACTCAGTGAACCAGGAATAGAGTTTCACATCATGAAAGCACCTGAGGCGGATGCGAAGCCCCACGCCGGTCGATACCGCATCGAGGCCCTCGCGAAGGGCTTGGAGGTCCTCAAGCTGTTCGATGAGACGACGACGTCACTCAAGCTCCGCGACATCTGCGATCGCACCGGCATCCCGATGCCGACGGCCTTCCGGATCGCCGCGACGCTCGAAGAGAGCGGCTATCTGGAGCGGCTCACCGATGGCGCCTTCCGCCCTGCGATCGCTGTGCTGACACTGGGCTCGGCGGCGCTGCGCGGCTCGAGCCTCGTGCAGATCAGCGAGCAGCCGCTACGGCACCTGTCCGAGACCACCGGCGAGACCGTGAACCTCGGGGTGCTGCGCGGCCATGAGGTGCTGTACCTCGTGCGACTGCGCAACACCGATCTGGTCACCGCCAACGTCCAGGTCGGCTCCACGCTGCCCGCGCCGTACACCTCGATGGGCAAGCTGCTGCTGGCCTATCTGCCGGCCGACGAACTGCACGCGATCCTCGATCGCTACGAGTTCCGGCGTGATGCCGGCCCCAACGCGGCGAACGATCTCGACGACCTGCTGGCCCGCCTGGACCGCATCCGCCAGCAGGGCTTCGCATTGCAAGACGAAGAGGTCGCGCCAGGGCTGCGCTCGGTGTCGGTTCCGGTGTTCGCTCGCGGCGAGCAGCCGGTCGCCGCCGTCAACATCGCGGCCTCCACCACCCGGCACAGCATCGACGACCTGCGCGGCGCGATCCTCGCGCACCTGCAGCACACGGCAGACGACATCTCCGCGCGCCTGCGCGCAGGATGATGCGTCGAACGAGAGGAGAACGCCGATGACCCCTCGCGAGCCCCCGGTCCCCACCCTGGAATGGGCCTTCGACGTCGACGCGAAGCTCGGCCCCCTGGAAGACCACGGGATGACACGCGCCGGCCACCGCCGCATCATCCCCGTGGTCGGTGGAACGATCCACGGCGCCGTCGATGGCGAGATCCTGCCCGGGGGCGCCGACTGGCAGCTGGTGCGCGCCGACGGCTCGATCGACGTCGACGGCCGCTACACCGCGCGCGGCCGCGACGGCGTCCTCGTCTACATCCACGCCGTCGGCGTGCGCAGCGGCGATCCGGCGGTGCTCGAGGCGCTGCTGCGCGGCGACGACATCCCGCCCGACCGCTACTACTTCCGCGCGGCGCTCACCCTGGAGTGCGCGGGACACCCCGAGCTGGAGCGGTCGGTGTACATCGCGTCGTACATCCGCGGCGCCGACAGCGTGCGCTATCGCGCCTACCGGGTGGGCTGAGATGGCACGCACCGAGCTGACGCTCCTCGGCACAGCCGGGGGTCCGGGCGGTCACGCCGGCCGCGCGGGGATCGCGAGCCTCGTCACGGTCGGTGCCCGGCACTACCTCGTCGATGCGGGCGACGCCGTCTCGCACCAGCTCGCGCGCGCGGGCGTCGGCGTCGGCGAGGTCGACCGGGTCGTGCTCACGCACCTGCACGACGACCACACCGCCGGCCTTCCGGGCCTTACGACATTCCGGCACACCATGCGCCGACCGCCGCTGACCGTGCACGGCCCCGTCGGCACCGCCCGGCTGCGCGCCGGCATCACGGCCTATCTGCAGACGAACACCGGCATCCGCGGCACGGAGTCCTCCCTCCCACCGGCCGATGCCGCCCTCGAGGCCGTGGAGTACGGCGTCGGCCTCGTCCATGCCGACGACGACGTCACGATCACCGCCGCCGAGAACACGCACTACGCACTGACCGCGTTCGAGGGCGCACACCGCTCGTATGCGCTGCGGTTCGACACGTCCGACCGGTCGATCGCGTTCACCGGCGACACGGGGCCCTGCGAGGCCGTCGCGGAGCTTGCCCGCGGCTGCGACATCCTGGTGTGCGAGATGGTGACCGAGACGGATGCTGCGGCCGTGCCGCCGGCGGTGCGCGCGCACATGGCCGCCGAGCACCTCAGCCCCGAGGAGGTGGGCCGGCTCGCCGCACGTGCGGACGTGGGCACCGTGGTGCTCTCGCACTACACCCGGGCGTCGGCCGACGACCTGGCCGAGATCGCACGGCAGTTCTCGGGAACGATCGTTGCCGGCGAAGACCTGATGGTGCTCTGAGGGATCCGCCCGCGGTCGGCTCCCACCCCCTGCGCCGACCGGAGCCGGCGCCGGCGTGCCCTCATAGACTGACGGGATGACGCTCCCGAACGTCGACGGCGAACGGCCTCGTGGCAGCTACGCCAAGGGCATCGCCCGGCGGCAGCAGATCCTGGACCGCGCCATCGAGGTGTTCGCCCAGCGAGGCTCGGACCGCACGAGCCTGCGGGCGATCGCGCAGGAGGTCGGGGTGACGCACTCGGCGCTCACGCACTACTTCGGCTCGCTCGAGGAGCTGCTCGTCGAGGTGTACCGCGAGTCGGTGCGTCAGATCGACGGCGACTCGCCCGAACCGCCGCCCGAGACCACCCCGGGTGAGATGATGCGCAGCTCCGCAGAGCGCAACCGGCAGGTCCCCGGCATGGTGCAGCTGTACTCGACGCTGGTCGCCGCGGCGCTGGAGGACGGGCACGACGCCGCCCACGCCTTCGCGACCGAGCGCTTCGCCGGGCTGCGCGCACACCTGGCCGACCGGGTGCGCGACAACCAGGCCGAGGGGCGGCTCCGCCGCGACGTCGACCCCGAACTCGTCGCCGCACTGGTCATCGCCGCATCGGACGGCCTGCAGACGCAGTGGCTGCTGGATCCCGCCGTCGATCACGAGGCTGCCCTGGGAATGCTGGACAGGCTGCTCGCGGCGCCGGATTCCGCTGCCGGCTGAGCCCGGCATCCCGTCACAGACGCTGGACGCCCGCCCTGTTGTGTGCAGGACGGGCGCTGAGCGCGGCGGAGCCGTTCAGAGCGTCGCAGCGAACGGGTCGAACCCGTCGGGCAGCAGGGGCACCGGGGCGACCGTGCTGCCGACGTGCACCGTCTGCGCGCCGGCGGCCGACTCCGCGGCTGAGAGCAGCACGTCGAGCACGTGGTAGCCGAGCTCACCGGATGCGATGTGCGGGCGGTCCTCCGCGATCGCACGGACCATGTCCAGGGTTCCGAGACCGCGGCCGACCTCGATATCATCGTGCTCGATCTCGATCCAGGTCTGCTCCAGCTTCATGCCGTCGCGCAGCACTCCGAGGGGCTCGACGACGGCGATGCGTCCGGTGAACTGGTTGGGATCGGGCAACACGATGGTGCCCTCGGTGCCATGGATCTCCAGGACGCCGTGGCGCTCGAGCGCGGAGTCGAAGCTCAGCAGCGACTGCGACTGCGCGCCGGACTCGAAGGCGGCGATCACCTGCATGGTGGAGGGCACCTCGACGACGAACGTCGTTCCCGCCGCCGGTCCAGTGCGGATCGTCCGCTCCTCCTGCGCCTTCGACCCGATCGCCGCGACGCGGTCGACGGGTCCGAGAAGACTCACGAGCGCCGAGAAGTAGTACGGGCCCATGTCCAGCAGCGGCCCCGCGCCCTGCGCGAACAGGAACGCGGGGTTCGGATGCCACAGGTCAGGGCCCTGCGTCTGGAAGATCGTCTGCGCGAACAGCGGCCGGCCGATCCTGCCGCTGTCGATGGCGCGCCGTGCGGCCTGGAACCCGGGCCCGAGGAGCGTGTCCGGGGCGGAGCCGACGCGCAGGCCCGCGGCATCCGCCTCTCTCAACAGCTGCGCGGCGCCGTCGCGGTCCAGCCCCAGCGGCTTCTCCGACCACACATGCTTGCCCGCCGCGATCGCCCGGCGGGAGACCTCGATGTGCGCGGCGGGGACAGTGAGGTTGACGACGAGGTCCACGTCGGGGTGGTCGAGCACGACCTCAGCACCCCCGTGCACGGCGATCCCGTACTTCTCGGCCTGCGTCCGCGCGCGCTCGAGGTCGATGTCGCCGACGGCCTTCACCTCGACGTCGGGGAACGAGCCGAGGTTGGCCAGATAGGTGTCGCTGATGACACCGACGCCGATGACGCCGATACCGACGGCGCTCACCGGACGAACCCGCCGTCACGCAGGAACGCGAAGCTCGCCGCGATGTCGTCGAACACGTCGCCGGGCGTCTTGTCGTACTCGATGACCGCGTACTGCACGGCCGTGGCCGCACGCAGCGCGTCGGCCAGCGGCACGTCACCGTCGCCGGGACGCCGTTGGTCGAGGCTGTCGGACCCGAACTCACCCGCGTCGGGGCCGAACGGGTTCACGGCCGGTGCGATGCCGTCCTTGACGTGCACGGCCAGGAGGCGGTCACCGAGGCGGCCGGTGAGCGCCGTGACGTCCTGGCCGCCCACGAGCGCCCAGTAGAGGTCGAGCTCGATCGCGACGCGCTCGTCGGTGAGCCCGACGAACCGCTCGTACGCGGACTGGCCGTCGAACGTCTTGATGAACTCCTGCGCGTGGTTGTGGTAGCCCACGCGCAGCCCGAACCCGGCCGCGACGTCGACGAGGGCGTTCAGCCGATCGGCGATGTCGGCGACGCCGTCTTCGGTGAACCAGCGCTGCGGGGCGACGAACGGGTCGATCACCGTGGTCATCCCGATGGTCGCGGCTGCCTCGAAGACGACCTCCGGCGCGGGCGTCGGGATCGAGCCGTCCGGCGTCCACAGCTCGTCGGAGAGCAGCGGGGCGTGCCCGGTCGGCGAGGCGAGCCCGGAGGCGTCCAGCGCCTGCCGGATCTCCGCCGGGCGGCGCACGAAGTCGAACGCCTCCACGTTGTGCAGGCCGATCGCGGCGAGCTTGTCGAGCGATCCATCCATGTCGGCGGAGAACGCCTCCGCGAGGGTGTACAGCTGTACTGAGGCTTCGGGCTTGGCCACGATGACCTTTCCTTCCTGACGACGTCGTGAGCATGGGGTCATGCTGCGTTCTGCAAGTCGGCCGCAAAAACCTCCATCCGGAAGTATTCGCGTTTGGAAGGATTCTAGCAAAAGTCCGGGACCACAGCCAGCGCGACCAGCCGCCACTCATCCGCATCCCAGCCCAAGACGACCGCACAGCGTTTCGGCCGTCAGCTACGACGACACTGCGCGGGGGCGACCCGTCGCGGATGACGGCTGAACCGCGCCGCCGCAGGCGCAGCGCGCGAACGCGCCGGGATCACTCTCCCTTGATCGACCCCGCGGTCAGCCCCTGGATGAACGAGCGCTGCCCGATGAGGTACACGACCAGCAGCGGCAGAGTCGCGATCGACATCCCCGCCATCACCGTGGGGATGTCCAGGCTGTACCTGCTCTGAAAGCCCGTCAAGCCGATCATGAGCGTCTTCTTGTCATCGCTCTGCATGAGGACGAGCGCGAGCAGCAGTTCGTTCCACGCCCACAGCACGTTCACGATCGCCAGCGTCGCCAGCGGCGCCTTGGACAGGGGCAGCACGATGCGGGTGAAGGTGGTCCACGAACTCGCGCCGTCCACCCGTGCCGCCTCGAGGATGGAGCCCGGAACCGTCGAGAAGAAGTTCGTGAGCATGAAGATCGAGAACGGCAGCATCAGGCCGATGTAGATGAGGATGAGGAGGCGATAGGTCGAGATCCAGCCCAGCTGCGCGCCGACCTGGAAGAGCGGGATCAGAAGCACCACGGGCGGGATGACCATCAGCGAGATGATGACGGCCAGAAGGCCCGACTTCCCCCGGAAGCTCCAGTTGGCAAAGCCCCAGGCCGCGAGCGCCGCGACGGCCACCGTCAGGATGACGGACGCACCGGTGACCACGACGCTGTTCATGAACCAGACCGGGAACTGAGCGCTCCAGACGCGCACGAAGCCATCCAGACTCGGCTCCAGGGGCAGGCCGAACGGCGAGCGGATGAACTGATCCTGCGACTTGAACGCGCCCGTGAACATCACGTACGTCGGCAGGAGGGCCACGAGCGCGAACACGCTCAGAAGGACGTAGCGGACGGTGGGTCCGCCATATCTGCGGGCAAGGGGGATCATTCGTGCCTCCCTAAGACGAGACGCGCAGGGAGCGACGCTGCATGCGGACGAAGACGATGACGAAGAGCATGGTGCCGAGGAACAGGATGACGGCCGCCGCGGCGGCCAGCTCGGGCTGCTGATACTGGAACGCGTTCCGGTAGATGTACAGCTCGCTGACGACCGTGGCGTTGCCCGGCCCGCCCTGGCCGTTGGTCAGCACGTAGACGTAGTTGAAGACCCAGGAGACCATCGTGATCGCCTCGGTGACGACGTAGAACCCGAGGATCGGGCGGATCTCGGGAAGTGTGATCGACCAGTGGGTGCGCCAGAACCCCGCTCCGTCGAGCTTGGCCGCCTCGTACATCTCCGTGGAGACGGTCAGCATGCGAGCGAGGATGAGCACCACGCCGAAGCCCACCTCCTTCCACATGATGACGCCGGCCATCGTCCACAGCGCGACGTTCGGGTCACCTAGCCAGTCCAGAGCGATCGCGCTCAGCCCCGCGGAGCGCAGAGCCTCGTTGATCGGCCCGTTGCGCTGGAGGAGCTGACCGAACACGACCGCGACGACCGGCACCGCGAGGACGTACGGCATGAAGACGACCGCACGGTAGAACCCGAGTCCGCGCTTGGTCTCGAACAGGAGCACGGCGAAGAACGTCGCGAAGGCGGCGAGCACCGGCACGGCGAGCAGGAGCAGGCCGTTGTGCAGAAGGCCCGTGGTGAACAGCGGGTCGCTGAAGATGAGTCCGAAATTCTCAAGACCCACCCAGTCGCCTTGGAACGTCAGCGACTCACCGAACAGCGCCACGATGGAATAGCCGAAGATCGCCAGCAGCACGGCGATCGCGGGTGCTATCCACAACCAGGGCTGCCAGCTGCCCGGGGAGGACCGCCTGACGGCGATCCTCCCCGGTGCCAGGGTGGACGGTGCGACGCCGCCTGTCATCGAGCCCACACGGTGTAGTTCTTCACGAGCGTGCGGTCGGTGCTTCGCAGACGCTTCGCGGTGGCCTCCATATCGGCGGCGGCCTGTGCCGGAGTCGTCGAGCCCTGCAGCACGAGCTGCACGTTCTTGAAGACCGCGTCGGAGTCCAGCTGCGGTGGGATGTAGTTCTCCAGATAGGGACCGCCGTGCGAGGCCATGTCGAAGAGCTTCTTCTTGGCCGGCGAGGTCACCTGCGAGAGGTCGAACCGGTCATCGGCCGGCATCGCACCCGTCGCGGCGTACCAGGCATCGAGCTGGGCGGAGGTGTGCAGGAACATGATGAAGTCCGCGGCCACCTGCGGATACTTGCTCCACGACGTGATGCCCAGGGTCTGCGACGACGAGCCGAGCTTGCCGGCGTACGGACCGTCCGCCCACGACGGCATCGCGGTGACCTCGACGTTGGCATCGCCACCGGCCTTCTTCACGAAGTTCGGCGCGTCCGTGCCGGCCGTGATCGTCATCGCCGCGGCACCGTCCACGAACCGCTGCTGCGCCTGATAGAGCTCGAGGGAGTTGATGTCGTTGTTCCAGCAGCCGTGCTGCTTGGACTCGGCCAGCCGCGTCCACCATTCCGCCTGCTTGGCGTCGGTGAACGACTGCGTGCCCACCACGGCAGCCAGGACGTCGCTCTGCGAGCTGAGGTCCTGCGATCCGAGGATCGAGTACAGCCATCCGCCGAACCAGCCGTCCTTCACGCCTCCGGCGATGGTGGTGATCCCCTTGCTGGAGAGCGCATCGCACACCGACATCAGCTGGTCCCATGTCGTCGGCACGCTCAGTCCGTTCTTGGCGAGCACGTCCTTGCGGATCAGCAGTGGGAACGAGGGCTGCACGTACCACGGCGCGGTCCAGACCTTGCCGTCGTAGGTCTCCTCCGTCGCATTGAGATAGTGCGACAGCTCCTCCTTCGGGATGTAGTCGGAGATCGGGGTGATCTGCTTCTGCCACGCGGGCGTCAGCGCGTTGGTGCCGCCCCAGAAATATTCGATGTCCGGCCCGGTCTTCGACGCGGCGGCCGTCTGGAAGGAGGGCACGAGACCGTCGGTCGTCTGCAGCACAGCATCGATCGTGACGTTCGGATGCTTCTTCTCGTACGCGGCGATGGCCTCGTCGACGTACTTCTGCGCGCCGGGGGCCTCCTGCTCGCCCCACCACCACATCGTGAGCTTCACCTTCTCGGTGGGAAACGCCGTGTTCACGGGCGTGCTTCCCCCGCTGCCTGCTCCGGTGCACGCTGTCAGCACGAGCGCCGTGGCCACCAGCAACGCGCCTGCGAGCTTCCTGGTCGTTGTCATCGTCGACGTCCCTCCTGTTCAAATGACGGGCACATCAAATAATACGATGTAATCCGAATTTGACCAAGCGCTTGCCCGAATCTCGCGGAATAAATGCCGTCAGAGATCGTTAAAGATCGTACTTTAGCGATTCCGTCGCGGCGATGAGGTTCCGCTTCCCGTCGAGCACCACTTCCGCCATCGCCCGAGCGGCCCCCTCGGAATCGCCTGAGGTGATGCTGTCGAAGACCGCCCCGTGGCGTACCGCATCCTCGGCGAAGTCCACTGTGCTCGTCTGCTCCAGCTGTGCGCGCTGCTGCATGTCGAAGCTCAGGCGCAGGAAGTCCGCGACCAGGCTGGAGAACCGCTGCAGGAACACGTTGTGCGACGCGGCGAAGACCGCCATGTGGAACGCGACATCCTGTGCCGCGTAGCGTTCGTAGTCCGCGGTGGCCTCGGCCATCCCCGCGTGCGCCGTGCCGATTCTGCTCGCGTCCGACATCGTCGCGCGCCCGGCCGCCATCCGCGCCGCTGCGGGCTCCAGAAGCAATCGCAACTCGAGGAGGTCGCTGATGACAGCCTCTCCCCTGCCCTCTTCCACGGACCACCGGAACAGGTCGCTGTCGAACACGTTCCATGCTGCTTCCGGCCGAACGCGCGTCCCGGACTTCTGGCGCATCTCGATGAGGCCCTTCGCGGCGAGCACCTTCATGGCCTCGCGCAGCGACGTCCGGCTGACGCCGTACTCCTCGATGAGTTCGGCTTCCCGGGGCAGAGGCTCGCCCGGGCGATAGCGGCCCCCGACGATCGCCCGTCCCACGCCTTCGATCACACGGCCCTGCACGCCCCGGATGGCGTACCCGGCGCGATGATTCCTTGCCTTGTCCTGTGAGGTCACCGATCGATCATCGCAGGACTTGGGCCCGATCGGGCACGGAGGACTCGCTGGCGAACAGCACCTCGCCTCCCACCTCGATCCGCACGGCGACGCCGTACTGGGCGAACACGGCCGGGTTGACCTCTACGCCGAGGCCCGGGGCCTCCGGCGCGAAGACGAGGCCGTTGTGATCGGGCGTGAGCCGTGTCGTCGTGAGGTCGAGCGCGAGCTGCTTGGGCTGGGCCGGATACTCGCAGATGTGATGATCCCGCAGGCCGGCGAACGGCTGGAGGGATGCGGACAGCGCGAGGTGCGAGGTGAACGTGTGGTTCACATAGGTGACCCCGGCTCCGACGGCGTAATCGGCCACCCGCTTGGCTGCTCCCAGCCCGCCGATCCGCCCGCAGTCGATCTGCACGTACCCGATCCCGCCATGGTCGATGAGGTTCAGCGCCATCCGGACGTTGTGCGCTCCTTCACCGCCGGCCAGTCTCACCCGGCCGCTGCGTGACGCGAGCTGCGCGTACGACCCATAGGAGTCGGGGAAGAACGGCTCTTCGAGCCAGGTCACGTTCTGCTCGTTCAGCGAGGCCACCCGCTCGGCGGCGGCAGCGACGTCTTCGCCCCAGATCTGGCCGGCGTCGACGAGAAGAAGACCCTCCGCCCCCAAAGCCTCTCGCGCGGCTGCGAGGTGATCGGCGTCTTCCGCGGCCGTGCCGGTGCCGTACGGTCCCCACCCGATCTTGACCGCCCGGAACCCGCGTTCGACGGCGTCGAGCACGTCGTGACGGGTCTGCTCCGGAGAGGACCCGAACAGCATCGACGCATAGGGCGTCTTCCCGAACGCGGTCTCATAGCCCAGAAGCGACCAGGCGGGCTGCTCGCGCACCTTCCCCAGCAGATCCCACAGTGCGGCCTCCACACCCGAGTACGTGTGCGGAGCCTGCAGCAGATCCATGCTGTTGCGCTGGACGAGAGCGCTGATCCGGCCGATGTCGTCGACATCGTCGAGCCTCTCGCCGATCACGGAAGCCGACACGGGCTGGCATACCCCGTGTGAGCGCGGTGCGACGAACGCGGCGATCGAGGTCAGCGGCGACGCCTCGCACTCGCCCCAGCCGACGATTCCGTTATCGCCGGCCACGCGGACCAGCAGCGCATCCTGACTGCCGTCGGCCTCAAGAGTGACCTCGGGCATGGAGAGATAGAAGAAGTCGACGGCGTCGATGCGCATGTTCGCCCAATCATGTCCGGAGAGTTCGCTCGCCCGACGCGGTCGTGCGGGACTCAGCGAACGACACTCTATCGCAAAAATACTACTTTTGTGAGAACGCGTGGATCGAATAGCCGATCGTGACGGTCTCACCGGCTCCGAGCGCGACCGATGTCGGATACCCGGCCTGAGAGATGGGGTTCTGGGCGATGGACACGCCGACCGGCAGATCGAACGCGGAGGCCACCGGTTCGACACCGAGCCCGCGATACCCCTGCCGCCAAGGATCGCCGCCGAGCGCCCTGTCGGAGAGCCACAGTTGCACGCAGGGAAGCCGCCTGCGGTCCCAGTCGATCACCACTCCTGCACGCTCTTGCTCGAAGAAGGCCGTCACCGGGCCGGTGACTCCGGCGAGCTGGACGATCTCCTCGGCGGGGCGATCGAGCGGCAGCCGGGACAGGTCCTCGTGCGCGTCGCCCATCGGCACACGCTCGAGCGCAGCGAAGCGCCGCCCCGCGGTCGCCTGGGGCCGTAGGTCATCGGCGATGACCGGGTAGGTGAACCCCGCCTCGAAGCCGACCTGCAGCCGGAGCGAACGAGGCTGCTCGGGCAGGCGCAGGATCGGATGCAGCCCCAGTGAGGTCACCGTCGCACGGCGAGCGGTGATCGACACGGACAGCGCGACGGCCGGCTCCCCGGGAACGCCGGCAATGCGGCGCTCGAGCCGCTGGATCGGTTCGTCGTCGGGAAACATCGGGGCCAGCGACACGCCGCCAGGCCCCTGGGCGACGATCTCCCACTCCTCGTCTGCGGGCCGCCCGTGCGCGGGAACGACGGGCTGGGCCGCGCGGGCCCCTTCCCACCCCGCGCTCACGCCGGCCACGGGGTCACCCCCGAAGGGCAGGCAGACGAACTCCGCACCGAGCGTGCGCAGATGCCCGGGCAGCTGCGGGAATGCGTTCGGCGCCCAGGTCGCTCGTGCGAACGGATCGAACGCCACCCCCTCGAGCTCGAACACGCAGCTGCGCAGCATGCCCGCGGTGGTCGACACGAGACCGCAGCCGTGCGACCATGCGAACGGAAGGTCGGTCACCATTTCCCCTCTCGACCTGTAAAGTATGACAAATCGATCTCGACAGGACGAGGAGTGCAATGCTGGATGCGACGCGCGTGGCTCTCGTAAGCGGTGCGGGCAGCGGGATCGGCGCGGCGATCGCCGAGGCGCTGGCGCGTTCGGGCCTGGCCGTCGCGTGCGTGGATCGGCATCTCCCGTCGACCCAGGACACGGCCACTCGGATCACCTCCGCCGGAGGGACCGCCATCGCCGTCGAGCTCGACATCACGGACGAGGCGGCCGTGTCTGCGGCACCCGAGTCCGTCGCGGCCGCGCTGGGCCCGATCGACGTGCTGGTCAACAACGCCGCCGTGGGCGGCGAGACCCCTCTGGCGGGGCTGACTCCGAGTGATTTCCGCCGGGTGCTGCGCGTCAATCTCGACGGCACGGTGGCGCTGACGCTCGCATTCCTCCCTCAACTGCGCGAGTCGCCCGCGGGCCGCATCCTGAACGTGGCGTCGATCCAGGGTTTCCGGGGCGCGCGCGACTCCCTCGCCTACGGCGCCTCCAAAGGCGCCGTCGTGAACCTGACGAGAGACCTGGCCGCCGACCTCGCCGACGACGGCATCCTGGTAAACGCGCTCGCGCCGGGATTCGTGGACACGCCGATGGCGCGGTACGCCGACGGCACGTCGGAGTACGAGACGGACTGGTTCCGCTCGATCTACGTCGAGCACGGACGCATCCTTCTGCGCCGTCCGGCTCAGCCTGCCGAGATCGCGCAGGCCGCGCTGTTCTTCTGCTCGCCTTCGAACACCTACGTGACGGGGCAGATCCTCGCCGTCGACGGCGGGCTCACTGCGACGTTCTGACCGCCGACGACGCCCGCTCGTGGCCGGACGCGCCGAGCCATCCGTCGCCCCGCGTGAGCAGCGCCACGCACGCGGATCGTCACGCCTCCCGCGACACCGCCTCGCCCCGCTGCACGGAGTCCAGAAGCTGCAGCACATGCTCGTACTCGCGCCCGGTCGCCCGCGTCATTCCCAGCTCGCACGTCCGATTCAGCGACGCGTAGGCGCTGGTGTTCGCGGCGACGGCTTCGGCGGCCTCCCGGGTCGTCGCCGAAGCGGTGAGCTCGGGGTGCAGCATCCCTCGGTCGCCGGCGAAGGCGCAGCATCCCCAGTCGTGCGGGATGACCACCGAGTCCGCAGCCGCCGCTGCGACCCGTCCGAGGGCCCGGTCAAGGCCGAGGTGAACGGAGGAACACGTCGGGTGGAGGGTGACCGACTCCAGCTTGCGGACCGGATCGGGCAGCCTCGGCAGCACCGTGGAGTCGACGAACTCCACCGCGTCCTGCACGTGGATCCCCGCCTGACCGGCCGCATCCAGAAGAAGGCGGAGGCCCTCGGTGCACGATGAGGCGTCGCACACCACCGGAAGGGCTCCTTCGTTGGTCGCTCGGAGCAGCGAATCGGCGACGGTCTGCTTCATCACCTCGTAGCCGTCGGACAGGCCCTTGGACTTCCACGGTGTCCCGCAGCACAGCGAAGGAATGTCGTCCGGCGTACGGACCGCGAGCCCCGCGCGCTCGCACAGGCTCAGGAACGATTCGCTCACGCCACGTCGGCCGACCGGGCCGAACATCGTGTTCGTGCAGCTGGGGAAGTAGACGGCGACCGGATCCGACGCGGTGATCACGCGCCGCGGCTTGCCCCCGCGCGGAAGATCGGGAGAGTACTCGGGAACGGTGTCGGTCCCCAGAAGGGCACGGCCGATCGTCGTCGCCGCCTTCGGCAGCGAGGCTGGCAGCGCGTCGGCCACCGTCATCGCGGCGCCGCCGGCCCTGCTGACGGCGCGCCAGTGCGCGGATGCGGCCTTCCAGCCGGCCTGCGTCAACGAGCTCTGGTTCTCCCTGCGCAGGCGGCGAACGAGGTCGCCGGTGTTGATCAGCACCGGGCAGGCGGTCTGGCACATGCCGTCGACGGCGCAGGTCTGTACGCCGTCGTACTCGTACTGTTGCCGGAGCTCGCGCAGCAGCGCCTGGTCCCCGGCCGCCTCGGCGTCGGCCATCTCCCGGCGCAGGACGATGCGCTGCCGTGGAGTGAGGGTCAGGTCCTGAGAGGGGCAGACGGGTTCGCAGTAGCCGCACTCGACGCATCGATCGACCTCCGCCTCCACACGCGGAGCCGTCTTGAGGTGGCGGATGTGAGCGTCGGGGCTCTCGTCGAGGATGACGCCTGGATTGAGCAGACCCGACGGGTCGAACAGGCGCTTGACCTCGGCCATGACCTCGTAGAGCTCGTCGCCGTACTGCCTGCGGACGAACGGTGCCATGATCCGCCCCGTGCCGTGCTCGGCCTTCAGCGTTCCGCCCTGCGCCAGGACCAGGGCGACCATCTCCTCGGTGAACGCCTGGTAGCGAGCCAGAAGCGCGGCATCGTCGAAGCGCTCATTGAGCATGAAGTGGATGTTGCCGTCCTTGGCGTGACCGAAGATCACGGATTCTTCGTACCGATACTTGTCGAACAGCTCGATCAGCCGCTCACAGGTCTCCCGCAGACGGTCGACGGGCACGGCGATGTCTTCCAACAGCGCCGTAGTGCCGGAGGGACGATTGCCGGCGACCAGGGTGTACAGGCCCTTGCGCAGGTGCCAGAGCTGAGATCGTCGCTGCGCGTCGGAGGTGAGCTCGGCCGGTGCGGTCAGGGTCAGGCCGGCGAAGACGCGCGGTGTCCGGGCGAGCCTGGCCTCGAGCTCGGCGGCGCTCGCCTCCTGGTACTCGACGAGCAGCGCCGCCTGCGAGGTGACGGTCAGGGCGCGCAGCTCGTCGGTGGCATCGGCGTCCCGCTGTGCCACGCGCAGGCTCGTCGCATCCAGCAGCTCGATCGTGGCGAAGCCGGCATCGACGAGAACCGGGAGGGCCGCTGTCGCGGCGGTCAGCGTCGGGAAGATCAGCAGACCCGTGGCGGCGTGAGAAAGGACCGGGACGGTATGGAACGTGGCCTCGGCGACGAAGGCGAGCGTGCCTTCGCTGCCGATGACCAGGTGCTCGAGGATCTCGATGGCCGTCTCGAAGTCGAGGAAGGAGTTGAGCCCGTAGCCCATCGTGTTCTTGATCGCGTAGGACCGCCGGATGCGGTCCACCGCATCGGGGCTCGCACGGACGGTGTCGCGCAGGCGCAGCAGTCCCGCGTGCAGTTCCGGCTCGGCGGCGGCGAGCGCGTCATCCGCATCCGGGGCGGCGGTGTCGACGACCGTTCCGCTCGGCAGCACGAGCACGGCGGATCGAAGCGTCCGATAGGTGTTGGCATGGATTCCGCAGGACATCCCACTGGAGTTGTTGTTCACGACCCCGCCGATCGTGCAGGCGATCTCGCTCGCCGGGTCGGGCCCGAGCTTGCGCCCGTAACGCGCCAGTCGGGCGTTGACTGAGCGCACGGTCGCACCCGGCGCGGCACGGACGACCCGCCCCTCGTCGCGCACCTCGACCGAGCGGAAGCTCCGGCGGGTGTCGACGAGGATGCCCGACCCTCCCGCCTGTCCACTCAGGCTGGTGCCCCCCGACCTGAAGGTGAGCGGAACGGCCTGCGACCGGCTTACGGAGAAGAGCGTCGCCACGTCGGCTGCCGAGGTCGGGCGGACGACGACCTGCGGGGTCAGGAGATAGTGGGACGCGTCGTGCGCGGCGGCAAGACGGTCGGTGGCACGGGCTGCCACCGCCACGCCGGCCTCGGTGAGCGCCGCAAGAAGGGTGGGATCGCTGCTGGGCAGGCGGGCGTCGGCGATATTCACGGCTGGCATCTGGGAGACCACTGCCTTCCAACTATCGGAATGTTGGTTCAATGAGTAAAACTATGGTTACTATAGCGCTCGACGAGGAGGACTCCATGCCGCGCAGCACCACCGATGGCGCCCGGGAACGGCTGGTCGGGACGGACCGGGTTCTCGCCGTGCTGGTCGAGCTCGCAGGCTTGCCCAGTGGTGCGTCGTTGGACGAGATGGTTCAGCGTACCGGGCATCCGAAGCCCACCGTGCACCGCGCGCTGGCATCGCTTCGCCGCGCGGGTCTTGCCGAGCAGGACGGCCGCGGCCACTACATCCTCGGCGACAAGTTCCTGCGCCTCGCCTTCGCACACCACGAGGCAAGGCCCGAGCACGTCCGGGTCCGCCCGCTCCTGGAGCGCTTGTCCGAGCGCTTCAACGAGACCATCCACTTCGCCGTCCTCGACGGCGAAGAAGTCGTCTACCGCGACAAGATCGACCCCCTCTCCGGAGCGGTCCGGCTCACCTCGACGGTCGGCGGGCGCAACCCCGCGCACTGCACGGGTGTCGGCAAGGTGCTGCTGGCCAGCCGGCTTCGCACCCTCGACGAGGTCGCGGAATGGATCGGCGG
>ERZ778017.1368-NODE-1368-length-24455-cov-4.829303_pt1 | contig 24455 bp, 30 predicted proteins | sample MGYA00375747_ERZ778017 | MGnify/ENA primary metagenome ERZ778017 (study PRJEB29350, sample SAMN05509838) | bioreactor metagenome | biome: bioreactor; material: wastewater | place: South Africa: University of Cape Town | collected 2014-03-17 ...
GCACGGATGTCAAGGGGGTCCGCCCCGCCGGTCTCGCCGACGTAGCGTAGACAGCCATGCGGCCGGTCGTGCGCGACGGAGCTGCGGAAGAGAGGCGGGCATCGTGCGTGAATCCGAGCCTGGGGCAGACCCCGAGCCCACCCTGCCCGGTGACGTCTCGTCGCACGTGGGCGTCTTCGACCGCTTCGCTGAGTCGGCGTCCCGGCTGTCCAGCCGTGCGTGGTTCTTCTGCGCCTGCGTGCTGCTGGTCGTCGTCTGGGCTCCGTCAATCCTCGTGTTCCGGAACATCGACACGTGGCAGCTGATCATCAACTCCGTGACGAGCATCGTCACCTTCCTCATGGTCGCGCTGCTGCAGAACAGCCAGACCAGGGCCGATCAAGCCGTGCAGCACAAGCTCAACGGCATCGCCGATGCGCTCAGCGACCTGCTGGGCGACGAGGGCGAGCGCCGAGGCGCGGAAGAGCTCGAGGAGGCCGTCGGGCTCGAGTCGCGGGAGAGCACCAGCGCGAACAGCGTGGGCGACGTATCCTCGGCCGCAACGCGCGGAGCAGGGCTGAGCTTCTGCTGGGAGTCCCCGGGCGAGCTTGCACGCCGCACACGAGTGCGAGACCGTGAACAGCACGCGACCTCGTCGATCTGGTCGCAGCAGATCCCGGATATCAGCGGTGCGGGCCGACAGCCTCCGCCTCCGGACCGCAGACCGGCGCAGCAAGGCGGAAGTGCCGAAGGAGCCGTGAGGATCATGGGCAGGTTCACGTATGAAGGAACGACGAAGACGGAGTTCGAGGATCGCAGCCTGCTGCATCTGCAGACAGTGATCACCGACAAGCTGCGGCGCCGAGAACTCTTCAGCTTCACCTGGCGAGACGACGCGAGCGTGGGCGACGGCCGTACGACAGTCTGGATCAGCCCGGAATCCGCGCTCGTGTTCAAGTACTACGGGCATCGTCCGGCCGCGCTGAACCGACGCTGGCTCGAGCAGCTGGCCTTCGCGGCGAACTCGCCGACCGGACTCCACCTGGTCGCAGAGCCCGGCGACTACGCCGACGCCCCTCTGGTCGGCCAATAGCGGGCGGCTCGCTCAACGGGCAGGCTCGACGATGTCGAGCCTGCCCGTCGCCCGGGCGAGTCAGTCCTTGTCGCCTCGCAGCCTCTGCTTGGCGTCGTTCTTGGCGTGAACCGCGTCGCGTTCGGTCTCGGCCTTCTTCGCCTTCGCGTCGGCCTTCATCTCGTCGATCTTGTCGCCGGCGCGCTCGGTCGCGTCGTCCCAGGCATCCTTGGCCTTGTCGGCGGCGTGCTCGGCGGCGTCCTTCGCGTCGTCCGTGATTCCCATGGTGCTCTCCCTTCGTTTCCGCGAGGCTAAGCCGACGCACGACACGACGGCAGGGGCTTGCCGGAGGCCGGGATCGCCGCTATACGGATTCCTGGACTGCGGTCTCGACTCTGTCAAGGCCCTGCCGTCGCAGCGACGCAAGGGCGAGCGTGGCAGCATGGTCTCCCGAGCCTCCGCGATCGATTGGACGCGTCCCCCGTTGGTGCACCCGGCCATGGACGTGCTGGTGCCCACCGCCGACCGGGCTGCCGAACTCGCCGTCACCCTCGCGGGCCTGGCCGCGCAGGACGATCCCGCCTTCCGCGTCGTGATCAGCGATCAGTCCCCGGCACCCGTCGCCGAGGTGCCCGCCGTGCGGGCCATGGTGCGCGTGCTTCGCGCGCAAGGCCGCGTGGTCCAGATCATCCGCCATCTGCCGCGTCGGGGCATGGCCGAGCAGCGCCAGTTCCTGTTCGAGCGCTCGTCGGCTCCGGCGGTACTCTTCCTCGACGATGACGTGTGGCTCGAGCCGGGAACACTGGCCACGATGCAGCGCGCGCTGGACGAGCTCGACTGCGGTCTGGTGGGCATGGCCGTGCAGGGGCTCTCCTATCTGCAGGACCGTCGTCCCGATGAGTGGGCGCCGTTCATGGCGTGGACCGGGCCGGTGGCACCGGAGCGCGTACGACGCGGGACAAACGCTCACGAGCGGTGGATGCTGCACAACGCGGCGAACCTCGTGCACATCGCCGCGGGACTGGATCTTCCCGCGCGCGGATGGCTTGCATATCACGTCGCGTGGATCGGCGGATGCGTACTGTACCGGCGTGAGAGCCTGGCCGAGGCCGGTGCCTTCTCGTTCTGGGACCGGCTCCCGGTCGACCACGTCGGGGAGGACGTGGTCGCGCAGTGGCAGGTCATGCAACGACACGGGGGTGCGGGCATCCTGCCCAGCGGAGCCGTGCACCTGGAGGCGCCCACGACGCTGACGCAGCGTCGGGTGGACGCCCCCGACGTGATCTTCGATGACTAAACGCTTCGCGGGCGTCAGGGCTCATTCGCCCGGGTACCCCTGTGAGTGCAGCAGCCGGGCCAGATGCGCGGCATTGGCGGCCGCGGTCCGCGTGGCAGGAGCGACCGCGTCGGGGGTCGAAGCGAGGTCTTTGTAGTCGGTGGTCTGCATGGCTGCCCCGTTCCAGTACACCGAGGACTGCGCAGGAATGGTGAAGCTCCAATGCTGCCCCAGCCAGGTCGGCGTGGCGAAGACGAGGATGTCGGTGTTGAGGATCGCCTCGCGAAGCTCCGGCCATTCGTCGTCGCTCAGGGGGTTCCGTTTCCCTGCGGGGCGGGGTAGGGGTCACCGGAGCGCGCGTGTCTAGCCTGCTTCCCCTTCTTCTTCAAGCCCCTCGTCACCATTATCTCGCGGCCGTCAAATGGCTCTCGACGCGAACGGGCGATGCGAGCGAGAGGGATGACGATGGTCAACGATCAGGACACGGTGCAGCGGCTGGTCACCGCCAACCTCGGGCTCGCGCGCACGGTGGCCGCGCGCTACTTCCGGCACGATCCGGCGCGCGACGAAGACCTCGTCCAGGTCGCCTATGTCGGTCTCGTCAAGGCCGCGCGGCGCTATCGCCACGGCTACAGCGGAGGGTTCGCCGCCTACGCCGCCCCAACCATCGCCGGAGAGGTCAAGCGTCACCTGCGCGATCACGGCTGGATGGTGCGGCCGCCCCGGTCCCACCAGGATCTGAACCGCCGCATCGCGCACGCCCTGCCGAGTCTGACCCAGGAGCTGCAGCGGATGCCCTCGCGCGACGATCTGGCGCGCGAGCTGGGGGAGTCGCCGGCCGAAGTCGCGGCGGCCGACGCCTGCGACGGGTGCCTGCGCCCGGCATCCCTGGACGCCACGGTCATCGCCGGATCGCCCTCGTCAGCGACGACGCTCGGTGATCTGCTTCCCGATGAGCGATCCGGGCAGGGCGAAGCGGAGCGCCGCGTCATGCTGTGGGCGGCGCTGCGCACGCTGCCGCCGCGAGACCGCCAGATCGTCTACCTCCGGTACTTCGAAGACCTGTCGCAGCAGTCCATCGCCGATCGCGTCGGCATCTCACAGGTGCATGTGTCGCGCATTCTGCGGCGGACGCTGGAACGCCTTCACCTGGCGATCGGAGCCTAGACATGCAGGCGGGAGACGGCATCCAGAACGTGCTCGGGGAGGACGGCGAGCAGGGCCGGATCGGGATCGGCGGCGAAGGCGTCGCCGCGACGACGGCTCTCATCGGTGAGGACGATGTGCGGGCCCGGCGGCGGGCCCCACTCCGAAGGAGGGGCCGGACCGAACAGCACGACCGACGGCCGCCCGTATGCCGAGGCCAGATGAGCGGCGCCGGTGTCGGCGGAGACGACCAGGCGAGCTGCGGCGATGAGCGCGACGAGCTCGGCGAGCTCGGTGCGGCCGGCCAGCACCATTCCCTCCTCGATCCCGGCGACCCGTGCGATGTGCACGGCGCGTTCCCGCTCGGCGTCGCCGCCGGTGAGCACCACCCGGTGGCCGTGATCGGCCAGCGCGCGGGCCACCGCGGCGAAGCGCGGCACCGGCCAGCGCCGCGAACCATACGCCGCACCGACGTGGAGCACGGTGGCGCCGGCGACGACCGCCGCCGGGGGCGGCGTGCGCAGCCGCAGGTCGAGAGGATCCGCCGGCACGCCGAAGGCGCCCACCAGTCGCGTCCAGCGCTCCCGCTCGTGCAGGTCGTCACGCCAGCGCGGCAGCGCGGGGGCGTCGGAGCGGTCGCCATCGATCTCGGGAACGTGGTGGGCGATCGTCACCCGCGCGGCGAGCGCATCGACGAGATCGCGGCTGCGCGCACCGGAGCCGTGCAGATTGGCGGCGACGTCGACACGCCCGGCGGGAAGGGGCAGGTGCGCGTCCAATCCCGGCACCGCCAGCAGCTCGTCGACGCCCCCGATGAGCTCGACCACCGGCGCGAGCCAGCCGCTCGTGGCAAGGACCATCCGGTGTCCCGCGAACGCACGGCGCAGTCCGCGGATGGCGGGGACCGCGACCAGCAGGTCACCGAGCTTCAGCGCCCGCAGGACGAGCATCGTGGGAGCCATGCGGACACCCTGCCGCGTGAGCATGCACTTGTCCAGGGGCGTTTGCGCGGGGTGCCGATGGGGGAACGTGTCGGTGCGGGCGCTCACCGCCGCCTGGCCGCGGTCCTGTTCGATCGGGACGGGACGCTCGTGCAGGACGTGCCGTACAACGGCGACCCCGATCGGGTCACGCTGATGCCCACCGCTGAACGGGCGGTGCAGCGACTGCGGCGCGCCGGCGTGCGCGTGGGGATGATCTCCAACCAGTCCGGCATCGGCCGCGGCATCCTCACCCACGCCCAGGTCGGCGCCGTCAACCGGCGGCTGGAGGAGCGGCTCGGCCCGTTCGATGTCTGCCTCTACTGCCCGCACACCCCCGAAGCAGGGTGCGACTGCCGCAAGCCTGCGCCGGGTCTCGTGCTGATCGCCTGCGAGATCCTCCGCAGCGATCCGGCCGAGGTCGTCGTCATCGGCGACACCGAGGCCGACGTGCGAGCCGGGGAGGCGGCGGGCGGCCGCGGTGTGCTCGTGCCGAACGCGCAGACGCTGGCCGAAGAGGTGAGCCGGGCGGCGGCGGTGGCGTTCGATCTGCTCGGCGCGGTCGAGAAGGCGCTCGGGCGCACCGTGGAGCCGGCGGAGGCGATCTCGTGACCCGTGTGCTGGTGGTGCGACTGGACAGCCTCGGCGACGTGCTGCTGTGCGGTCCGGCGGTGCGCGCCGTCGCATCCGGTGCCGACGAGGTGTGGATGCTGTGCAGCAGGCAAGGGGCGCCCGCTGCCCGGATGCTGCCCGGTGTGCGCCGCGTGCTCACCTGGGAGTGCCCGTGGATCGTCGCCGACCCGGGTCCGGTCACCTCCGCGCACACCGACGGGCTCGTGCGTCTGATCCGCGCGGCGCAGATCGACAGCGCCGTCATCCTCACCTCGTTCCATCAGTCACCGCTGCCGACGGCGCTGCTGCTGCGCCTGGCGGGCGTCGCTCGCATCGCCGGGGCGTCCGTCGACCACCCGGGCACCTTGCTGGACGTGCGCCTGACGCCGGGCGAGACGCTTCCCGAAGAACTGCCGGAGCCCGAGCGCGCCCTTGCCATCGCGGGCGCAGCCGGGTTCGATCTGCCGGTCGGAGACGACGGCGCGCTGGCGCTGTCGGCGGTGGGAAAGGCTCCCGGCGGGCTCCGCGGCTGCATCGTGGTGCACCCGGGCGCGAGCGCGCCGGCGCGCCGCTGGCCCGTGGATCGGTTCGTCCGCGCGGTCCAGCTGCTGCGCGAGGCCGGATGGCGCGTCGCCGTGACCGGTGGCGCGCACGAGCGAGCGCTGACCCGCACCGTCGCCCAGTACAGCGCGGTCGATCTCGGCGGCCGACTCGACCTGCCGGCCCTGGCCGCGGTCATCGCCGGAGCGCGGGTGCTCGTCTGCGGCAACACCGGACCCGCGCATGTCGCCGCCGCGGTCGGCACGCCCGTGGTCTCGCTGTTCTCGCCAGTGGTGCCGGCCGTCAGATGGGCGCCGTACCGGGTTGCGCACGTCTTGCTCGGCGAGCAGAACGCCGCCTGCCGCCGTACCCGGGCGCGGGAGTGTCCGGTGCCCGGACACCCGTGTCTGGCGTCGGTCCTGCCCGAGGCGGTCGTCGCCGCATGCGAGCAGCTGGCCCGAGCGCATGCGGAGGTGCCGGCATGAGAGTGCTGTTCTGGCAGGTGCACGGCGGATACGCGAACAGCTTCTTGCGCGGTCCGCACGACTACCTGCTCCCTGTCGAGGCAGGACACGAGGCCGGTCCGCAGTTCGCGCACTGGCCCGGCGCGCGCATGCTCACGCCCGCCGCCCTACGCGAGGAGCAGATCGACGTCGTCGTCCTGCAGCGCATCGAGGAGATCGAGTGGGTGCACGCGCTGACCGGGCGGCGTCCGGGCGAGGACCTCCCCGCCCTCTACCTCGAGCACAATGCGCCGCGCCCGCAGCCGGCGTCGTCACGGCACCCGCTGGGCGGCCAGCGCGAGATCCCGATCGTGCACGTGACCCACTTCAACGAGCTGTTCTGGGACTGCGACGGTGCCCGCACCATGGTCGTCGAGCACGGCGTTCCCGATCCCGGGATCGCGTACACCGGCACCGAGGAGCGCATCGGGGTGGTGATCAACGAGCCCCGGCGGCGGCTGCGCGTCGCCGGAGCTGATCTGCTGCCGGCGTTCGCCGAGCTGGCACCGGTGGACGTGTTCGGGATCCGCGCGGCGGAGGTCGCCAGTGCGGCCGGTCGCGGCATCCACGACGCCGGTGACCTCGATCCGCGGAGCCTCGGCGAACAGCTCGCCCGGCGCCGCGTGTACGTCCACCCCTACCGCTGGACATCGCTCGGGCTCTCGCTGCTGGAGGCCATGATGCTCGGGATGCCGATCGTCGCCGTGGCCGCGACGGAGATGATCCGGGCGCTGCCGCCGGGCGCGGGCATCGTGTCGACCGAGCTCGCCGAGCTCACGCGCGGCACTCGGGCATACCTCGCCGATCCCGCACTGGCTGCGGCCGCCGGCGCGCGTGCGCGTGCACGCGCCCTCGAGCACTACGGCATGGACCGCTTCCTGGCCCGGTGGGATGAGGTGCTCGCTGACGTCGTCGACGCGTTCGCGTCGCGCACCCGCCACCGGCAGGTGTCATCGGTCACGGAAGGAGTCCGCTGATGAGGATCGCCATGGTTTCGGAGCATGCCAGCCCGCTCGCCGCGATCGGGGGTGTGGATGCCGGCGGCCAGAACGTGCACGTCGCGTCGCTGGCTGCGGCGCTGGCCGCACGTGGGCACACGGTCACGGTCTACACCCGCCGGGACGATCCCGATCTGCCTCGCCGCGTCGAGATGCACAAGGGCGTGGACGTGGTGCACGTGGATGCGGGGCCGGCACGGGCCGTGTCCAAAGACGAGCTGCTGCCGTGGATGGACGACTTCGAGGCGAGCCGGCTGGTGGGCTTTCCCGTGGGAGGGGTCGAGTCCGGCGAGCGCGCCGCGCGGATACTGCTGCGTTCCGGACCGTCCCTCGTCGCCCTCGCCGTCCCCGGCGTCGGCGACCTCGTTGCCTCACGGAAGGGCACGAAGGTGCTGCCCCTTCGCGGATCGCCGGTCGTGGACCGCACGGGCGCCGGCGACGCGTTCTTTGCTGGGCTCGTCATGGGGGTCGCCTGCGGCTGGTCGCCGGCTGAGGCCGGGAATCTGGCGGCGCGCGCGGCCGGCGAGACGGTGCGCCGACTCGGCGGCCGACCGGACCTCGTCGCGATCGGCCGCCGGATGAGGCCGCTGGCCCCGGCGGGCTAGCCTTCGTTCAGGGCAGATCCTCGATCTGGATGCCCGCCTCGTCGTCCTCGGCGTCGGGATCCAGGCCGTCTTCCGGAGAGATGTCACCCTGGCCGTCGGCGCCGAGCCATGCCTCTTCGGGATCGTCACCCTGGGTATCGGGCTGTCGTTGCTCGGAGGCCGCCTCGATGTCTTCGCGAGGAATCTCCTCGGTCTCGTAGGCCTCGTCGGCATCGTCATCGAACATGTCGCTCATGGTCGTGCTCCCTTCATCGGCCACCAGGGTCGTCGAACGCGACATCCGTCCGCGACGGGGTTGACTCGGCCGCGCGCGCGGCGTAGAAGGCCGGAAAGGTGCGCAGGAACAGGCATCGTGACACATCGCGGCGCGTTCTCTGCGCGCACGGATCCAGCCGGCGGCAGCGAGCGCTCAGCGGCGGCGCGGCTGGCGGATGCGGGCGTCGTGCCGGTCCTTCTCGGCTCCGCGCTTGATGAGATCGGGCGCGGAGTCGTCGGGGGCCTTCTCGGCATCGCCATCACCGGAATCGTCGCGGGCGGGCTTCGCCGGCCTCTTCTTGCGCATGGGGCGACGATAGGCCGCCTGCGGTGTGCGGGGACGGGGGTTGACATCTGCCAGAGCAGAGGGCGGATTGTCAATCCCCTGGCGACAGGTTCTCCGATGCAGTGCTCTTGAGACATGTCGGTATCCCAGTCGACGTGCTCGGCTCTTGCCAAGCACGGGAAACACAGTCTCGTTGTCCGGGTCCTGCACGCCTGGACCGTTCTCGCGAGGGTGAGGTGAGCCATGTCCGATCCGACGACGACACACGCGACCTGGGGAGCCGGGCATCCGCGGCTGATCATCTCGCGGGATGGCAGGCATCACGAGGAGCAACTGGACGGCGAGCTCATCCGTATCGGCTCGGGGGCCGATGCGGACATCCGCCTCGACGGGATCGATCCGATCGCCGGAGAGATCCGGCACGACGACCGCGACGAATTCGTGCTCGTCCCGCATGCTCCGGGCGACACCAACGCACGGCTGCAGCCGCAGGCGGCCGCGCAGGGCCAGGACGGCGAGGTGCTGCGCACGGGCGCGCGGTTCACACTGGGCGAGTGGACGTTCGTGTTCATGCGCGAGGAGTATGCCGACCACGGCCGGCCCTATGGCGGTCGCGAGGGTGGCGAGGGATCGAAGCAGCCCGCGCAGCCGGAACGTCCGGATTACTCGTTCGAAGCGGGAGAAGACGAATGAACATCTCATCGGCGTCGTGCCTTATCCGAGTGAGAGGGTGAGGCGGCATGGGCACCATGTACTACGGCGGACCAGACACACCCATCCACATCGAGGATCGTGCCCTGGCTCATCTGAAGGTCGTGATCGCGACGAAGCTCAGGCGAGGAGAGAGCTTCACGCTGTCGTGGCAGCATGTGGACGGGGAACCGCGCGGGCGGAGCACGATCTGGCTGCATCCTTCGATTCCGCTGCGCTTCGTGTTTGACGAGCCCGAGCCGCCGCAGCTGAGCCGGGAGTGGATCCACGACCTGGCGAACTCGGCCAACACCTCCGGCGGGATCCAGCTCGTCGCGGAGCATCTGGACACCGGCCCGCTACGCGTCGCGCCCGATCCCGCCGAGGCGGGCTCGGGCTCGCTGCTGGAGTCCTGAGCCCTTGAATCAGGGGAACTCGCCGATCGCGGTGGGCTGACCGGGATGCTCCACCGGCTCGGGGACCACATACAGCCCCGACACCGAGTTGGCCGTATCCGCGAGAGCGTCGATCCAGGCGGGGTTGAGGGCGGGCAGGCGACTGCCGTAGAACTTGTAGACCAGTGACGCAGACGGGTGCAGCCACACGCTGGTGCGCCCGTCGCCGACGCTGGGATCATCGCGCCAGCTGAACGGGAACGGCTCGCCGCGTCGAAGCTTGTTGCTGATCACGAGCTGCAGATGCGCGAGGATCCGATCCTCGATGTCGATCCGCACGGTCTCTCCGTAGATGAACTTGCCCATATGATCCTCCCTAGCGGTGCCAGCGCTTCCACTATGCTGCCCTCCGCGGCAACGAGCACGGGCTTGACAGCAGCGGCTGGAGCGGTCACTCCTCGCGGCCGACGTCGGACCGTGCGAGGTAATGCCGGGCGGGAAGCCCCGTCGCTGCCACCGCATCCGCCAGCTCGTCCAAGGTGTGGATGAGCGACGAGAGGCGGGCGGTGCGCAGCAACGGGGGGGCGGGCATGTCGTCACGCGGCGGCGCCGGCCAGCTCCTTCGCCTTGGCGACGAGCTCCTCGCTGGTGTGCTGCTCCTGTTCGAGATTCGCCGACAGCAGCTGCACCACCTGCGGCGAGTGCATCGTCTGCGCGCTGGCGATGAGGCTCTGGTAGACCGAGATCTCGTAGTGCTCGGTGCCCAGCGCCGCCGCCACGGCGACGTCGTCCTGGAGGCTCTCGTCGGTCTTGCGCAGCAGCGCATGACCTTCCTTCGCCAGTCCCTTCGTCGTGGGCGACGGCTGGTCGCTCAACGACAAGCCGAGGATGCGGAACACCTCGTGCAGGTTCTCGATCTGCTGCTGCGTCTCGCCCGCGTGGTGACGGAACATCTCCTTCACCTCCTCGGATGGTGCAGCCTGTTCCAGGTCGGCCAGCATCTGCAAGGAGTCACCCTCCATCGTCAGGGCCGAACCGAGTCGGTAGGCGAACAGCTCTTCAGGCTTCTCAAAATGTTCGAACATCGCTCTCTCCTCAATCGTTGAACCGTGGGGCCGAGGATGCCACGGTGCCGCCGAATCGCTTCCCCCCTTGACAGCGAGAGCCGTTTCGACCCCCCCCGTCGAATGTCGTCTTCCCGGAGGGCATCGCACCGACGGTCGTCCGGCCGCGCACATTTACGACGTCGCCGCAACCCCTTGACGTGATCGGCAGGGGTTGTCGTAGAGTCGCGACACGATAGAGGAGGGACCTTCCCATGAACATCCTGCTGATCATCATCGCCATCGTTGCGATCGTGCTGCTGTTCGTCGGTGGTTTCGTCGCCGCCGTCAAATGGTTGCTCTGGATCGGGATCATCCTGCTGGTACTGGCCGTCATCGCCTGGCTGCTGCGGATGATCGTCGGCCGAGACCGGACCTGACGTGGGGTCCCTCGCGGACCTGGCGAGGCAGTTGCGGGTCGACTCGATCCGCGCGACGGGACAGGTGCAGTCCGGGCATGTTACGTCGAGCCTGTCGGCCGCGGATGTGATCGCGATACTGGCCGCCCGAATCACGTCTGGGTGCTGTGCGGCGACGGCGAGTTCGCCGAGGGGGTCGGTCTGGAGGATTCGACGTGGATGCCGTGTTCGTCGACGGGCACGATCTCGCGGCGATCGACGACGCGCTGTCGGCTGCTGGCGACACGGACCGGGCGACGGCGATCCTCGCTCGAACGGTCAAGGGCAAAGGGGTGCCGGAGATCGAGGACACCAACGGGTGGCATGGCAAGGCCTTGCCGACGGAGATGGCCGCGCACGCCATCGACGCGCTCGGAGGTCCGGGACAGGACACGATCGACACGCTTGCACCGCTGCGGACGGCCGCGCAGCGGACGGCTCACGCGGTGAGCGCACCCGAGTTCCCGCACTACGACCTCGGCGACCGCATGGCCACGCGCACCGCGTTCGGTGAGGCTCTGGCGGCCCTCGCCGCCCTCGACGACGTTGCCGTCGTCGACGGCGACGTCGGCAACTCGACGCACGCCGGTTTGTTCGCGGCGGCGGCGCCCGACAGGTTCTTCGAGGTGGGGATCGCCGAGCAGCAGCTGATCAGCACCGCCGTCGGCGATGCCGTGGGCGCAGCGCGCGCGGCACTCGTGCACAACGGAGCGCTGTGATGGCACGTCCTTCGTCGGATCCGACCCGGATGACCACGCAGCCGGCCCTCACCACCTCCACGGGGCGACGCTGGCTGGTGTGGGGCGGGGTGCTGGCCGGTGTCGCGTTCGCGATCCTGGCGGTTCTGGCGGTCACGCGCGTGCCCGCGGTGTGGGGCGCCTGCGCGGTCATCGTCGTGTTCTATCTGGCCATGGTGATCGTACGACTGACGGTGACCTCCCGACGTGCCCGGCTGATCGCCCTGGCGTGGTTGATGGGGGCGATGGCCGTCGTCGCGCTGGTGTGCATCGTCCTGGCCGGCGTGCTGTCGGCTCGCGCGGTCGGCTGACCACGGGAGCCAGAGGGTTCACCGTCCCTTGTCATGATGCAGCGCGCCCTTGACGCGCTGCACGCCCTCGGTGACGAGCGCCTTCGCCGAATCGATCAGGACGGCCGGCTCTTCCGGGTCCTTCTTCAGCAGGGCCTCAGCGGTGTTCTTCGCGAATTCCCGCGTGATGTGCGGCGGGAGCGGTGGCACGTTCTTGCTCGTGTACGCGTCGATGAGGGTGACGCCGCGGTTCGCGAACGCGGTGTCCCAGGCGGTGGCGGCCTCGTCGTCGGTTCGCACCCGGATGCCGGTGAACCCGAGCAGCTCCGCCCACCCCGCGTAGTCCACGGACTCGACATCCTGTGCGGCGGGCCACACCGGGTTGGCGTCTTCCGTGCGCATCTCCCACGACACCTGGGTGAGGTCGTCGTTGTGCAGCACCATGATGATCAGCTGCGGGTTTTCCCATTCCTGCGCGTACCTCTTGATCGTGATCAGCTCGTTCAGGCCGAGCATCTGGAACGCGCCGTCGCCGATCGTGCAGATCACGCTGCGCTGCGGATAGGCGAACTTCGCGGCCGTCGCGTAGGGCATGGACGCCAGCATGCTCGCCAGTCTCCCCGACAGATCGCCCATCATGCCGCGTCGCAGCCGGATGTGCTGCCCATACCAGTCCGCGGTCGAACCGGCATCCGCCGTCACGATCGCCTGCGCGGGCAGGCGCTTGTTCAGCTCGAAGTACATCCGCCGTGGATTGACACCGTCGTCATAGGCGACGAGCGCCTGGGCCTGCATCTCCTTCTCCCACTCGGCCATCTCCTCGGCCACGGTGTTCTGCCAGCTGCGGTCGTCCTTCGCGTCCAACTGGGGCAGGAGGGCGGTCAGCGTGGCCTTCACATCACCCCAGAGGTTGATCTCGGTGGGATAGCGCAGTCCCATCTGCTCGGGCTTGAGGTCCACCTGGATCGCGCGGGCCTGCCCGGTGCGGGGAAGGAACTGGCCGTACGGGTAGTTCGTTCCCAGCAGCACGAGCGTGTCGCACTCCTTCATCTGGTGCAGGCTCGGCAACGACCCCAGAAGCCCCAGCTGCTCGGAGTGGTACGCGACCTCGGAGGGCACCACCTGCTTGGCCCGGAGCGTCGTGATGATCCCCGCACCGCACCGCTCCGCGGCCTCGAGCACCTCGTCGGTCGCGCCGTTCGCGCCGTGTCCGACCAGGAACGTCACGCGCTGGCCGGCGTTGATGACGGCTGCCGCGCGGCGGATCTCCGCCTCGGGCGGCGTCACGGCGATGGAGGGAGCGACGGCACTGGATCGGGACACCCAGTTGGCCGGGTGCAGCTGCGGCATGTTCATCGCCTGCACGTCGTGCGGCAGCACCACCACCGCGGGGCCGAGGCGGACCCGAGCGGAGCGGAAGGCGGTGTCCAGCACCGCCTGCGCCTGCGCGGGCGAGACGATGGTCTGAACGTACACCGCGACATCGGCGAGTGCCCGTTCGAGATTGCTCTCCTGCTGCGTGAACGTGCCGAGGGCGTTCAGACCCTGCTGCCCGACGATCGCGACGACGGGCTGGTTGTCCATCTGCGCGTCGTACAGCCCATTGATGAGATGGAACGCGCCCGGGCTGGAGGTGGCGATGCAGACGCCGACCTCGCCGGTGAACTTGGCATGCGCGGTCGCCATCAGCGCGCAGATCTCCTCGTGCGTGGGCCGCACGTACCGGATGCCCCGCCCTTCGCGCTGCGCCCTCCCGAGGGCGCCGTCGAACTCGCCGATGCCGTCCCCGGGGAAGGCGAACACCGTGTGGACGCCCCATTCCTTGATCCGCTGGATCACGAAGTCGCTCACCGTCGTCATGTCCTTGTCCCTTCTGTGCTGGTCTTGCGCTGTCCACGGGCGAACTGCTCCGCGGCGCGCGCCGCGATCGCCATGATCGTCAGTGCCGGGTTCGCGCTGCCCTGCGTGGGCAGCACGCTGCCATCGACGATCAGGAGATTGGGCACCGCAAAGCTGCGGCAGTCGGCATCCACGACGCCGTCCTGCTCGTTCTCTGCCATCCGCGCGCCTCCCACGAGGTGTGCGTAGCGGTCGATCGTGATGACCTCCTCTGCACCGGCAGCGGTGAGGATCTCCTCCATCACCCGGGTCGCCGCGCGCACCAGCGCCTTGTCGTTCGCTCCCTGCGTGTAGTCGAAGCGAGCGATCGGCACTCCGTGACGGTCCTTCTCGTCGGCCAGCGTCACCCGGTTCTCCGCGCGCGGCAGGAACTCGCAGAGGGCTCCCAGGCAGGCCCAGTGCACATAGTCGCTCATGTAGTCGCGCAGCGCGGCCCCCCAGTGTCCTTGCGCGGCGACGTGCTCGGCCCAGGTGATGGGAAGCGGCGAGACAGTCTGCACGGAGAAGCCGCGCCGATAGGGCTTGTCCGGGTCGGTCTCGTAGAACTCCTCCGTGCTGACCTCCGGCGGCGGTCCCTTCCACATCCGCACCTCCTGTGCGAAACGTCCGGCGGTCTGCGGGGCGCCCTGCACCATGAGGTAGCGACCCACCTGGTCGAAGTCGTTGCACAGCCCGTTCGGGAAGCGCGCAGAGGTGGAGTTCAGCAGGAGCCGGGGAGTCTCGATGGAATAGCCGGCCACCGCCACGTTGCGGGCACGCTGGAACCGCTGCACGCCGTGTCGCACGTAGTGCACGCCGGTGGCAAGGCCGCTGCGCGGGTCGATCTCCACGCGCGTGACCAGGGAGTCCGGCCGCACCTCCGCGCCGTGGGCGAGGGCGTCGGGAATGTGCGTGATCAGCGGGGAGGCCTTGGCGTTCACCTTGCATCCCTGCAGGCAGAAGCCGCGATAGATGCAATGCGGTCGGTTGCCGAAGCGACCGCTGGTGATGGCCACTGGCCCCACGCGCGTGGTGATGCCGCACGCCTGGGCCCCGCGCTGGAAGATCTCGCCGTTGCCGGAGACGGGATGCGGGCTGAACGGATAGCCGTGCGGATCCCCCCACGGCCAGTGCTGGCCCGAGACCGGGAGCTCCTCTTCGATGAGCTCGTAGTAGGGCCGCAGCTGCGCGTAGTCGATCGGCCAGTCGGCCCCGACCCCGTCGCGGGAGCGCGTGTGGAAGTCGCTGGGATGGAAGCGGGGAGTGTAGCCGGCGAAATGGACCATGGAGCCGCCCACCCCGCGACCGGAGTTGTTCGATCCGAGCGGCACGGGATCTGCGCCCCCGATCTCGCGCGGTTCGGTCCAGTACAGGTCGTATGAGCCGGCCTCGTCGCTGACCCAGTCCGTCTCCGGCTCCCAGAATGGTCCGGCGTCCAAGGCCGCGACGGTCATGCCCGTGCGCGCCAGCCGCTGCAGCAGCGTTGCACCGCCCGCGCCGCATCCGACGATCACGAGGTCGATCTCGTCGTCGTCGTCGAAGGTGCGCATCTGCTCGCGCAGACCGGGCAGCATCTGCGAGCCGTCGGGGCTGAGCAGCCATGCCGACTCGTTGCGCGTGCGTACGGCGTTCATCGTGCCTCTCCGGCCGACACGGGGGGAGAGGCCGGATCATGCCGGGGGTGCGCGTCGCGCACCTCGAACGATTCCCGTCTGTCCACACCGAGGTTCTTGTAGCCGCGCGGATAGGCCGGCCCGTCGAACCCGATCTCGTTCCACGCCCAGGGGTGCGAATAGAACGCCGTGCAGGCGTAGCGCGTCCACAGACTCCAGACCTGTGCGGCGACCATGCCGTGCCAGGGGCGCGTGCCCAGATCCTGGATGCCCTGCAGGAGCCGCTCCTGCTGTTCCCACCCGCATTGCGCGAACGCGCGGTCGTGCGCCGCGCGCGCATCCGCGTCCAAGCCCGCCAGCGATTCGCGCCACGCGCGCGCGTCCACCGGCATCGTCTCGTAGTGCCAGCCGTCGGTCTGGCTCTCCGCGAGCCGCGCATCCACCATCTGCACGACGGGCACCCGGGGCTCGTCGCGCTGGTACAGCAGCTGATCGAACAGCGCGGATGCAGTGGCCTCCTCCGCGCCGGTGAAGAAGCGGACCTCGGGCTGCCGAGCGAGCCTGCCACGCACGAGCGTACGGGTGGTCTCGTCCCAGTGCGGGGCCTGCGCGGCCACGTCGAAGCCCGGATACCGGTGCCCGCCGTGGCGAGGGTCGAGGGGGAGCGTGGTCACTTCTCGCGCCTCAAGACCGCCGCCAGAAGTCCCATCCCGCCGACCAGCGTGACCAGCAGGGGCGCCAGCAGCGGTGGGCCCATCTCCATGTTGTAGCGGAAGTTGCGCCAGCCGCCCGGCTTCTGCCTGATCCCGCGACCGTGCAGCCAGAGCCCCTGCACCCCGTTGGCGGCGATGGTCGCGGACGCCAGCGGCAGCAGCGTCTTCGCCGCGCGCCGACTGCACACGCCGAAGACGCCGGCGATCGCGCCGACGGGGCCGAGCGCCACCGGAGCCCACATCCATCGGTTGCCGAAGCTCGCCTTGTCGTGCTCGAAGAAGATCTCTGCGGCCGTCACCAGCGCCCCCGCCGCGGTCAGGGCCGACAGGCTCCGCTCGAATCGTCCGGTGCGCACATCGCGCACGATCCGGTCGATGCCGTAGACGGCGTCCTGGACGCTCGTCGTCGCATGATGCCGAGGCATGCTTCCCTCAATCCCGAGCCTGCTCGATTCAGGCTCCCGGGCGCCGGTTCTGTGCGCTGACCATCCAGGAGAGCTGTTCGATGCGGCTGAGGATGTCATGCAGGATGTCGGCGCTGGTCGGATCCTCCTCATCGACCTGGTCGTGGACCTCGCGCGCCGTCGCGGCGACGCGATCGAGGCGCTCGGTGACGGCGTCGACCGCCTCGGTGGTCAGCAGCTCGCCGGCCGCAAGCGCGGGCAGCGTCGACGTGGACGCGATGGTCCGCGTGCGCGCATCCGGCAGCAGGTGGAGCGAGCGCATTCGCTCTGCGACCACGTCGGCGAACGTGCGTGCGGCCAGAACGATCTCGTCCAGCTGCAGGTGAAGGTCTCGGAAGTTCGGTCCGACCAGGTTCCAGTGCGTCTGTTTGCCCTGCAGAGCCAGCTCCACGAGATCCACGAGGACGCGCTGAAGACTCTCCTGCAACGGCGCAGACCCGCAGAACCCCTGCTCGGCGTTCTGCAACGACGTCAGCACGCCGGCATCTTCCGCGTCTGTGGCGGCAACCTGGTTCTCGTCATCTCGTTCTGGCATGCCGGTACGCTACGCGGCCCGGAGCGGGAGGCGAAGGGGGTTGACATCCGGCCGCTTCACTCCAAGAGTCGTCGGAGAGCGCCTTCTGCGCCGCGGCGCAGGTCCAGAAGCGCGCCCTGTTCATATCGGCGGAAGATCCTCGGATCGATATAGCTGCGCTGCGCGACCGCCGGGGTGTTCCCGAGGAACTCCGCTGCCGCCAGCACCGCCGCGTGTCGCGCACGACGGCGCTCGGATGCGCTCTCGACGCGGCCGGTACGCGCCAGCGACCGCGCCGCGACGATGGTGCCGTGCAGGGTGCGGAAGTCCTTCGCGGTGATGTCGTCGGCGGTGTTCTGCCTGATGTACTCGTTCACATCGGCCGCGTGCAGGGCGACCCGCCGGCCGTCGTGCTCGTAGGCCAGGAGCCGGGCTCGCGGCCAAGACCCGGCCAGCTCGTCGATGACGGCCGCGACCTCGGCGTCATGGACGCGGCGGTGCACCTGGGCGCCGCCCTTTCCGATGAACTGCAACGTGATCGTCTCGTCCACGCACAGGACGTCCTGGCAGCGCAGCGTCGTCAGGCCGCGCGTGCCGTACCGGCTCAGGTACTGTTCCGAGCCGATGCGCAGGCCGCTGTCGTCGAGAAGACGGAACGCGGCCGCGAGAACGCGCTTCCGGCTCAGGCCCTCGCCCCGGATGGCCCGGGTCACACGCGCGCGTGCGGCGGGCAGGGCGGTGGCCAACGCCAGCGATCGGGCGAACTTGTCGCGGTCGCGTCGCGCGATCCACTCCGGATGGTAGACGTACTGCTGGCGACCCGCAGCGTCCACGCCGACGGCCTGGATGTGACTGTGCGGGTCGCTGCTGATCCACACCTGCTCCCACGCCGGCGGAAGCGCCAAGCCCTCGGCGCGCGCTCGCGCGGCGGCCGGAACTGCCCGCCCCGCCGCATCCTGGAAGCGGAAGCCGCCGCCCGCGGCGACGCGGGTGAATCCCGCATCCTCTCTCGGGGTGACCAGGGTGAGACGCATGCTCCACTCGCGTTCTGACGGACGGATCGAGACGGACGGTCTCGAAGGACGGTGCAGCGACTGTGCAGCGACCCGATGCCCCGCGTCAACCCCCTGGCGGGCATCGGCCGCTGCGTGCAGGATCGGGCGGTGTGAGGCAGATCGAGCGGGTGTCCGGGCTGAGTGCGTGGACGTATCGGGTCCCCACGCGCACCTCCGGCCGCGAGCGCCCCGAGTCCGACGGCACGGCGAGCTGGGACCACACCGACGTCTTGGTCATCGAGGTGCGCCGCGGTGACGTGCGCGGGCTGGGGTACTCCTACGCGTCGCCCGCGGCCCTGAGCGTCCTGCAGGAGACGCTCGCACCGCTCGTTCTGGGCGCGGACGTCTTCGCGACGCCGAGGCTCTTCTGGACGATGGCCCGGTCGGTGCGCAACCTGGGATGGCCGGGGGTGGCGGCGGGTGCGATCTCGGCGGTGGACATCGCCGTGCACGATCTGAAGGCGCGGCTGCTCGACGTTCCGCTCCTGGATCTGCTCGGTGCGTCACGGGAACGCGTGGTCGCCTATGGCAGCGGCGGCTTCACCGACTACAGCGACGGCGAGCTCACCGGCCAGCTCGAGGACTGGATGGCACGAGGCATCGCGGCGGTGAAGATCAAGGTGGGCTCGCACCCCGACGACGACCCTCGTCGCATCCGGCTGGCGCGGCAGACGATCGGCGAGCGGGTCGCGCTGTTCATCGACGCGAACGGCGCCCTCGCCCGCAAGCAGGCGCTGGGCCTGGCGGTCGAGGCCGCCTCGGCCGGCGTCAGCTGGTTCGAGGAGCCGGTCTCCAGCGACGACCTCGCCGGCCTGCGGCTCCTGCGCGACCGTGCTCCGGCGGGCATGTCCATCGCGGCCGGGGAATACGCCTACACGCCGGCTGCCTTCCGCGACCTCATCGCCGGCGGCGCGGTCGACGTGGTGCAGGCCGACGCCACGCGATGCGGCGGCGTGACCGGCTTCATGAACGCCGCACAGCAGTGCATCGCGGCGGGCATCCCGCTCAGCGCGCACACCGCTCCGGCGATCCATGCCGTGCTCGGGTGCGCTGCACGTCCGGTGATCCACATCGAGTCGTTCCACGACCACGAGCTGGTCGAGGCGCTGCTGTTCGAAGGATGCAGCCCGCTCGTGGACGGGTGCCTCGTGCCCGATCGCGGGCGTGCGGGCCATGGGCTGTCTCTGCGCGACCACGCGAGCTCCTACCAGACCGCTCACTACGTCATGGCGTGACGCGCGGGGCGCAGGAACTCCCGGCGGCCCGCGCGTGCTAGGACGCCGCGCGTTCCCGGGCGCGGGCGGTCAGGTCCGGATCGATGTCCACGCAGAGGATCCCCGCCTGCTGCCCGAGCTCGCCGAGCACGGCGCCCACCGGGTCGACCACCAGACTCGTCCCGATCGAGACGGGCGGCGTCTGGCACACCGCGGCGGTGACGATGACGTTCTCGATCGCACGCGCGGCGGTGAGGATGCGCCACTGCTCCACCTTCTGGGCGCCGGGCACCCAGGAGGCGCAGACGGCGAGCATGTCCGCCCCGTCCGCGGCCAGGCGCGCGGCCATCGACGGGTGGCGCAGGTCGTTGCAGGTCATGACGCCCACGCGCATGCCGGCGACCGGCATCACGACGTGCTGCGGCGGATCCGGGCGCGAGATCCAGTGCGACTCCCGGAATCCATAGGTGTCGTAGAGGTGGATCTTGCGGTAGACGCCCACGAGGGCGCCGTCGGCCCCGAAGCCGACGAGGGTGTTGTACGGCTGCCTGCCCTGCGGGTGCGACTCGACCATTCCGGCGATGACGGCGACGGCGTGCCGGCGAGCCAGGTCCGCGACGGCCGACGCGAACGGTCCCTCGACGGGTTCTGCGACATCGGCGAAGCTGCCGTCGACCACCTTCTTCTCGTACATGGCGTATTCCGGAAAGCAGACGAGAGCCGCGCCTCGCGCCGCCGCATCCTCGACCGCCGACCGGATCGCCGCGAGATTTGTCGCGACGTCGGTTCCGGAGTCGATCTGGGCGAGCGCGAGGCGCATCGGTCAGTCTCCTGTCGCGACGGTGGACGGTGAGGGGGCGGCCGTCGGCGCCTCGTCCTTCTCATAGGTGAGCTCGGGAGGCAGCTTGCGGAAGCCCTTCGTGATGACCGCGAGCACGATGATGCCCACCCCCAGCCAGCTCAGGCCGAGGATGATCGCGTTGGCGTCGAGCTTCGTGAGCAGGTAGCCCGTGATGACGGCTCCGATCGTCGGGATCGCCACATAGACGATCGGGTTGAGGTGGTGACCGCTGCGACGTTCTTTCACGTAATACACGATGACCGACACGTTCACCATCGTGAAGGCCGTGAACGCGCCGAAGTTGATGAACGACGTCGAGGTCGCGACATCCAGGAAGACCGCGGCAAGCCCCACCACACCGATGATCACGATGTTGAACACGGGGGAGTGGAACCGCCTCGAGACCTCGCCGAAGATCCGTCGGGGCAGGGCTCCGTCGCGCCCCATCGCGTACAGCAGGCGGGAGGCCGAGGCCTGGGCGGCAAGGCCCGAGGCGAACTGCGCGATGACCAGACCCGCCAGGAAGATCGCACCGAACACGTTCCCGCCGATTGTGATGGCGATCTCGAACGCCGCCGACGAGGCGTCGTGGAACTGCCCGCCGGGGTGGACGAGCTGGGTCGTGTACGACACGAGGACGAAGATCCCTCCGCCGATCAGGGCGATGAGCATGATCGCGCGGGGCACGGTGCGGGTCGGGTTCTTGGTCTCCTCCGTGAACGTGGTGACCGCGTCGAATCCGAGGAATGAGTATGCGGCGATCGCAGCTCCCGCCGAGACCATCGCGAAGCTCGACGTCGAGTTCACGAACGGGTTGGCGCTGACCAGGCCCCCCAGGCCCTGGTTGCTGACGACGGAACCGATCGACAGCGCGACGAAGACGAGGATCACGAGCACCTGGAACGTCATCATGATGTAGTTCGTGCGATCGGCGACCTTGATGCCGAGGATGTTGAGGATCGTGGTGACCAGCACGAACGCCACGATCCAGACCCACCCCGGGATCGCGGGGAACTCGGCCTGCAGATAGGCGCCTCCGATCAGCCAGATGACCATCGGCAGGAACATGTAGTCCAGCAGCACCGCCCATCCGACCAGGAAGCCCACGCGCGAGTCGATCGTGCGTCGCACGTAGGTGTATGCGGAGCCTGCGACCGGGTAGGCGGCCGCCATCCGCCCGTAGCTGGATGCGGTGAACAGCATCGCCACCAGTGCGACGAGATAGGCGGATGCGCTCGCGCCGCCGGTGGTCTCGGCCACGACGCCGAAGATGCCCAGCACGATGAGCGGGGTCATGTAGGCCAGCCCGAACAGGACCAGCGAGGTGAGCCCGAGTGATCGGGTGAGGTGGGGTTGTGCGGACATCGTCGTCTCCTGTCGGGTTCGGGACTGCTAACGGTTCTGCGCGCCGGTGGCGGCACGGGGCTCCCAGCGGTGCGGGTCGATGCGTCCCTTGTAGAGAGGAAGCTCGAGCGCCGCGTCGGTGGGCAGGAACTGGGACCACATGCGGTTGCTGCCGGCGGTGCCGTGCTCGCGCACACGGCCGACCTGATCGAGGTCGAGGGTCACCCGCAGCACCTCCGGCGAGGCGCCGGCGGTCGCCAGCACCTCGCCCTCCGGATCGACCACGATGCTGCGGCCCATGCCCACCGGCGCGGCGCAGTTCACGCTCACGGTGAAGGTCTGGTTCACGATCGAGTTCGCCCGGGCCAGCACGAGCTCCTGCGCACGATCGGGCGTCGTGGTCTTCACGATGTTCACGACGACCTCGGCCCCCATCCACGCCAGGTGCCGGCTGACCTCGGGAAACCAGGCGTCATAGCAGATCGAGAGCCCGGCCGTGCCGGCACCCAGGCCGCACGTGACGAACCGGTCGCCCGGGTCGTACGGCTCGAACGGCCGCCAGGGGAAGATCTTGCGATAGGAGGCCACGAGGCGCCCGTCGGGCGCGATGGCCAGCGCGGTGTTGAAGAGCTCGTCGTTCTCACCGCGCTCGCAGACGCTGCCCGGCACGAGCCAGACGCCCGCCTCCCGGGCGATCTCGCACAGCGCGTCGACGAACGACCCCTGCAGCGGTGCGGAGGCCGCGCGCAGTCGCCGTTCGCGTTCCGGGTCGGGCCAGTCCTGCGAGCCGAACAGGTGCAGTTCCGGATAGACGACGAGGTCGGCCCCGGCTTCGCGGTGCCGACGGACGTCGGCGGCGAACGCGTCCAGCGGGCCGCCGATCGGGAGGGGAGACGCTTGGACGGCCGCGATGGCCAGCGTGCGGGTCATGGTGACCTCTCTGTCGGGTGATCCGGGCTGCGGATCTGCTCTCCCATAAAATAGATCAAGATGAGCGAATATGTCCAGTGTCTGGGTAAAGTTGGTGCCATGTCCAGCGCAGACCAGGCGCACGGCGACCCGAGGCGCAACGCCCTCCACGATCCCGGGCTGACCGGGATCACGCGTCTTTCCGCCGCCGACACGGTGCGCGCGCGGATCGCGCTGGCGGTCGAGCTCGATCTCATCGAGGCGGGCGAGCGCCTCCCGCGCGACGCCGAGATCGCCCGCGCCCTCGATGTCAGCGAGATGACCGTGCGGCGCGCGCTGGAGGCGATGGCCGAGGACGGGCTGGTCGAGCGGCGCCGTGGACGCAACGGGGGAACGTTCACCACCGGCCGGTCCGACGGAGACCACGCCGCCGAGGTGTACCGCCAGGACGCCGCCGAGGTCCACCGCCTGATCGACGTGCGCACGCTGCTGGAGTGTGCACTCGTGCACCACGCGGCGGCGTCGGCCACCGCGCACGACCTCCACGCGATGGCCGCACACGTGGCCGAGGCGACCTCCGCCCGGGACTGGAGCGAGTACCACCGCGCCGACGAGCGGTTCCATCTCAGCGTCGCCGAGGCGGCCGGGCTCGCCTGGGCGCTTCCGCCGTATCGCGAAGTGCTTGCCGAGCTGTACACGTACTTCATCCCGTATCCGATCGATCGGCTGCATCGCGCGAACGAGGACCATGTGCGCATCGTCGACGCGATCCGTCGACGCGATCCCGTGGCCGCCGTGGAGCAGATGCGTGCACACGTGCAGGTGCTGCACCACACGATGTACGTGGGCGGCGCGGCCGACGCCTGACGCACGCGCAGGCCCCGCGTCGCTCGTCGGTCGCCTTATGCTGGACGGGACGTCGATGCGCGAAGGAGCCCGAACCGATGAGCCTCGACCTGCTGGCGGCCTCCGGCACCGCCGCGACCCGTCCGTGGACCGATCCCGCCGGCTACTGGGGCGCGATGACGGATGCCGTCGCGGGCCTGTCGGGGCCGCTGGCGGCGGTCAACCTCGCGGCGCTGCGCTACAACGCGCTGGACATGGTCGTGCGGGCGGGCGGCGTGCCGATCCGGGTGGCCAGCAAGTCCGTGCGCGTCCGCGAGATCATCGAGGGCACTCTCGCGGTCGGCGGGTACCGCGGCATCCTCTCGTTCACGCTGCCCGAGGCGCTCTGGCTGGCCGAGACCGGCTACGACGACGTCGTCGTCGGATACCCGACCACCGATCGGACCGCGATCGCTCGCCTTGCCGCCGACGAGGCGGCCACCGGCCGGATCGCGCTCATGGTCGACAGCCTCGATCAGCTCGACCTCATCGACGCCGTCAGCCCGCCCGGCACGCGCGGCACGATCCGCGTGTGCATCGATGCGGACGCGTCCTGGCGGGCGCCGGGGCTTGGACACGTCGGCGTGCGCCGATCGCCCGTGCATGAGGTCGCCGAGGTCGCCACCCTCGCGCGCGGCATCGCCGCGCGTGCGGGCTTTGGCCTGGTCGGACTGATGATGTACGAGGCGCAGATCGCCGGCCAGCCGGACAAGGAGGGGGCCTCCGACGCCCTCATCCGGTGGATGCAGCGCCGCTCGGGCGAGGAGCTGCTCGCCCGACGTGCGGCCATCGTCGACGCGCTGCGCGAGATCGCGCCGCTCGAGTTCGTCAACGGCGGGGGGACCGGATCCCTCGAGCTGACGGCATCCGATCAGTCGGTGACCGAGGTGACCGCCGGCAGCGGGCTGTTGGCGGGGCACCTGTTCGATCGCTACCGGATCTTCGAACCGGCACCTGCGGCGGCGTTCGCGCTCGAGGTGGTACGCAAGCCCGCGGCCGACATCGTCACCGTCCTCGGCGGCGGATGGATCGCGTCGGGGCCGCCGGTAGCCTCGCGCCAGCCGGTGCCGGTCTGGCCGCAGGGACTGCACACGCTCGGCCGGGAGGGAGCCGGCGAGGTGCAGACGCCGCTGCAGGGGGAGAGTGGCCGGTCGCTGCAC
>ERZ778017.1370-NODE-1370-length-24395-cov-6.743961_pt1 | contig 24395 bp, 22 predicted proteins | sample MGYA00375747_ERZ778017 | MGnify/ENA primary metagenome ERZ778017 (study PRJEB29350, sample SAMN05509838) | bioreactor metagenome | biome: bioreactor; material: wastewater | place: South Africa: University of Cape Town | collected 2014-03-17 ...
GCGGATCGTCTCGCCGGGGGCGAGGCCGGTCTTGCGGTCGGCGACCAGCTCGAAATGGCCGGCGCCGATGCCGCGCCCCTCGGCGATCGCCTGCGGCCCGCCGGGACGGCCCGGCTCGTAGCCGACGACGTAGAGTCGCAAGGTGCGCCCGGCATGCGGCGCCTCGACGTTCTGGTAGTTGACCGCGCCGGCCTCGGCGACGCCGGGCATACGCGCGACCGCATCGCGCGTATCGGCGGGAATGCTGGAGCCTTCCGCGAACGGACCCTTGGTTCCGGCCTCCACAACCCAGACATCGGCAGCGGGCGCCTTCACCACCGCCAGCGCGTCCGAGACGAGCCCGTTGTAGATGCCGATCATCGACAGGACGACCGTCATCAAAAGCCCCAGCCCGAAGCAGGTGAGGACGAAGCGGAACAGTCCGTGGCGGATATCCTTGAGCGCGAGGTTCATGGCGCCTCCGCAACGCGGGCGCGCCGTCCGTCCGATGCGCCCGCCGGCGGCCGGGCGACAATCGCGGCCCCTTCGGGCAAGCCGCCCGCCACCTCGACCCGGCCGCGATCGTCGCGCGCACCGAAGGTCAGTTCCGCCCGCGCGAGACGTCCGTCCCGCACGACCCAGACCGTGCCGTGATAACCATCGAAGCCGGTGATCGCCACCTCGGGCACCATCAGTGCGGTCGCGCGCGTGCCGGTCAGGATGCGCACCTCGGCCTGCTCGCCGAGAAACATCTCCGGGGGACAGTCGGCGCAGGCGAGCCAGACACGGCGCTCCTCATTCACCCGGTCGCTTTCGATACCGATGCGGGCAATAGTGCCGTGGAACTCCCCCGAAGGGTGGGACCGCAGCCGGATCGTGCCCGGCTGGCCGATGGCGAGCTGGCCGGCGCGCTCCTCGTCGACATAGGCCTGGATCCAGATCGTGGTCCTGTCGATCAGGGTGAAGATCGGATCGCCGGCCTTCACCACCGTTCCCGCCTCGGCGTGGCGGACGACGATCAGCGCGTCATAGGGGGCGATGAGGCGGTGGTGGGCGAGAAGGGTTTCCTCTTGCCGCAGGGCTGCGGCTGCATCCAGACCCTGTGCCCGGATCACCGCCACGTCGGCCTCGGCTACCGCCAGATCGGCGCGCGCCACGTCCGCGTCGCGCTGTGCTTCCTCGGCGCGCTGGACCGAGGCGACGTCGCGCTGGACCAACCCCTGCTGGCGCCGGTTCGCCGCCTCGCGCTCGGCCAGCACGGTGCGTGCGCGCACCACCGCCGCGTCAGCCTTGGCAAGATTGGCCTCGTTCGCCGCCATCGCCGCATGGGCGCGGGCCACGCGCGCTTCCTGCTCACCCGAGTGAAGGACGGCGAGTTCCTGCCCTTTGGTCACGTTGTCGCCGGCATCGGCGGCAAGCGACGTCAGGGCGGCGCCGACCTCGAAGCCGACGCGGCTCAAGATCCGCGCCTCGACGGTGCCAAGCCCATAGATGCGAAGGGCGACGTCGCGCTCCGGTTGGAGGACCGTCACCGTCAGCGGACGCTCGGTAAGAAACAGGAAGCCAACCCCGGCAGCGGCCGCAAGCAGCACCCCCAAGAGCCAGACGCGCCGCATCCCTATTGTCCTTCCGCGGCCAGAAGCCCGCACTGCACGTCGAACAGCCGCAACCCTTCCTCGCGGAGGTCGAAATCGCGCGCACCGAGCGCCCAGCGGATCGCAACCCCCTGCACAAGCGAGGTCAGCAACACCGCCGCGTCCTCCGCGGCAATATCGTCGCGGACGAGGCCGGTTTTCTGTCCGGCGGCCACTTCCTGCGCGAGCAGGCTGCGAAAAGCCATGAGCCGGCCGCGAAAGGTGACGCGCAGTTCCGCGTTGGTGACGTTCAGTTCGCGCGAGAACAGAAGCATCGGCAGGGCGGGGGTAGCGGCGATCTGCGTAAACTGCGCGGCAATCAGCGCGCGCAGCCGAACAAGCGGCCCGTCGCCGAGGTTCAAGGCATCGTCCCAGGCCGCTGCCAGTCCTTCAGCCACATGCTCGGCCACGGCCCGCCATAGCGTGGCCTTGGTCGGGAAATGCCGGAACAGCGCGGCCTGCGTCACGCCGACCGTCGATGCCACCGCCCCCGTCGTCACCCGGTCCGGTCCGATCCTGTCGGCAAGGTCGAGGACGGCGGCGACGATCTCTGCCTTGCGAATCTCCGCCCGCTTGCGCATGCGCTTCCTCAATAGTTAGTGAGTAGTCACAAACTTATTTAGGTGGAATCAGGCCATGCGTCAATTGCCGGGCATCCAATCTGGGTTGATTGTCCGCCAAGGCACGCTTCCGATGCCGGAAGCCAGAGACGGCTTGATGCAGGTTGGGGCGAGAAAAATGCGGATGCCCTCGAAAAGCGTCATCGCCGTTCGCGACGTCCAGGGATCGCTGAACTGCGCGATTGACGTCCTGTCGACGAAAGCATCGATCGATGCCCGGGCGGCGAACCATGACGATCAGCAATTCGACGGGTTTCGCTCTAAGGGCCGCGCAAGGCACATTTTGATTCCCGTCAAGAACATCGCCCAGGAGACCGCTAAATTGGAATGGAGAGGTCATGCGGAAGCATTTTCAGCGAATTATCGTCGAGGGACACGATAAGCGGCATGGCGTGTTAAGCTTTATGCCGGCCGCTTCGTCCGGCGGCAGCGTAGAGCAAGGCCAGTGGCCATTCGCCAGCGAAGAAACAGCCCGGGAGCAACGACATGAACAGGCAAACCACGATCTCCAGCACACCGCGACGCAGCGTCGTCGTCAATGGCTTTACCAATGCCCTACTCGACCCGGCCGCTCCGATGCTCGGCCCGGTGGAGAACGGTGGCACCATCATCGCCAACACCGCCCCCGGCTGCTGGGGGCCGATGATCACACCACGCCTGCGCGGCGGCCATGAGGTGACGCAGCCCGTCTTCGTCGCCGGCGCGGAACCCGGAGACGGCATCGCGATCCGTATCCGCGACATCACCGTCACCGCGCTCGCCACGGCTTCAGGCCACGATTCCTCGCCCGCGGGCTTTTGCCTCGGCGACCCCTATGTCGCCGCCCGCTGTCCTGTCTGTGACGAGTTGTGGCCCGAAACCCACCTCGAAGGAATCGGGCAGGATGCCGTCAAATGCGATAAATGCGGCAATGCCGTTAAGCCGTTCGAGATTGTCCATGGCTACACCGTCGTCTTCGACGAGACGCGCCGGGTTGGCGTGACGGTGCCGAAGGCGGCAGCGGAGACGATCGCTCGCAAGGCGCACCACTATGCCGCCCTACCCGATGAATCGGTGCAGCATCCGATCCTCACCTACGCGGCCTCCGACATGCCGGGCGTGATGGTGCGCATGCGCCCCTTCCTCGGCCAGCTCGGCACCACGCCCTCACACCCGATACCGGACTCGCACAATGCCGGTGACTTCGGCGCTTTCCTCGTCGGCGCGCCGCACCCTTACGCGATCACCGCCGAGCAGCTCGCCGAACACAAGACCGACGGCCACATGGACATCGACGCCGTCAGGCCCGGCGCGATCCTGATCGCGCCGGTGAAGGTGAAGGGCGCCGGCGTCTATATGGGCGACATGCACGCCGCCCAGGGCGACGGCGAGATCGCCGGCCATACGATGGACGTGGCGGGAAGCGTGACGCTTCAGGTCGAGGTGGTGAAGAACTACCCCATCGACGGCCCGGTGCTGTTTCCCCTACTCGAGGACCTGCCACCGCTGGCGCGCCCCTTCGACGCCGACGAGCGCGCTCGCGCGAAACGCCTTGCAAAGACATGGGGCATGGACGAGGTCGAGGAACTGGCACCAGTCTCCGTGATCGGCACGGCGGCCACCATGAACGCGGCCATCGACAACGGCCTCGAGCGGGCGGCGAAGCTGCTCGGCATGACGGTTCCGGAGGTCCGCAACCGCGCAACGATCAACGGTGCGATTGAAATCGGCCGCGCGCCCGGTGTCATCCAGGTGACGTTCCTCGCGCCGCTCGCCAAGCTCGATGCCGCCGGCCTCGGCGGCTACACGCGCGAGCAATACAATTTGTGAAGTACAGCGGGTGCGTTACTGGGCCGGCGCAACTCGAGCGGATGCCCGAGGAACCGTGGCAAGAGATCACCGTGGCGCTGGCCGGCCCAGCGGTGAACTCAGTGCTTGCGCCAGCCTGGCCGCTACCGCCGGGCAGATACAGACTTTCCCCTTAGGGCGCCAGTCGATGGCAATTCGCTCCTCGCCTTCATCGCCATCTTCATCTATCTGGCGCAGCCGCCGGCAGTGCCGACTTGGCGATGAGTAAGACCACATGCTCCCTCGTCATTTGCGCCGGCATGTGGTCGTCGCCGATGTCGGCTTTCAGGTTACGACAATTCGATAGCTACAGCCAACATCGGCTGCAAAGCCGCTCTTCACTCAAGGCCAAAGGAAGGTCCTCGTTAAGTCAAAAACGTCGCCTCCTGAGAATGGTTCGACTCCGACCATCGGCTCCATTTGGAATGACTGGGTTAGCGACGCCCCTTGCTGTCGGTTACCTCCTACGCTTTCAGTGCGCACTTTGCACGCCAGCATATATCGACTGAACCGCCGCCGATGACAGCCCAAGATGGCTCGCGATGCACTTAAAACTCATTCCACCGTCATAAAGTGCAATAATCTCGTTGCGCATGCGTTGGGTGAGCATCCTTACCCTTGCCCCGTCCTTAATAGATTGATAATACATCATAAATCTTGGTGCTCACTTCTACCCCACTTTACCCACCAGCGCCGTTCCAAGTGTATTGAAACCGGCGTCAGGGCTGGTCGGCGTAGAAGTTCACCGTCTCTTCGTCGAGTTCTATGCCGAAGCCGGGCCTGTCGGGAACGATGACTGAGTTTTCACCGGTCTCGAGACGGGTCCGCGGCGTCATGATCGCCTCGAAATTGTAGATGTCCTTCTCCAGGATGAAGTGCTCCACGGCAACGCAATTAGGCGCGGCGGCGGCCAGCGGCGCATGGGCATTAGCATGCCAGTGCGGCGCGATACCGATACCGAAGGTCTCGGCCGTCTTGGCGATGCGCAGCCATTCCGTGACGCCGCCGAGAACGCACATGTCGGGTTGCAGAAGGTCCGCCGAACGCCGTTCGAGGAGCAGGCGGAATTCATGGCGCGTCTGGTGGATCTCACCGGTCGCCACCCGCGTTTCCAGAACCCTCGACAACCGCGCGTGTCCTTCGAGGTCCTCAGGAGAAAGCGGCTCCTCGAACCACCACAGGCCATGGCTGCCGGCCGCCTTCTCGAAGGCGCGGGCCGCCTCGAGGGCATGGCTGAAGTCCCGATAGGCGTTGTTGGCGTCGAGGCCCAGCCGTCCCCTGCCCTCCATCGCCTCGATGGCGGCGGCAACCCGCCTGGCGTCCTCGGCAATCGGCAGGCCGCCGACTTTGATCTTATGGTCGGTAAAGCCATGCACGACATTGAAGCGGATTTCCTCGCGCACGGCTTCGTCCCACGGACCGTCGTCGGGACGGTAGTAGCCCCCCGAAGCATAGGCAGGAACGGGCCGAACGGTTCCGCCCAGCATGACCGAGATCGGCATGCCGCGACGCTTGGCGGCGAGGTCCCACAGCGCCATGTCGACGGCGGCCAGCGCACGGATGACGACACCGCGCCGGCCGGTGAGCAGCGTCTCCTGGAACAGGCGGTCCCACATCCCCTGGATGTCGTCCGTGTCGGCGCCGAGGAGTACCGGGGTCAGCAGGTCGTCAACCGCGGCGGCGGCTACCCGGCCGCCGGCCGTACCGAGATAGCTGTAGCCGACGCCGACAGCGTCGCTCTCGCTGCACCGGATCGTGACGATGACGAAGTCGCGTTTGCTGAGGATTCGCGTCGAAATCCGCGTCGGCTTCCTCAGCGGGATATAGACAGCCCGCGCGGTAACATCTGTGATAGGCATGCTGCGTTCCTCTACCGGGGCTACACCATCCGGTAAGTCGCGGGGCGCCGGTCCTTGAAGGGCGAGACCTCGAACTCCCCGGCCTTGACGACGATGGTCTTGTTGCGGGCACGCGCCACGTCGACGCTTGCCGCAAACACGCCTTGCTCGCGGCCGCAATTGCCGATGACGGCGCCGAGCGGATCGATGATCTGGCTCTGGCCGAGAAAAGTGGCGTCACCCTCCTCGTCGGCGCGGTTGGCGACCAACAGGTAGATGAAGTTCTCAGCTGCGCGAACCCTGGTAAACTGCTCGGCCAGAATGGCCGACTGGACCGGCCAGTTGGTGGGCAATGCAATGAAGTCGGCTCCCGCCAGCGCCAGCGAGCGCATGATTTCGGGGAAGCGTATCTCGTAGCAGATGGCGATCCCCACCTTGCCCACGCCGGTGTCGAACAACGAAAGCTCGGTGCCGGGCGGCTCGTCGACGAAGCGGTCGGCGCCGAGGAACGGCATATGGCGCTTGCGGTGCACTCCGCTCACGCCCTTCGCGCCAACGACAGCGGCCGAGTTGTAGAGCTTGTCGCTGCCGGCTTCCAGAAAGCCGACGATGACCTCGAGGCCGTGTTCGGCACACAGCCCGGCGATCTCGCGCATTTCCGTGCCGTCGATGCCGACCGCAGCGCCAAGCGCGCTCGCGCGGTCATTAAACATGTAGCCGGACAGGTAGCATTCGGGGAACACCAGCAGCTTCGCCCCGGCGCTCGCCGCTTCGCGCATATAGCCCGCCATGGCATCCAGATTGGCACGTACGTCGCCGAGTTTTGCGGGTACCTGCGCGACGGCGACGGTGACGAGGGTTTCGGTCAATTCTGCCTCCAGGTCGGACGTTGGAAAGAATCAGTTTCCCTTGCGGGCAAAGAGCATGAAGAACAGCGCGCCCATGACCGGCAGGGTGACGGCCAGGATGAGCGTCGAAAGCGAGAACACGATCGGCACCTGCGACTGCTGGGCGGAAGCCATGGCCCAGTTGTAGACCGGCATCGTGGTTTCATTGCCGCGCAGGAAGGTGGAGCGCAGCAGTTCGTTGAACGACAGCAGGAAACTGAAGATGCCCGCCCCCGATATGCCGGGCATCAGCAGCGGCAACTCGATGTCGAGGAAGCAGCGCAAGGGCTTGGCGCCGAGATCCTGCGCCGCCTGGATCAGCCGGACGTCGAAACGGATGGTGACGATGAGAATGAGAAGCAGCGCGAAGGGGAACGCCCAGACCATGTGGCCGATAAACAGCGACCACATGCCGAGCCGCAAGCCGAGCGTCATGCGAAAGAAGATGAAGAGTGCCGCCCCGATCGTCAGACCGGGCACGAACAGCGGCAGCAGCGCCAGGAACAGGACGCTGCCCGGCCGCTTGAGGCGTACCAGCGCACGCGCCAGCAACGTCCCGATCACCATGCAGGCTACCGCGACCGCCAGCCCCAGCAGCACGCTCTTGACGAACGGGGTGTGCCACTTGTCGTTGGCGAACAACAGCGAATAGTGCGCAAAGGTCAGCGGATAGGGTTTGCCCGACAAGGGCTCGGCGCTGAACGACATGACACCGAGCCAGACCAGCGGGCCATAGATCAGCGCCAGCGCCACGCAGCCGAGCGCGACTGCCACCTTGTTCCAGCCGGACGCTTCCGCCAACCGGTCAACGAAACCACGCTTCCCCACGGTGCCGGGACTGTGCGGCAGGGCGGATGCCTGGGCAGGGTTGGACATCGGTGATTTCCTCCCGCAGCCTAGCGATCGAGGCTCTGGAACAAGGACGCCATGCTGAAGCGTCCACGCAGGCTGACAATGAGCACGACGAGCAGCAGCACCAGCACGCCGATGACGACGGTCGAGAGCGCCGCGGCGATCGGATAGTTGAGATTGGTGAGCGCGCTCTGGATCGATTGCCCGAGCAGATTCACCTGACCGCCTCCCAGCAACTGCGGCTCTATCCAAGCTGCCATCAGCGGTACGAAGGTGAAGACGACGCCACCGACGATGCCTGGCATGGCAAGCGGCAGGATGATGTAGCGCAGCGTCTGCAACCGGCTGGCCCCGAGGCCTGAACTGGCCTTGACGAGATCGTCGTCGATAAGGCTGAGGGTCAGGAAGATCGGGAACACGGCCGTCGGGAAATAGCTGCCGAACATGCCGAAGCTGACGGAAAAATCGGAATAGAGCAGCCAGGTGAGCGGCTTGTCGACAAGGCCGCTGCCGACCAGCAGATTGTTGATGACCCCGTTGGTGCCGAGGATGGAGCGCCAGACGATGATGCGCGAGGAGGCGTCGATGAAGAACGGGATGGTGAGAAGGGTGATGACGCATGCCCGCACCGCGGGGGAGCGGCAGCCCTTGGCCAGCCAGAGCGCAAAGGGGAACGCAACGAGGATTTCGAGGAAGGTGACCGTTACCGCAAAACGGATCGTGCGCAGTACGACGACCCAGCGGCCGGTTTCCGCCAGGCTGACCCATGTGCTAAGCGTCGGGTCGTAGACGATCTGGTATTGCCGCATGCTGAAGAAGCTGAACGCGGAGATGATCAGCAGAGGAAGCACGACCACGCCGATCCACGCCACCAGAAACCAGCCGGTGAACCACTGGGTAGCGGTTCCCGGCAGGCGCCAGGGGCGCGGCGATGACAGAGCGGTTGCGGTGGCCATGCTTCAACCTTTCCCCGCCGGGGCCTGCCCGGCGGGATCGATCCAGGTTCCTCGCCCGAAAGGGTTCAGGCGCTCAGGAAACGCTGCCATTCCTGTTCCATGACATCGGCGTTGGGCGCCGTCGGCTTGGCCCAGAAGGCGTTCGGGTTCGACATCTTGCGCTCGATCTTCTTGTCGGTGGCGCGCAGTTCCTCGATCTGCTCGGGCGTCCAGCCGGACTTTTCGGCATATTCGACGCCCAGGTCCATGTTCGGCCCCGCATAGGAGCGGTCACGCGCCTGGCAGGCGCGGAACTCGCCGCCGAGGAAGTAGTTGAGCACGCGGTAGATGGCTTCGCCATTGCCTCGGTCCAGCGCCTGTTTCGGAATGTAGGCGCCATGGCCCCACTTCTTTCCGCCCTCGACGGCATAGGCGTAGACCGGCGCCTTCTCCTTCATCGTCTTCTGCGCTTCCTTCACCGCCGGTTCCCAGCACTCGAGGACATCGACTTCTCGGTTCTGGATAAGCTGTACCTGTTCCTCGAAGCTATTGTGCAGCGTGCGGAACATGCCCGCCTTCTTGCGCTCCACGGCATAATCGACCACCGCCTTGGCCTGCTCAGGCGTCAGGTTGGCCGGGTCCTCGATCTGCATCCGGCCGTTGACGCGCAGGAAGTTCGCCATGCAGGCCAGCGACTGCGAGAAGACGCGGTCGAGGGCCACGCGGCCGCGCGTGCGGTCGTCTTCGTAGAGGACAGTATACGGGATCTCGTCGAGCCCGTTCGGATTGGCGCCGATCGCATCGGGGAAATAGGCAAAGGCGTCGCAGTTGCCGAGGATCGGTACACCATAGGTCTTGCCGTCATAGACGCTGATGTCGGACTTCTTCCAGAAATCGGGGGTCCGCTCCCACAGGTCGAGCGCGGGGTTGTCCTCGTCGATCTCGGCGTAGAAGCCCTGCGGACCGAGGATGTCCTGCGTACCGCCGTCGAAGATCATGATGTCGTGCGTCTCGCCGACATTGTTGGCCAGCGCGTCGCGCATGAACACGCCGATGTCCGCATCGGTCGGCGTGAACTCCAGCTTCACCCCGGTGGCCTTGGTGATCAGGCTGGGGTCGTCCATCTGCGCGGTGGTGACGCCATAGGCGCGAAGAACGGTTTCCTGCGCCATGCCGAGGCTGGCGAAGCCAAGGCTGGAACCCGCGAAGGCCACGCTGACGCCCGCCGCGGATTTCAGGAACGAACGCCGGCTGACGCCGGTTTCCATGGTATCCATCGTAGTCATAATTTCTTCTCTCCCGTTTTTCTTCTGCTTATTCCTCCGCCGTGCCGTGGCGGTCATGGAATGGTTTGCGGCCCCTCAGGGGTCCATGACGGTGCACATGTCTTGCGACCAGTGGATGGACGAGGGCTCGGCCGGCGCTGCATCGACGTCCCAGACGCGGGAACGGACGGGTCCGACAGGCGTGTCCACCGTCACATCGAGATATTTTCCCTTGTAGACGGAGGCCGTCCGACGGCCGGCGAAGCCGTTCACCCCCTCAAACGTCTCGTCGGTCACCGAAAGACGGACGCGCTCGGCGCGCACGCCCATGACGGCCTTCGCTCCGACGCTCGGCACCGAGCTCCCGCACCAGCGGCCGGCAACCGCATGCCCCGATACGTCCAGCGTCACGTAAGGCAGCGCGACCTTGGTCACGGTGCCTTCCAGAATGTTCTCCACCCCCATGAAGCGGGCGACGAAGGCGCTGTTCGGCCGGTCGAACAGTTCGGTGGGCGGCCCCTCCTGGGCGATCTTTCCGGACTTCATGAGCAGCACGCGGTCGCTCATGGTGAGCGCTTCTTCCTGGCTGTGGGTGATGTAGACGAAGGTGATGCCGAGGTTTCGCTGGATCGCGATCAGTTCTTCCTGCATGTCGATACGCAGCTTCTCGTCGAGCGCGCCGAGCGGTTCATCGAGCAGCAGGATGGAAGGCCGCGTGACGAAGGCACGGGCCAGCGCGACGCGCTGTCGCTCGCCGCCGCTCAATTGATGGATGCGCCGCTCGGAAGCATGTGCCAGACGGACCAGTTCCAGCGCCTCCATCGCCAGTCTGCGGCGTTCCCCGGCCGCGACCCGGCGCACCCTCAGGCCGTACTCCACGTTTTCTCGGACGGACATGTGCGGGAACAGGGCGTAATGCTGGAACACGGTCGTGCAGTCGCGGTCGCTGGCGCTCAGACCCGATACGTCGGCACCGCCGATACGGATCGCCTGGGCCTCCGATGGCTTTTCCAGGCCGGAGATGATGCGCAGCAGCGTCGTCTTGCCCGAACCGCTTTCGCCGAGGATCGTCAGGAACTCGCCCTGCCGCGCCACCACGGTGACGCCGTTCAGCGCCACTACGTCGCCGTAGCGATGGGTGGTATCGATCACCTCAAGCATAGGCGGCCGCGCTTGCAGGTCGGTAGTGGGCGACGATTTCGGCGATATGGTTTCCGGCATCCTTGGTTCCCTTTGCACGACGGCGCCGGCACTGGTTTCGCCCGTGCCGGCCGTTGGCATGGTTGCTTGGGGCTGTGACGGCATCAGGCTGCGCCCCGGCGTTTGCCCGGCCTCGCGGACATCGTCGCCGCCGCGACCGAGGCGAGGGCAGCCGCGGTGGACACGGCTCTGCGCAACGCCTCGACCGTCGTTTCGCAGGCATCCACAACCCCGGCCTCGATCAGATCGCCGTATCGGTCCGAGGCCGCGTCATAGCCCTCGACGTCGTTGGAAGCCGCCGCGACCCTTCCGGCCATATGGGAAGCGTCGCGTCCGCGATTGGCGACGATGGCGCGCAGCGGCGCTGCGAGCGCTCGCGCCAGCACGGACCCTGCCGCACGCTCCATCTCATCTGCGGCCGTCTCGCGCGCCGCCCTCGCCGCCGCATGCAGCAAGGCGGCGCCACCGCCCGCGATCACACCGCTGCGCCACGCGCTGGCGGTCGCGGCAACGGCGCGCTTGGCGGCTCCCAGCCTGTGGTCCAGTTCCGAACGCGTCGGCGCGCCGATGCGCACCGTGGCAATCGCGCCGGAAAGTCGGGCCAGCCGCAATTCGTGTTGCTCCCGGTCATAGGCAAGATATCTGGCATCGGCGATATCGGCACGGACGGCGGCCAGCCGCGCTTGCAGGATATGCGCATCAGCGCCGCCGCCGACGATCGTCGTGGAGGAACGGCCGATCTCGACACGGCGGGCGCGCCCGACCATGGCAGGCCTGATCCCGGCAAGCCGGTGCCCGCTTTCATCGCCGATCAGCGTGGCGCCGGTCGCCGCCGCGATATCGGCAAGGTTCCTGTCCTTCCAGCTGCCGGCACCGGGCGCCGCAACGGCGCACAGCAGGGCATCCGCCTTGCGCCGGTTGGCGATCAGCGTGGCAAGCGCCTGGCCGGCCACCTCGGAAGCGATGACGACCAGCGGCTTGCGGTTGCGCGAGAAGGCCTCGAGCACCGGCAGGATTTCGTCGAAGGCATGGATAGGCCCGCTTGCCACCAGGACATAGGCATCGTCATGGATCGCCATGCCGCGCGTCTCGTCGGTAATGAAAGCAGGCGACAGCCAGCCGCTGTCGAAGTGCAAGCCCGGCCGCTTTTCGATCACGTCGGCGGTGCCGTAGCCGGCTTCCACCAGAACTGTCCCGGCCTCGCCCAGGCCTTCGAACGCCGCGCCGATGGTACGGCCAAGACCGGGGTCGCCGCAAGCCGTGGTTGCGACCGCTGTCAGCAGCATCGGATTGTCGGCGACCCGCGCGCCGGCTTTCAACCGCCCGGCAATGGACTGCGCCTGCCGGACGACGACCTCCGCCAGACGCTGCGGGTCGTGTCCGGCGGCGCTCATCCTGACGAGGCCCGCAAGCACCGCCCATGCGAGCACCACGGCCGTTGCCGTCGCGTCGCCATGGTCGCGCGACATTTCCCAGGCAAGGTTGCGCAACGCCTGCACGCCGCTTCGGCCTACCGGGTCGGCCACGTCGAAATGCGTCGCGACCGTATAGCCGTCGGCACCGATCAACGGCGATCCGCCGGCCTGGTCGATGAGCACCGCGCGCCCCGTTGGACCAAGCGTCAGCGCCACCAGGCGGGCGAGACTTTCGCTGCCGTGCAGGATCGCCCGGCTCGTGCTGTCTGCCAATGTCGCTCCGTTCTGGTACATGGTGTCAGAGCATCACGTCGCCGCCATTGGGCGAGAGCGTCTGTCCAATGAAGTAGGAGCCGCCGGCCGAAGCCAGCAGCAAGGCGGTCGGAGCGATCTCCTCGACACTTCCAAAGCGGCCGATAGGAAGCTGGGCGTGCTTCATCCGGCGCCATTCTTCCGTCATCCCGGCAAGCTGGGCCGTCTCGATCGGCCCCGGGGCGATCGCGTTGACGGTCACGCCATGCGGAGCGCCGTCATAGGCGAGCGCCCGCGTGAAGCCGACCACGCCACCCTTGGAGGCGCAGTAATGCGCCATCGCCGGCGCGCCCTTGTAGGCAAGTTGCGACGCCAGATTGATGACGCGGCCGAACTTGCGCTCGACCATGGCCGGGAAGAAAGCCTGCGTCATCAGGAAGGTGCCGCGCAGATTGATGTCGGTCATGCGGTCGAAGTCTGCGACCGTCAGCGCCTCGAAAGGCCTGTCCCCGCTGACGCCGGCGCTGTTTACCAGGATATCGACGTGGCCGAGGCGTTCCCGCGCCAGCCGCACAAAGGCCGCCACCGCCGCCTCGTCGGCGACATCGCATTCGGCGCCGGAAACCGGGAGCCCCTCGCTGGAAAGCCGAGCCTCGAGCGCCTCGGCCTCCACGGCGTCGCTTTCATGGCAAAACATCACCTTCGCACCAAACCGGGCGAACAATTCGGCTATCGCGGCGCCTATGCCGCGGCTGCCACCGGTGACGACCGCAGCCCGGCCATCAAGGGAAAAAACGTCTGTGTTCAGCCTGTTCATCTACCGGCTCCGCCTCCTCAGGGCCTCAGCGAAGCCGGCGATCCCCTCTTGCAGCGTGACCGCCGGGGCGTAACCGAGATCCTGCCTTGCCGCGGAAATGTCGAAGCGATGCTGGACATCGTCTCCGGGGTCCTTGCCGGGAGCGAGAGCAATGTCTGCCTGCGGCAGCACGCGCCTGACCAATTCAGCGGTCTCGCCGAGGGTCTGATAGGTGTCGCCGGTGATGTTGTAGACCCGGCGCGCGACAGCCGGCGCGTCGACGGCCGCCACCAGCGCGGCAGCCGCGTCGTCGGCGTGGATATACTGGCGATGGAAGTCCGCCCCCCATTCGACCCGCGTCGGCCGACCACCCAGCGCATCGGCGATCATGCGCCGCAACAGGCAACTCGTGGTCCGATTGGGCCCGTAGACCCACGACAGCCGCAGCGAGACGGCATCAAGCCCGTGCTCGCGCGCATAGGCCGTCGCCAGATGCTCGGCGGCAAGCTTGGTCGCACCGTAAACGGTACTGGGATGTAGCACCGTATCTTCCGGCACCGGCCCGGCCGATGTCGAGCCGTAGACGCTGACCGAGGAGCAGTTGACGAAGCGGCGCACGCGATGGATGCGGGCAACCTCCATGACATTGGCGGTGCCGACCACATTGACCGCGACGAGATCGTAAGGATTGTCGCGCGCCACCATCGGCCCGGAATGCGCGCCGCAATGAATGATGCTGTCCAGGCCCCGGCCATAGGCGAGTTGATGCAGTCGATGCGCATCGCGCAGGTCGCAATCGACGATACGCTCCTCACCCTCGCCGGATGCCGCCCGGTCGAGCCCGATCACCCGGTCGCCGCGCGCCCGCAGCCTGGCGACTACCGCGCGCCCGACGAGACCGCCTGCCCCTGTCACCAAATGCACCCGCATACTCACCGCCAGTTGGCTTCCTTCTTTACGGAAAAGTTGGCTGCCGCGCCGACGCGCGACCGGAGATGGTCATCGACGGCTTACGGACGCAACGGCATGGCGATGGGCCGCATCGGCGATCCGGTCGCACCGCGAAACCGGATACAGGCGCCGAAGAAGGCAAATTCGTAGACGCGGTCCTCGGCAAGTTCTTCCAGATTGGCGATCTCCAGGATCGGCACGCCGGCTTCCGCCAGAAGGTAGCTATGGACGACCTGCCAGTTTTCCGGGTCGGCCGACGGGGCCTGTTCAAGGCAATGATTGTCGGCGCCGATGATGATCGCGCCCGCTTTCGCCAGGAACTCGGCGCCCTCGCGGTTGAGGCCGGGCGGGTTCGGCAGATAGGTGGCGCGGTCCGGCCACAGGCGCATCCGGCCAGTGCGCAGGAGCACCACGTCGCCCGGCATCAGCGAGGTTCCCTGATGCTTCAGGCAGTTGCGCAGATCGGCCTCGCCGATGCCGTGGCTTGGCGGCAGGACATCGAGCCCATGCATGGCCGCCACGTCGAGCATGACGCCGCGGGCGACGACCGGCGGGTGCTTGTCGGCCCCGGCCTTGCGCCACGAGCGGCTACCCAGATGCTCGGCGGCCGAGTAGCCGTTGAATATCTTGCCGTGATAGCCGAAATGGTTCAGCGCATCAATGTGCGTTCCGGTATGCGTATACATCGAGATCGAATCCCCGGAGTAGGAAACAAGCTCGTTCGCCGCCGCGCCGACACCCATGATATCGTCCACTTTCTCGCCTTGGGGCGTGTGGGTCATCCAGATCTGGAACGGCTGATCCTCGGCACCGAACCAGCCCGGCATGCCGACGAAGTTGTCCACCGATAGATCGTACATTTTCGAGGGATCGGCGCGGTCCATGATCGCCGTGCGGGTTTCGGCGTCGATCAGGTTCAGCATCCCGATCTCGTCCTTCGAACCGAAGGGGCTGAGCGTGGCCTGGCGGAAGGTGGCCGCATGCGCGGCGATGCGTGCTTTCATCGCTGCATTTACAAAGCACTCCGAGCACATTTCGCCACACTCCCTTTGAACAGAAGACCGGCGCGCCTTGGCGGCGTCCGGCAAAAATGCAGCCGGCATCCCTGAACGAGGGTAGGATTATGGATCGTAGACGATCATGTCAACTAAATTGTCGATAATCTATTCGACAATGGATTTCAAACATGCAATTGTACCCTCGCGCACCTTAAGGCGGCGCGGTTTGTCGAATTCGGAAAACGGGTAATACCTTGAGCAGAGCAGCGAGCGTTTCCACCCTGCGAAACCAGACGCAGGCTGAAGACAGTCCATCCGATCTCGTGCGCGTCGTGGCGACGCTGGAAGAGGACATCGTCCTTGGCAAACTGCACCCGCGCGAGCGCCTGATAGAGGAGGAGCTTTGCGAGCGTTTCGGCGTGACGCGCCATATCCTGCGGCTGGTCTTCGCCGAACTCAGCCGCATGGGCATCGTCGAGCGCATTCCCAATCGCGGCGCTCTGGTCCGCGCGTTTTCGAGCAAGGATGTCGAGCAGCTTTACACGCTCCGCGCGATGCTGGAGACGTCCGCCGCCGCGCAGGTCACGTTCCCGGTCAGCGATGCCGACATGGAGGAACTGCGCCAGATCCAGGCAAAGCACGATCGCGCCGTCGCCGAAGACGATCTTGTCCTGCTTTTCCGTTCCAACCAGCAATTTCACAGCAAGCTGTTTTCGCTTTGCGGCAACACGTTCCTGACGGAGGCGATCGAAACCTACGCGCAGCGGGCGCACGGCATCCGCTTTCACGTCCTGCTCGGTCCCGAACAGAGGCGCAGGGCGCGCGACGAGCATCACCTGATGATCGACGCCCTCTTGCGCCAGGATCGCGAAGCGCTGGTCGATCTCTGCCGTAACCACCTGCCGGCTTCCAAGAACGCCTATCTGCGGACGTTCGGAATGCTGATCGACTGATTGGCTGCCCGCTCCCGAGGCAATCGCCACCCATCCGAGGTTTGTTCAAGTATGGCATCTGATCCGGCGGAAACCGGCCTTTCCCGCGGCCTGACCAACTATGGAGACCGGGATTTCTCGCGCTATCTGCGCATGTCCTTCGCACGCTCCATGGGGCATTCGAACGAGATGCTGGCGCGACCAGTCATCGGCATCGCCACCACCTACAGCGAGTTCAACAACTGCCATCGTCTCGTCCCGGAACTGGTCGCCGCCGTTAAGCGCGGGGTCATCTCCGCCGGCGGCCTGCCTCTCGAATTCCCGACGATCTCGCTCGGCGAGGTCTTCCTCAATCCTACCAGCCTGTTCTTCCGCAACCTGATGTCGATGGATACCGAGGAGATGGTGCGCGGCCAGCCAATGGACGCCGTCGTGCTGATCGGCGGCTGCGACAAGACGGTTCCGGCTCAGCTCATGGGCGCCGTTTCCGCCGATATCCCCGCAGTCCAACTGGTGACGGGACCGATGATGACGGGTCGCTGGCGAGGCGAACGGCTCGGCGCCTGCACGGACTGCCGCCGCTTCTGGGCCAAATACCGGGCCGGCGAATTCGACGACGAGACCATCGACGAAGTCGAGGGCCGGCTGGCGACCACCGCGGGAACCTGCGCGGTGATGGGCACCGCCAGCACCATGGCTTCGCTCGCCGAGGCGCTGGGCATGCTTTTGCCCGGCACCGCCACGATCCCGGCCGTCCATGCAGACCGCATCCGGGCCGCGGAGGCTTCCGGCGTCGCCGCCATGCAGCTCGCCCGCTCGCGCCTGAAACCCACGGACATCATCACGCCGAAGTCGATAGAAAACGCGCTGCGCGTGCTGCTGGCCATCTCGGGCTCGACGAACGCCATTCTCCATATGGCGGCGATCGCCGGCCGGGCCGGCATCGACATCGATCTGCGCAAGCTCAATGAACTGTCGGACACGACCCCGATCCTGGTCGACCTGAAGCCGACGGGTTCATACTATATGGAGGATCTTTTCGCGGCCGGCGGCATCGGCGCCGTGCTGCGCGAACTGAAGCCGTTGCTGCATCTCGACTGCATGACGGTCGCCGGCATAACGCTGGGCGAGAGGCTGGAGGCCGACCCCGATCCTTACGTGGACCGCAACGTCGTTCACGCCTTCGACGACCCCCTGCAACCGGTCGGCGGCCTCGTTTCGCTGTTCGGTTCGCTTGCTCCAAACGGGGCGATCTTCAAGCGAGGCGCGGCCAGCCCGGCGCTTTTCGAATGCGAGGGACGCGCCGTGGTCTTCACCTCGATCGAGGACATGGCGGAGCGCGTCGACGATCCCGGTCTGGATGTGCGGCCCGATGACGTGCTGGTTCTGCAAAATGCCGGGCCTACCAGCGCTTCACGCATGCCCGAAGCCGGCTATCTGCCCATTCCGGCCAAGCTTGCCCGGCAGGGCCTGAAAGACATGCTGCGCATCTCGGACGCCCGCATGAGCGGCACCGCCTACGGCACGATCATCCTGCATGTCAGTCCCGATTCGGCGTCCGGGGGGCCGCTCGGACTGGTCCGTAACGGCGACCGCATCCGCCTGTCGGTCCGCGAAAGGCGGATCGACCTACTGGTGGACGAGGCAGAGCTGGCGAGCCGGCGGAACGCCTTGCCGCCGCCATCGCCGCCGCCTGAGCGCGGCTATGCACGACTCTACCGGCAAGAAGTCATGCAGGCCGAACATGGCTGCGACTTCAGATTCCTGAGACAAGTTCCGCACGACAGCTAGGGTCAGGACCCATTGATTTGACTGGAATGGCGTTCGAGATGGCGAGAGATGCAAGGAAAAGGCCGAAGAGCGGGGTGGTTCCCCCGGTCGAGGGCTTCGACGCGGCAGATCGACGCCATCTCGATCGCCATTCCAGTCAAATCAATGGGTCCTGACCCCAGGGAGATCCGGCATGGACATCGCCTGGAAAGGGATCGTCGGCGGTATGGTGACGGCACTGATCGTCGCGCTTTCCAAACGCGGCAACGTCCTTCCGGGCGTCCTGCCGCTTTTCCCAACTTTCGGCCTGATCGCGCTTTTGATCATCGGCGCCAAGGGCGAGTTGTCCGCGTTCCGTGAGACATGCATCGCAGGCATGAAGACCATCCCCGCCTATATCGGCTTTCTGGGCACCTGCTATCTGGCTATCGGGCGCTTCGACTTCATCACGGCGGTCGCCTCGGGGATTTTCGTCTGGCTGACGATCGCGCTGCTGATCTTTCTCGGAACCGGCCTGCTCGCAGGCGCCCGATGAGGGATCGCCGGCGAATGGATGAACGACAAAAAGCCGTTTGGCATGGAGGAAAATCGACATGGATTTCGGGCTGAAGGGACGGACCGCCCTGGTGCTGGGGGCAGGCGGGGGCCTTGGCGCCGCGGTGGCGAGGAGCATCGCCGCGGAACAGGCCAACGTGGTGATCGCCGATATCAATGCTGAAGCCCTGCGGGATACGGCCGGCAGCCTTGGCGTCGACCCGGACAGGATACTGCCGCTCACATGGGATATCGCCGACCTTTCCACGATCGAAACGCAGATCGCCGCGATCAAAGCACGTTTCGGCGGCGTGGATATCCTTTTCAACAATACCGGCGGCCCTCCCCCGACGCCGGCGGCCGGCCAGAGCCCCGAGATGTGGACCCGTCATTTCCAGTCGATGGTGATGTCGGTGATCGCCTTGACCGACCGCGTCCTGCCGGGCATGCGCAGCAACGGTTGGGGCCGTATCATAACCTCGACCTCGTCAGGCGTCGTCTCGCCCATCCCGAACCTCGCGATTTCAAACGCGCTTCGCCTGTCGCTGGTCGGCTGGTCGAAATCGCTTGCGCGCGAAGTCGCCAGGGACGGCGTCACCGCCAACATCGTCTTTCCCGGCCGCATCTCCACCGCGCGCATCCGTTTTCTGGATGAGCAGAAAGCCAAGCGCGAAAACAGGAAGATCGAGGATATCCAGGCCAAAAGCTGCCAATCCATACCGGCAGGGCGTTACGGCGACCCGCAGGAATACGGTGACACCGTGGCCTTCCTTGCCAGCACGCGCGCTTCCTACATCACCGGCTCGACCATCCGCGTCGATGGCGGCTACGTCAGCAGCATCTAGCCCAGCAAAGGCCGACCGCATGACCCTCGACCCCAAGACCATCGAAACGCTCAAGACCATATCGACCGCCACGCTGACCACCGTGCTGCTCAAGAAGGGACTTCGCAACGTGTGGCTGCGCGGCACACGGCCGATCCGGGACGGCCAGCCGCGCCTCGTCGGACGGGCGTTCACCCTGCGCTTCGTTCCGGCGCGCGAAGACCTCGCCACACCGGCCGCCTGGGCTTCGCCGATCTCGACACGCGCCGCCATCGAAGCCATGCCCGAAGGCTGCATCGCCGTGGCCGACGCCATGGGCGTGACGGACGCCGGCATCTTCGGCGACATTTTGTGTGCACGCATGGCCAGGCGCAACGTTGCCGCCCTCATCACGGACGGCGTCGTTCGCGACATCGCAGGCGTGCTCGAAACCGGGCTGCCCGTATGGTGCCAGGGCGCGGCCGCCCCGCCCTCGGTCGCCGGCCTGACCTTCGTCAACTGGCAGGAACCCATCGCCTGCGGCGGCGTGGCTGTATTCCCCGATGACGTGATCGTGGTGGATCAGGACGGTGCGGTCGTCATCCCGCAGGCCATGCTCGGGTCAATTCTCGACGAAGCCGCCGAGCAGGAGAAAATGGAAGCCTGGATCATGTCGGAAGTGGAACGTGGTTGCCCCCTCCCCGGCCTTTATCCGATGAATGCCGAGACGAAGGAACGCTACGAGCGCTCCAGCCGGGGATGAAGGTCGAGAAAGGGCACCGCACACCGGTCAACTGCCGGATTTCGGCATTTCACGGGTCGGACCCGGCACTGTGCCGGCATGAATCTTCCGGCTTTCGGTAGGTCGAGCACACTCGATCAGGCGGCCCGGGAGAATTCCACCGACCTCGAATGATCGGCAGGCGCGCCTGCCGGCGTCGAGGAATTCCTCGCCGATTTAAAGACAGAATCGATACGGACGTTAATCCTTTCTGGAGAGCATGCTGCTACCAGAAGTTGGGTGGTATATCGGCGTGGTGCGCGATGATCGTTAATCTCCAGTATCTGCGCGGAATCGCGGCCCTGATGGTCGTCTTGTTCCACGTGACGGATTCCTCGGGCAGGCTGGGCGACGCCCTCGCCCTCCCGGATTTCGGCATAGGCCAGGCCGGCGTCGACATCTTCTTCGTGATCAGCGGCTTCATCATGTGGGTCACAACCTGCCGCCGCTCCGATACGGCCGCCGGGTTCCTCCTGAAACGCCTCCAGCGGATCGCGCCGCTTTACTGGATCCTCACGCTCGCGCTCACAGGCGTTGCCGTGCTCGCGCCATCCCTGCTGCACTCCACGCAGTTCGACTTCGACCACTTCGCCGGCTCCATGCTCTTTTTCCCCGTCCTGCATCCGACGTTCGGCGACTACAATCCGGTACTTTTCGTCGGCTGGACGCTGAACTACGAAATGGCGTTCTATCTGCTGTTCGCCCTGGCGCTCTTCCTGCCGGTGCGGGCGCGCTCCGAGGTCCTTCTGTCGGTGATCGTGCTGGCGGTCGCCGCGGGATACGTCTTCCAACCTGACGGCGTGGCCGCGTTCTACACGCGGCCGGTCGTCCTCGAATTCGCGTTCGGCATCGTCGCCGGCATCGCCTACATGTCGGCGATGACCCTCGGGCGGTCGACGGCGCTGGCGCTGCTCCTGGCCGGAGCGCTATCCCTTGCCCTGTTCGGCACCGGGGATCATTCTCCCCTTCTCGACGGCCTGCCGGCGGCCATGATCGTCTTCGGGGCCGCCATGGTCGAAAAGCGGGGCGCTCCGCTTTTCAGGTCGCGGCTGCTGCTTGTTCTCGGCGACGCCTCCTACTCCGTCTACCTGACCCATGTCCTCGTGCTGCCGGTCTGCCAGATCGTCTGGAAGGTCGGCGGCCTGCCGACCACCGGCATCTGGGTCGGGCTTTACATAGCCGCGTTGACGACGGCGTGCGCCCTGGCCGGCATCATCACCTATTTCTGCCTCGAGCAGCCTCTGCTGCGGCTCGCGCGCACGAAGGTATGGCGCCCTGCGGTGAAGGTCGCGCTGCCGGACTGACCGTCCCCGGCCCAGCAGGCCGCCGTCATCGCGGCGCACGGGTGGGAATGCGAAAGCGCCCGACCAGCCTGATGCCCAGGACCGCCACGGCGAAGAACATCCACATCGGGTTGGTGCGCTGGAAGAAGAAGGTTTCCAGAAACGCGTCCAGCAGGCTGAACGTGATGATCATCATGAAGAGATCGGCCAGGAGGACGTTCTCGCGATAAAGCGGCACGCGCATGTAGTCGCGCAGCGGTACCAGGACCAGGGTGACGACCGCCACGCACATGGCCGGAAAACCCATGTCGATCACCATGTCCAGGTAACCGTTATGGCCATTGACCGTGCCGCGGATGTCCCAGTCGCGATCGAACGGCTGGCCGCCCGTGTTGAACACGGTGTCGGTCAGCCAGAAATTCTCGAAGCCGTAGCCCGTCCACGGGCGCCTTGCGATCATTTCCCCGGCGAACTCCCAGATGGACGTCCGCCCCGTATAGGTAAGGTCGGGGACGATCATGGCGGCCAGTTGCCTGACCGGTTCGATGAAGACGGTGCCGAGGGTGGCGACGGCCATGCACAGGATCGCCGACAGGACGAGGGCGACCACCGCCAATCGTGCCCCGAAAACCATCGGCAGCGTGACCAGGACGGCGGAGAACACCATGGTTGCCAGAGCCGTCTTGGAGCCGGTGTTCCACACGAAGATCACCGTCAGGACGAACATCGCCGCGCCGGCTCGGCGCCAGCCGCGCCGCCACAGGTAGATGCCGGCGAAGGCCAGGTCGACCATGACCGGGCCGGCGATGTTCTTGTGGGTAAAAAGGCCGCGCCAGAGACCTGAAAGCTGCGCTTCGACCTCGCCGGGCTGGTGGGTCGCCACGCCGGGCATCGCCACGACGCCATAGTAGCAAAGCGCGATCACCACGAACCCGACGAACGCCAGCATGTGCGAGAACGCCTCCGCGTCGCGAGGCAGCGCCAGGACCGCCATCACCGTCACGACGCCGATCAGCGAGAAGGCGAAACTGCGCATCGTGTCGGCCGGCACCGGCGTCTGCGCGATCGAAAGCCCGAGCAGGGCAAGCGCCAGCAGCCACCATGGGCTGAGCAGGGCTACTACGACACGCCGGTCCGCCAGCATCAGCAGCGAAGCCAGCGCCGTGATCCCCACCAGACCGAAACCGAGCTGGTTGACGATGTCGCCGCTATTGGTCGACAGCCCCGTCCCCAACGGCTGGAACGGCCGGAAGGAGATGAGCAGGACGGCGAACAGCAAGGCGGCGATCGCCGTCGACGGCTGGCCCGTCGCCAACGCATGTCCCACGAGCGACGTTTCGCTTGCCCGGCGGTCGGAAGCCTCGCTCATCGGTAGTCTCACGCCTAATCGCTACAGCTATTTCGCACGGTATCGCACACTGCCGCCCCGCATGCGCCGGCGGGAGCCCGCCCGGCGGCGTACCGGCGCGAAGACCTGTTCGACTCCACGGCCGGGACCCGGGTCGAATACATAAGAAGGAATACGGATTAAGATACCGTTAACCGTTCTTTCGCGCTGCCGTGGACAGCCGCCGCCATGCGGGCGGCTGCTATTTCCGCCCGAACTGGCCGCTGCGCACGCAAGCCCCTATCAGGTTGAGGATGATATGCCCGGCCGTGATGCTGCTGATCTCGTTGAGGTCGGCCGCGGGCGTGAGCTCGACGAAATCCATCCCCACGATATGACCCTTGCGGGACAGGCCCTTGATCAGGTCGATGGCCTCGCGATAGGTGACGCCGCCGGGCTGGGGCAGGGCGACCGCCGGCATCACCGCCGGATCGAAGGCGTCGGCGTCAATGGTGATGTAGTAGCGCCCGCCGTCCGGGATGCGCTCAAGCAGCGCCTTGGTGCCGACATCCTCCCACTCGGCATGGGTGACGATGGTGGCGCCGTAGGCGAGCGCGTCCTTCACCTCTCCCGGCCGGGCGCTGCCGGAGCCGCGAACCCCGAACTGGAAGATCCTGTCGACATGCGCCATTTCGGAAGCACGCCGGATGGTGCTGGAATAGCCTTCCGTCACGCCGTTGACATCGTGGCGCCAATCGAGATGGGCATCGACATGGACCAGGGTGATCGGTCCCTGCCCGTCGAGCGCCCGGAAGATCGGGATCGGTATGCCGTGGTCGCCGCCGAACGAGACCGGCATCGCACCGGCCGCCAGAACCTTGCGCACCGCTGCCTCCGCCTTGGCGTAGTGATCGGCGAGGCGGCCGGCGTCGCCGGGGATGTCGCCGATATCCACCACCTTGATGTCCTTGCCGTCGAAGACCGGCCCGCCGATATCGAAATCATATCGGTCGAGGTTCTGGACGAGACGCCGGGACGCCCTGCGTATCGCCGTCGGCGCATTGGTCTGGTCGTTGATCAATTCGTCGATCGTGTAGGGCGCGCCGTACGGCATGCCGATGATGGCGACATCGGCGTCGAGCGCGTCGAGATCGTCGCAGAACGGGAAGTTCATGAAGGTCTGGAATACCCCGCGCGGGGCAACGGTCAGTTCGGACATGGGTGCAATCTCCTGCATTTCAATACTTCGCCGACGCACCGGCCTCTCGCCAAAGCCGCTGCGCATGACCTTCGATCTTCAAGCGCCGGCCGGGCCGGCCGGCCAGGGTCAGGACCCTAGAGGCCGAAACCCTCCCGCACGCCCTTGGCGACAAGCTCGACATGGTCGTCGATCAGCCACTGGCCCTGTTCCGCCGAAGCGCGCTCGGCACGTGCCAGCACGCCCGACGGCGGGATGAAGCCCGCCGGAGCCGGATAGCGGTCATAGAGCGGAACCCGCGCCGGCCCGTCGGACGGC
>ERZ778017.1372-NODE-1372-length-24317-cov-5.318894_pt1 | contig 24317 bp, 22 predicted proteins | sample MGYA00375747_ERZ778017 | MGnify/ENA primary metagenome ERZ778017 (study PRJEB29350, sample SAMN05509838) | bioreactor metagenome | biome: bioreactor; material: wastewater | place: South Africa: University of Cape Town | collected 2014-03-17 ...
CTGGTCGGCGATGCGGGCGATGCCGAAGTCGGTGATCTTCACGCGGCCGTCGGGGGTGATCAGGAGGTTGCCCGGCTTGATGTCGCGGTGCACGAGGCCAGCGGCATGCGCGGCCTGCAGGGCCGCTGCCGTCTGCGCGACGATGTCGAGGGTCTTGTCGACCGACAGTGACGTCTCGCGCTCGAGGATCGTGGACAGCGCCTGGCCGGGCACGAGCTCCATCACGAGGAACGCCGAGCCGTTCTCCTCCCCGTAGTCGAAGACGCTCGCGATACCCTCGTGGTTGACCAGGGCCGCGTGGCGCGCCTCGGCGCGGAAGCGCTCGAGGAAGCCCGGGTCGCCCATGTATTCGTCTTTGAGGATCTTGATCGCGACGGTGCGGCCGATGACGTGGTCGGTGGCCTCCCAGACCTCCCCCATGCCGCCGATCGCGATCCGCGAGTCGAGCTCGTAGCGGCCGCCGAAGGTCACACCCTGCGTCGGTCTCATTTACCCAACACCGCCTCCATGACCTTCTTCGCGATGGGCGCCGCCAGCGAATTGCCGGTCCCGGACTGCCCGAGACCTCCGCCATTCTCCACGACGACCGCCACCGCAACCTGAGGGTCTTCTGCGGGTGCGAAACCGGTGAACCACAGGCTGAACGGATTGTCCGGCCCGTTCTGCGCGGTGCCGGTCTTGCCGCCCACGTCGACCCCGTCAATTCTTGCATTGGTCGCGATGCCCTTGCTGACATTGGCGACCATCATGTCCGCGAGCTCCTTGTCCAGACCCGCGTCCAGCGCACGCCCGTACTCCTCGGTGTCGAACCGCTGCTGCACCTTCAGATCAGGCCCGACGATCTGGTCGACCATGCGGGGCTTGAGCACCACGCCGCCGTTGGCGATGGCCGCCGAGACCATGGCCATCTGCAGTGGCGTCGCGCGCAGCGAGTCCCCCTGGCCGAAGCCGGTCAGCGCCGTCTGGGCCACGTTGGGTGCCAGCGGGTACACCGACGGCGCGGAGGTCAGCGGCATCGTGAACGACGAGTTGAAGCCGTACTTCTCGGCCTCCTTGCGGATGGCGTCGCTGCCGACCTTGACCGCGAGCTGCGCCATCGGGATGTTGCAGCTCAGGCGCAGGGCATCGGCGATCGAGACCTCCTTGCCCGGGCCGCACGTGCCGCGGGTGTCGTTGTAGACCCGATGCGAGGTGCCGGGCAGCGTGTACACGCTGAGGTTCGGTAGCTTCGAGTCGGGGGTGAAGGCACCGGAGGCCAGGGCCGCGGACACCACGACGAGCTTGAACGTCGATCCCGGCGGGTTCATGTTGCCGCCGATGGCACGGTTGTACAGCGGGTTGGACGCGTCGTCCTTGAGCTTCTCGTACTCCTTGGTGACGGCGCCCGTGTCGTGCGAGGCGAGCTTGTTGGTGTCGAAGCTGGGGCTCGTGACCATGGCGAGGATGCGACCGGTCTTCGGCTCGATGGCCACCACAGCGCCCTGCAGGCTGCCGAGCGCGTCGTAGGCCGCCTTCTGCACCTTCGTGTCCAGCGAGAGCACCACGTTCGAGCCGCGCGGCGGCTGCCCGCTGACGATCTGCTCGACGCGGGCCAGGAACTGCGAGTTCCCGATCCCGGAGAGCTCCTGGTTCATGGCCCGCTCGATGCCTGTGGACGACGGGAGCACGGTGAGGTAGCCGGTGACCGGCGCCCACATCGCGGGATCGGTGTACTTGCGCTGCCAGCTGTACAGGTCGTTCGTGGGCACGGAGCTCGCGATCGCCGATCCGCTCGCGATGATCGACCCGCGCTGCACCTCGAAGGAGTCGTACAGCGTGCGCCTGTTCAGCGGGTTCTGGGCGAGGTTGTCGGCCTGTACCACCTGGATCACGCTCGTCGAGCCGAACAGCGCGAGGAACATGAGCAGCACGAGGATCGACAGACGCCGCAGCTCCTTGGTCATCCGATCACCACCCGCGGCCGAGAGCGGACAGCATCCGAGATGCGCAGCAGGATGGCCACGATGACCCAGTTCGCGACCAGGGACGAGCCGCCCGCGGCCAGGAACGGAGTGGCAAGGCCGGTCAGCGGGATCAGGCGCGTCACGCCGCCCACCATGATCACGACCTGCAGCGCCACGGTGAACGAGACGCCGACGGCCAGCAGCTTCCCGAAGTCGTCCTGTCCGTTCAGGCCGATGCGCAGCCCGCGGCTGGTGAACACCATGTACAGCGCGAGGATCGCGAACAGGCCGATGAGGCCCAGCTCCTCACCGAGGCTGGGGAAGATGTAGTCGCTCTCGGCCACCGGTGTCAGCCACGGCCGTCCCTGCCCGAGCCCGGTGCCCAGGAGTCCGCCCTGCGCCATTCCGAAGATGCCGTTGACCAGCTGTGCGCTGCCGCCGCGGGCCGCATACAGGTTGGGGTCGAACGCGTTCAGCCAGTTGTCGAACCGCCCGTGCACGTAGGGGAGCACCCGGGATGCCGCGAACGCGCCGCCGGCGGCCAGCACGACGCCCATCAGCACCCAGCTCGTCTTCCCGGTGGCCACGTACAGCATCGCCACGAACATGCCGAAGATGAGCAGGCCCGTGCCGAGGTCGCGCTGCAGCACGATGATGCCCAGCGAGATCAACCAGATCACCAGAAGCGGGCCGAGCTCTCGCGCCCGCGGCCACGTGAAGCCGAGGAAGCGCGTGCCGGTGGAGGTCAGGCTGTCCCGGGTGCGCACGAGATATCCGGCGAAGAAGACGGCCAGACAGATCTTGGCGATCTCGCCCGGCTGGAACGAGAAGATGCCGAGCGAGATCCACACGTCGGCTCCGGCATCCGTTCCGAGTCCCGGCACCATCGGCAGCAGCAGCAGCACGATGCCCACCAGACCGAAGATGTAGGTATAGCGAAACAGCACGCGGTAGTTGCGCAGCAGCACCACCACCAGGATCGCGCCGACCAGGGCGATCCCGGCCCAGGCCAGCTGCCGGTTCGAGTACGCAGCCCATCCGTGCCTGCCCCAGTGCACGTCGAGCCGGTAGATCTCGGCGAGGCCGATGCCGGTCAGCAGCGTGGCGATCGGCACCACGAACGGGTCGGCGTCGCGCGCGACGATGCGCAACGTGATGTGCAGCGCCAGCGCGAGGGCGGTGAGCACGCCGAGGTAGATGAGGAACTTCGGGTCGACCTCGCCGGCCGCACCCAGCTGCACCAGCACGACCGCGCAGCCGTTGATGATGAACGCGAAGATCAGCAGCGCCAGCTCGCGGTTGCGCTGCATCTGCGGCAGGCGGATCTTGCGCAGAGCGCGCAGCACCGCCGTGTCGGCCTGGCCGTCTTCGACGGCCACCGGCGCCGGGCGGGGCCGGACCGAGCTGGTTCCACCGGGAGGCGTGCGCATCATTCGCTTCCTATGTTCTGGCGCAGCTGGTCGACGATCTTCTGCGCCTCTTCCAGGGAGTCGGCGTTGATCGTGCCCTCCACGACCTCGCGCTCGAATTCGGGGAGCACCGCCAGCGGCAGCCCGGTGTTGTCGTACGGGGTGGCCAGCGAGATGGGTCCGATCTTCTGCTGGATGCCGCGGAAGATCACCACCGTACCGTTGTCGGCGCCGATGAAATAGCGGGTCTGCGTCCACTGGTAGGCGCCGAACAGGGCCGCAGCGATCAGCACCAGCACGAGCAGCAGCCCGGCGATCCAGCCGATCCGCCGGCGCCGGGCGCGCCGGCGGTCCTCCTCGATGAGCTCTTCCAGATATTCGGCGGCCGGTTCGAAGTGCGTGGGCTCGTTGGCGGCCTGTCGGTTCGGGTGGAACCACGAGATGCGGCCGGTGCGGGCGGCGGGCACCTCGACCCCCTGCGGAGTGGATGCCGCACCGACGACGGTGGGCGTGCCCGAGACGAGGGGATGCTGGCCACCGACATCCACGATGACCATCGTCACGTTGTCGGGGGCTCCGGCATCCAGCGCCTGCTTCAGCAGGAGGTCGGCGGTGCGACCGGGTGCCAGCCCCAGCGCCATCGTCTTGGCGGTGTGGGTGTCGTCGACCACGCCGGACAGCCCGTCGGAGCACAGCAGCCAGCGATCCCCAGGACGGGTGGGCATGACGAACGTGTCGACCTCGGGATCGGACTCCATGTCGGAGAGCACACGCATCAGCACCGACCGGCGCGGGTGGTAGCGGGCCTCTTCCGGAGTGATGCGCCCGGAGTCCACCAGCCGCTGCACGAACGTGTGGTCGGTGGTGATCTGGGTGAGCGCGTCGTTGCGGTACAGGTAGATGCGCGAGTCGCCGATGTGCGCGATCACGGCATAGTCGTCGACCATGATGATCGCGCACACCGTGGTGCCCAGTCCCGCCAGCTCCGGTCGGGCCCTGGCCGTGCTGATGAGGTCTTTCGCGGCCGCGTGGATGGTGTCCTCGAGCGCTTTCTCGGCCTCGGCGGTCGACGGGTAGACGCGGTCCAGGGGCTGCAGGTGTGCGATCGCGATGCTGGAGGCCACGTCGCCGCCGGCGTGCCCGCCCATGCCGTCGGCGACCACGAACAGGTTCGATCCGGAGTATCCGGAGTCCTGGTTGTTCGACCGCACCTTGCCGGTGTGCGAGAGCGCGGCGCTCGAGCCGGAGAAGACCATGCCCGCGTGGCCCTACTTCCGCAGCTCGAACGTCGTGGCCCCCACCCGCACGGGAGCGCCGACGGTCACCGGCGTCGGTGCCGAGACGCGCTGCCCATCGTGCCAGGTGCCGTTCGTCGAGTCGAGGTCCTGGATCATCCACCGATCGCCCCACAGCACGAGGCGCGCGTGGTGGCTGGAGGTGTAGTCGTCGCGAATCACCAGGCCCGACTCGCTCGAGCGCCCGATCGTCAACGGCTCGGTGCCCAGGGGCAGCTCGAGACCGGCCTTGGGCCCGCTGGTGATCACGATGCGCGAGACGTTCTGCGTGGTCGCGGCGCCGCCGCCGGCGAGGGGCGGCTTCATCGCCTGCACGGGCATGGTGGCATCGGCGGGGCCGGCTGGAGCCGGGGCTGATGCGGCGACCTGCGGTTCGGGCATCTTGCGCACCTTCACACCGAACAGGTCGGCCCGCAGCGAATAGACCACGGCGAACACGAAGAACCACATCAGCACGAGGAAGCCGATGCGCAGCAGCAGCAGGGTGAGCTCGCTGGTCATCGAGCACCCCCGTCGAACAGCCGGGTCGTGGCATCCGTCGCTCGCGGCGCGGCAGGCGCCGCCTGCGGGACGACGCGGAAGACGATGTCGGTGCGGCCGATGCGCACCGTGGACTCCGGCGGCAGCGGCGCCTCGGAGACCTGCTGTCCGTCGAGGCTCGTGCCGTTGGTCGAGCCGAGGTCGCGCACCATCGCGCGCTCGCCGTCCCACAGGATCTCGACGTGCTTGCGGCTCGTGCCGGCGTCGGCGACCGTGATGTCGGCGTCGCTGCCGCGGCCGATCACGGTGCGACCCTTGCGCAAGGGATGCCGGGTTCCGGCGATGTCGACCACGCCGCGCCACGATACCGTTCCCTCGGCGGTGCGGGACTGCACGCGCAGCGTGCCGGTGGACAGGTTCGCATCGCGTTCGAGCGTCACCGAGACGGGACCGGCGAAGGAGTAGTGCTGGGATGCCGCATGCGTGCGGACGATCTCGGTGAGCTCGCCGATCAGCGCGGAACCGATGGCGGTCATGCGGTCGGAGTCGTTGGGTGCCAGACGCACGACGAGCGTGTTGGGCACCAGGATGCGGTCGCGCGAGACGACGGCAGCCTTCTTGTCGAGCTCGCTGCGCAACGCGGATGCGATCTCGACAGGTTGGATGCCGCTGCGGAAGGTCTTCGCGAACGCGCCGTTGACGGCGCGTTCGAGCCCCCTCTCGAAGCTGTCAAGTAGTCCCACACGACTCCTCAGGCAGGCGGACTGGTGGCTACATGGTAGTTGGCCCGGCTGGGGACGCGATGGATTCCGTCATCTGACCGCTGTCGGGCACGGGTTCGAACGGCGTCCTCGAAGGGGCAGGATGCCCGCGGCCGAGGCCGCCAGCACTCGGATCCGCCGGGCTTCGGCCGAGGCTTCGCGGCGCCGTTCGCGGATTCGAAACGCGTGGTGTGCCGTGCTATTCTCGACGAGTTGAGTCCGAGGTCCCTCGGCTCGCGCGAGTGGCGGAATAGGCAGACGCGCTGGCTTCAGGTGCCAGTGCCCGAAAGGGCGTGGGGGTTCAACTCCCCCCTCGCGCACCACAGGAAAGGGTCCCGGAAGGGGCCCTTTCCCCTTGTGGACGCGGGTGCGCGCGGACGCCCTCATCCGTCGTGTCCGCAGGCGCATGCCCTGGACGCGGGCGCGCTCAGGCAGGATGCTGGAGGTATGACTGGGTTCACCACCGACAAGGCGTTCAGCGGCTTCAGCGTCGACGACACCGATGCGGCCCGGCACTTCTACGGCGACATCCTCGGGTTGGAGGTCGTGCAGAACGCGATGGGCTTCCTCGAACTGGTCCTGGCCTCGGGTGCACGTGTGCTGGTCTACTCCAAGCCGAACCATGAGCCGGCCAGCTACACCGTCTTGAACTTCGCCGTCGACGACATCGACGCGGCTGTCGACGACCTGAACGCGCGCGGCGTCGTGACGAAGATCTATCGCGATCCCGGCTTCGGCACCGATGAGAAGGGCGTCGCGCGCAGCAACGGCCACGGGCCCGACATCGCGTGGTTCCGCGATCCGGCCGGCAACGTGCTGTCCGTGCTGAACGGCTGATGCCGTCGGCTACTCGATCGCCGGCACCAGCGTGTAGACGATCTCTTCGGCGTCGCGGCCGACGGCGGGTGCGTGGCGCGTCGAACGCCACGCCTCGGTGAAGCCCGACTTCTCCAACACCGCCCTGCCGGCGGCGTTGCTCGCGGCCACCCGCGCGAACAGCGGCCGGGTGGCCTCCCGTGACACGAGCAGCCGCAGCGCCTCGGTGGCGACCCCGCGGCCTCGTGCATGCCGGGCTATCCACAGGGTCACCTCGCGCTCGCCGTGCGCGGTGGACGCCGTGGCGATGCCGGCGAAGCCGCCGCGCTCGGTCACCACGTGCAGCGACACGTCGGCTGCGGCGCGGCGCGAGGCGATCCAATCATCGAACGATGGCCGGTCCGCGGCATCCGCCGTCGTGAACGTCGCGGTCGCTACGGCATCCGGATCGTGCAGCATGTCGAACACGGCGTCGAGGTCGTCATCGTCCAGGTCACGCAACTCGATGTGCGCCATGCGCCCCACGGTACCGGTCGGCGCCGTGCGAGGGGAGGGCTCAGCCCAAACCGTGCTGCAGGCGCAGCACGCGTTCGGCGCGGTCGCCGTGCCGGGCGGCCACGGCGTCGCGGAACACCCGGTACATGTCGGTGCGCTCGGCCGGGTCCTGGACGTGCGGCCGCCATCCGTACAGGTTGCGGCGCAGTCCGAACTCGCTCTCCTCGAGGATGCTCTGCAGCATGCAGTTGCCGCTGGCATACGTGACCGTGGTGAACAGACGCGCACTGACCCGCAGGATCTCCGCGCTGTCATCGGCGGCGGATGCGGCGATGAGGTCGTCGATGCAGGCCAGCAGCCCGTCGAGCTGCTCGGCGGAGCACCGGGCGAGCGCCATGCGCATGGCGTTGCCCATCGTGTAGATGATGAACTCGTGGGTCGCCGCCAGCAGCGACTCGTCGGGGGTGGACACGCGCGTCCACCGGTTCGCCGCGACCTCGACGAGTCCGCACCGCTCCAGGCGCTGCAGGGCTTCGCGCACCGGCGTGCGTGAGACGCCGAGCCGGACGGCGAGCTCCACGTCGCGCAGTCTCTCGCCGGGGGCCAGGCGGCCGTCGAGGATCGCCTCGCCGAGCACGGCGTACACCTCGTCGCCGAGGATCGCGCCGCGCGGATCGAGAGGCACGAAGGCAACGTCGCTGGTCATGGATGTCCCCACTTCTTCGTCCGGTCGGAATCCTGGCCGTCGGGGACCGGCCGGGAGCGTACAGAGCACTGGGGATCGCACGAAATATACCAGATCGAGCCCGGGTGCCCGCGGCGCGGCTTCGTCATCGGGCGTCGGCACCGGCCGATATATCAGTACAGTTGAAGGGTCACGCTTGCGTGACCTATCCGGGGGGATCGGTCGATGCCCGGGCTGTGGGGCCATCCGCTCCCGCCTGGGCATCGATCGCCGCGGCATTCGTTCTGCAACATTTGTGTCACCATCCGGCCCCAGGCCACCACCGCGGGCTCCTGTTCGTTAGCGTTGATGCCATCCCGGTGCGCGGTGTGCCGGGAACCCCCGAAAGAACGGCAGTACATGAGCACGCAGGGCACCGTCAAGTGGTTCAACGCGGAGAAGGGCTTCGGCTTCATCGCCCCCGATGAGGGTGGCGCCGACGTCTTCGCGCACTACAGCGCGATCCAGTCCAACGGCTTCAAGACCCTCGAAGAGAACCAGCGCGTCGAGTTCGAGGTCGCCCAGGGCCCGAAGGGCCTGCAGGCCGAGAACATCCGCGCACTGTAACAACACAGCACCGCGCGGGCTCTCGCCGCTGTCATCGCCCGGATGACAACCGGTCGTAATCGGCGAGGGCCTGCGCATCCTCCGCGCGCCGTAGCGCACGCCGGGCCGCGTCGAGCGCATCGACCGGGTCGGCGATCTGGCGCGCCTTGGCGAGCTCGTCCCGGGCGGCCGCCAGCCGTACTCGCGCGTCGGCTCCGGCACCGACGACGGATGCCTCGGCTCGCGCGAGCGCGGACTGCGCGGTCGCCAGTGCGCCGGGCAGGGCGGTGCGCGCTCCGCGCAGACGCTGCTGCGCGGTACGAGCGTCGCCGAGGGCCAGGTCGAGCCGGTCACGCATCCGCGCGATCCGGTCGATCGTGGCGGTCGGCCGACGCGCGGCATCCTCGTCCAGCGAGGTCAGCGACGACTCCGCATCGCGGATGGCTGCGGCGAGCCGGTCGGCGGCGTCGGGTTCGAGGCCCTCGCGCGTGACGAGCGCCTGGCGGATCGCGTCGCGCGCGGCGTCGAGCTCTCCGGGCAGGGCGGCGGCGGCCTGCGTGATCAACCGGTGGGCGTTCTCCAGCCGCTGCGTGTCGGTCTGCGCCGACCGGATGCGTCGCTCGGCCAGCGCGAGGTCGGCCAGGGCGCTGCGCGAAGGATCGCTCGCATCGGCCGCCGCACGATCGAGCAGTTCGGCGGCCTCGTCAGCGTGCGCGGCGGCGGCATCGGCCGCCACCGCGGCATCCTTCCATTCCGACTCGTCGTACTGTGCCCGCAGCTGCGCGACGAGGGTGGCAGGTTCGCCCATCTGCGCACGCAGCGCTGCCAGCCGGTCACGTGCGGACGCGACCTGCGCGGCGGCCGAGGTGTTCTCGCCCATCCACCGCTCGTGCTCCGCGCGCGCATGCTCGATCGCGCCCATCGTCTCGGTCACGCGCGTGGAGATCAGCCGTGCGCGCCGCTGCACCTCGGCCGGCAGCAGGTCTGTCTCGTCGTCGATCGTGCGGAAGACGTCGAACGCGTCGTCGCGCACGTGCTGCGCGGTCATGCGCGCCCGGCGCAGGGATGCGGGGCTGCCCCCGCCGTACAGCGCGCCGGAGAGCCCCACCTCGAGGTCGAGCTCGCCCACCGCGTCGTCGAGACGCACGAGATCGACACCGGCCTTCGTCCGCGCGTCGGCGGCGGCCGATCGGGCGCGCGGAGAGCGGCGCGCCGCACGGACGGACCAGGCGATCACGACGATCGCGGTGGCCGCGACCACGGCCACAACGACCGCGGGTACGGCCCATCGCAGGATCTCGCCGACCAGCTGCGCGGTGGCCATGTCAGCCGGTCGCCCTCTCGCCGACCGCGGGGGCCAGGCCGCGGTCCATCACGCTCGGTGCGGTCGCCTCGTCGGCGGGATCCTCGGGAAGCAGGAGCAGCTCGCGCAGCTCGGCCACCGTGTCGACGGCCGCTTGGGCGCCCTCCGACTCGTGCGGCCAGCTGAACCCCCAGCGCACGAAGATCACCGGCACGCGCTGCTCGGCGCCGCCGTCCACGTCGTGGTGGCGATCTCCGATGAGCACCGGACGGCTGATGTCGATGCCGGCGGCCTCGAGCCGGCGCAGCGACTCGGCGACGATGTCCGCCTTGCGGCTGAGGGTCTTCTCGTCGGGGGTGGAGCCGACCATCGCGGTGAAACGGGCGTCGAGATCGAAGTGCTCCATGAGCGCGACCACCTGCACCTCGGGCTTGGAGCTGGCGGTCGCCTGCGGGACACCGGCGGTGTCGAGGTCGACGATGAGCTCGCCGACACCCGGGATCAGGTGGGCACCGGTCGTGTAGCCGTCCTGTTTGCCGATCGTGCGGTAGTACGTGACCGCCTCGGCCGACTGGGCCGCCGTCATGCCGAGGTTGGACTGGAACGACTCGAACATCGGCGGGCCGATCCAGTGCACCAGCTCGTCGCGTGTGGGCGGTGGGAAGCCGAAGTGCTCGAGCGCTCGGGTCAGCCGCCGCAGGATGCCCTCCGAGGCGTCGATGATCGTGCCGTCGACGTCCCACAGGATGCACGTGAACGGCGAGCGGTGGGGCATGCTCCCAGCCTACGGTGTGCCCGGTGGATGGTCGGCCCGGGCGGTCGCCGGCGCGGGCCGGTTCAGAACTCATCCATTTCGGCGCGGATGCGCGTGGATCGGCCGGGATCGGGGCCGGGGCGTCACGGAGAGACGGAGTTCTGAACGGGGCGGCGCATCTCGTGGGCGATCCGCGGTCAGAACAGGCGCGGGGCACCCGACTCGGTGCCCTTCATCCCCTCATAGTCCAGTGTCACGCAGCGGATGCCGCGGTCCGCGGCCAGGATCTTCGCCTGCGGCTTGATCTCCTGTGCGGCAAACACGCCGCTCACCGGCGCCAGATGCGGGTCGCGTGCGAGCAGCTCGAGGTAGCGCGTGAGCTGCTCTACTCCGTCGATGTCGCCGCGGCGCTTGACCTCGACGGCGATGGTGCCCCCTGTCGGATCGCGCAGCAGCAGGTCGACGGGGCCGATCGCGGTCGGGAACTCGCGGCGCACGAGCTGCAGCCCGTCGCCGATCACCTCGACCTGCTCGGCCAGCAGGCGCTGCAGGTCGGCCTCGACGCCGTCCTTGACCAAGCCCGGATCCACCCCGAGCTCGTGCGACGAGTCGTGGATCAACTCGTAGATCTGCACGACGAGCTCGTCGCCGCTCTTGCGGTGGGTGACGCGCCACTGCTCCACGACGCCGGCGGCCGCGGCATCGGCACCCGGCGCCTCCACCACCAGGGTGCAGGGCGGGCTCATCCAGTTCAGCGGCTTGTACGAGCCTCCGTCGGAGTGCACGAGCAGACTGCCGTCGCCCTTGTGCACGAGCAGGCGGGTGGCTTCGGGCAGGTGCGCGTTGAGCCGACCGTGGTAGTCGACCGCGCAGCGGGCGATGACAAGACGCACCCGTCGAGCCTACCCGCGCCCGGCCGTGCACAGCGCCGCACCGTCAGCGCCCCGGCGAGAGCGGTGCCTCGCGTGGTGGTGCGGCGGCGCCCCCGTCGGCGCGGCTGAACTGCGCGATCGTCACGTTGAAGAGCTCCCGTTCGTCGGCGAACAGGGCGTGCGCGCTGTTCTCGAACCGGATCAAGCGCGCGTCAGGCAGCAGCGAGACGAGCAGCTCAGAGCCCTCGAACCGGTTCTTGCGGTCGTGCACCCCGTGAACGACCAGAACCGGCTGCGTGATCTGCGAGAGGTACGGCCGGTGGTCGACCTTCTCGAGATCCTGCGAGAGCTTTTTGCGCGCGTAGGCCGACCAGGAGATGCCGTCGACGAGCGCGGCGATCTTCGTCGCCAGCTCGGGTTCCCGGTCGTACAGCCAGTTCTCGACGATGTCCCATTGAGCCTGCGCGAAGTTGCGCGTCGTGCCCGCGTTCAGCGCGGCGAGGAAGTCGTCGCTGAACCCGCCGATCGCTCCGTCCTTGTCGCCCACGTACCAGGGCGCGGCCGCACACAGGATCGCCCGGGCGCCCAGCCGCGGGTAGCGGTGCAGGGCGCGAAGAAGGATATGGCCGCCGAAGCCGTGGCTGACGAACGTCGCATCCTGCAAGGAGAGGCCTGAGACGAGCTCCGCGAGGTCGTCGGCCAGCCGGTCGACGGTGTAGCCGTCGCGTGGCACATCCGACCTGCCGCATCCGCGATGGTCGTAGGTGATCGTGCGGAAGTCGTCAGCGAGGGAGACGACCTGCTGTCCCCAGAGCGCGTGAGTGGCTCCTCCGCCCGCGATGAAGACGATGGGTCGGCCATCCCCCAGGTCCTCGTAGTAGATGCTGGTCTGGTCCGAGACTGTCAGCGTCGGCACTGCTGTTCCTCTCATCTGCGGATGTCGGCGGCAGCCGGCGGTGCAACCGACCGGCCGAGCCCACCCGAGTTGAATCAGCTTCCGGCGACGGGCGCAAGCCCGGCCGGCGCGGTATTCCGCCGGCCGGAATCCGCGGGCGTGATCGGATGCCCCGCCTAACCGGTGACCGAGAACAGGTCGGCCCGGATCCGCGCGGCGCACTTGCGCAGCTCTATCACGATCTCGCGGATCGAGGTCTTGACGGCGTTCTCTGCGGGTGCGGAGCTTGCCACGGCGGCGATGACCCGGCCCGCTCTGTCCCGCAGCGGAACCGCGACCGCCACCAGCGACGGCTCGCTCTCTCCGCGGTTGAGCGCGAATCCGCGCATCATCACGAGCGAGAGCTCCTCGACCAGCTGCGTGAACGTCTTCGTGCGGGGCGTCAGCTTCTTCAGACCCCGAGGGTAGAGCTCGCGCAGCGCCTCGCGCGAGAGCTCGGCGAGCAGCACCTTGCCGCCAGAGGTCGCATACGCCGGAAGCAGCGTGCCGGTCAGCACGTGGGTGCGCACCTGCTGGTTGCTCTCGAAGCCCGCGATGAAGCGCACGGAGCCTCCTTGGAGCGTGACGAGGTTCACGGTCAGGCCGAGCTGTCCGGCGAGTTCTTTCAGATGCGGCTCGCTCGCCTGCCGAAGGTCGATCGAGCTGGTGTTGCGCACACCGATCTCGACGAGCTTGGGTCCTGCGCGGTATGACTTCGTCATCCGGTCCTGCGCGATCAGTCCGCGGTACTGCAACGTGGTCAGCAGCCGGTGCGTGGTGGATGCGGCGATCCCGATCTCGCGAGCGGCGTCGGTGACCCGCAGCTCCCGCTGGTGTTCGAGCAGCAGCAGCAGTCGCGCGGCATGGTCGACCGACTCGATGAGATATCGAGGGCGACGATCGTCGTTGTCGGCAGGTGCCACGATGACATGCCCAGTTCTGGTCGGACCCGCGTGCCGATCGGGTTGCGGCGCAGCGCGGCAGGGTGCGGGTCATGTCCTCCTGCCGAGGGTAGTTCATGGCGGGCGACCGCGGTGGCAGACCGCGGATCGGGATCGAGGACCCGGTCGCGACACCGCGACGAGCACGGAGGTGAGGGCGCGTATTCCGCAGGGAGGAATCCCATCGCCGAAGCCGTTGCCCCATCCCGCCGCGACTCCTGTACTGAACCCATACGCGTCACATGGCTGTGACGCCGGAGAGGAATCTGACCGATGAAGCTCGACGCCTTCTGCCATCTGCTTCCGCGTGCGTACGCCGATCGCCTGTTCGCGATCGACGACAGCCCGGTGGCGCGTAACATCCAGAAGCGGGTGAGCGGAGTGCCCGCACTTGTCGACATGGACGTCCGCTTCGGCTTCATGGATGAGTTCGGGTCCGATTACCGTCAGATCATCAACACCGCCGCGCCGCCATTGGAGGATCTCGGTCCGGCCTCGCGCACGACCGAGCTTGCGCGGATCGCCAACGATGGGATGGCCGAACTGGTCGCGGACCACCCCGACCGCTTCGCCGGCTTCTGCGCTGCGGTGTCGCTGGACGACATCGATGCGGCCATCGCCGAGGCCGAGCGATCGTTCGACGAGTTGGGTGCGGTCGGCGTGCAGATCTACACGCACCACCACGGCGGTCCGATGGACCACGAGCGCTACTTCCCGTTCTACGAGGCGGTCGCGAAGCGTGCGAACAAGCTCATCCAGGTGCATCCCTGCCGTGACTCCAGCTGGCCGGACTACAAGACCGAGGAGCGGTCGAAGTTCGAGATGTGGTGGACGCTCGGCTGGGAGTACGACCTGGCCGCCTTCATGTCCAGGCTCGTGTTCGCCGGCATCTTCGAGCGCCTGCCCGACATCAAGATCCTGATGCACCACGGCGGGGCGATGATCCCGCACTTCGCGGGCCGCGTCGGTCCCGGGTGGGACCAGCTGGGCGCTCGCACGCCGGAGAGCCAGCGCGAGGACATCACGGGGTATCCGCTGACCAAGCGTCCCATCGAGTACTTCAAGAACTTCTACGTCGACACGGCCTACTTCGGTGCCGGTGACGCCATGCGCACCGCCATCAAGTTCTTCGGCGTGGATCACACCCTCTTCGGCTCGGACACCCCGTTCGACCCGGAGAAGGGACCGGGCTATACCCGGTCGACGATCGCGAACCTCCAGGACATGGACATCCTCACGGATGCCGACCGGGACGCGATCTATCACGGCAACGTCAAGCGGCTGACCGGCCTGTGAGGCGTGCTTTTCACAGCATCAAAAGTTCACGGAAACGAGGTAGACGATGAAGTTCCTCACAGGGCGACGCTTCGCAGCGGTCGCCGCACTCACCTCGGCGATGCTCCTGCTCGCCGCGTGTGCGTCCGGCCCGAGCGGAGGCACCGGCTCGGGTTCCACCGACACGGCGCCGGAGAAGGCGGACCTGACGGTGGCGATCAACCCGTCATCGCAGTTCGCGCCGATGTACCTCGGCATCGAGTCGGGCATCTTCAAGAAGAACGGGCTCAACCTGAAGATCGTCCCGCAGACGGACATCGCGTCGATCATCTCCGGCATCGCCAGCGGCCAGTACGACTTCGGCTTCGCCACCGTCGTGCACGTGGTCACGGCCAACGCCAACGGCATCCCGATCCGTACGGTCTCCACGATCGAGGGTCAGCTCAAGCCCGGTGACGAGGGGACCGTGACCATCGCCTCCGCGAAGTCGGGGATCACCGACACCGCGGGGCTCGCCGGCAAGCGGCTGGCCACCGTCGGTCTCTCATCGATGAACACGCTCACGACCTGGGCGGCGGCGCAGAAGGCAGGCATCGACGCGAAGTCCATCAAGCTCGTGCAGCTTCCGTTCGGACAGATGGCGGCCGCGCTGGCCAACGGCGATGTGGATGCGGCCGTGATGCAGTGGCCCTTCGCCGGTGACGCCATCAACGCCGGAGGGAAGGTCCTCTTCTACAACAACGGAGCGGTGTTCCCCGACACAGCCACGACGTTCATGAACACCTCGCAGTCGTTCATCGACAAGAACCCCAACACGGTCAAGGCCTTCGCCCAGTCGATGATCGCCTCGATCGACGCGGCCAATGCCGACCCCGCGGCCGCGAAGAAGGCACTCATCTCCGGCATGGGGATGAGCGAGGCCGACGCCAAGGAAGCCAAATGGAACGTCGGCGGGGTCCCTTATGTCAATCTGAAGTCGTTCGAGACCGTGCAGGGGCTGTTGAGCGAGTTCAGCACCGACGCGTCGACAGCGGCGGCCATCAAGGCGCTGGATGTCAAGACGCTCGTCTACCCGGGAGCTCTGCAGCCGAGCAAGTAGCGCGCGAAGAAGCCGGTGCGTGATCCGGCGCACCGGTCGCGCATCGTGGATATCGTCTCGTCCAGAAGGGAAGCATCGTGAGTACAAGAAGGGGCCTGTGGACGGCGTGGGTCCTCCCGCCGCTGACCGTGCTCATCGTGCTTCTCTTCTGGGAGGCGGTGACCAGGGCGGGGGTGGTGAGCCCCCTGCAGTTCCCGCGGATGAGCGACACGCTCGTCGCGCTGTGGCACGAGTTCGGCTCGTCGCGCCTGTGGGGCGCGGTGGGCGCGACCCTGCTCGGCTGGGCCATCGGCATGGCCATCACCGTGGTGCTCGGTGTCGCGGTGGGAACGGCCCTCGCCGTCAATCCGTTCGCGCTGCGCAGCGCGGCGCCGGTCATCGAGATCTTCAAGGCGATCCCCGCGATCGCGATCCTGCCGCTGGTGATCCTGGTGGCCGGAGCGACCCTGCCGATGAAGGTGTTCTTGATCTGCTTCGCCGCGTTCTGGCCGTTCGTGATCCAGGTGATCTACGGCGTGCAATCCATGGACCAGGTCGTGCTGGACACGTCCCGGGCTCTGGGCGTTCGCGGCATCCGCCGCTTTCTGTCCGTCAGCATCCCGAGCGCGTCACCGTATCTGGTGACCGGGATGCGGATCGCCTCGGCACAGGCACTGATCCTCGCCGTGGTCGCCGAGATCGTCGGCGGGGCCGAAGGCATCGGGCGGAACATCCTGCTGGCGGAGAACTCGGGCACCTCCGCCTATCCGACCATGTACGCCTACATCCTCGTGGCGGGTCTGCTGGGCATCGTCCTTACCGGCGCCTTCTTCCTGATGGAGCGCAGACTCATGCACTGGCATGAATCGCAGCGGAACATCCGTGCATCGAATCGGGCGGTGGGGGCATGAGCCGGCTCACCACGAGCGCCGTGCGCGTGTCTCGTCCGTCGTCGGCGATCCGCCTGAAGGGGATCGGCCGGGTGCTCACCCCGCTCTGGCTGCCGGTGCTGCTGCTGGTGGCCTGGTGGGCGTTGTCCGCGCGCAGCACGTCGCCGTTCTTCCCGCCCCTGCCCGACATCCTGGTGGAGACCTGGAACCAATGGGTGGTCTTCGGCGCGTGGACCAATGCCGTCAGCAGCGTGCAGAACCTGCTCATCGGGTACGTGGCCGGGGTGCTCATCGGCGTGATCGGCGGCTCCCTGCTGTGGCGGCTGCGCCTGCTGCGCACGGCGACGAATCCGATCATCTATTTCCTGTATGTGCTGCCCGCCCCCGCCCTGCTGCCGGCGATGATCGCGATCTTCGGCATCGGCGACATGCGCAAGATCGCGCTGATCGCGCTGGGCGCGATCTGGCCGACGCTGCTGAACACGCTCGACGGCATGCGCGGTATCGACGCGGTGAAGTTCGATACCGCGCGAGCGCTGCGGCTCGGGGGATGGCGCCGGTACTTCTCGCTCGTGCTGCCGGGTGCCGCGCCGCAGATCGCGGCGGGCATGCGCGCCAGCCTCACGGTCGGCATCATCCTCGTCGTGGTCAGCGAGATGGTGGCATCCAACTCGGGGATCGGCTATTTCATCCTGCAGGCGCAGGCCGAGTTCGCCATCAAGAAGATGTGGACGGGAATCCTCGTCCTCGCGATCCTGGGCACGGTGCTCAACTATCTGTTCATGTTCGCCGAGCGCCTCGTGCTGCGGTGGTACTACCGCTCGCGGGCGCTGCACGGAGCATAGGAGGATCCTCATGTCGTTGACTCAGACCGGGACGGTGCTGGCCGTTGACGGATTGCGGAAGATCTACAACGAGGGCACGGACCAGGCCAACCTCGCCATCGACGACGTCAGCTTCCACGTCGACCGTGGGGAGTTCGTCTGCATCGTGGGGCCCAGCGGGGCCGGCAAGACCACGCTGCTGCGCTGCATCTCGGGCCTCGCGCAGGCCAGCGCGGGCTCGGTGATGTTCGAGGGACGCCGTCTGACGAGCGTGCCCGACGAGCTCGGCCTGGTCTTCCAGGACTACAGCCGCTCGCTCTACCCGTGGTTCACCAACGCGAAGAACATCGCGTTGCCGCTGGCGGCCCGGCGTGTGCCGAAGGCCGAGCGCGCCGCACGCGTCGACGAGTCGCTGCGCAGCGTGGGTCTCGCGCACGTCGGCAAGATGTACCCGTGGGAGCTGTCGGGCGGGATGCAGCAGCGCGTGGCGATCGCACGGTCGCTGTCGTATCGGCCTGAGCTGCTGCTGATGGACGAGCCGTTCGCGTCGGTGGACGCGCAGACGAGGTTCGACCTCGAGGATCTGATCCTGCGCGTGCGTCGAGAGCTGGGGATCACGGTGGTGCTCGTCACGCACGACATCGACGAGGCCATCTACCTCAGTGACCGCGTCGTCGTGCTGTCGAAGAATCCGAGTGTGGTCAAGGAGATCGTGCCGGTGGAGCTGGGCAATGAGCGGTCTCAGGTGCAGACGCGATCCAGCGAAGAGTTCCTCGCGCTGCGCAACCACCTGCTGTCGCTGGTGATGCCGCACGAGAAGTAGCCGGGGACCCCTCCCGGCAGAGCAAGGAGAAGTGATCATGTCAGTCGCATCGAGCCTCACCGCCCCTGTCCACCTCGGGCAGTTCATCGACGGTCGCGAACAGACGTCTGAGCAGGTGATCGAGGTGCGCAACCCGGGCCGGCTCGTTGAGCTGGTCGGCACCGTCGTGGCCGGCACCACGGAGGATGTCGATGCCGCCGTGGGCGCGGCGGCTGCGGCTGCGGCCGGGTGGGCCGCGACCGGTCCGCAGGAGCGGATCGCGCTGCTGAACCGGATCGCCGACGGCATCGACGCGGTGGCCGACGACCTCACCACGCTGGTCGCGCAGGAGAACGGCAGCGTGCGGGAGATCATCCGCCGCGAGGTGGCCGGTGCGGCGGCGGCGTTCCGTCGCGTGGGCGCAGGCCTCGTCGACAAGCTCGCACCCGCCCGTCACGAGTCCGGGCCGGATGGCGCGTTCGTCACCGTCGCGCGCAAGCCGTTCGGGGTCGTGGCCTGCATCGTCCCGTGGAACGCGCCGCTGATCCTCACCGCCAACAAGATCGCTCCGGCCCTCGCCGCCGGCAACACGGTCGTGCTCAAGCCGTCGCCGTTCGCGCCCCTCGGCGTGACGCTCATCGGCCGCATCGCGGCATCCATCCTCCCCGCCGGCGTCGTCGACATCGTCAACGGTCAAGGCGAGGTGGGCGCCGCTCTGATCGGTCACCCGGCGGTGCGGAAGATCTCGTTCACGGGCGGGGCCGCGACCGCACGGCACGTCATGCGCCAGGCCGCTGACCGTCTCACCGGCGTGCATTTCGAGCTCGGCGGCAACGATCCGGCGGTCGTGCTCGACGACGCCGACCTGGCCGTGACCGCCGACCGGATCGTAGAGTCGGCGTTCCGGCGTGCCGGGCAGGTCTGCTATGCCGTGAAGCGGGTCTACGTGCCGCGCCGGCACGTCGCCGAGTTCGGTCGGCTGCTGGCCGAACGAGTGGACCGCATCGCCGTCGGCGACGCGCTCGACCCCCGCGCGACCATGGGTCCGCTGAACAACGCCGGGCAGTTCGAGAAGGTGCGCAGCCTGCGCGAGCGCGCCCTCGCCGCGGGCCGAGACGTGCGGGAGCTGGGCACCGTGCTCGATGCGGACAGCTGGGACGAGGGCTACTTCCTGCGGCCGACCGTGGTGCTCGACGCGCGTCACGACGACGAGCTCGTGCGCGAGGAGCAGTTCGGCCCCGTGCTGCCGGTGATCGCCTACGACAGCGAGGAAGAGGCGATCACCATGGCCAACGACACCGAGTACGGGCTGTGCTCGTCGGTGTGGTCGCGCTCGGCGGAGCATGCCGCGCAGGTCGCGGACCGCATCGAGGCCGGCATGACGATCGTCAACAACCACCTGTTCAGCCCGGTGGGCACCCGTGAGATCCCGTTCGGCGGGTGGAAGCAGTCGGGGATCGGCTGGGAGGCATCCCCCTACGGGATCGACGAATATCTGCAGTTCCACAGCGTCGACGTGCAGACGCTCCCCGGGCCGGACGGTCAGCAGTGATGGCGACGGCCACGGCCACCGCAGCCCGTCTGCTGATCGCTGCGCTGCGCGAAGCGGGCGTCACCCACCTGTTCGCCAACTTCGGAAGCGATCACCCCGCCATCATCGAGGCCCTGGCCCAGGATCGGGACGAGGGCATCACGAGCCCGACGGTGATCCTGTGCCCCCATGAGTACACCGCGCTCAGCGCCGCTCACGGCTACGCAGCCGTCACCGGCCGGCCGCAGGCCGTGTTCGTGCACACCGACGTGGGAACGGCGAACCTCGGTGGCGCTGTGCATAACGCTGCGCGGGCACGTGTGCCGGTGTTCATCTTCGCGGGCCTGACGCCATTCACTCTCGAGGGCGAGCTGCCGGGAACACGCAACACGCACATCAACCACCTGCAGGACGCACCCGACCAGCACGCCCTCGTCCGTCAGTACGTGAAGTGGAGCTACGACATCCGCACCGGTCGGAACGTTCCGCAACTCGTCCACCGCGCGCTGCAGATCGCGCGCAGCGCGCCGGCCGGCCCGGTGTATCTCACGGGAGCCCGCGAGGTGCTCGCCGAGGAAGTGCCGGCACCGGCGACCGATCTCGAAAGATGGGCGCCGGTCGCACGCATCCCCGCACCCGCGGACATCGTGCGCCAGCTCGTCGAGGACCTGCGTGCGGCGCACGCACCGGTCGTGATCACGACCTACCTGGGGCGGCGTCAGACGGCGGTGGCCAAGCTCGTCGAGGTGGTCGAACGGCTGGCGGTGCCGGTCGTCGAGGTGAACGCCGAAGTGCTCAGCTTCCCGCATGATCACCCGCTGCATCTGGGCGACGACCCGCACCCGATGGTGCGCGAGGCGGACGTGATCGTGGCATTGGACACCGACGGCCCGTGGATGCCGACGGTCGCGCAGCCTCGTCCGGATGCAAAGGTCTACGTCATCAACGACGATCCGCTGCAGGAGCGGATACCGCTCTGGTACACCCCCGCCGACCGCATCGTCCGCGCCGACAGCGAACTCGTACTCGACCAGATCCTGGAGACGACACGCGATGCCGCGCCTGCGCCGGGACGCGATGACCGAGCCCGTCGGGTCGGCCAGCGGAGCGCCCGGCTGCGCCGGGAATGGCAGGAGCTCGCCCAGCGCGATGTCGAGGCCGCCGTTCTCACGCCGGCCAGCGTCGCGCAGGTGTTGTCGGAGCTGATCGACGACGACGTCGTCGTGCTGAACGAGGCGATCTCTGAGGCTCCCGCGATCTGGAAGCACCTGCCTCGCCGTCTCGCCGGCACGGTCTTCGGGAACCGCGGGACGTCGCTGGGGTGGTCCGGCGGCGGCGCGCTCGGCGTGAAGCTCGCGCTGCGGGACCGCACGGTGGTCAGCATCGTGGGTGACGGCACGTTCTTCTTCGGTGTGCCGGCATCCTCGTTCTGGGTCGCCGATCGCTACCACCTTCCCGTGCTGACCATCGTGCTCGACAACGGCGGCTGGAACGCCACCAAGCGCAACCTCAAGCGGCAGCACGCGAGCATGCATGCCGACAGCTCCGATCGGTACTGGGTGAATCTGCAGCAGAGCGCAGACCTGCCCGGGATCGCCGCGGGGGCCGGTCACGCGTGGGGCGTCACGGTCACCTCGTTCCACGCCCTGCGCGCGGCGCTGTCCGAGGGCCTTGCGCAGGTCGCCGCCGGACGCCCCGCCATCGTCGCGGTACGTCTCGAGCCGATCAGCCAGCAGCAGGAAGAGACTGCGTGAGCGCACCTGCCGTCGGCCTTCGCTCGGAGCGCGGGCCGGCGCTGCTCGCGCTGCTGGTCGCGACGTTCCTCATCGGGATGTCGGCGTGGGTCATCTCGACGGCGGTGCCCTCGATCGTCGCCGACATCGGCGGCTTCTCGTCGTTTCCCTGGTTGTTCTCGGTGTACGTGCTCACCATGACGGTGACGGTGCCGGTCTTCTCGAAGCTGGCCGACACCATGGGACGCAAACGTCTGCTTGTGATCGGCATCATCGTCTTCGTGATCGGCTCCGTGCTCTGCGGGCTCGCGTGGAGCATGCCCTCCCTGATCGCCTTCCGGGTCGTCCAGGCCCTCGGGGGCGGCTCCATCCAACCCCTGGCTCTGACCGTCATCGGCGACCTGTACCTGCGGGAGGAGCGTGCGCGTGTGCAGGGATATCTCGCGGTCACGCTGGCCACGGCATCCGTCATCGGTCCCGCGGTCGGCGGCCTGTTCGCGATGTTCGACCTGTGGCGACTGGTGTTCTTCATCAACCTGCCGCTGGGAGCGTTCACCTTGTGGCTCGTGCAGCGGCATATCCACGAGAAGGTGGTGCATCGCGCGCACCGGATCGACTACCCCGGCGCTGTGCTGATCACCGGGGCTCTGACGCTGCTCATCCTCGGGTTCCTGGAGGGCGGAGACGCCTGGGCATGGTCGTCGCCGACGAGCGTGTCGGTGTTCTCCGGCGGCATCGTGCTTCTGGGCGTGTTCCTGCTGCGTGAGCGCCGCGCGACCGAGCCGATCATCCCGCTGGCGCTGTTCCGGCGCCGCCTCGTGGTGATGTTGGCGATACTGGGCATCGCCATGGGCGGGATCATGGTCGGCCTGACGGCCTTCGCGCCGACCTATCTGCAGGTCTCCGCCGGCGTGTCGCCGGTGTGGGCCGGAGTGGCTGTGGCCGCCATGGCGATCGGCACCCCTTCGTCATCGGCGCTGGCGGCCACCCTCTACCTGCGCTGGGGCGTTCGACCGACCACCGTGCTCGGCGCCGTCGTGGCGCTCGCGGGTGCGGTCGGGCTGGCGGTGCTCGCGCCGTTCCCCTCGCCGTGGATCGTCGCGGTGTGCGCCGGACTGGTCGGGGTCGGCTTCGGGTTCACGACGATCCCCGGTCTCGTCGCAATCCAGGAGAGCGTGCCGTGGGATCAGCGCGGTGTCGTCACCGGGCTGGTGACCTTCTTCCGGTCGCTGGGTCAGGCGGTCGGCGTGGCGGTCCTCGGTGCGGTCGCCAAGACGGCGCTCGATGTCGGCGAGGCCGGGGAGCAGGACCCTCAGGCGGTCCTGGTGGCCAGCGCGGCGGTGTTCGTGGTCGTCGCGGTGTTCGCCGTCGTGCACCTGCTCGGTGCGGTCGGTATCCCGAACGAGCGTGCGCGCGTGGCGACCCTTGAGCCGGGAGCCGACCCGGTGGCCTGAGCGACGGACGGCGCGCTGGCGCGGTCGCCGGGCGGCCTGGCTGGTGGCTTGGTGGCCGCGGGGCGGGCTGGCGGCCTGTGGCGGCCGGCTGGCGCGGTAGCGGGCGCTCGGCGGCCCACATGGCGGCCTGGCGGCGAACTGGCGGCCTGGCGGGCTGGCGCGGTAGCGGGCGCTCGGCGGCTCGGTCGGCGGCCTGCCTGGCGGCCTGGCGGCGGCCGAGACATCCGCACCCCCGCGCTCGCCGATGCGCATGGGAGAAGATCGTGGAGTGGATGCGGGATCGACGTCGACCGGGCGAGGGCGCGTGGCGTGGGCGGTGGTCGCACTCAGTCTCGGCACGACGCTGAATCCACTGAACTCCTCGATGGTGGCCGTCGCGCTGATCTCGCTGCAGCACGACTTCGGGCTCACCGTCGGGCAGGTGGCATGGGTCATCACGGTGTTCTACGTCGCCTCGGTCGTCGGCCAGCCGCTGATGGGCCGACTCATCGACGCCCTCGGTGCGCGGCGGGTGTTCATCGCCGGGATGGCGGTGGTCGTCGTCGCCGGCGCGATGGCGCCGTCGGGCGGGTTCGCGCTCGTGCTCGTCTCGCGCGGCATCATGGCGCTTGGCACATCGGTGGCCTTCCCCGCGGCAGTGGCGCTGGTCGGCCCGCTCGCGCAGGCCGGTCGCATGAGCCCGCCACGGCTGCTGGCACGCATCCAGGTCGTCAACACGACCGCTGCGGCGCTCGGTCCGGTCGTCGGCGGAGTGCTCATCGCCATCGCGGGATGGCCGGCGATCTTCCTCGTCAATGTCCCGCTAGGGCTGGCGGCGCTCGTGAGCGTGTGGATGCTGGTTCCGCGGGACACGCCCCGCGGTGCGGTCACCGGGTTCGCGGTGGTGCGCGTGCTGGATCCGTCCGGAGTACTCGCGTTCGCCGTGGCCGCCGTGGCGCTGCTGGTCGTCCTGCTGGGCGCGGGCGGTGACCTCACCTGGCCCCTGCTTGCCGCCGGCGCCGTCGCGGCGATGCTGTTCGTGTGGCGGGAACGGCGTGCGCGGCTTCCGTTCATCGATGTGCGGATGCTGGCGGCCAATCGCGCGCTCACCTGGACCTATGCGGGCTTCACCGTCTTCACCGCCATCTATTACCTCGCCCTGTTCGGCCTGCCGCAGCTTCTCGAGGACCGCGGCGGATACCCGACGGCGCTCGTCGGCCTGCTCATGCTCCCCCTGTCGGGCATGACGATCGCGGTCGCGCCGTTGGTCGCGCGCGCGATCGACAAGCGCGGGCTCGTCCCCGTCGTGGTCGCGACCGGTGCCGCGCTGCTGGTCGCGGCAGCGATGCTGGGCGTCGGGGCCGTCACCACGTCACCGGTGTGGATGCTGGTGATGACGGCGGTCATCGGCATCCCCTACTGCATGGGGTCACTGGCGATGACCGAGGCGGTGCGGCGCGTCGCTCCGCCAGAGGCGG